>Ga0209257_1000071_pt1 | contig 335832 bp, 208 predicted proteins | sample AraplaCvi_mCL_r2_FD_184277 | JGI IMG/M metagenome (GOLD analysis project Ga0209257, IMG submission 184277) | Arabidopsis root microbial communities from North Carolina, USA - plate scrape MF_Cvi_mCL_r2 (SPAdes) (version 2) | ecosystem: Host-associated > Plants > Roots > Endosphere | place... | reverse complement strand
CACACGAGATCACTGCCTATATGCAGGACGGTGTCCGTCATTGTAAAACGGTCCGGGTGACAGATAAATTCGGGGACTACGGTTTGACGGGTGCGCTGATCACAACTGTTCAGGAAGATACCTTGCTGGTAGACACATTCCTGCTAAGCTGCCGTGTTTTAGGTCGTCAGGTAGAACAGAGTATGCTGACGGTGCTGAAAGAACAGGCAGCGGCAGCTGGCTTACAAAGGATTGTCTGCCACTTTATAGATACAGGCAGAAATAAACCTTTCTCGCAGTTCCTGGCTTCCACAGCCTGGAAGTTGGTCGGGACGGAAGGTAAGACCTCGATCTACGAAATACTGGCAGAAGACATAGTACCTGCATTACCTGTGCAGACAAGCCTGACACCACTGGAACCGGTGGCTACAGCGACGGTAGAAGAATCAGCAGTGCTCGTGTTTGACCATATTGGTGTGGCGGTAAGCGATCTGGAAGCGTCCCTGACATTCTATACAGATAGTGGGTTCACTGCTTCAGAACTGGTATATGATCCGATACAGAACGTAGAAATATACATGTGCCGGACAGCATCTGGCGGCGGTATTGAATTGATCGCTGCACATGATGCATTATCTCCGGTAAACAATATTATCAGCCGTAACGGCGATCAGCCTTATCACTGGTGTTACCGTGTGAAGGACATCGATACGCTGTTCGAAAGGCTTACAAAAGAAGGTTTGGCGTTTGAAATAGTAAAGCAACCGGAGCAGGCTGTATTGTTCGGCTATAAACGGGTCGTGTTCATCGACATTAAACAAATCGGCCTGGTCGAGTTTATAGAAGACAATGACAGTCTGCCCGGTCAGCTGCTACCGGAAGAAATGGAGGTCAGTATGGTGACTTTCGATATTCAGCCGGCATTACAGTTCTTCAAATTGGTAGGGTACAGGGAAACGAGACATATCACCGACCATGTGAACAGGGAATATGTCGTTGTGCTGCATGCTGCTGCAAGCGGACCAGCAATACGCCTGATCATGCCGCTGCCTGAAGCGACTGCTGAAAGGGCCGCATTCCTGCAACAGAACGGTCCGCATATTCATCGCCTGCTGCTGCATGCCGATACAACAGAGAAATATCCGATGCATCTTTTACCAGCTTATTTCACGGTGGAAGAACAGGGTAAGACCGTGTTGACGGAAGTAGCAGACTGGGAGCCTGTGCTGGTGATGGAAAAAGATACCGCACACTATGCGTTACAGCTGCCATTACTCTATAACAGTGGCGCAAGGCTCTTACAGATACCTGTCTACCAGGTACAGAAACAAAGAATGAATACCGGTATGCGTCCACCGGAAACAGCGATTGAAAAAACACTGTTCCGTATATGGGCAGAAGTACTGCGTCATGAGGCATTCGGTGTACAGACTTCCTTCCTGGAAGCTGGTGGTAACTCCATCAGGGCTACACAAATACTGTCCCGTATTTACAGACAGTACGGCGTGGAATTACTCCTGACAGAGTTTTTCAATAAGCCGACGATCAGCGCACTTGCTGCATTGATAGAAAAGAAGCAACCGGAAGGGTTCGAAGGTATCCGGGTATTACCAGCAATGGAATACTATCCGCTTTCCTTCTCTCAGAAACAACTCTGGATCTCGGATCAGTTTGAAAGTTCGTCCGCATCCGCGTTTAATATCCCGGTAGCATATATACTCGAAGGACAGCTTGATAAAACAGCTTTGGCAACAGCTTTCAGCCGTCTGGTGGAAAGGCATGAGATCTTGCGTACGGTCTTTGTAAAAGCGGGAGATGAACCGGCACAACAGGTATTACCTGCAACTGATGACTACTGCACGCCTGAGTGGATCGATCTGTCTGCAACACCTGATGCGGAAGCTGCCGCTATGAAGATCGCGGATGAAGAAGCGCAGATTGCCTTTAACCTGGAAACGGGTCCGTTACTGAGAATTAAGGTGCTGCAACTATCAGCTGAACGCAACCTCTTACTGTTTACAACACATCATATCGTTTCCGATGGCTGGTCATCAGGTATCATGCTGCGTGAAGTAGCTGCTTTTTACAATGCAGTGCGCAACGGCAGAAACCTTGTATTACCTGCTCTGCCTGTACAGTACAAAGACTACGCGTCATGGCAACAGGAACAGATGCAACGCCCGGCATTCGCAACACATCGCCAGTACTGGCTGAGCCAGTTCGAGGACGGCGTACCGGCTCTACAGTTGCCATACGATTTCCCGCGTCCTGCATTCAAAAGCTATAGTGGCAACACGCAGAGCTTTGTATTGGACAAAACACAGACAACAGCTATTAAAACCTTTATGGAACAACAGGAGATCAGTCTCTTTATGTTCTTTGTAAGTGTCACCAAACTGTTGCTCTATCGTCTCTCAGGACAACAGGAGCTCGTAGTAGGTTTCCCTGTTTCAGGGCGTTATCACCCTGAACTGGAAGATCAGGTAGGATGCTACGTCAATACGATCGCGCTTCGTTCCAAACTGGATACACAGTCCAGTTTACAGGATTTCGTCAATGAGATCAGGCAGCGTATCACCCTTGCTTATAGCCATGCAGCTTATCCATTTGAACGGCTGGTGGAAGAGCTGGGAGGACATACGGACCTGAGCAGATCGCCGCTGTTTGATGTGATGGTCCAGATACAGGACGCACACATGGTACATCAGCAGGATGCTGCAGCACTGGAGGGCCTCAGTATCCGTATGGCGGATCAGCAACTGGCGTTCAGCAAGTACGATCTGACAGTTAATGTCATGGAGACAGACAACGGTATTTCCATTGACCTGGAGTATAACACCGACCTCTTTGAAGCCGCTACAATTAACACCATTCAGGCCGATTGCATACGCCTGATAAACATACTTCTTACCGAAAGCGTACGCACACTGGGCGAAACGCGCATGCTGCTCGCCGCAGGCAGTGGTAACCTTATGCAGCAATATCAACAGGCATTTACTGCCAGCATAGACGAATCTTTCTAAAAAAAATTATCATCCTCATGGATAAGAGAATCATTCACAGCGTTTTTGAAGCAAAAGCGCAGTTATTCCCTGAACGTATAGCAGTAGAAGACCAGGAAAGAAAGGTCTCTTACAGGGAATTGAACCAGCTGGCAAATGATCTGGCAACAACCCTTCGTCTGCAGGGTATTGGTCGCGACAGGATCGCCATGACCCTGATGGGTGCTGACGCCAGACTGATTGCTGCCGTACTGGCCATTTTTAAGGCTGGCGGTATCTATCTGCCTGCAGATTTTACTTTCCCTGCCAACCTTATGCAACAGGTGTTGGAAGAAGGTAGGCCCGACATCGTGATCACTTCTGCTGAAATGCAGGAAGATGCAAAAGCATTGTTGTCTAAAAATAATGCCGCGCTGCCGGTAATGATCGTGATGGACAAAACCGGTACTTTCTCTGTAACAGGCCAGCGTGAGACGCTGCCTCCAGCAACAGCGACTGAAATTCGTCCTGAAGATGGCTGCTATATCTTTTATACCTCCGGTTCAACCGGCAAGGCGAAAGCTATATTAGGTAACCATAAAGGTCTCAGTCATTTCATTCACTGGGAGATGAACGAGTTCGGCGTTGATGAGCGCTATCGCATCAGCCAGCTGAGCCAGTTTACTTTTGACGCTTCCCTGCGTGATATCTTCTTACCACTGGCAACAGGTGCTTGTCTTTGTATGCCGCCGGCAGGTATTAAATCCAATATACCGCTGCTGATAGAATGGCTGGAAGAAAAGAAGATCAACCTGGTACACTGTGTACCTTCTATCTTCCGCCTTATTACCAGGTGTCTGGACAATACCACCGGCAAGCAATTGTTACCTGACCTGAAACAGGTGCTGATGGCTGGTGAACCATTATACAGCAAGGACATCACCCAATGGAGAAAAATCGCCGGTGAGCACGTGGAACTGGTCAACCTCTATGGTACTTCTGAAACGACCATGGCCAAAACCTTCCACCGTATTAAAGAAACACCGCAGGACCCATCTGCTGTTATACATGTCGGATGGCCCTTGAATAATACCATGGTGGCTGTCATGAATGGCAACCGCCTCTGTTCTCCGGGTGAGATAGGCGCGATCTATATCAAGACGCCATTTATGACGAATGGCTATTTCAAAAATGAAGCCCTGACCCAAAGCGTATTCGTACAGAACCCACTGGTGACCGACCGGGTGGATATCATGCATAAGACAGGCGATATGGGCCGTTTCTTTGAAGATGGACATATCGAGGTACATGGCAGACTGGATGACCAGGTAAAGATCAATGGTATCCGCCTCGAACTGGGAGAAGTAAAACAGGCTGTATTGTCTGCTCCCGGTGTACAGGATGCAGAAGTGATCGTGATACCTGATGCCTATAATGAAAACCAGCTGGCTTGTTACTACACAGGCGCCGAAGCACAGAACGAAGCGCTGCGTACTTTCCTGACAGGACAATTACAGGCGGCATTCGTGCCCGCTTTCTTTATTTACATGAAGGAACTGCCTTTAACCATCAATGGTAAAGTAGACAAGAAGGCATTACCAAAACCTGTTATTGTAGTAGCTGCAGCCAATGGAGAGACAACAGAAACAGATCCGGTTGTGCTGGCTATGATGAGTATTTGGAGAGATGCTCTGGCTGTACAGGAAGTAAGCCGGGATACACACTTTTTCCAGTCGGGAGGTACTTCCCTGAAGGCGATCATGATCATCTCGAAACTGTATCGTGATTTCAATGTTCGTCTGAAGATCAAGGATATTTTCGATCACCCGACAGTGATCAGTATATGTGACCATATCAGGAACCTGCAGCGGAAGGCTTTTGAAGAGATAGAACTCGTGCCTGCTGCGGCTAACTACGAAACAACCTATGCACAGAAAGGTATCTGGTTGCACCTGCAATATGGCAGAGGACTGGCCGCGTATAACATGACCGGCGCCTATCGTTTCGAAGGTACATTTAACCAGGATGCTTTTACAAAAGCGATACATCTGCTGGTGCAGCGCTATGAAATACTGCGCACCACCTTTGTAGTAGATAAAGGAGAACTGCGTCAGCGGATAAATAATTTTGATCCGGCGGCAGTTAATTTCTCTGTTGAGAGATATGACAACACACTAGACCCTGAAGGGAAAGAAATAGCAGAAGCAGATGCGCTCAAGGTGTTTGATCCCCAGAAAGAGCCACTGATCCGCTTCAGATTATTACAGCTGAATGAACGCTCTCATATACTGGTGCTGACGCAGCATCACATCATTGCCGATGGCTGGTCAATCAACCTGTTACTGAAAGAATTCCTGCAGGCATTTGCCGCTTTCAGCCGCAACCAGGCGCCACCTGCATCTTCACTTAAAATACAATACAAGGATTATGCAGCATGGCATAATGGCTACATCAACAGTCTTGCAGGACAGCTGCATAAAGACTTCTGGAAAGGGCAGCTGGATGGCGACCTTCAGGCGCTGAAGTTATCAACGGCAAGCTATAACTCTATTGGAAAAGGTTATGAAGGCAGGCTCTTTACATTCGATCTGCCAGCTGCATTGAGTCGTACGGTGTTCGAAATGAGCAGCAAACAGGAGAAGAGCACGTTTGCCATTCTGCTTACATTGACCAATATACTGTTGTACAGCTATACCGGCAGGGAAGATATCCTGCTGGGCTCACCTTTTGCCGGCCGTAATCATCCAGACCTGGAAGATCAGCTGGGGCTTTTCGTCAGCATTATTTTGCTGAGAAACCGCCTGGAGGCGGGACAATCCTTCTTACAATTACTGGACAAAGTAGCTGCCAATGCAGCGGACGCATATGAACACGGTATCTATCCGTTTGAAAAGATACTGGAGGAACTGGAACTGAGCAGTAACGGAAAAGGAATGCAGTTCCTGAACGTATTTGTACAGATGCAGGATGCACATGAAGAGGCATTGGATGCATACCAGGAAGAATTACAGGACCTGCGTATCATACCGGTTGATTTCAAACACCAGTCAGCCAAATTCGATCTCACCTTTAACTTTTCCGCGGCACCTGCTACCGGTCGTATCAGCGTAGTGATCGAGTACAATACCGCTTTATTTACAGAGAGCCGTATCCAGCAGTTACAGGATGACTTTGTTCTCCTGCTGGAACAGGTTGCAGCTAATGCTGAAACGACACTGGCCGCACTCAGCGCCAGCGTACCGGTGGTTGCTAATGAAGAGATCAGCAGCATCAGTTCGCAGATAAGCAGTGGTATCAGTACCGACTATTAGACAATTTCCACCCTTCAATATTTTGTACAAATGAATAAGAGAATCATCCATACAGTGTTTGATCAGCAGGCTGTTACAGCTCCGGAAAGGGTGGCTGTCGAAGAAGGCCGACGATCATGGACCTACAGGGAGCTGAAGGAAAGCTCCGAGACCCTGGCGCAATACCTGTTGCATTATAGTCCGGCTACAGGTACTCCTGTCGCCGTTATATTACCGCCCGGATTTTCCCTGGTAAGCGCCTTGCTGGCAGTATTTCGTTCCGGCAACATTTATATGCCGCTGGATGCATCATTACCGGCAAAAAGACTGCATACGATCTTTGAACAGACACGCCCTGCAGTATGTATTACCACACCTGCACTGGCTGCTGTCGCTGAGAATGTCATCCGTGAACAATCTGCATTCAATTGTACAATGATCGTCCTGGACGATGAGCTGCAGGCTACTGTAAAACACTATGAGGACAGTACCTATGCAGGCGCTCATGTACCAGCTAATATCACCTTCCAGGCCTTCCCGGAAGTCAGACCGGAAGATGCGAACTATATTTTCTATACCAGTGGTTCTACCGGTGTAGCAAAAGCAATAGTGGGCTGTCATGATAGTCTGAGTCATTTTATTCATTGGGAGATGAATGAGTTTAAACTGAATAACAGCTGCCGCGTAAGCCAGCTCAGCCAGTTTACCTTTGACGCTTCCCTGCGCGATATTTTCGTACCACTGAGTACAGGCGGTACTTTGTGTTTCCCTCCAGCTGGCAGCCGCACGAACATTCCCGCGCTGGTAGAATGGCTGGAGCAAAGCAGGATTTTCCTGGTGCATTGTGTCCCTTCCGTGTTCCGGCTGATCATGCGGGAACTTATAGCGAAAGGTGATAAACAGGCGCCGGTGTCACGTCTGCCTGACCTGCGGCATGTACTGATGTCAGGAGAACCGCTCTATGGCCGGGATATCCTGAACTGGCGTAGTACAGGCGAAGGCCATGTGGAACTGGTGAACCTCTACGGTCCTACAGAGACCACGATGGTCAGAACATTCAACCGTATTGCTGACCTGCCGTATGATCCATCGCAACCGATACACGCCGGTAAGCCTATTAATAATACCCTGATCGCGATCATTAATCATAATAATGGTTTGTGCCGTCCGGGTGAGATAGGAGAGATCTACATCGTGACGCCTTTTATGACGAAGGGTTACTATAAAAACGAAGCGCTGACCCGCAGCGTATTCGTACAGAACCCACTCGTAAAAGACCGTGAAGAGATCGTATATCGCACCGGCGACTATGGGGTATACCTGGAAGATGGTTCCATAGAAATAATAGGCAGAAAAGACGAACAGGTGAAAGTGAACGGTGTCAGGGTGGAACTGGGTGAGATTAAACAGGCGGTATTACGTCTGCCGGGTATTACCGGCGCAGAGATCATCGCGCTGAAGAATACGGCGGATGAAAATGAACTGATCTGCTACTATTTATCTGCAGGCGTAAAAGAGGATGCACTAAGAACACATCTGGAATCAGAACTGGGACGTTCCCTGCTTCCTGCTGCGATCATCAGAATGGATGAGTTTCCGCTCAATATCAATGGCAAGGTAGACAAGAACGCACTGCCTAAGCCGGAGAAAGTGTTGATATCAGACGATGCATATGTTCCACCCGTTACACCGACCGAGAAGAGACTGGAACAGATGTGGCAGGAGCTGTTGGGACTGACCCGCGTCGGCACAGCGATTAACTTCTTCAGAGTAGGAGGCGCTTCGCTGAAAGTGATCAAGATGGTATCAGATATCTTTCACGTATTCAATGTGTCGCTAGCTTTCGCTGATGTGTTCGTGAATAATACGATCGGACAACTGGCCTCGCTCATCGACGAGACCGTAAAAACAGGAGGCGCTACCATTGTTCCATTACCCGCAAAAGCGCATTACGATGTGACGAATGCACAGCGTGGTTTATGGGTGTATGATAAGCTGGGCGGACAGAAGAACCTGTACAATATGGTACATGCCGTAGAATTGAAGGGGAATATTAAACCTGCAATTATCCGCGAAGCACTGGCGGCGCTGATAAGCAGACATGAGGTACTGCGTACGACTTTTATTGAAGTGGACGGAGAACCTAAGCAATGTGTTCATGCTGCCAGCAATGAAGTGATCCCTTTCGCTTATTTCGACAGACAGCAACAACTGGAATTATATGGCGGCATACCATCTATCATCTGGGCAGAACAGCAGCGTGAATTCAACCTCGCAACGGGGCCGCTCTTTTTCAACACACTGGTGCAGCTGGACGACGACCATTACACAATGGTATTCAACTGGCACCACATTATCGCTGACGGATGGAGCCAGGACGTATTGCTCAACGACTTCCTGGTGCTGTACAATATGCTCGATGGAAAAGGAGAACAGACATTAAAGCCTTTGCGTTTCCAGTACAGGGATTATGCAGAATGGATCAATCGTCAACTGGAAGGAGAGCGCCTGCAGGAGTTAGAAGCGTATTGGGTGGCTAAGTTCGCCGCTCCGTTTACGCCTGCTACTTTCCCCGCTCAACTGGACAGGACAGGTACACGCGCAGGTGTGGGTCATAGCATCGACTTCCGCCTGGACCGCGAAATGACCCGTCAGCTCAGGGCATTGACACAGGTCTCCGCAGTCACTGATTATATCGCACTAAATGCCATTGTCAACATCCTGCTCTATCATTATTCCGGCACCGGCGATATTGTAACAGGAGCGCCTTTCTCTGGCAGACCGCGAACAGAACTACAGGACCAGGCAGGGTTCTATGTAAACCTGATCGCCCTGCGTGTGGCGCTAAGTCCAGAAGATACCTTCCTTACAGTACTTGATAAAACAAGAGAATGTATTACCGGCGCACATAAGTACCAGGACTATCCTGTAGATATGCTGGTAGAGCGCTTGGCACTGGATGCGCCTTTCGGCCGCATGCCAATGTTTAATGTCTTGATACAATCACAGAATAACCTGGAATATCCGGTTAGCCCGATCGAAGGACTGAGCGTTAAGCAGATGGAGCTCGCAGCTGCGACCAGTAAAGTAGATGTGACGTTCAACTTCCAGGAGAATGGTAGCGAAATACTCGCCTCAATTGAATACGATACAGAACGATATACAGAAAAAGGCATCCGCCAGATCATTGACAACTTCACAAAAGTCATCCGCATACTAAGCAATCTTCCTGCTACACAAATAAAAGATATCGTTATCGAACGGACCATCGATGAGGAAGAAGAAGAACAGTCTTTCATGAATGCACTATCGGCACTATAATAAAATCAATCACAATAAACATAATAAGTCATGGAAATTTTAGCTACACATATCGGAGCGATACCAATGATTGATGAAGGTACATTTCCGCTCACTATACGTTTTAATGGCGCTTCTGTTGATGAGTTTATTGCCTGGTATCAGTCTAATACAGACTGGCTGGATAGCAACCTGCTGAAAAGCGGGGCCATACTGGTACAGGGAGTGGACATCGACAGCGTTGACAAGTTTGAACATATTACCAGCTCCCTGGGCTCCAAATTCAGAGATTACCTTGACGGGAGTTACCCCCGCAGAAACCTCAAGGGACATGTTTACATCTCCACAGAATATGACGCCAGTTACAACATTACAATGCATAACGAACTGTCCTATTCTGCCAAATGGCCAAGCCGCCTCATATTCGGCTGTGTGATCCCTCCGGGAACAGGAGGAGAAACACCACTGGTGGACAGTCGCAGCATCATCGATGTCATGCCGCCTGAAATCCTGGAAGAGTTTGAAAGAAAGCAGCTGCGCTATGTCAGGAACCTTCATTCAGGACAAGGCATGGGCCCTTCCTGGAAAGATACCTTTGGTACGGATGAGAAAGAAGCTGTTGAACAACATTGCCGTAGCATCGATATCGAGTACGAATGGAAAGAAGATGGTGGTCTTCGGCTGATCAACCGGCGTCCTGCTACAAGGATACATCCGGTAACAGGAGAGAAGGTCTGGTTTAACCAGGCGGACCAGTACCATCCCACCCACTTCCCCGAAGAAGTATATGAAACACTGATGCTGATCGCAGATGGTGTGGAGGAAGACCTTCCCTTGTTTGTGTCCTTTGGGGATGGCAGCAAAATACCAGAATCGACTATACATGAAATTATCCGCGTGATAGATACTGTTACTGTAGTAAGGCCCTGGGTGAAAGGAGATTTCGTAATAGTAGAAAACATGCTGGTAGCGCATGGTCGTAAAGCTTATACCGGCGATCGGCAGATCGTTGTTTCTATGGTTGAATAAAAAATTTTTCTTAACAACTGAACACAACATTTTATGTGCGGAATAACAGGAGTTTTAGATTTCGGAAAACGTAACAGGATTGAAAGAGAAGAGGTAAAGAAAATGACGGATGCGATCCATCACCGTGGGCCTGACGATTTTGCCTATCTGATCGAAGACAATATTGGTCTGGGTTTCCGGAGGCTGAGTATTATCGACCTCGCCCACGGCCAACAGCCATTTTACAGTGAAGACGGCAGCGTAGTCCTCATCTGTAACGGAGAGATCTACAACTACAAAGAACTGCGTCAGGAACTGATCGCTAAGGGATTCCGCTTCAAAACAGAATGCGATGTAGAAGTACTCGTACACCTGTATGTCGCTTATGGTATTGATTTTATCAACAGACTGAACGGACAGTTCGCTTTCTGTATCTACGATAAAAAACAAGATACCCTGTACCTGGCGAGAGACCAGTTCGGTATTTGTCCGATGTTCTACAAAGTAGTTGACCAGATGCTGATCTTCGGATCAGAGATCAAAGCATTGCTGCAGAACCGGCACGTAAGAAAAGAAGTGAACCCTACAGCATTAGATCAGCTGTTTTCTTTCCCGGGCATTGTTAGTCCGGTTACCTTCTTTAAAGACATTAACAGCCTGAAAGCCGGCCATTACATTAAAGTAAAGGGCACGGATGTACAGGTGAAAGAATACTGGGACCTCGACTATCCCCTGGAATCAGCACACCAGGAAGAGAAAGACGAAGATTACTATGTAGACAAGCTGGAAGACCTGCTGCTGAAATCTGTAAAATACCGTCTGAATGCAGACGTACCGGTAGGTTTCTATCTGAGCGGTGGACTTGATTCCAGTCTGGTAGCTTCTATGATGAAGAAACTCAATCCGGACAAATCTTACAAATCCTTTTCTATCGGTTATCCCCGCGCGGAAGATAGCGAACATGATGAAAGGATTTTCCAGCGCCTGGTAGCTAATAAGGTAGGCTCTATCCATAAAGAAATAGAGTTTGACTGGTCGGAAGTGGCCACAAGACTGAAAGACGCGGTTTATTATTCGGAAGCGGCATTAAAAGAGTCTTACAATACCTGCTCGCTTGCCTTATCTGAAAACGTACGCAACAGTGATATTAAAGTTGTCCTTTCAGGTGAAGGTTCCGATGAATTGTTCGGCGGATATGTAGGTTACCGCTTTGATGTACAGCGCAGAGGCTTTGAAAGACAGGGTGGCCTGGAGGAAATGCTGGAATCCCAGCTCAGGGAAAAGCTCTGGGGCGATCCTGATTTCTTCTATGAGACAAACCACTACGAATTCAGGAATACGACCAAGGCTGTGTACTCCAACAAGATCAATGACAACTTCGATACGATCGACTGTCTGGAGACCTTACCGATCAACAAAAGCCGGCTGGATGGTCGTCATCCGTTCCATAAACGCTCTTATCTCGATCTGAAACTGCGTCTGTCAGATCACCTGATTTCCGATCATGCCGACCGTGTGAACTATGCCAACTCTGTAGAGGGCCGTTATCCCTTCCTGGACATTGAACTGGTGGACTTTGTCAAAACAATTCCACCTGCGGTAAAACTGAAACACATGACGGAAAAGTACATCCTGAAACAGGTGGCAAAGCGTTACCTGCCGGATAGTATCAATAAACGTCAGAAGTTCAGCTGGGTGGCGCCGGGTAGCGCACAGCTGTTGCAGAACAATGTTGAATGGATCAACGACATGCTGTCTTACAGCCAGATCAAACGTCAGGGCTACTTTAACCCGGATACCATCGAAAGGATCAAACGTATCTATTCAGCACCTGATTTCAGACTGAACCTGCCGTATGATACCGATCTGCTGATCATTGTGCTTACATTCAACACCTTCCTCGAGGTATTTGATATGCCATCTATCTGATAGTAACCCTTCAACTTAACACCGATTATTTATGAAAAAGAAACTTGGCATCATCGGAGGCATGGGCTCCCATGCGGCTTCATGGTTGTTTAAAAAAATCACTGATCTGTCTTATGCAGAAAAGGACCAGGAGTTTATTGAGGTATTCTTACACAACAATACGGCTATACCCGACAGAACACGCGCCATTGTTTACAATGAAGCGTCCCCTTTACCGGAGTTGCTGCGTTCTGTGAGGATTTTGAATAATAACGAAGTAGATGTAGCTGTGATGGCATGCCTGACAGCTTATCATTTCAAACCATCGCTGGCGCCTGTGTTCAATGGTTATTTCGCGGACCCGATCGAGTTCACCGTTGAACGTTTACAGGAAATGTTCGGTAGCCTGGACGGCCTGAGCGTAGGCGTTGTAGCGACTACGGGCACATTACGGTCACGTATTTTCCAAAAGGCGCTGGAGCCACTGGGCGCAAAAGTGGTGTGCCTGGAGGGAGACGACCAGGAAAGATATTTTATGGGGCCTATTTACAAGCCGGATGGCGTGAAATCAGGTAAGAAATCACCTGAAGCGGTCCGCCTCTTTTTACACCAGATACCATTATTACAGGAAAAAGGGGCAGATGTTATTCTGGGCGCCTGCTCGGAAGTGCCGCTTGTACTGAATGAAGGGAATGTGAAAATGCCTTATGTAGATGTATTTGGTCTGCTTGCCCAGAAATTGGTTGATACCTGTTATGAATATATCTAACCCTTCATTCTACTGCTATGACAGAAAAACATGCCATCCTGATAGGAGGGATAGGAGACGATGCACATTCAGTGGGCATCGGACTGCTTGAACTTGGTTTCAGAGAAGCCGGTTTTCATGTGAAGTCAATAGGCATACGTAACAGCCTGGTTGAATTCTTCAAACTGGCGCCGTTCTTTGATGCAATACTGATCTCAAATAAAAACGGCCACGCGGAGCTTTATCTCCAGGACTTTAATCGCCTTCTTTCTGAATATCAGTTGAAGGAGAAAAACGCAAAGCTCTGGTACCTTGGTGGAAGCCTTTCCGTGAGTGAGTCGGACTTTGCTATTAAGAAACGTTTTCTGAATATGGGATTCACCAACGTGTATCCCAGACCTGTTCCTTTTAGCGAAGTACTGAACAATATCAAACGTGATATTGAGTACCACAACATCCCCAAAAAGAATAACCGTCAGCGCTTTGCTAATATGAACAAGCAAAAGCCTGTGAACTGGTCGGAAGTACATACCGGCCGGCTGACGGACGAACAGCTGGAAAAAGAAAGAAAAGAGGTATTGCAGGAATGGCCTACGGGTACTGATGTACTACACTCGGAATACCAGAAAGTAGCCGCTGTAACCGGTACCCTGGATGAACTGCTCTGGAATAATAAAGTGAAGAACAAAACCCCGGTCTTTCAGCCCAGAACAGGTGTAGCCAATATTGAAGACCAGATCGAGCTGCTGCAGTACCTGGAATCCGAAGGAAGTGATGTAAGCTCCGTGCAACTGGACGCTGCTTCCCGGTCAAGACTGTATCACCGCGCAGAAGAAGGACGACTGCTCAGTCTCGAACGTAAGTCTTCCCAGTTAAATGGATTTCCTATACCTATCTACGGTGTAAGTGAAGTAAGACGACTGCTGCTGTCACTCAAAAGACCTTTTCAGCTAAGAGGCGGCGGCCCCGATCATCGCTTCACCTATGAGATCGCCCTGAAAGCGGGCGTAAGCGCATTGGAAGGCGGTTTTATCTGTTATTGTCTGCCATATGATAAACTGACGTCCCCTGTTGAATCTTTAAAGAGATGGCAGTTCGTGGACCGTCTGGCAGCCCGGTATTATGAAATGTTTGGCGTGGCGATCAACCGCGAGTACTTCGGGGTGTTGACAGCAACACTGATCGAACCGTGCCTGGCGATTATCGTCAACATCATACAGGCCGTATCAAGCGCCCGGCAGGGAATCGTCAGTATTTCCTGTGGTTATGCCGAACAGGGTAACCGCTCGCAGGATATTGCCGCAGTGACCGTCCTGGATGAACAGGTCAATCACTACCTGCGTAAATATGGCTTTACCAATTGCAGGGTCACGACTGTTTATCACCAGTTCATGGCAGCTTTTCCGGCAGATTATGCCAAGGCGGAAGAGCTGATCTTTAATTCTTCGATCACAGCCACGCTGGCAGGCGCGACCAAAGTAATGGTCAAGACTGCGGTAGAAGCTATCCGTATCCCGGACCGCTATGATAACTCCAAAGCTGTTGCCTTATCAAAGAAAGGCGCGCTTTGCGCAGATAAATCGCTGCTGAATCATGAGAAGATCAAAGAAGAAAAACAGCTGATCCGGAAAGAGGTCAAGCAGATCATGGAAGTGATCCTTGAACTGGGTAACGGAGACATCATCAAAGGTGCTATCCTGGCAATTGAACAGGGTGTGATCGATATCCCCTGGTCACCTAATATCTATAACAGGAACAGGGTTGTATGCGTCCGCGATGTAGAAGGAGCGGTACGTTTCCATGACTTTGGTAATCTTCCTTTCAGTGAAAGTGTCAAAGACTTCCACCACCAGAAGGTACACAAAAGGAAAACAATGGAAAGGGACCCCAGTATTTTCTCGCTCCTTGAAAAAGACCTGAGCCGGATCTGGAAGAATGAATACCAGCGCTGGCCACTCGACGGACATTATGTAACCTGATCTTATCACATAAACTAACATTGATATCTGTCTGTTGGCAACCGTGCAGGATAAACGCGAGGTAACCAGCAGATTTTATAGCAACAAAAAATATTGTAAAAGATGAAATATCCTTTATTACATGAGCTGTTTGATAATATCAGCAGCAAATATCCATCCAGGACTGCTGTCGTAAACGGACCGCAGGAAGTGTCCTACGAAGCGCTACAGCAGCGTAGCCTGCAGCTGGCAGCCTCTTTACAGGACGCCGGGCTGGAAAAGGAAACAGTAGTAGCTACTTTGCTACCGGCAGGAGCAGACCTGGCAGCAACCGCTATTGCACTGCTAAGAAGAGGACTGATCTATATGCCGCTGGATGCACGTATCCCTACGGTGCGCATACAGAATATGCTGTCAATCACCGGGGCCAAAATCATTGTTACCAATGAGGAACTGCTGGATACCGCTAAGAAGATCGCAAAAGAAGCCGCCGATAACCTGGAGTATGTACTATTGCTGAATGCCGCGGCACCTCAGCTTTTCTCCGTAGAGAACGATGGTACGCTTGCTCCGGTAGCATATCCAGGCAACCCAGCGGAAGAGGATACAGCAACAGATAGCTGTTATATCTTCTTTACTTCCGGTACTACGGGCAATGGTAAGCCTATTCTCGGTAGCCATCAGGGCCTGAGCCAGTTTATACAATGGGAAATAAAGGAATTTGGTCTGAATGAAAATTGTCGCGTAAGCCAGCTGGCGCAGGTGACTTTTGACGCTTCCCTGCGTGATATGTTCGTACCACTTGCTACCGGAGGCGCATTGTGCGTGCCGCCAAAAGATGCGAAGTTCCAGATGCCTGTACTCATTGAGTGGCTGCAGGAACAGAAAGTTTCCCTTGTTCACTGTGTTCCTTCTGTATTCCGTCTGCTCACCAGGGAATTGGAACAACAGTCATCAGGCAGCATTACATTCCCTGATCTGCAATTTATCCTGATGGCAGGCGAAATGCTGTATGCAAAAGATATCGCTGCCTGGAGACACGTAGCTGGTAATGGTACAGAGCTCGTGAATCTGTACGGCGCTTCCGAAGTGACCATGGCGAAAACTTTTTACCGTATCGCTGAGATTCCTGAAGATGGTGGAGAACCATTACATGTTGGTCAACCCATCGATCAGGCTTTCATTGCGGTAATGAGCGGCAACCGTCTGGCCAAAATAGGCGAAATCGGAGAAATATATATTATCACTCATTATGCCTCAAAAGGATACTACGGCGATCCTGTAAAGACCGCCGAACGTTTCGTGAAGAATCCGCTGGAAGGTAGTACGGTACCTGTTGCATATCGTACAGGTGATCTGGGTCGTTACCGCAAAGACCGTAGCATAGAGGTGCTCGGCCGCCAGGATGACCAGTTGAAGATCAACGGTATCAGGGTAGAGTTGCAGGACCTGGAGCAGATCATACTGGAAACAGAAGGTATTGCACAGGTGGTGATCAAGGTGCTCGAAACCCCTAATAATGCAAAGGAACTGGCTTGTTATTATACAGGTGTAGCACAGGATGTAGCAAAGCTGCGTGATGTGTTAAAAGAACAATTATCTGACAGCGTACTTCCTGCTTATTATATACATCTGAAGGAATTCCCGCTTACACTGAATGGTAAAGTAGATAAAGCTGCATTGCCTAAGCCGGAATATGTCGATAATACGGTTACCGCAGATACACCGGCATTCAGTGCCGGAGAGGCTACAATGGAGGAAATATGGCGCGACGTGTTCAAGATGAAACAGATCGGACGTAATGCATCCTTCTTCTCTATCGGTGGTACCTCACTGAAGGCGATCAGGGTCATTTCACAGGTCTACAAACGTTTTAACGTACTGATCACGATCAATGACCTTTTTGCTTATCCTACTATTGCCGCATTGACCACTTTTGTAGAAAAAGGTAAAAAGAGTGAGTTTACAGGTATTAAACCTGTAGCAAAGCAAGATACCTATGAAGTATCAGCCGTGCAGAAAAGAATATGGGCCATCGATCAGTTTTCCGGTAATGGTGCATTGTACAATGTACCGGAGATTTATCTGTTTGAGGGCGCACTGAATACCGCTGCTTTTGAGAAAGCGCTGACAGCGCTGGTAGAAAGACACGAAGTACTGCGTACAACCTTTGAGCTTGTTAACGGCGAACCCAGACAGCGTATCCATGATGCGGCTTCCTGGAACTTCGGAGTAGCCGTGCTTGACTATAGCAAAGATGAAGCGCCGTTTGATAAGGCGATTGCCCTGTCAAATGATATCTCCGTTGAGCCATTTGACCTGCAGACAGGTCCGCTGCTCAGAGCAACACTTGTGAAAATCGCAGAGAACGAACACATATTCATCTTCGTTACACATCATATCATTTCTGACGCGTGGTCACAGGAGATCATCGCGCGTGATGTGTTGGCTTACTACGATGCATTTACTGCAGCAAAGCAACCTGCTCTGGAACCATTGAAGATCCAGTACAAAGACTTCGCTGCATGGCATAACGAAAGACTGGCTTCCCGCTCGGCAGATCATTGTTCTTTCTGGAAGAAACAATTTGAAGATGGCATATCTAAACTGAAACTGCCACTCGACTATCCTCGTCCGGCAGAACAGACATTCAATGCGGAAGAGATTTCCTTCAGACTGAATGCAAAAGTGAGCACTGCTTTACGTGACCTGGGACGTCAGCACAACACCAGTGGCTTCAATACTGTAATGGCCCTCGTCAATCTCCTGTTGTATAAGTATACAGATCAGGGAGACATTGTACTCGGTTCTCCGGTAGCTGACCGTGGTCACGCTGATACTGACAACCAGATCGGCGTATACTTTAACACCCTTCCGCTGCGTACACGTTTTAAAGGAGACGAATCTTTCGTGCAGCTGCTGAATAAGGTCGCTGACGTAACACTCAAAGCATTTGACCACGTAGACTATCCATTCGAAAATATACTGGAAGATATCAATGCCGAATATGATAAACAGCGTAACCCTTTGTTTGACGTCGGACTGACCTATCTCTCTTTCCTGCATACAGGAACGGAGGCAGCCAGCGCCGAACAGCAAGGAGGCGAAGCGGCTATCAGCGTAAAAGGTATCTATCCCGGATTTAAGTTTATTAAATCAGACCTCTGGATCAAGGCAGTAGAGAATGGCAATGAACCTTTCGTGTTCGTGTTATCATACAACACCGATCTGTTCAAAGCTTCCTTTGCGGCCAGATTTATTGAGGATTTACATAGCCTGGCAGCACTGGCCGTTGAACAGCCCTCCGCTGCGCTCGACGTGTTGGTAGAGAACGCAAAAACGCGATCAGCACAGGCGAATGAACAAAAACAACAGCATGTAAGGCATCGTAACCTGGAAGTATTGAAAAATTTCCGCGTAGGCGCCAGATGATCTGACACTATAAAATAACATAGTTATGAATCAGGACTCAAGACAGCAAAGGTTAAAAAGCCTGCTGGCCACACAGCCAAGGCTACACCGGCTGGACAAGACCAACGTAAACGTGCTGTATGGAGAGCCGGGCAGCCGCCAGGTGCCTGCAACGATTACAACAGAAGACAAAGACGCCCTACTGCACAGATGGATACCCGCCAATATGGACCTCATTAAAGAACAGTTACGTTCGCGGGGTGGATTGCTCTTCAGAGGATTTAATGTCAGTTCGGTAGAATTGTTTCAGTTGATCGTACAGGAGTTCTCTAAAAATGCAATGCCATATACGCAACGCTCTTCTCCACGTACTGAGATCAAAGACCGTATATATACCTCTACTGACCATCCCGCTGATCAGTACATCAACATGCATAATGAATTGTCTTACTCTCCCAGATGGCCTTTGCAGATCATGTTTTACTGTCTGCAGCCTTCAGAAACAGGAGGGGAGACACCCATCGCGGATAGCAGACAGGTGCTCAAAGCATTGTCACCTGCCACCAGGACCTCGTTCAAAGAAAAAGGCATTATGTATGTCAGAAACCTGGGCGGAGGTCTCGGACTGGATTGGCAAACAGTATTCCAGACGACTGACCGGAGCGAGGTAGAAGAAGAGTGCAGCCGTAATGAGATGCACTTTGAATGGAAAGATAACAATCGCCTGCAGATTCGCTGGACGCGCCCTGCTATTGTAGATCATCCGGTGACCGGTGAAGAAATATGGTTTAATCACGCCTATTTCTTCAATGCTGCTAACCTCGATGAAGAAGTGGCAGACGCAGTGACTTCCAGTGAGGAAATGCCATTCAATACCTTTTACGGAGATGGTACGCCTATATCCGCAGATGTGTTGAAGGAAATTGGCGATGCCTATGAGAAGGCAAAAGTTATTTTCCCCTGGAAGAAAGGAGATGTGCTGCTGCTTGATAATATGCTCATGTCTCACGGACGTAACCCTTTTGAAGGCGAGAGAAAAATAATGGTCGCCATGTGGGAACCAAATCGTTAACCAAATAAACTTTCAAGATGATCTCAGAAGTAGGTCTGCAGGTGGATGGCGTACGCATGTCGCCGCAGCAGAGACGCTATTGGTCCTGGTACAAAGAAACAGGCAGCATGCCTTATCATCATATTGCAGTGGCAGTCACCGGTGTGTTTGACAGGCCGGTGTTACAGCATGCTGTAGAAAGTCTGTACAACACATATCCTGTACTGAGCACCGTGTTCCCTGAACGCGATGGCGCCCTGTTTCCGCTGCAGATAACGCAGCGGAAATACGCGCCGGGGTTACTGGAATTGCTGTTGCCGGCTGGTATGGGTCCTGATGAGGCAAAAGAGAAGGTAGCCGCTATGTTTGAAGAAAAGGCAGCGACACAGGCCCGTAATGGACGCTGTGGCTATGCGGCCGTTATTCATAGCAGCACGCCCGGCGGCGATCATATGATCCATTTCCTGGCGGAAGCCATCGTGATGGACAGCTATTCTGCTGGTTTTCTGATGCACGAACTCTGCACACTGTATAATGCTGAAGGTAACATCCTGCTGAAGGGTAACCTGGCAGAAGAAGTGATCCCTTATCAACAGTTCTCAGAATGGCAGAACAGCCTTGTGGAAACACCGGCTGAAGAAGCAGAAGAATTCTGGGCACAGTATAAATTTGAACAGGGGCTGGATAAAGAGTTTTTTGGCAGATCAACTGGTGATCAGTTACCTGAAAAGGTAAGCTATACCCGTCTGTTACCATTAGGTGTTACCCTCACCAGACAACTGGAAACGCTGGCGGAAAAAACAGGCAAAGACATACGTGAACTGCTGTTGGGCGCCTTGTTTGCTACACTTTACAGGCATACAAAGGAGGAATCGCTGGTAATAGGTTATGTGAATAACGAACGCCTCTATGAGGAACTGAAAGGCACCTTAGGTCCTGTTGGTAAAACATTACCCCTGTACCTTGAACTGGCGGAAAATACGACCTGTCAGACACTGCTCGAAAATATCGCACAATCCCTTACCCGTGTAAGCAGCTGGGAAGAATACAGCACCTTCGGGTACAATACCAGCGAATATGCTGCTGTAGCAGGAGAATATTTCAAAGTAGGCTTTGAATGGCTGTCATTCCCCGAAGCCGCCGGCAATGGACAATTACTGCATAGCTGGGAAAGCGCTGAATCTTTCTTCGGGTTCAAATTAAACGGAGTATATGCTAATGAAGAACTGGGTATCCAGGCATCCTTCAGTAAAAAATATTTAAATGCAGAAGAAGCAAACCTGTTATTACAACAGGTGGTTGCTGCGCTGCAACAGTTTGTGCATACACCGCAGGCTGCATTAAAAGACGGTGTTCCCCTGAGCAGGGCAGACGAAAAGGTCTTTAATGTGCTCAATACACCGCAATATGAGCTGCAGTCGCCTGCCGATAGTGTCGCTGCGCTGTTCAGTGCAGTGGCAGGCATAAATGCAGCGGCAACTGCTGTTGGATGGGAGGATAAAACCATGAGCTACCAGCAACTGGATGCTTATGCCTGCCGTCTGGCCAATATGTTACAACGCCGTTACAGCATCGCTAAGGGCGATACGGTAGCTGTATGTATCGAACGCTCACCTATGATGATAGTTGCCATTCTCGGTATTATCAGAGCCGGCGCGGTGTATCTCCCGCTGGACCTGTCATTTCCCGGTGAAAGAAAACAGTTCATGCTGGAGGACAGCAATGCCCATCTGCTCATAACCGGGGAAACAACGTCCGTAGAAGAGGAAATACCCTTATTGAGACTCGATGAGGAACTGCAGGTCCTGAAAGGATTCAACGAAGACGTCGCGTCAGTGACCATCGCTCCGGCTGATCCCCTGTACCTGATCTATACTTCTGGTTCTACTGGTCGTCCTAAGGGCGTACAGGTATCTCATGGATCACTTTTACATTACGTAAACTGGTTTAAATCTGCTTATCAGATAGGAACAGGAGATGCTACCCTGTTCTTCTCTTCAGTAGCATTTGACCTGGGCTATACCGCCTTCTGGGGTAGCCTCCTGTCTGGCGCAGGTTTATATCTGCTGCCGGAAAGACAAACTCTGAATCCCGACGAACTGACCGATGCGCTGACCCGGTATCCGGTGACCTTTATCAAACTGACGCCTTCTCATTTCGATCTGCTGGTAAATGATCCGGGATTCGATAAACAGGTAAAACAGTACACGCTGCGTCTGATACTACTGGGTGGTGAAGAGATCAGAACACAACACCTGGAGAAATATTTCGCACATCGTCCGGATGTGACTTTTGTCAATCACTATGGTCCGACTGAGGCAACGATAGGCGCTATCGCACGGACCATCAACTATAATAATTTTGATGCCTTCCGTAAACGTCCTGTAATTGGCCGTCCGCTGGGCACTAATAAGATCAGGCTCTTACAGGAAGGTACTGACATACAGGTGCCGGTAGGTGCTATCGGTGAGATTTGTATTGCCGGGAAAGGCGTCGCGATCGGCTACCTGAACAATCCGGAACTGACAGCAAAGAAGTTCACCGCAGACCCGCTGCAACCAGGCAATCGTCTGTACCGCACCGGCGATCTGGGTCGTCTGTTGCCTTCGGGAGAAATTGAGTTCCTGGGCAGACTGGATTTCCAGGTGAAAATAAGGGGCTATCGCGTAGAAACGGGGGAGATCGCAGATTACCTGCGTCAGTTCCCCGGCATTCGTGATGTAGCAGTTATTGCGGCTACTGATGAACAGGGCGATAAATACCTGACCGCATATTTCGTATCAGAAGCGAAAACAGACAAGGCAGCGCTGGACGAGTTCCTGAAGAAGCAATTGCCTTCCTGGAGCATTCCGGCCTATTATGTAAACATGCTGGCGCTTCCATTGACGCCAAACGGTAAAATAAACCGTGCGGAGTTACCCGATCCCCGTAAGGTGGCTTTAAAGCAGCAGACAGCATACGTAGCCCCCCGTAATGAGCTGGAAGCAGGTATCGCCCGCATATGGGAAGAAGTGCTGCAAAAGCCCCGTATCAGTATCAATGATAACTTCTTCGACCTGGGTGGACATTCTATTAAAGGGATACGTATCATCTCCAGATTGTTTAAAGAGCTGAATGTAAAACTGGAGATTCGTCACCTGTTTGAAGCGCTTACCATCTCCGGATTGGCGGAACTGATCAGACAACAGCGTCGTACTTCATTCGAGAAGATCACACCGTTGCCTCTGCAACCGGATTATGAGCTTTCTCACGCACAGAAGAGAATATGGGTGCTTTGTAAGTTCGAGGAAATAGCACTCGCTTACAACATGCCGGGTAACTATGTACTCGAAAACATTAACAGACCGGCACTGGAAAAAGCGGTGGAAACACTGATAAAACGCCATGAAAGCTTACGCACCACTTTCAGAATTATTGCCGGTACGCCCAGGCAAGTGATCAATGCCTATGAGGCAGATCGCTTCGCAATGCAGTATTTCGATGAAAGTAAGGCCGCCGACAAACAGGCGGTTACAAATAGATATTTGCAGGAAGAAGGAGATACGGCTTTTGATCTGGAAAAAGGGCCGTTGATCAGAACAAAACTTGTACAGCTGGATGACAGCAAGTACCTGGTTATCTTCAATATGCATCATATCATTTCCGATGGCTGGTCCATGCAGGTATTTGTGAATGATGTACTGCAATTGTACAATGCATATACCGCAGGAGCTCCTAATCCATTGGCTCCTTTGAAAATACATTATAAAGATTTCGCGGCCTGGCAGAATAAATTATTAGCCAGCCCCGCTATAACAGAACATCAGCAATACTGGTGGAAACAGTTTGAAGGAGAAGCGCCTGTATTGAACCTGCCGCTCGATTATCCTCGTCCGCGCATTAAAAGCTATAGCGGTCGTAAAATGGGTATTTCGGTAGATGCGGCGCTGAAAGGGAAATTACAGGTTTTTGCCCAACAGGCAGATGCTTCGCTGTTCACCGTACTGCTGGCTGCTGTAAAAGCCTGCTTTTACCGGTACACCGGACAGACCGACATCGTGATCGGCGTACCCAACGCTGGTCGTGAACACCTGGACCTGGAAGACCAGATCGGTTTCTATGTGAACAGTATTCCGGTACGTACACAGTTCTCCGGTAATCAGTCTTTCAGATCACTGTTGGAAAAGGTGAAAACATCCCTGCTCAGTGGTTTTGAACACCAGGTGTATCCTTTCGACAGACTCGTTGATGACCTGAACCTGGACCGTGATATGAGCCGCTCTCCATTATTTGATGTAATGGTGCAGCTGAAAAACTATCAGTTCGGCGATAAGGAGATCAATCATGATGTAAATGTCGATGAAGAGATCTTTGAAATGAACACCAGCCAGTTTGACCTGTGTATCGACTTCGCAGATACAGACGATGGCCTGGTAGGATTTATAGAATATAATACAGACCTGTTCCTGCCTTCGACGGTAGAAATGTTGTGGGAGCACCTGACTAACTTCATGCAGGAAATAGCAGATAACCCGGAGCAATCACTGAGTGAACTGCAACTGATCAATGAAGCAGGAAAAGCTCGTCTGCTGGAAAGAGGTGGTGTGACCCGCTATACATCTGCCGCCGGTTATCAGCATGTACTGGAACATTTTGACCAGTATCTGCGGGAAAGACCGGATACAACAGCGGTTGAATTTGAAGGACAACTACTGACCTACAGACAACTGGACCTGGCAGCGGAAAAAGTAGCTGCCTTTATTAAAGTACAGGCAGGTGCAGCAAGCGATCAGCAACCCGTAGTGGCTGTCCTGATGGATAAACGCCCTGAAATGATCTCGGCTGTACTGGGTATCATGAAAGCAGGTGCTGTATGTCTGCCGCTTGAGCCTTCTCATCCGCAGGCGCGTTTGCAGTTTGTTGTACAGGATGCCAGCGCATTTGCTATACTGTCTGAAAAGAAATACCTGCATACACTCAATAAACTACAGTGGGAATGTGATGCATTAAGCACTTTCCTTTGCATGGATACAGATGATATCTATGAAGTAGCGCATGAGTGGGATGAAGTACGGAACGAACAGGAAGTGTGGGATTATGTAGGCGAAAACTCACATGATGATATCTCCGGTGGCGGATGGACATCCAGTTATACCGGTAAAGAGCTCAGCAGAGAGGAAATGGACGAATACGCAGAGAACGTATTGATCAAACTCCGTCCTCATCTGAATGAAAACAGCCGTGTATTAGAGATCGGTTGTTCTTCCGGTATCAGTATGTTTAAAATGGCGTCACTGGTAGACCAGTATTTTGGCGTCGATCTCTCAGAGAAAATTATCCAGAAAACACGCGCCGAAGCCCGCAGAAAAGGATATAATAACATCACGCTGCAGGCGGCTGCCGCACACGAAATTGATAACCTGCACTGGAGCGGTTTTGATATCATCGTTATCAATAGTGTGGTACAGAGCTTTCACGGTCATAACTACCTGCGTCAGGTGATCAGCAAGTGCTTACCACTGCTGAAGAATAAAGGCCTGATCTTCTTTGGTGATATCCAGGACCAGGACCTGAAACAGACGCTGATCGACGATCTGACTGCTTTCAGAGCAGCGAATAAGGACCAGGGTTACTTTACAAAAGTAGATTGGTCTTATGAACTGTTCCTCAGCAGGAAATTCTTCGAAGATTTACGTTACGAATATCCCGCTGTTACTGCAGTAAGTCACTCTGCTAAAACAGGCACCATTGCCAATGAGCTGACCCGTTACCGTTTCGATTGTATCGTGTCAGTTGATAAAGGACAGATAAGCACTGCCCCGGCAGACGAACGTCATAAGAGCCAGTTTGGTGCGGCTGCCTTAGACCAGTACGAGATCACAAAAGGTAATGAATGGTATAAAGGACCGGACGTAGCAGAAAAGCTCGCCTACATCATTTATACTTCCGGCACCACCGGCTTGCCAAAGGGAGTGATGATCCCTTACAAAGGCCTGAACAACCTGGTGATGTCCTACAGGAACGATTACAAATTCTCCGCTTTCGCACCGTGTCTGTTACAGACAGCAAGCATCGCCTTCGACGTGTTCTTCGCAGATATCTGCCGTACACTGTTTATGGGTGGCCGTCTGGTACTCTGTAACAACGATGTTGCGATCGATCCGCCTAAATTATATGCACAGCTGAAAGCAACGGGTGTCAATCTGCTGGATAGCACGCCTTCACTGATCATTCCGTTCATGGATTATGTCTATGAGAACGGACTCGATGTTGACTTCCTGCGTGTATTGATCCTGGGTTCTGATAGCTGCCCAGCCGGTGACTTTAAGAAACTCTACGAAAGATACGGTCAGCGCCTGCGTATACTGAACTGTTATGGTACTACTGAAACGACGATCGAAGCATCTTTCTTTGAAGCAACAGCAGATAACCTGCCAGAGAGTGGTACAACACCTATCGGACAAGCCATCAGTAATGTCACCTACTACGTACTCGACGAATACGGCCAATTGGTGCCTGACGGCGTACAAGGCGTACTGCATATCGGTGGGGAAGGCGTTGCTGCAGGATATATCAATCGGCCCGAATTGAATCGGGTACGCTTTATTCCGGACCCTTTTATCAAAGGCAATACAATGTTCAACACAGGTGATGTGGTGAGCTGGAATAAAGAAGGTCAGATCGCCTTTAACGGACGAAATGACTATCAGGTGAAGATCAGAGGGTTCAGGGTGGAGCTGGGCGAAATTGAAAGCCAGTTGCTGCAGGTAGAACATGTTACACAAGCTGCTGTACTTGCACATCGTGATGAAGACGGCGCCAACATGCTGGTTGCCTACTACGCGGCAGCAGTGCCCCTGGAACCACAGGACCTGAAGAAACAACTCCATGCAAAACTGCCCGAGTATATGGTGCCTGCGCACCTGTATGCGATGGACAGCCTACCCCTGACCGCGAATGGTAAACTGGACAGAAAAACATTATTACAGTTAAGTCCTGCTACCAGTAAAGCGACACAGGAAGGTCCCCGCAACCGGCTCGAACAGAAACTCTGTAAGATATGGGCGGATGTACTGGGCCGTGAAGGCGGTATCGGTATTAATGAAAACTTCTTTGATATCGGCGGCCACTCACTGAAAGCAACCCGTGTAATCACCAGGATTTATAAAGACCTGGGCATTAACCTGGAACTCCGGAATATCTTCCTGCATCCAACGATTGAAAGCCTGGCGAGAGAAATTACCGCCAGCAACAATCTCTGCTACTATGAAGAAATACCGGTAACACCGTCCGCTGAATACTATGAGATCACGCCTGCGCAAATGCAGATGTGGACCATGCACCACCTGGACGGTCAGCAGGTCATCTATAATATGCCAGCCGCTTATCGCATATCCGGCGCATTTGATATCGAAGCAATGGCATACGCGTTTGAGGCGCTGGCAACAAGGCACGAAGTATTAAGAACAACTTTTCATGTAGTCGATAAAAAAGTATATCAGAAAATACATCCGGCAGATAATTGGAAACAATGGCTGGAGGTAACTGATCTTACAGCTGCTCCGGACAAAACGGCCGCAGCCGATGAAAAGGCCGCAGCAGACGCGCGGATTCCTTTTGATCTGGAAAATGGTCCGTTGTTCCGCGCAAAACTGTTCCAGCTCGATACAGAAGAGTTCCTGCTGCTGATCAATATTCATCACATTATCTCTGATGGATGGTCACATACAGTAATGGTAAATGACCTGCTTCATTTCTACCGTAGCTACTGGCAGATAGATACGCCGGAACTGCCGCCGCTCAGAATTCAGTTTAAGGACTATGCAACCATGCTTAGTCAACAGATGGATGAAAAGAGCAAACAGTTGCATCGCGATTTCTGGACAGCACAATTCGGTGATTATAACACTGTACTCAATCTGCCGATAGAAGGGAAAAGAGATGACAATAGAAGCCTCGAAGCAGAAAAGGTGTTTTTCACATTGAATAAATCCGCACAGGAAAGCCTGCTGAAACTGGGCAGAGAACATCAGTCGACTCTGTACGGCGTATTGCTGAGTATTTACAACGTCCTTATCCGTCATGCCACAGGGCAGGATGATATCGTCACCGGTAGTCCGATCTCCGGTCGTGATTATGTAGAACTCGAAAACCAGCTGGGAATGTATCTGAATGTATTGGCGCTACGCCTGCAGGTAAAAGATACAGACGCTTTCGCAACGCTGCTGGAAAAGGCCGCTAAGACCGTATTGGAGGCACAGCAATATAAACGCTATCCGTTCGAGCAGATATTACAGGATATCCGATATAAACGCCAGCCGGGAAGAGCGCCACTGTTTGATATCGGGTTCACGCTACAGAATATCGATGGCATGGAGAATGGCGAAGCGATCGAGATCATTGATCAGCTCAATATCGCTGAATACAACAATAACTTCAGAAAAGTAAAAACAGACCTCTGGCTGCATGCCTGGGAAATGGAAGATGGTATTGGTTGCTCTGTTACCTATAACAAACAGTTATACAGAGCCGCTACTATTGATGCATTTGTAAAAGATTTTCAAGCGCTGGCAACATTGATAGCGGAAGATCATACGATAAGCGTCAGCCGTCTGCTGGAAGAATTGCAAAATGCCAAAAAGAAAGCTGATATGCTGGCAAAAGACCAAACGAAAACAAAAAATATTGAGAAGTTCTTCAGCGCCAAAAAGAAGGAAATCAATCTCGGTAATACTGCACGTGTTGTAGAAGAGAAATTGCCGGGGGATACGCCTTATCCGCTGGTGCTGAAACCTGGTATGCAGGACGTAGACCTGACACAATGGATAAAGGAGAACAATGCAACCGTTAAGCAACAGCTGCTTGAACAGGGGGCTTTGCTCTTCAGAGGTTTCCGGGTACAGTCACTGAAAGACTTTGAGCAGTTCTGTGATGGCTTAGACGCGCAGAAAATGCTTTACAAGGACCAGTCTTCGCCGAGAACGCAGGTACAGAATAAACTGTATACCTCTACCGAACATCCGGCAGACCAGGTAATACATATGCACAATGAGTTGTCTTATTCTCATACCTGGCCACAGTACATTCTCTTCTTCTGTACGGAAGCTGCAGCGACAGGGGGGGAAACACCCATTGCTGACGCAAGAAAGATGCTGGAAGTGCTGTCTCCGGATACAGTAAGCCGGTTTACTGAGAAGAACATCCGTTATATCAGGAACCTGAAAAAAGGGATGGGACTTTCCTGGCAGGAAGTGTATCAGACAGATGACCCACAGGTGGTAGAACTACATTGTAAGGAAAACAATATTGACTTCACATGGGTCAGCGATGACCACCTGCGTGTAAGCTGGGAAAGACCAGCGATCCGCTTACATCCTGTTACAGGTAAACCGGTATGGTTTAACCACGGCCTCTTCTTCAATGCCTTTACCCTGAACGAAAGCATCTTACAACTCGCGAGAGATGAAAATGATCTGCCGTTCAATACGGCTTACGGAGATGGAACACCGATAGAAAAGACCGTACTGGAAGAACTGAGCCAGGCATACGAAATCTGTAAACGTCAGTTCAGCTGGCAACCAGGCGATATCCTGCTGCTGGATAATATGCTGATGTCGCACGGTCGTAATGCTTTTAGTGGCAACAGAAAACTGTACGTATCAATGTTAAATCCGCTTTCATAAGCTAGTAAACCAGTTACCATGGAAAATAATGTAAAAGGATTTGAATTGTCACCCCTGCAAAAGCGGACATGGCGTTTGCAGGCTGACGGTAATCCACTGTACTCACTGGCTTCATTCCGTATTACTGGTGTAACAGATCCCGGCAGCATCAAAACGTTGCTGGAAAGCCAGCTGGAAGCGCATGAAATATTCCATACCCGCTACGAAAAGGTAGCGCAGATGCAGTATCCGTTTCAGGTAACGGGTTGGAAGAAATGCTACTCAATACAGGTAACAGATATCTCCCTTGAAGAAAGTGAAATGCAGGGCGTCATCATTGACAATCTGTTTGAATCTTTGCTGACAGGCGCAGCGTCAACCGATGAAGATATATTGACAGAAATCGCGATCGTTAAAACCCGGCCCGCAGAATGTCTTCTATTGATCAGAATAGATGCGCTTTCCGGAGACACCGGCGTGATCATGAATGTAGTAAACGAACTGTTGGCCGCTATCGATGGCCTCTGCGAGTTACTGAACAATGAAAATTACCCCTACGTTCAGTTTGCCCAATGGCAGCAGGAACTGATGAATGAGAACAATGAAGATGGAGAAAGATTCTGGCTGGAAAGAAGAAATAGCCAGGAACATCAACAGCAATTACCCTTCAGTATCATTTCAAAAAACAATGAACAAACCCCATCAAGGCCGACAACCTTAAGTATGGACATCGATGCCGCGTTACAGACCGACATAAAGCGCTTCTGCGCAGAACAGTCTGTAACGCAGGCAGTCCTGCTGAAAACTGCCTGGACAGTCTTGTTGGCGGATTACATGGACTACACCGGTAATTTTGTGCTGGGTAATGTAGCGAACGGACGTCACTATGACGCTTTTACGTCCATCAATGGTCCGCTGTTTAAAACAGTCCCATTCAAAACCGCCATTGCCAAAACTGACAAAATACAGGATGTTTTACAACGAGTAGCCACCGAAACAGAACAGGTAGCGGAATGGCAGGATTACTATTTTAATATCCCCGGTATACAACGCTGGCAGGATGCTGTAAAATTTGACCTGCTATTCGAATACCACGAATTGCAACACCCGCTGACCATTCATGTAAAAGCAGTATTAGACAGCATTTATGTGCATACAGAACCTTGCAGCCTGAAGTTGTTCTGTTATGATGGTGGCGGTCCGGTTGGTCTGGTGGCAGACCTCTACTACGATCCCGCTGTCTTGAACAATGCGCAGGCACTGCTGATCAGAGAACGTTTCAGTTATATACTGCAGCAACTGATAGGGGATGGCGCAAAAACACTGGCGGATATCCGCGGCTGCACCGGACAGGAATATGCGCATATCGTCAATAATATGTACCTGCCGGGTAGCACAAACAACGCGGCGCCAGTGATGTCAGTTCCGGCTTATTTTGATTCCCTGTTGCCTACTGTAGCAGACCGCCCTGCGGTTGGCTTTAAACACAAGCAGGTGACATACGCCGAATTGAACGAGAGAGCAAATGCCTATGCACATCACCTGATACGCAAATATGGCGTGAAACCCGGTGATATTGTTGCCTTCCAGATACCACGGTCCATTAATATGGTGATCGCAATAATGGGTATTCTGAAAGCAGGTGCTGCATTCTTACCACTGGATATCGCTGCACCGGAAGAAAGAGTGAAATTCATTCTACAGGATAGCGCAGCAAAAGTGCTGATCACAAAGGCGCAGTTAATTCCCGCATTACAGGGCATTACGCAACATTGGGCCCTGGAGGATGGCATTGGCGAGATAGAAACCTTCACCTCCACGCCGCAGGTTGATATAGACCCGGCCGCACCAGCCTACCTGATCTATACATCAGGTTCAACCGGAAAACCGAAAGGGGTGCTGATCGCTCACACCGCCCTGTTGAACTATAGCCGCTGGTTTAGTACCATATACGATATTACGCCGGATGATACTTCGGTGTTATTTTCATCCATTGCGTTTGACCTTGGTTTTACCAACCTTTGGCCTTTGCTTCTCAGTGGAGGTCAGGTCCAGTTGCTGGAAGAAACACAGCTGCTGGATACCGCCGGTCTTTGCAATCTGTTGTTGGAGAAAGGAGTAACAGTAATTAAACTGACTCCATCGCATTTCAACCTGCTGCTGAATGAGCCCGGATTTGATGAAATGGCGCCCGATCTGAAGCTAAAGCTGATCGTATTGGGTGGTGAGGCGATAAGGCCGCAGGACCTGGAAGCATACTTCGTGTTAAACCCGTCTATTACTTTTGTTAACCATTATGGCCCCACAGAAACGACCATCGGTACGGCTTCCCAATGTATTAAAGCTGCTGGGTTTAAGGCATTCAGACAAACGCCTGTTATTGGCAAACCGGTAACAGGGAACAGCATCTTTATACTCGACGAACAGCATCGCATATTGCCATACGGTAGTACTGGCGAGATTTGTGTATCGGGTGCCGGACTAGCGATTGGTTATCTGAATGGAGCAACACAAAATCAGGAAAAGTTCATTGAACATCCGCTGAACCCTTCTGCCAAACTTTATAAAACCGGTGACCTCGGCCGCTATACGCTGAACGGGGAAATACAGTTCCTTGGCAGAAAAGATTTCCAGGTGAAAATCAACGGCTACCGCATCGAACCTGAAGAGATCAGAAATGTACTGATACTGTATCCCGATATACAGGATGCCGCGGTACTGTACGTTCCTCAGGCGACGGGAGAGGGTAGCCTGGCTGCCTATTTCAGTGCGGATGAGCCGCTCGAAAAGAATAAAATACAGGAGTTTTTAATCCGGCATCTGCCACAATATATGATACCCGCTTACTTCATACAGATAGGTGCAATTCCGCTGACGCCAAACGGTAAAATCGACCGTAAAGCTTTATTGGAATTACCCCTTGAGAGAGCCGCCAGCGCTGCGTATGTTGAACCCGAAAAGGAGCTGGAAAAACAGATAGCCCAGTTATGGAAGGAAATTCTTTGCGTAAGTAAGATCGGTGTCCATGACAATTTCTTCGACCTGGGAGGTAATTCGCTCAAGCTGATCCTTATGCTGAGAGAATTGTCAAAAATCTTCCCCGGAAAGGTAACACTCACTGACCTGTTCCGCTACAATACGATTTCTTCTATTATCCGGTTCCTGGGACAGGAAGAGCCGGAAGCAGCTGTTGCTGGTTTCGAAATCTAATACCCTTCACGTTAAAATATCAAGTAATGCTTAATAATAAAGATGTCGCCATTATAGGCATGAGCGGCGTATTCCCCGAAGCGGACGATCTTGGCGCATTCTACGAGAACCTGAAAACAGGACGTGATAGTGTCCGTCCTGTTTCAGAGACCCGCTTAGGTGCCACCAGCCTCGATATGTCCCTGGTATATCGTCCGTTTGCCTATCTTGAAAGGACCGACACCTTCGATCACAAGTACTTCAGGATATCAAAGAGCGAAGCGGAAATGATGGAACCATCTCAACGTATTTGCCTTGAAATGGCCGTGAAAGCGATTGAACACGCCGGTTATAAACCGGAGGACCTGAATGGCTCTAATACCGCAGTATACCTGGCTTCCCGTACATGGGCAGCTATCCAGTATTATCTCCTGGCAAACTACGATGATAACCCCAACATCTTTACAGGTACCCTGAGCTCCATGATCTATGGACGTATTTCTAACTGGCTGAACCTGCAGGGGCCAACGATGATGATCGATGCGGCTTGTGCATCGTCTCTCGTGGCTATTAAAGAAGCTTATGATAAGCTGGTGCAGGGTGAAGTGGATTACGCCATCGCAGGTGGTCTGGGTATTAATATCAACCTCATGAAGGTGACCGACCATGGCCACCTGGGTACTTACAGTCCTGATGCGCGTTGTAAAGCATTTGACGCAAGTGCGGATGGCGTTGTAGCTGGAGAGGGCGGTGGCCTTGTGCTGATGAAACGTCTGGAAGATGCTGTACGCGACCGCGATACCATTTATGCTATTGTAAAAGGTGGGGCCAGCAGCCATAACGGAAGCCGTTCAAATGGTATTCTCGCCCCAAGTCCACAGGCGCAGTCGCTTGTGATACAGCAGGCCTGGAAAAATGCAGCAGTTGATCCTGCTACCATCAGCTACATTGAAGCACATGGTACAGGTACCAAACTGGGCGACCCGATCGAGTTCAGTGCGATTACCGAAGCATTCGAAAAGCATGGGGTGAAGGGAAAGAATTGTGCAGTAGGCGCTTTGAAAAGTAATATCGGGCACCTCGGCAGCGGAGCAGGTGTCGGCGGCGTTATTAAAGCCGCATTATCGCTGAAAAACAAACAGCTGTTCCCTTCATTGCATTATAAGACCCCCAATCCATATATCGACTTTGAAAATACGAACGCATATATCAATACTTCCCTGAAGGACTGGAAATCAGAAAATGGTCCGAGAAGATGTGGTGTAAGCGCATTCGGGCTCAGTGGCAGCAATGCGCATCTTATACTGGAAGAATATGAAAATACAGCTACGCAGGAAGCTCCTGAATATTATGTGCTGAAAGTATCGGCAAAATCACCGGTGGCCCTGCAGAGCTATATTGCTAACATCAGCAGCTTCCTGAACGGAGTAAACAACTCCTGGGCTGATGCACTGTACACGCTCAACAGAGGCCGTTCTGATTTTGACTACAGGGTTTGTTTTACAGCTGATAATAAAGAAACACTGTTACAGCAACTGAAGAACTATGGGAAAGCCGCTCAGACAGTAACGCCGCGTGAAGTAGTGCTGTTGTTGGGTAACGGTGGTTTGCCTTCAGCTACGCTGTCAGCATATATCAAAACGTACCCTGTATTTGCAGCAACGTTTAACAGCCTTTGTCCGGGATACCCTGCTGTAACACCGGACGAAGACCTGCTGGTGTTTGCAACACAATACGCTATCTGCCGTCAGTTACAGGCCTTCGGTATCAAATTCCCTGTGGTGATAGGGACTGGTATCGGAAAATATATATCCAGGGTAATTAAAGGAGAGCTGAAAGCAGAAGACGTTCCGGCCCTCCTGAAAGCAGACAAAGAGCGTCAGCCCGCAGATAAAGAGAAACTCAGGGCGATCGTAAAGAACCTGCTTGAGAAGAATCCATCCCTGTTCCTGGAACTGGGTGCCGATCATACAATGTCGGACCTTTTAAAAGACTGGGCCGAAGCACTGAACATTCCGCAGGGTACTATCTTCAGTCATGCCGGTACAGCAGGAAATCTGCTCTCATTATTCGCAGATTTATACAATAATGGTGTGACAGTTGACTGGGACGAACATTATGCTGGTAAAGCTTATCATAAAGTAGAATGTCCTGTTTATCCTTTTGAAAAGACCAGATGCTGGTTCACAGAACCAACCTGGCAACAACAGGAAACTGTCAGTGACTGGTATTACAAACTGCACTGGACGCCTGTCCCACCAAAAGACAAGAGCAACGCCTCCTTGAAGGACCGCTTGTTGCTTGTCTTCACCGATAAAGAAGGTGTATCTGATGCGCTGGTGACATTATTGGAAGAGAAAGGAAACCGTTGTGTATGTGTAACACAGGGCAATGAGTTTGAAATGGAGTCAGATAAGTTGTTCCGTTTGAATTATACAGACGAGAAAGATTATCGCTTGTTGTCCGACAGTCTGCATGCACTATATGGTAAGCTCGATGGTATCATTTACCTGAGCGGCTTCTTTAAACCGATTGAGGCTGAGTTGACAGTAACGGACGCACAGCTGCAGACAGCTTTCTATGGCTTGTTCAATGCATGTAAGACATTCTCAAATTATTTTACAAAAGCTAATTTCAATCTGGCCGTTCTTACAGGCAACGTACATGCCGTAGTGGAAGACGACCAACAGCTTTCACCAATAGCCTCGCTGGCGCCAGGCATGATCAAAGCTGCCCTGGCAGAATACTACACCCTCAGAACAACCAGCGTGGATGTAGATGCACTGAATACCTCGCCGCTGAGCATTGCCACACTTTTATCAGAAGAATTGTCTGGTGATGATCTGGTCCGCTTTGTAGCTTACCGTCAGGGTAAACGCTATGTGCAGGAGCTGAACCGTGTGGACAGCACCGGACAAACAACCAGCACCTACCAGCTTGAAGAGAACGGCGTATATCTACTGACCGGTGGTCATAGTGGTATTGGGTTTGAAATAGCCAAAGCATTGGCCTCCCGCATAAAAGCTACGCTGCTGATCATCGGCAGACGCTCCGCTGAGGAAGTAGCCCCGCAGATACAAACACTTGAGCAGTTAGGAAGTAAAGTATATTATTACGCTGCCGATATGGGTAGTGATAGAGAGCTGGAAGGCGTATTTACTGATATCAAAAAACGCTTTAACCGCCTGGCAGGTGTTATTCATAGCGCTGGTATCGGTAGTAGCGGAATGGCAATCGGAAAACGCAATATCGCAGATATAGAGACAACCTTTGCACCTAAAGTGCAGGGTTCTGTTCTCCTGGAACAATACACCCGTTCACTCGATCCGGGCTTCTTTGTTGTCTTTTCTTCTGTTGCGGCATTGGTGCCAGCCAGCGCAAGTGCTGACTACTCTACGGCTAACGTATTCCAGGATGCCTTTGCAGCTTACTGGCGCAAAAAGGGGCGCAACTTCATCAGTGTTAACTGGCCGGACTGGAAAGAAACAGGATTGTCCTACAGAAAGACCCTGCTGCAATCAGCAGAAGAAGTGATGCTACGCTATTCTTATCTGGAACCTATCAGTAATGCGGATGGCGTCGAGGCCTTCTTTAAAGCATTAGAACAGCAGAAGGCACGTTTCATCGTAGTAAAAGCAGATTTTAGAAACTTTATCATCAACCCATATTTTAAGATCGGTACGATCAAAAAGCAACAGACAGTAGAAGAAACAGAGGAAAGCAAATTCTCTGCATTTATAAAACGTGCTGGAAATGAGTTTAGTCCTACGGAACTGCAACTGGCTGGTATCTGGCATGAAGTACTGAAATTGGACGAAGTACATCCGGAAGATGATTTCTACGATCTGGGAGGACACTCGCTGAACATTATCAGGATGCTCAACAAGGTTGAACAGCAGATGAACGTTACAATGCCTATTGCTGAATTGCTGGATAACAGCACCCTGGCAGGTATTGCAGCGCACATTGATACGGTCCGCGAGAGTCAGGAGGTAAAAATGTCCAGTAGTATTCCCCGTATACAGGACGCAGAATATACAGAATTATCGCACGCACAGCTGCGCTTCTGGTTGTTGCACCAACCGGAAACAGGAAGGGAAGCTTACAATGTTCCTACCGCATACCGCCTGAAAGGAAAGGTAGACATCAACGCACTGGAAACTGCATTAAAAGGATTTGTCAGCAGACATGAAAGTCTCAGAACAATATACGTACTGCAAAAAGGCGTGCCTGTTCAGAAGGTGCTGCCGCTCGAAGAAACCGGTTTCACCTTCCAGGTGCACGATTTACGTGATCAGCCGGATGCCGCAGAGGTAGCCGCCAATAAGGTGAAGGAAGCAGCTGGAAACGCTTTTGACCTGGCTGCAGGACCTGTAATACAAGCTTATCTCTACCAGGTGACCGACGACGAATACATTTTTATGATGGTCCTGCATCATATCTGCTCCGACGGTCGCTCCATGGAAATACTGCGGAATGAAGTGCTGGAATTCTATAAAGCAGCATTGCAACAGAAAGAACCGGCATTACCCGCATTAAATATCCATTATAAAGATTACGCAGCCTGGCAGAACGAGCGGATACGCAACGGCTACTTTGATGCGCACAAAGCCTATTGGCGCGAAAGACTGGCAAATATGCAGTCCATTTCACTGGAGAAACATTTTGACTATCCACGCCCGGTACAGGAACAGTTCGAAGCCGGCTACAACGTGTTCTTCCTGCCTGCAGAAACAACAGCAAAATTAAAAGCGCTCGGCAATAACAGCACATTGTTCATTAATACCCTCCTGATCTATCAGATCCTGCTTTCAGCCTATGCAGACAGTACCGATATCGTTGTTGGTACACCGGTGGGCGGGCGTGAACACGCTGACCTGGAAAATCAACTGGGTAACTATCTGAATACACTGCTGCTGTATACCCGGGTGGAAAAAGAGCTGCCGTTCAACGAACTGCTGGAAAAAGTAAAAGAACAGACATTCACCGACTACAGTTATCAGGGTTATCCATTTGATATCCTGGTGGATGAGCTGAAGTTACGCGATAGCATGAATGGTTTTGAAACAGGGTTCACCTGGAATACACGTCTGACATCCGGCACGGATCAGGCGCTGGATTTTGAGATCGAAGAATATGCGACAGGATTTAATAAAGCCAAGGCGGATATCTGGTTGCATGTCACCGAACTGAATGACGGTTTGCAGGTAGGGTTCCTCTATAAAAAATCCATATTCAAAGATGATACGATCCTGTTGTTGTCCAGTCGCTTCCAGTCACTCATAGAACAGTGTATCCGGAATCCTGAGATCAGGATCAGTGATCTCTGTCTGGAGATAGCTGCAGAAACTGAGACCGTTAAAAATAAAATAGCATTTGACTTCAATTTTTAAGTAAGCTGCTTTACCCGGTAGCTGCGTGTGCCGTGGCCCTCTCTCACACGCTATGGAGACATTACGCCCCTGTTCTGTGGCTTGTACCACAAGGGAGGGGGGCCACGGTGCCGTCGGCTACCGGTTCTATATACAATATTTCAACAACGCCAAATACCTCATCTCATTATGGAACTATTAAATACGGCCATACAGAAACAGTCTTTTGAATACTGGTTGAAAAAGATCAACATACAAAACGACTGGTTAGCGGATTACATAGAAGAACAGGAAGAATTGCCCTTGCTGCTATCAAGAGAAATACCGGGGCTGGTTGCGGAAGAGCTGCGTAAAGTAGCCCGGAACGATATTTCAGCATATGTATTGCTCTTCTCTGTTTATTCTTTCCTGCTATATCGCTATTTCGGCAAGAACTGCCTGATCACCTCACCTGATCTGAAATTATTTCCACCCTCTGCAGCAGACCGTCTGCTGTTTTATACCAGCACGATCGCAGAAGACAAAACATTCAAGGAGGTCATTGCCGATTTTCAGCAGGAACTGATGTCCGTATTGGAGAAACGTGATATAGATATTTATGCGTTGTTAGGAGCCGCAGAAAATAAAGGTGTCGATACCGATCGGCTTCAATGCTTCGGTTTTCAGCATGAAACAGTTAGCGAGCAATCACAGTTTGCAGATAACAGCAGACTGAAACTGACGATTCGTGAGAATGAAGGCGCTTTCGTGGTGCAGTTGCAGGTAAACGGTTTCAGAGAAGGCAAACTGATAGGACAGCAGTTCCTGGATCACTATGCTTATCTGTTGGGAAATATACGTACCCTGCTCGATCGCCGTGTCGCCGACACTGAGCTGCCATCTGCCGCAGCGGTAAAACTGGCCATACCGGAAGACGCGACGACCGTACTGGATCTTTTCAATACACAGGTACAACAACACCCTGAACAGATCGCATTGGTCAGCCGTGGTGTACAATATACCTATGCAAAACTGGATGAAGAAAGTAATAAACTGGCCAGCTACCTGCTGACAGAAGAACATATCACCAAAGGCCAGCGTGTCGCATTACTGCTGCCGCGCAGCGAATGGATACTGACAGGTATATTGGGAATCTTTAAGGCAGGCGCCGCCTTCGTGCCGCTGGACCCTGCCTGGCCGGCGAACAGGATACAATATATCCTGGATGACGCAGGAGTGGATGTATTACTGACAACCACAGATTACCTGTCTCATTTACCGGAATTCAAAGGAACATTATTTGCTTTCGATATACAGCAGGATATGCTGGCTGCGGCTGATAAACCGGTGGTTACGATCAGCGGAACGGACGCCGCCTATATCATGTATACTTCCGGCACTACCGGAAAACCTAAAGGTGTCGTTATCGAACATAAAGGGATCGCCAACTACGCACACTGGCTGCATGATGACTTTCAGTTTGGTACCGGTGACTCCACCATTCTTGTAACGTCCTACGCATTTGACTTAGGATACACAGGTATCTGGGGCGCTATTCCATGGGGAGCCACTTTGCACATTCCTGGAGAAGATTATAGCAAAATGCCGGATAAACTGTATGATTACCTGGCAGCAGAGCAGATCAGCTTTATCAAATTGACCCCCTCTCTTTTTCACCTGTTACTGAACGCAGGTAACAAAGCGGCCAGCTTATCGCTGAAGAAAATATTCCTGGGCGGAGAGATGATCCGCCCGGCAGATATAGCAGCATTTACTGCGCAATATCCGGACACACAGTTTGTGAATCACTACGGACCTACTGAAAGTACTGTAGGTTGTATTTTTCATCGCATCCCCCGCGAAAACTTTTCCGCTTTTGCCGCCCGTCCTGTCATAGGTAAGCCTATCAGAAATACGGAAGTACTGATATTGGACGAATATCAGCATACACTGCCGCAAGGCGTATGGGGAGAAATTTGCGTTAGCGGCCCCGGCCTGGCACAAGGTTACCTGAATGCCCCGGAAATAAGCAAAAAACAGTTTATCCGTAAAAAAGAAGCCGTAACCGGTCGTGTGTATAGAACGGGTGATTATGGCCGTTATCTGACCAATGGTACGATCGAATTAAAAGGACGCAAAGATAACCAGGCGAAGATCAGAGGATATAGGGTAGAACTGGAAGAGATCGAAAAATGCCTTGCGAAATATCCTGATATCTATGAAGCAGCCGTTTTGCTGCAGCGCACGGAAGGCGAACAACATGCAAAACTGGTAGCATTCTATACCTCGGTAGATAGCAAAAAAGAACTCAGTACAGAATCGCTCGTACAGTTCCTGAAGGCATATCTGCCGGACTATATGATCCCTTCGGATATCATTCCGCTTGATGTAATGCCTGTAAATGAAAACGGAAAGCTCAACAGACAACAGTTATCCGCTTCACTCGCAACAAAAAACAACCGTCGCCGTAATAAACAGGTGTCACCTGTGAATGAAACCGAACGTGCTATTCTGAAAGTATGGCAGGAGGTGCTGAAAAGAAATGATATCAGTACGATTGACAGCTTTTTTGAACTGGGAGGGAACTCACTGTTGCTTGTACAGGTGAACATCCTGTTAAATGAGGTGTTCCCTGCTTTGACAATAACAGACCTTTTTGCCCATATCAATATAGCAGCACTGGCTGCGCATATCGACCAGACGGAAGATGCCGCTGGTATGAGCTTGGCGGGTACAGGTATTCAATTCCCGGCTGACTATTTCAACGCTGTATCAACTCCTTCCGCTGAACTGTTTGTAGAATTAGGGGAAGATGCAAGCGCGGCCCTGAGCGCATCAGCTATCGCCTGCGGTATCTCTGAAACCGATATCTGTATAGGGACTTTCGCCTATGCACTGGCAAAATCAGCAGGGACCGGAGATGTGCTGTTCCATTTGTATGAAGGTGAAGGCAAATTGAAACGTTTGTCCGTGCCTGTACACCGTGCGGAAACCAAAGAACAATTATACAGTACGGCTGCCTTACAGAGCGCGCATCCGGAATTGATCTTCGCTGCCGATAACGTGATCCGCCCGGCAGGAAAAGAGCAGGAAATGATCTGGCCATTGGTGAGTTTGAATGGCAGACCTGCAGTAGCGAACGGTATTTTTGATATCGTACTCACCATTCAGGATAGAAATGGGGCACTGGCATTCTCCCTGGAGCATGCGTCCCGGATAAATGCCGAAAAAATGGAAACATTACTTGACCTGTTCGTCAGCATGCTCGAACGTGCCTGATGTTACCCAAATCCTCTTATCATGTTGAAGACTGCATTTTTATTTCCCGGCCAGGGAGCCCAATACACTGGCATGGGCAAACCGCTTTTTGAAACATCAGCCATTGCACGCGAGATATACGAACAGGCATCTGATGCCCTCCACATGGACATGAAGAAGCTTTGCTTCGAAGAAAGTGCAACTACGCTTGAACAGACAGAACTTGCCCAACCTGCCATCCTGACTACCAGCGTAGCTGCTTTCAGACATTATACACGCCAGGAAGGATGGCCCTGTCCTCAATACCTGGCAGGCCATAGCCTTGGTGAATATACTGCGCTCTGTTGCGCTGGCGCACTGGACCTGGGCGATGCATTGCGATTGGTGCGTCAGCGCGGAAAGCTGATGCAGGAAGCCGTCCCGGTGGGTAAAGGCAGTATGGCTGCAATCAATGATTTGAGTACGACAGTTGTCGAAGAGATTTGTAGAAGAGTAGCGCCGGATACCGTTTGGATAGCGGCTTACAACCTGGACAAACAGGTAACGATCGCCGGTTATACGGAACAGGTCAGCGCTGTCATGCAACAATGCTCGGCGCAGGGAGCTGAAGTGATGCAACTCAAAGTAAGCGCTCCTTTTCATACGCCGCTGATGCAACCGGCAGCAGACCTCCTACTGGAATTACTTTCTGCCGCTACGATCTCTCCATTGCAATGTGCTGTGCTTTCTAATGGTACCGGCGCCCCTTATGCATCAGAAACAGAAATAGTAAATGGTCTGTACAGACAGATGACTAATCCCGTACAATGGTTGCAGTCACTGGATTATCTCCAGCAGAACGGCGTAGGATATTTCATTGATGCGGGTCCGAGAAAACTGCTGCGTAACCAGGTGAAAAATCGTGGGATGAAAGTGAAAGCCTACGGTATGGAGGATAAGACAGACATCAAGGCGCTGCTGGAAAACGTAAAGGAAAATATCGCTGCATTGCCAACACCGGTAAGTAAAGCCATGGCAATCGCCATCAGCACAAAGAACTGGAATGAGGATGAAGAGAGTTACGAGAAAAGCGTCATTCTGCCTTTCAGGGAAATGAAGCAATTACAGGAAAAACTGGAACAGGAACGCAGGCTGCCGCAGTCAGACGAAGTGAAACGCAGCTGTCAGCAGTTATTACAGCTGCTACAGGCGAAACGCCTGCCCGTACAGGAAATGAAAGCCTGCTTCCGTCGCTTATATTTTGAAACCGGCGCTGCCCTGGTATGGCCGGAGATTAAAGAAATACAGCTATGATGAACAACGATATATTTAACATGGATACAGGCGCAGGCAAAAAGACCAGCGCTACCAGACAAAGCCGTATTGAACGGGTATCCACGAAAGATATTGCGATCATCGGTATGAGCGGAAAATTCCCGATGGCAGCTGATTTACAGGTGTTCTGGGACAATCTGCTCAGGGGAAAGGACAGCGTGGGACAATTTCCGGCTAATCGTATGGCGGAAGTAAACAGTTACCTGACAGCTGCAGGTATGCCTACGCTCAGCCCTGAACAATTCAGGGAAAAAGGTTTTCTGGAAAGTATAGATAAGTTCGATAATAAATTTTTTGGCATCTCCTATAAGGAAGCATGCCTCATGAATCCCGCACACCGCATCTTTCTCGAAGTAGTATGGCATGCCATACAAGATGCTGCCTTGTCATCCGCAAAGCTCAAAGGCACCCGGACAGGCGTGTATGTGGGGTTCACAGAAAGGAACGAGGGCTACTATAACCTCGTAAAGGAAATGGAGCCGGAACTGACAAGTATGGCGCATCCGGGTAACGTCGCCTCTATATTGGCCAGCCGCATATCTTACCTGCTGGACCTGAAAGGACCGGCAGTTCTCGTAGATACGGCTTGTTCCTCATCATTGGTCGCCATACATACAGCCTGCCAGGCATTGCGCAACGGAGAAATTGATATGGCGGTTGCAGGTGGCGTAACATTAAGCTGGCTGCCGGTAAAAGCCCCGGAAGGTTCCGGTATCGGCATCGCTTCAAAAGGCAGCCGCGCCAGGACTTTTGATGACCTCGCAGATGGAACGGTAGGAGGGGAAGGCGTAGCGGCAATTATGCTCAAACCTTACAATACAGCGCTCCGTGATGGCGATCATGTGATCGCCCTTATCAAAGGAAGCGCAATTAACCAGGATGGCCGTTCTATCGGTATTACTGCGCCGAGTGTACATGCACAAGTGGATGTGATTGACAAGGCATGGCAGAATGCAGGCATCGATCCGCTGACCATCTCTTATATGGAAGCACATGGTACTGCTACCAACCTGGGAGATCCTATTGAAATAGAGGCCATCACACAGGCCTTCAGAAAATATACCCGTAAAAAACAATTCTGTGCCATAGGGGCCGTAAAAACAAATGTTGGTCACCTCGATGCTGCCGCCGGCATGGCGGGTATCATTAAGGCTTCCCTGGCGCTCAAACACAGAAAACTGCCTCCGACCGTTCATTTCGGCAGACCAAACCGCAGGATCAGCTTCGAAACCTCTCCTGTGTACGTGAACGATACCTTGCAGGACTGGACAACCGAACAACAGACGCCAAGACGCTGTGGCGTAAGCTCATTCGGTATCAGTGGCACCAACTGCCATGTTATACTCGAAGAAGCCCCAATCGTCGAAGCTCCCGCATTAAAGCCCACAACTCCTTTGCTCGCTTGTTTCTCTGCAAAAAATGAACAGGACCTCCTGGTCGTTGCACAGCAGACATTGACCGCTTTGAAGGCCATGGATACCTATCGGGTAGAAGATGTTTGTTATACCCTGAATGCAGGCCGTGATCATTTACAGTATCGCTTTGCACTGGAAATAGATAGCAGAGAAATGCTGGAACGCAAACTGGAAAATATCTGCCAGAAAGGTCTGCCGGTAGCTGCCGCAATGAAGATTGAAAAAGCACAGGCAACTGAGGCGGCAGCCCTGCTACTGGAGGAATGGACAAAACAGCCTTCCGCCGGTCTGATAACAGAATTAGGTAGTTTATATATAAGCGGTGCAGAGGTGGACTGGCAGGTGTTCTATACCGGCAGCAGACATCTCAGCATGGGTCTTCCTGGCTATCCCTTTGAACCCAAAAGATGTTGGATAACATATCCCGAAAAAGTAACAAACAGCACATTCATGGATACTCCTAAACAACAGCCCGCAGCGCAGTCAGTCGCCACCGGAAAGGATCGTGTTATGTCTCAGCTCAGGCAGGTAATAGCAGGAGTATTTGAGTTGACGCCTGAAGAGATCAGCACGACGGCCACATTCCTCGAAATGGGACTGGATTCCGTTTCTATCATTCAGGTAAAACAACTGGTGCGCTCAAAATATAATATCGATATCAGTATCGATACATTGTTTAATGATGCATCTACATTAGATGCCCTTTCTCTTTATATCAGCCGCCAGCTGCCGCCAGAACCTGTTATTGCCGATATCCCGGCGGCGGTATCTGTCGTGACAGCAGCTGCCACGGCTCCCGTTACAGCGGTTTCGGTCGCTAATAAATCAGCACTGGAGACGATCGTCGAACAGCAGCTGAAAATAATGGCAGACCAGCTGAAAATGTTAACCCCTGGTGCAGCGCTTCCGGTTGCAGAACCGGTAGTGACAGCAAGCCCTGTAGCAGTAGCAAAACCTATCACTGCTCCGGTACCGGTAAAGGAAAAACAACAGCAGCAAACTACCTTCCAATGGACAAGCACCGCATTCCAGGACTTTAATGCCCGTCAGCGGAAAAACCTCGATGACTTTATTACAGCTTTTAATCAGAAAACAGCTGCTTCCAAACAACACGTACAGCAATACCGCGCAGGTTTCGCCAATAACCGGAATACCGCGCATTATAATAAAACACTGAAAGAGCTGTCCTATCCCATTATCATGAAATCAGCCAAAGGCGCCCGCCTGCATGACCTGGATGGTAATGAGTATATAGACATGTCAATGGGGTTCGGTGTAAACCTGTTAGGTTACAACCACCCCGTAATTGAAAAGGCAATACGTGAGTATGCAGGAAATTTCTTCCTGGGCCCTATGTCCGACCTGCCGGGTGAAGTGGCTGAATTAGTACACGAACTCACCGGCGTAGACAGGGTAGCTTTTTATAACTCCGGTACAGAGGCCGTAATGGTAGCCCTGCGTCTCGCAAGAGCCGTTACCGGTAAGAATAAGGTGGTAATGTTTGCAGGTTCCTATCATGGAACTTTTGATGGCGTACTGGCGCAGCGTGATATGTTCTCCGGGAACTATAATGCAGTACCTAAAGGCGCCGGTATCCCGCAGAACATGCTGGAAGATGTATTACTGCTCGATTATGGAACAGACACGGCGATGCAGGTAATACGCGAACATGCACACGAACTGGCCGCCGTACTGGTAGAACCTGTACAGAGCCGCAGACCTGAATTCCAGCCGGTTGCATTCCTGCAGGAACTCAGAGCACTGACTGCTGAGAAAGGAGTTGCACTCATCTTTGATGAGATCATTTCAGGTTTCCGTATCCATCCGGGCGGATGCCAGCATAAGTTCGGTATACAAGCCGATCTCGTAACCTACGGAAAAATATCAGGTGGCGGTCTGCCGCTGGGTATTGTTGCCGGTAAAGCCGCATTCATGCATGGCGTGGATGGTGGTGGCAACTGGCAGTATGGCGATGATAGCCACCCTGTATTCGATCACCGCAAGACTTTCGTAGCAGGTACTTTCTGCCATCATCCGCTGACAATGGCCGCTTCCAGGGCAATGCTGACTTACCTGAAAGAACAGGGCCCTGCACTACAGGAGATACTGAATAATCGTATGGCTGCATTGGCCGCAGAACTGAATGCGTTCTTCAGCCAGCAGGGACTACCCATCAGTATTGTGAACTTCGGTTCGCTCTTCCAGATACGTTCCAGCCTTGAATTGTCACTGTTCTTCTACTACCTGGCCTATAAAGGCATCTATGTATGGGAAGGAATGACGCTCTTTATTTCCCCTGCACATTCCAATGAAGATATTGCCACATTCGTAAAAGCAATAAAAGACACCGTTGCAGAAATGCAGGAAAAAGGTTTCCTGGTGTCTAATGGTCAGCCGGCAATCACCGTACCCTCTATTCCGCTGACCAACGAACAGAAAAGACTCTGGTTTAAAGTAACGGCAAACGCACAGGCGAATGATGCATTTATTGCGCGCCGCTCCTTTGACCTTGAAGAAGCCGTGAACATACCTGCTTTAAAAGAAGCGGTATCTCAGCTGGTGGCGCGTCACGAGGTACTCCAGACCATCCGCATGGACGGGGAATACCTATACCTGCAACCAGGCTTGGCGCCTGAAATCGCTACCGATCTGGCCACAGCTACACAGCCTTTTAACCTGGCCGGAGGCCCCTTGTTCCGCGTAGCGGCGCAAACGCAGGCTGATGGTAGTACAAGGGTACTGTTCACCATCCACACTATTATTGCAGATGGCTGGTCACTGAATATACTCGCAAACGAATTGTCCCAGCTATATATCGCTGCGGCATCCAATACCACTATTTCATTACCTGCCGCTCCATCCTTCAGACAATACGTAGAATGGATGCAGGCACAACATATCTCCCCCGCAGCAAAAGAAGCGGCCGCCTACTGGCAGTCGCAACTGAAAGAAACTGTCAGCGCACCTGCATTACCTGCTGTTACCGCCACCACATCTGCACAGGATAGCGGCGCTGGCTGGGTATGGGTACTGACAAGACAACACACCGACGCAGTAAAGAAATGCGCACAGGAAAATGGTATCAGTCTTTTCATGATGATGTTGGGAACATTCGAATGTCTCCTGTATCGTCTGAGCGGACAAGCACGCATGGTAGTAGGTATCCCTGCTTCCGGTCAGTTGCTGATGGAACTGCCTGGTATGGTTGGTCAGTGTAACCAGATACTGCCCTATATACATGAAGTAACGTCTTCTCAGTCTTTCCGCAGCTTCCTGCAGGATGTGAAACAGGCATGGCTGACCTGCTACAAATACCAGCGCTTCTCCTGCCTTGACTTGCTGCAGGACGATAATGCTGAAGACCGCTTCCCCGATATGAAGATCGTCTTCAATATGGACCCCGCATTACGTAATGTAGAAGTGGAGGACATACAGGATGACACTATCAGCGAAAAGGCCGGTGAAAATAAATATGACTTTTTCCTGAACGTAATAGAAACAGGTGGTTTACTACGCCTGCACTTCCAGTTCAATAAGAATTATTACCCCGAAAAGATCGTACGTGCATGGATCGACAGCTTCAACGCATTGTTGTATGCAGCCGTACAGAATCCCGATAAGACCATTGCTGAATTGCCCGTAACAGCCTTTCAGGCGCCGGCGGTACCGGTTAATACTCCCGCTGCACAACCCCGCTTGTCCCTGCATACACTGCTGGAACAGAAGGCTGCCAGCCTGCAGGAAAAAGTGGCGCTGTCTTACAATGGCAACACATACACCTATCAGTATATTAATCACATCGCTGGTTGTTTTGCCGGTTACCTCCAAAGAAAAGGTTTCGGTAAAGGACAAACAGTCGCCGTACAGACCACCGGCATATTTGAAACATTACTGGTCGTGCTGGCGGTACTGAAAGCTGGAAGCATCTACACTTTACATGCAACAGAACAGGATGACGTGCTGGCGATCAGTGATGAGCTGTTCCTGAAATGGCTGGCAAGACAGAAACCAGGTATGAACAATTACCTGAACACAGACCTCAGCGATACCGCTGCTGCAAAGAAAGCGGCCGGTGTACAGTTCAGTCACCGCCACCTGGTGGACTATCTGACAGAACTCAACAGGAAAACGATCGCAGCTTCTGTCAATGAAGGATATGAAGTGATCACTGAAGGGATCGAGCCCAATATCTGGACAGATATTATACTAGCCGGATGGCTGTCTGGTCATCACGTTAAAGTATACCAGCAGTATGATAACGCGATCAACACCGGCAATATATTCCTGGACAAACGTAGCTGGGCGCAAAATATATTACTGAATGACAGGGTTGCTCTGGAGGACGAAAGTAGCCTGTTCATCATCGCTACGACGCCACTGACCGATCAGCATATCCGCCGTTGGGAATATAAAGCAGTCGATGGCACGCAGGCCGCTTATTTTTATGCGCCTGCCGGTGCGCCACAACTCTTATCCTTGTCGGAAATTTCCGATGTTGATACTACAACAACAGGCGTATGGCCTGTTAAACAGCCTTTGAACGGTATCCATTATTTTATACAGGATGCCGCAGGTAATGTACTGCCACATGGTGTGTACGGAAACTTGCTGGTGCAGCTGGCCGATACATACTGGTACTCCGGTATTGCTGCGAGGTTGCTGGGTGAAGGAGAGATCGGAATAGATAGCTTCGCACAACAAAATACGGACGGCAATATGTACCTGTCTGAAATGATACAACTGTACACCGGAATTGCCGATGTACGGACCAGTGATACAGCCGGATCGGCTTACCTGATCACAGACCAGTTTGACGCAGCAACCCTGCCACAACTGATGCAATACCTGCACGATGCTGGCGTACCTGAACAATATCAGCCTTCCCGCTATGGTACAGTTTCGCCGCTTGCATTAAATGCTGCTGGCGGATTTGAAACCACTGCTGTGAAATCATTGTCTGTAGCAGGCGTGGGCACGCTAAATGCTGACCCGGTAGAAGAAAAGGTAATAGCGCTGTTCCGTAGATTATTCACCTCCCGTAAATTCTTTACAATAGATGACAACTTCTTCGCATTAGGAGGAAATAGTATCAGCGGTATAAAACTCCTGTCCTGGATCTATAAAGAATGGGGTATTAAACTGGACATCGCTACGCTCTTTGAAAGCCCGGCAGTAAAACAGCTGGCTGCACTGATCAGAAAATCCAGCTACGGTGCCTTTACCCGTATTGAACGCCTGCCGGAAGCGGAAGACTATGAAGTGTCTCACGCACAGAAGCGTCTCTGGATATTGAACCAGAACGAAAATGAAAGTCTGGCCTATAACATGTCCAGCACTTATGTATTGCAGGATGGATTCGATAAGACAGCATTTGAAAAAGCCCTGCTTACACTCGTAGCGCGTCATGAAATCCTAAGAACAACACTGATCGATAAAGACGGCGACTTAAGACAAAGGGTTCACGCACCGGGAACACTGCCGGTAGGACTGGTAGTGACTGACCTCAGACAAGACCCTGATCGTGAAAAACGCGCCATGGAGATTGCCATCCAGGAACGTAATACCACATTTGATTTTGAAAATGGCCCGCTCCTGAGAGCTCGCCTCCTGGAAGTCGAAGACAACCGCAGTATATTCATCTTTACGCTGCATCATATTGTATCAGACGGCTGGTCGAAGGAAATCCTGACCAGCGAGGTGTTAAACCTGTATCACGCATACACACAGCATCAACCCGTTGATCTGCCTGTATTACCCGTACAATATAAAGACTATGCTGCCTGGCAGAACGCACAGATCGGACAGGGTGAAGCCGCTACCGCCAGAAATTACTGGCTGAAGAAGTTCAGCGGCGACCTGCCTGTACTGGAACTGCCCGCAGATTATCCAAGACCATCTGTTCGCTCTCAGAATGGTGCAAACAGTGCCGTATTGCTCGATGGAGATACCGTACAACGTATCGTCTCCCTCGCTAATCAGCAGGAATGTACACTCTTCACCTTCCTGTTTGCCACGATCAAAGTACTGTTGTACAAATATTCTGGTCAGGAAGACATTATCATCGGTTTACCGGTTTCCGGACGTGACCATCCGGATATTGAAAAACTCGTAGGTCTCTTCGTACACACGCTGCCTATCCGTACAACATTCAAAGGAGCTGATAACTTCGGTAGCTTCCTGCAGAATGTGAAACAGCAGATGATGGATGCTTACAGACATCAGGTGTATCCGGTAGATCAGCTGGTGGAAGACCTCAAGGTAAGCTGGGAGATCAGCCGCCGTCCGCTCTTCGATGTAATTGTAAACTGGCCGGATATTGATAACGGTATCGTGAAAGAAGGAGAAGAGGACATATTACCTGCACATGACTATTCAGTAGCGCGTCACAACAGCATGTTCGATCTCTCATTTTCTTTTACCCAGATGCCGGAAAACGGTCTCGAACTGAACATCAACTTCAATACCGACATATATGCAGCTGCAAGTGTACAGCGGATGCTCGAACACTTTGTACAACTGCTGCAAAGTATCTTAAAGGATACAACACAGGCGGTAGATAAATTGACTTATCTCTCTGCCGCTGATACAACAACATTACTTGATTTCTCCGGCGAAGGTAAATTGACAGTACCACAGCCCGATCTGGTAAGCCTCTTTGAATCGGTGGTACAGCGATATGGCAAACAACCAGCCCTGCAACACAATGACCAGGTGCTCAGCTACAAACAGCTGAATACACTGGCCAATCAGCTCGCTGATTATCTGGTACAGGAATATGGCGTACTGCCGGGTGACAGGATAGGTATCATGGCAGAACGTGATACCTGGATGGTTGCCGCAGTACTGGCCGTCCTGAAAACCGGCGCTGCTTACATACCAATTGATCCTGAATACGCACCTGACAGGGTAGCTTATATGATCAAAGACAGCGGTATCAACGTACTCATATCCGGTGCAGGCACGCCTGAACAATTATCCGCTGATATCAAAGTACTGGACCTCTCCGCATTCTCCAAAAAGGCGAAACAATATAACGGCGACAACCGTCCTTATAAACCAGGTACAGATGCACTCGCCTATATCGTTTATACCTCCGGTTCTACCGGCAATCCTAAAGGCGTAATGATCGGCCATAAAGAATTGCTGGGGCTGTGGAGCAGCCTTGAAAAGGGCTATAACCTGGATACCTTTGATGTACGTGTCCTGCAGGTAGCCAGCTTCTCCTTTGATGTATTCTTCGGCGATATGCTCCGTAGCATCTTTAGAGGTGGCGTAATGACCATCTGTCCTTCCGCAGTCTACTTCGATCTGCCTGCATTTTATGAACTGATCAGCAACAGTAAAGTGAACCTGCTGGAATCAACACCTGGTTTACTACTGCCTTTGCTGGACTATGTATATGAAGAAGGTAAAGATATCAGCTTCCTCAAAATCCTGATCATGGGTTCAGATGTGCTTTCTGTGGAAGACTACCGCAAAGTACACGAACGCTTCGGTCACACCGGCCTGCGTATTATCAATAGCTACGGTACAACAGAGACGACCATTGACTCCGGCTTCTACGAAGGATTGGGTACGGATTTGCGTCCTATTGGTTATGTTCCTGTAGGCCGACCATTGGAAAATACCCGCATGTACGTGCTGGATAAACACCTCCAGCTCTGCGGTATAGGTATTACCGGTGAACTCTGTATCGGTGGCGTGGGTGTTGGTCGTGGCTACTGGGGTAGACCCGATCTTACCAAACAGCGCTATACAGAGAATCCATTCGCTGCCGGTGAACGCCTCTATCGTACCGGAGACCTGGCCCGCTGGACAGCTGCCGGTAACCTGGAATTCCTGGGTCGCGGTGATAACCAGGTAAAAATACGTGGTTACAGGATCGAACTGGGTGAGGTGGAAAGCGTATTACAAAGCTATAGCGGCGTCCGCGAAGCAGTAGTGCTGGCGGAAGAACTAAAAGGTAGCGGCAGACAATTGGTCAGCTATATCGTATGGCAGGAAGAAGCCGACGAACAGGGACTGAAAGACTGGATGCGCCGTAAACTGCCGGTATATATGCATCCGTCATATTACATGACAATGGAACGTTTGCCGCTGACCGCAAATGGTAAAGTGGACCGTAAGCAACTGCCTTTACCTGAAGTCGTAAGTACCAATGTTTACGAAGCGCCACGTGACGAAGTGGAAGCAAAACTTGTGAAGATTTGGGAAGAAATACTGCAACGTGAAGGAATAGGCATCAATGATAATTTCTTTGATCTCGGAGGTCACTCCCTCAAGGGTATCCGCGTATTGTGGCGTATCCGTAAAGAACTCGGTGTCGAAATTTCTTTCTCCGATATCTTTAAATATTCCCGCATCGCCGACCTGGCGACACTGGTTGCCAATGCCCGTGTCGTGAGCGCTGCCAGTACACAATTACAGCAACTGGAACAACAACCACGATATGCGCTGTCACACGGACAGCTGCGTATGTGGATCCTGGGGCAGATGGAAGAAAGCCGCACCGCATATAATATGTGTATGTCCTTCGAACTCAGGGATACCGTTGACGAACAGGCATTGGAAAAAGCTTTCCAGCAACTGATCACCCGTCACGAAATACTGCGCACCGTCTTCGTAAATGATGAAGAAGGCGTATGGCAACAGGTCCTGACACCGGAAAGCTTCGGTTTCAAAATAACAAAAGAGGACATTATCGGCCTCGATCTGGCACAGCAACAACAACGTCTCGCAGAACTGTCCGCATCAGAGGTACACTATTGCTTCGACCTGAGCAGAGGTCCTTTATTGCGCGCACACCTGCTGCAGATGAAGGAACAGTTCAACGTGCTGCTGATCAATATGCACCACATTATTTCTGATGGCTGGTCCATAGAAGTAATGATGGAAGAATTGACCAACGTTTACGAAGGACTGGTATCCGGTACCCCGGTAGTACTGGAACCATTACGTACCCAGTATAAAGACTACGCCGCACAGCAGAATAAACTGTTGAACGGTCCGGAAATAACCACCTACAGAGACTACTGGATGGACCAGTTCTCCGGAGAAATACCGGTACTGAATATGCCGGTAGATAATACAAGACCTGCTGTCAGAAGCTATAAAGGTGCAAGCGTAAGAGGTGTCTTAAACAGACAGGATACCCGGCTGTTACAAGGCATGGTCCAACGTCAGCCAGATAAGAGTATGTTTATGGTATTACTGGCCTGCACTTACGCATTGCTGTATCGCTACACCGGTCAGGAAGACATCGTACTCGGTGTACTGGTAGCTGGTCGCGAACATGACGACCTCCTAGATCAGATCGGATTATATGTCAATACCCTGGCTTTACGCACCCGTTTCAATGGAAATGAAAGCTTTGACAACCTGCTCGAAAATGTACAGGATGGTCTGCTGGGCGCATTTGAACACCAGGTATATCCGTTTGACCTGTTACTCGAAGACCTGAACGTTACAGGAGATAGAAGCCGTTCTCCATTGTTCGACATTCTGATCACCTATAAGAAAGAAGAATATGATGAAGCTGTCGTAGTAAGAACTGATGGTAAGAAAGAGGAAGAAGTACACATGAACGACCTTCAGAGAGAAGACAGCAACATCAGTAAGTTTGATATGACCATCAGCTTCCGCGAAGAAAAAGGAGGCATCTATCTCAGCATCAATTATAGAACTGACATCTTCGCCGAACAGCGTATGCAGCAGATGCTGGGTCACCTCCAGGAAATGATGCGCTCTATAAGCCACGGAACGGATAAACCAGTATCGGCCATGCAGTACCTCACAGCTGGTGAACGCACCTTGCTGCTGGAACAAATGAACGATACTGACGCTGATTATCCGCATAATAAAACCATCCAGACATTGGTGGAAGAAGCGGTCGCCCGCACGCCGGAACAAATTGCAGTATTGCATGAAGACACAAGCATCACTTATGATGAACTGAACCGTAGTGCCAACAGACTGGCGCATTACCTGATGAAAAAACATGGTATAGGTGCAGGTAAGATAGTAGGGGTGCTGGTGGAACGTTCTGAAAAGATGATCATCTGCCTCCTGGCGATCCTGAAGACCGGTGCCGCCTACGTGCCCATTGACCCTGAATATCCGGAAGAACGTATCAATTACATTATCGCTGACAGTAAACCGGATGTGATACTAAGAGACAATGACCTCGATCCTGTTATACTCTGGAGTGATAAGTACAGCGATGCCAATCCGGATGTACAGACTGATACGTCCGACCTGGCTTACTTGATTTACACCTCCGGTTCTACAGGCCGCCCTAAAGGCGTATCACTGATGCATCGCAATGCTGTTAGCTTCATTGACTGGTGTCAGCAGGAATTTAAGGACGATACTTTTGAAACCGTCTTCGCCCTGACTTCCTACTGTTTTGACCTGTCCATATTCGAAATGTTCTACACCCTGAGCGTTGGTAAAAAAGTACTGGTGCTGAAGAGCGTAGTAGACATGCAGCAATATATCGAACGCGTACCGGATGTACTGCTCAATACCGTACCATCTGTAATAGATAGTCTGATAAAACTGGGCGCCAACTTCAGCAATGTAAAACTGATCAATATGGCTGGCGAACCCATCCCATCTGCCACGAAAGTCTTCTTCAAAGGTTCAGGTATTATCATCCGCAACCTGTACGGTCCATCGGAAGACACGACCTACAGCACCTGCTACAAATTCACCGATGAAGATGACCGGATACTGATAGGTAAGCCGATCAGCAACACAAAGGTCTACATCGTCGATGCAAACAAAGACCTCGTGCCTCAGGGACTGCCTGGTGAATTGTGTATCTCAGGTGCAGGTCTGGCCAGAGGATATCTCAACCAGGAAAAACTGACTGCCGAAAGATTTGTAGCAAATCCGTTTGAACCAGGAGAGCGCATGTACCGTACTGGTGACGTCGCCCGCTGGACATACGATGGTTACATCGATTATCTCGGTAGAAATGATGACCAGGTGAAGATTCGCGGCTATCGCATCGAACTGGGTGAAATACAGCAGGTAATGGTAAGCCACGACAGCGTAAGAGAAGGTGTTATTCTGGCGGTGCCGCTGGAAGGTGGAGAGAAAGAACTGGTAGCATATATCGTATGGGCAGCAGGCGAAGAAGACGCCACATTGCAACGCTATATGAAAGAAAAGCTGCCAATCTACATGCAGCCGGCACACTTTATAACACTGGAGAAAATGCCATTGAATAGCAACGGGAAAATTGATAAAAAAGCATTACCCGTTCCGAAACCAGTGGTCGCGATCATAGCGCCTGTAGCAGTAAATGCTTCTCCTGTACAGAAAGAACTGATTGCCATCTGGGAAGAGATACTGCAACGTAAGGGAATTGGCTTATCAGATAACTTCTTCGAAATAGGCGGTCATTCACTGAAAGGTATGCGTGTCCTCGCCAGGATAAACGCCGCATTCAGCACCCGCTTCACATTAAAGGACATTTTCAGAAAACCAACGGTAGCACTACAAGCCGCGGCGATCGAAGAAAGCCGCCCTGCAGTACTGACTGTTGAGAAAGAGGAAATTAATAACCACGAAGAAATAATTATATGAGTATAGCTGCGTTAATGACCGCACTGGATGATCTCAAGGTTGAGCTTACCCTGACGGGCGATGATCAGTTGAAGATCATCGCACCGCAGGGAAGTATAGGACCGGAACTCATTGAACAGATCAGGGAACATAAAGAAGCCCTGGTCCGCTCACTGAAGGCCGGTAAGGAAGCCGCAGAGATTCGTCGTATTCCGGCGGCGCCCCGGTATGAGGTTTCTCATGCGCAACGCCGTCTGTGGATACTGCAACAGCTGGATGATAGCCGTTGCGCTTACAACGTCTGCATAGGATATGAACTAAATGGATTGCTTGACAAAAACAGTCTGAAACAGGCATTTCACATGCTGGTAAACAGACATGAAATATTGCGCACCGTATTTGTCAGCGATACCGCCGGTTTATGGCAGAAAGTGCTGGGCACTGACGCAGCTGGATTTAATATTACAGAGATTTCCCTGGAAGGTAAGGATGAAGCTTATCAGCAGCAACAGATCGAAGCCCTGTCCGATGAGTTATGGAGATATGCGTTTGACCTGGCAAAAGGTCCGCTCTTGCGCGTACAACTGGTGACAATGGCAGAAAATCGCCACGTACTGCTGATGGGCATGCATCATATCATTTCCGATGGCTGGTCCATGGAGATCATGATGAACGAACTGGTAACGCTATATGGTGTTGCCAGCACAGGTGCAGATGCGCCGGAAGATCTGCGTATTCAGTACAGAGACTTTTCTTACTGGCAAAACCGCCTGTTTGAAAGTCCGCGTATGCAGGCGCACGATCGCTACTGGAAAGAACAGATGTCGGGTGAAATTCCTTTGCTTGATATCGCTACTGACCAGCCAAGACCCGCCCATAAATCTTACACCGGTGCGACAAAAACAATATGGTTCGATACAGCGGAAACGGCGGACTTAAAAGCGATGCTCCGTACACATCACGGTGCCAGCATGTTCATGGCATTGACCGCCTGCGTAAATACCCTGTTATTCCGTTACACCGGTCAGGAAGACATAATACTGGGTACGCCCGTAGCAGGTAGAAACACAGAAGCGCTTGCCGGCCAGATCGGCTGTTATGTCAACACACTGGCGCTGCGCACCCGCTTTAATGGTAATGAAGGATTTAATGCCCTGCTCGATAAAGTAAAAGAGGTGATATTGAATGCCTACGAGCATGAAGTATACCCCTTTGATAAACTTGTCGAAGAACTCGGACTGGCTACTGACCCCAGCCGCTCCGCCTTATTTGATGTGCTCATCAGCTATCGTAAAATAGATGAAAGCACACCTGCGAACGAAGAGGAAGCGGAGATAGCCGCAGATGGTGATGAACTGAAAGTACGTGAGTTCGTAGGCGGAGATCGTGAAAGCAGCAAATTTGACCTCACATTTAATTTCGAAGAATATAGTGATGCATTATGGCTGGGTATCAACTACAGCACGACGCTCTTCTCCCGGCAGCGTATCGATCGCATGTTGCAGCATTTTAAAGCACTGCTGATCGCTGTGAGCAAAAATGCGTCACAACCGCTTTCCGGTATAACCTTCCTGTCACAGGAAGAAACAAATCTTCTCCTGAATAATGTAGATACAGCACCCTTAACAGGCGAAGCACAAACATTACCAGCGCTTTTTGAACAACAGGTGGCTCTTACACCTGATCACATTGCACTGGTGGCAGAAGGTAATAATGTCACTTATCGCCAGCTGAACCAGGATGCGGATAAGATCGCAGCAGGTCTCATCAATAAACTGGGTGTAAAGGCAGGCGATATCGTGGCAATCAGGATGGAACGTACAGCTGATGCCATCGCGGCGCTACTGGGTATTCTTAAAGCGGGAGCAGCCTATCTGCCCATCGATACTGAGTATCCGGCGGAACGTATCAGCTACATGCTGGAAGATAGTCATGCACAGGTCGTACTAACAGAAGAGCTGTGCGCGGCACTGATAGCAGAAGAACAAAATTATACGCTTACAAATACAGCAATAACAGGCAACAGCCTCGCATATATCATCTATACGTCCGGTTCTACCGGCGCGCCTAAAGGCGTCATGATCGAACATACATCGGTGCTGCACCTCCTGGCGGGACTGCGTAGCGAAATGCAGCTCCGGTCAGACTGGCAATATCTCTTAACAGCCTCCCTGTCATTCGACGCCGCTGTTAAACAGATATTTCTTCCCCTCACGATCGGCGCCACCCTGCACCTTTGCAGGGATACCACAGATGTTAACGCGCTATTGAAATATATCAGGCAGCAACATATCAATGTCATGCATGCCATGCCCATGTTATGGAAAGCGATACTGGCAGAAATTGCCGTTACAGGTGCCGCGCCCTCCCTGAGCTGTCTTTCATCCGGTGGTGACGAACTGGATAAAGAATGCATGCGGGAAATGAAACGCCGTTTTCCGCAGGCTGCCATATACAACACATATGGGCCTACTGAGATCTGCGTAAATGCGCTGATTTACGACCTACAACAGCCCGGCGTGCAAACGCCGCTGCTTGGAAAGTGTCTGCCCGGTTATCGTGCCTATATTGTGGACAGGCACGGCAATCTGATGCCGGAAGGCTACCCGGGTGAATTATGCATTGCTGGTACAGGCCTGGCGCGGGGTTATCTTGGCAGGGAGCAGCTGACGCAGGAGCGTTTTGTAGCTGATCCATACAATCGCGGGGCGCTGATGTATATGACAGGAGACCTTGTTCGCCGGGCCTGGGACGGCAATATCGAGTTCCTCGGCCGTAATGACCATCAGGTAAAGATCCGCGGCTACCGTATCGAAATCGGTGAAGTAGAACGTATCGTTACACAGTTCGAAGGTGTACGCGAGGCAGTAGTCGCTGCCTGGCAGTCGCCGGTTGGTGAAAAAGAACTGGTATGTTATACAGTATGGCAGGCGGATGCGGACGAAGCAGGTCTGCGTGCTTACCTGCAGCATTTCCTGCCGCGTTACATGCATCCCGGTTATTATGTAACGCTCGACACATTACCGCTCAATGGAAATGGTAAAGTAGTACGTAAACACCTGCCAACACCACTACAGGAAGTAACAGGCACACGCTATGAAGCGCCACGTAATGCGCAGGAAACTCACCTGGTTGCCATCTGGGAAGAAACGCTCCAGCGTAAGGGAATTGGTATAAACGACAATTTCTTCGAACTGGGTGGACACTCACTAAAAGGTATGCGCATGTTGTCCCGCATACGCCAGGAGTTTGGAGTGGATATTCCTTTCAGGGAACTGTTCCTGCATGCGACTATCGCCGGACTTAGCACCTGGATCCAACCAGAAAATATCATTGCCCCCGCTGCCGACGATGCACCGGTGGTATTACCTCCTGCTGATAAATACACTTTGTCCCATGCGCAACAACGCCTCTGGATACTGGATAAACTGGAAGAAAGCGTAACCGCGTACAATATTTTCACCGGATACGAACTGAAAGGCAGCCTGGATGTCACCGCACTGGATATCGCCTTTCGCCAGTTGCAGGAACGCCATGAAATACTGCGCACCGTTTTCAGAAGCGATGAGGAAGGCCCATGGCAGTATATATTATCACAGAAAGAAAGCGGCTTCGAAATGGTCTATACTGACCTCTCCACAAAAGGTGTTTCCGCTCAGCACAAAAAACTGACGGCGATTACCAACGAAGAAAAAGAACATCGCTTTGAACTGGACCGTGGTCCGCTCTTCAGAGTACAACTCATACGCCTGTCAGCCATACAACACGTATTGCTGCTGAACATGCACCACATTATCACAGACGGCTGGTCCCAGGAAGTGCTGATGCAGGACCTGGTTGCCTTATACACAGCAGCAGTACTGCAGACCACCCCCGATCTGCCGGCCCTCGCTGTACAATACAAAGACTACGCCGCCTGGCAGCGTAAACAACTGACCGGTATACCAGCTGTAAAACATGCCGCCTATTGGCGCGAACAACTGCGTAACCTGCCGGTATTAGAGCTGCCGGAAGACTTTACACGTCCGCCACTGAAAACGTTCAATGGTGCGACCCTGCAAACCTGGCTGGACGGTGATCAGTATAAAACATTGCAGCAATGTGTACACAACCATACCGGTGTCTCAATGTTCATGCTGCTGATCGCCGGACTGAAAGCACTTTGCTACCGTTACACCGGACAGGAAGATATCGTATTAGGTACACCGATCGCTGGTCGTGATCACGTTGCGCTCTTCGGACAAGTAGGTTTCTTCGTCAATACCCTCGTACTGCGTACCGCTTTCGATGGTAAAGGCACTTTCGACAACCTGCTGGAGAAAGTACAGGATACCCTGTTGGATGCATATGAACATCAGTTCTATCCTTTTGATAAATTACTGGAAGACCTGAAGATCACACCCGATCGCAGCCGCTCCGCCTTGTTTGATGTAATGGTATCCTATGCTGCTGTAAATAAAGGATACGGTGACCAGCCAGTAGATGAATTGAAGGTGCTGGAATACGAAACCGGAGAACTGAACATGAGTAAGTTCGACCTGACCGTACACTTCGCCGATTATACCGATCAACTGGCCATCGCCATCAATTATAATACGGACCTCTTCTCAGCAACACGTATCAATGCCATGCTCGGTCATCTTAGCCGCCTGCTTCTGGCTGTTGCTGAAACCCCTGAGCTGCCATTGTCTCAGATCGCCTATCTCGGCGAAGAAGAACAGCAACAACTCATACATACCTTTAACGATACCGCAACTGTCTATGAAAGACAGTCAACGATACACCACCTGTTTGAAGAACAGGTAACGCGTAATGGAGAGGCTAACGCTGTAATTTTCGGCGATACACAACTGAGTTACGCCGCCCTGAATGACCTGGCTGATAAAGCCGCCCTGACATTACAGCAACAGCACAATGTAACGAACGGATCACTCGTCGGCCTTATGATGGACCGCTCCGACCGCCTGATCGTTAGTCTGCTGGGTATACTGAAAGCAGGCGCCGCCTACATCCCCATCGATCCATCTTATCCGGCTGAACGCATCCGGTATATGCTGGAAGATAGCAACCCTGCCGTACTCATCTCCGATAACCCATTAGCGGCACATGTAGCGGGAGAGACACCGCTGCTGACCTATCAGCAGATGATCACGCAGGAAAACATGGATAATAACGGATGCGCTACATTGCGGACGTCACTTGCCACAGACCTGGCGTATATCATCTATACCTCCGGTTCTACCGGCCGCCCTAAAGGCGTGCTGGTAGAACACCGCTCCGTGATCAACCTGTGCAACTGGCACAAACAGTCATTCGGATTGGATGGTACGTCCCGTTCAACAGTATATGCCGGCGTCGCCTTTGACGCATTAGGCTGGGAAATATGGCCATATCTGCTCTCAGGTGGATGTATCTATCCTGTAAATGCAGAATACCGCACTGACGCCAATCTTTTACAGACATTCATCGATCGTAATAATATAACCCACGCGTTTGTACCTACCGCCTTATATGAAGAACTGGCAGGCCGCCTATCACAGCGTCAGGACGATAGCCTGAAGCTGCTTGTAGGAGGGGACAGACTAAATAAAGTATACCCGGGCGCAACCGTGATCAACAACTACGGACCTACAGAAAGTACCGTGGTCGCCACCTCTGGTGTCTGCATAGCAGATGGTAAAATAACGATCGGTAAGCCAGTTGGGAATACACGTATCTACATTGTCGACAATAACCTTCAACTGGTCCCTGTCGGATATCCCGGAGAACTGTGTATCGCAGGTGAAGGCCTCGCCCGCGGTTATCTCGGCAGAGAAGAACTGACGAAAGAAAAATTCATAGACAATCCTTTTGAGCCGGGCCAACGCATGTACAAAACCGGCGACCTGGCCAGATGGACGGCTGATGGAAATATAGAATTCATGGGCCGCAATGACCATCAGGTGAAAATACGCGGCTTCCGTATCGAAACCGGTGAAATAGAGCAGCTGATACAACAATATCCTGGTATCGCCGAGGTACTGGTGACCACCTGGGAGCCTTCACCTATTGAAAAGGAACTGGTAGCTTACCTCGTATGGAAAGACAATGCAGATGAACAGGGATTGCGTAAATGGCTGGACCTGCAACTGCCAAGATATATGCACCCCGCTGTGTATGTAATGCTGGACAGAATGCCCCTCACCGGCAATGGAAAAGTGGACCGCCAGCAACTGCCCCTGCCGCAACAGGAAGTAAAAGTAGCCCGCTACGAAGGCGCCGCCAGCGATGCACAACAACAACTGATCAATATCTGGGAATCCATTCTGCAACGTAAAGGGATCGGTATCCATGACAATTTCTTCGACCTGGGTGGCCACTCGCTGAAAGGCATGCGGATGCTCTGGAAAGTACAACAGGAATTTGGCGTCGATATTCCTTTCCATGAACTGTTCAGTCATGCGACGATCAGTGGCTTGTCCGGACTCCTGTTTGGCGAACAACAACAGCAAACACTGGCCCTGGAGCCGGTAGCGATACAGGACAAATATGAGCTCTCTCATGCACAGAAACGTCTCTGGATATTGGAACTGCTGGAAGAAAGTGCCGGTGCCTACAATATCGTAGCTGACCACACTATACACGGTGCTATCAACCTGTCAGCACTGGAAACAGCCTTCAAAGCACTGATCGGACGGCATGAAATATTGCGCACCGTATTCAGCAGCGATGAAGAAACACAATGGCAACACGTATTGCCGGCGGCACAGCTGCCCTGCAATATGCAGTTCACAGATGTAAGCGCTTATGACGCCGATGCCCAGGACCGCCTGTTAGACGATCTCCGCGATGCGGAAAGACATTTCAGGTTCAATCTTGAAAAAGGACCGCTGTTCAGAATACAGGTCATACAGCTCAGCGCAACACGCTACCATATACTAATGAACCTGCATCATATCATTGCAGATGGCTGGTCAATGGAAGTGCTGCGTACCGAACTGGAACAGCTGTATGCCGGTAAAGAACTGGCGCCCTTACCAGTACAATACAGAGACTACGCCGCCTGGCATAATAAACAGATCAGTCTTGACGATACGCATAGCAGCTACTGGAAAACACAATTATCAGATAGTATTCCGGTACTGGAACTGCCGTCAGATTATACCCGCCCGGCCATCAAAACCTACAATGGTAACATTGAAAGTGCCTGGCTGACGAAAGAAACTTACGATGGCTTACAAACCTGTCTGCAAAACACAAAAGGTGCTAACATCTTTATGCTGCTGGTAGCAGGACTGAAAGCACTATTCCATAGATATACAGGACAGGAAGATATTGTACTGGGAACGGTCGTCGCCGGCCGTGACCATGAATACCTGTCCGGACAGATCGGGTTCTATGTTAACACGCTGGTGCTGCGCACGCGGTTCAGCGCTGAAAATACTTTCGGTGAACTGTTACAGGAAGTACAGCAGGTAATGCTGAATGCCTACACTCACCAGGCCTATCCTTTTGACAAACTGGTTGAAGACCTCGACCTGGCTGCCGACCGAAGCCGGTCTCCTTTGTTTGATGTAATGGTATCCTACACAAAGAGATCGGAATCGGTGGCAGGCGAAGCAGGTAACACAGCCGGTCAGTCTTTTAAAATGACAGGCAGCGGAACAGGACGCATCATTGTCAGCAAATTTGATATGACCGTTCATTTCGCAGAACATGAAAATGGTATTGAAATATCCGTAGTACACAATACCGATATATTCAGCAAACAAAGGATCAGAAGAATGCTGGCACACATGCAGGAATTGTTCGCTGCAATCAGCAACAATACCAGCATCCGGTTATCAGCAATTCCTTACACAACCGCAAAAGAACGCAATACACTCGATGCATTTGGTTATAGTGGTTACACATCATATCCTGCCAGACACACCTTACATAGCCTGTTTGAGAAGCAGGTGCAACGTAAAGGCGACAGTCCGGCAGTGGTTTATGAAGATCAGGTACTGTCCTACGCTGAACTGAACCGGGAATCCGATCAGGTAGCCAGTTACCTGCGCAGCGTCTACCGCGTACAACCTGGCGACCTGGTTGGTCTGATGATGACACGCTCCGCCCGCCTCATGGTCTGCTTACTCGGTATACTGAAAGCCGGTGCTGCATATGTACCTATTGATCCGGAATACCCGGCAGACCGTATCCAATACATGTTGGAAGACAGTCAGCCAAAGGTCGTGATCACAGATACAGACGCCACTGAGGAACTGATAGCAGGCGCTGAAGTAATGAACGCCGTGGCCGAATGGGAATTATTATCCTACTATCATGATGATATAAAAGTGCCGGTTGATAGCCATTCGCTGGCGTACATCATTTACACATCCGGTTCCACCGGCCGCCCTAAAGGCGCAATGGTGCCACATCATGCAGTGATCAATCTTTGTACATGGCTGGAGGAAAGTATATATGCGCCGCACGAGGGTAACCTCACGGCCATGCTGACCGCCTCCGTCAATTTCGATGCCTCTGTACAACAATTGTTCGCACCATTACTTTCAGGTGCCAAACTGCTGATGATCAGCGAAACAGATCGCCGCAATGCGGAAACGTACATCCGCCGCTTAAAAGAACAGCAGGTTTCGGTCATCGATATCACCCCCGGCTACCTGCGCGTGCTGCTGGAGGTATTGAAAGGGACCGGTACCCAAGACCTGCATTTACGATACGTCCTGGTGGGAGGTGAGGCGCTGCCTGCGGAAGAACGTGCCCTTTTCCACCAGGTTTTCCAGGGCAACACACAACTGATCAATGTATACGGGGTAACAGAAGCGACTGTCAACTCTACTTATGAAGTGGTGGATACTGATAGCAATAATAGCCTCAGCATTGGCCGTCCCCTGAAAAACACTCGTATCTATATACTCGACAAAAATAGGCGTCCCGCTGGTATCGGTATCCCTGGTGAACTGTGTATCGGTGGGGTAGGTGTCGGACTCGGATATCTTAACCGGGAAGAACTGACCAGGGAAAGGTTTATCGATAACCCGTTTGTTGACGATGAACGCCTGTATTGCACCGGTGACCTGGCCCGCTGGGCAGAAGACGGTAACGTCGAATACCTGGGTCGTAGCGACAACCAGGTGAAGATCCGCGGCTATCGCATAGAAACAGGTGAAATAGAAAATGCTTTACTCGCCTGGCCGGAGATAAAAGAAGCCGTGGTACAGGTATATAAAACGCCTTCCGGCGATAAATTACTGGTGAGTTACATCGTATGGCGCGATACAGTAATGGAAGATGGTTTGCAGGAATGGCTACGCAATAAGCTGCCCCGCTACATGCACCCCGCTTATAACATCACAGTGGAAAGCCTGCCACTCACCGCTAACGGTAAAGTCGACCGCAAAAAATTGCCTGATCCGGATATAACAACTGCCACCGTCTACGAAGCGCCCCGCACGGCAACAGAACAGACCTTAACCGCCATATGGGAAGAATTGCTGCAACGTAGTCCGGTCGGTATCCATGATAACTTCTTCACATTGGGCGGACACTCACTGAAAGGTATTCGCCTGATGGTAAAAGTAGCAAGGGTGTTTAACCGCAGGGCAAGTATCCGCGAACTATATGAATATCCGGATATCGCTTCACTGGCCTCCTTCCTGGATAAACCGGAAGAAGCAGCTGAAAACCTGCTTTTCCCGCTGAACCATTCGCAGGAAACAGATACGCCACCGCTGATCTTTATTCCGCCGATCATTGGTTCAGCCACTATCTATAAACAGCTGGCGGAAAAACTGGAAGAACAATACGTCTGCTACGGTATGCAGTATAAAGGTTTCGACGGTGGTGCATTTGCCACATCTGTTGAAGAAATGGCAACCACCTTCGTAGATCAGCTGCTGGAAAAAGTTCCGGCAGAAGAATATATGCTGATGGGTTATTCAATGGGTGCCCTGATCGCTTACGAAACAAGCCGCCAGTTGGAAGCCGCAGGTAAAACGGTGACGCTCTTACTACTCGATAAAGAAGCGCCTGCCCGCACGACCGGAATAAAAGTACTGCCCGCAGGCGATATACTGGAACAACGCTTCGTCCGCGAACTACGCAGTTGGGGATTGTCCGAAGGTGACCTGCCACAGGAAGAACACCTGAAGAAAATGTACCGGTCCTCCTGCAATATACTGTACGCATATCAGCCAACGGGTCAGATCAAAGGTGATATCGTTGCTTTTGAGGCTGACGGCAGAGAAGCTTCGCTGATGGAAGACTGGCAGCAATTCACAACAGGTAGCTTCGATTACCATCGCCTGCAGGGCGACCATTACAGCGTAATAAAAGATACCCGTTTACCCGCATATTTATTTCAACTGGGATATTCCAGAAGTCTCATTCAATAACCGTGTTTATCATGAACCTCATTAGATTACTGAAGTACAAGTCAGGCAGTTTTTTTATCATGATCGCCTTGCTGGGAATTGTAAATAGCCTGGTATATGGCAGCATCATGGTGTTCATCAATAATGTTATCGCAGGTGAGGGGCTGCCTTTCTTGGCAGCTCCCCAAAGCTGGGTGTACGCCGGATTACTGGTCGTGTCATTCCTGTTGAATAAAACCTTCCAGACTTATATCGCGAGATTGACAAACAGTATCGTGTTTGAGTATGAATCCGGCGTGATCGACAAGCTCAGGGTATCCACCTTCGAATCTTTTGAAAAGCTCGGTGCACAAAGAGTATACACCGCTATACAGGATACCCGCCTGCTGGCACAGGTGCCTTCCAACTTCGTCAACGCAATTAATTCAGTGGTGATCATTCTTTGCGGACTGTCCTACATGTTCTGGCTCTCCTGGAAAGCAGGCGCAATGATCATGTGTTTCATGGGTTTGCTGCTCGCTTTTTATCTGTTACGCAACAACTCCATAGAAAAACAACTCAATGAAGTACGCGACCTGCAGAATGATTATCACCGCTATCTGCGCGATTTTCTGAATGGTTTCCGGGAAATAAAAATGAGCCTGACCAGAAACAACAGTATTTACGAACGGTATATCAAACGCACCCTGCTGGGTAGTAAAGAGCTGAATGACCGTACCGCTGTACGTTACCTCGAAAACGAACTGACAGGCAACTATAGCTGGTATGTAGTACTCGGACTGATACTCTTCGTCATGCCCCAGGTGCTGAATATACCCATGACGCGTATCACCGCTTTTGTCTTCACCATCCTTTATATCATGGGGCCCCTAGCCACGCTGATATCTTCAGTGCCCTTCTTTACCCGGCTGAAAATAGCCGTTGAAAGAATTGACGGACTGGAAAAGGAAATCGACACTTATCCGCAATATGATCTGAAAGAACAACCGGTAGAATTGTCCCGCAACTTTACCAGCCTTGAATTCAGGAACGCTGCCTACGAATACAAAGACGCCGCTGGCAAAAAGCTATTTGCAGCCGGTCCTTTTAATATCTCCATCAAAAAAGGAGAGATCATCTTTATAACAGGAGGGAACGGTAGCGGTAAAAGTACCTTCATCAATCTGCTGACCGGTATTTACATGCCAACGCATGGCTCGCTGCTCTACAACGGACAGCCCCTCGTCATGAACAGCTATCCGCATTACAGCGACCGCCTGTCGGCCATCTTTACCGGCGTTTACCTGTTTAACGAAAACTATGATGGTTTTGATCTGGATGAAAATAATCCCGTACTACAGAAATACCTTACCATGATGGAGTTGGATGAGGTTGTACGCTTCGACCCCCAGAAGAAATCAATAGATAATAAGTTGTCTATGGGCCAGCGCAAAAGACTGGCCCTCATATACGCCCTGATGGAGAAAAGAGACGTGCTGGTACTGGATGAATGGGCCGCAGAACAGGACCCGCACTTCAGAGCTTATTTCTACGAACAGATCATCCCAATATTAAAACAAATGAATAAAACGGTCATCGCCGTAACGCATGATGACAAATACTACGGACAGGCAGACCGCATCCTGCATTTCGACTTTGGTAAGGTGGCAGGAGATGTAAAACTGCAACATGCAAAACAACCCGAACTCGTAAAATAAATGCCATGAATATATTCTCGATTCCCTTTGCAGGTGGCAGCGTCTACTCTCTCAAACCTTTCGAGATCTATATGAACGAAGGAGTACGCTGGATACCGCTCGAGCCGCCTGGCAGGGGAAGGCGGATAAGAGAACCCCTGATCAGGGACCTGCAGCAGATGGCCGCAGATATTTTTAATCAGGTCCGCTCCGGTCTGGATGAGCCCTACGCCTTCTATGGTCATAGTATGGGCGCCATGCTGGCTTACCTGGTCACACGGATGGCATTGGATGCCGATCTGCCGCCACCCACCAGGTTGTTCCTCTCAGGTTGTGGCGCGCCTGCCAGCAAATCAAAAATGCCCGGCAGACATAAACTACCCAAAACGGAATTCTGGAAAGCATTGAAAGAACTGGGTGGTAGCCCGGATGAAGTATTGCAGAACGAAGAACTGCAACATTATTTTGAACCCATTCTACGCGCCGATTTTGAGGCCATCGAAAAATATGACTATCAGGAAGCAACGCCGTTTGACATACCTGTTACCGTCATCATAGGATATGATGAATTTGTCACCCGCGAAGAAGCGGAACAATGGCAAATGGAAACACGCGCGCCAATCGATGTGATATCCTATCCAGGTAACCATTTCTTCATATTCGACCGTGCATTTGATATCGCACGCCTCATTAAAAAAACGCTAAACGTCTAATAAACTAATTATGAACAACAGGCCGTTATACCTCAAGCCCAATGTAGTCCTGGAGCCGCTTTACTTTCAGTGGTACGCCTGGTCGCACCTCATCTCACCGGCAACGGGCGCGATGAACATCGTAGGCAGACACCTGAAAATTATGGACTCCTACGTACAGGCGCCTGCCATCCATGCAGCTGCAGCAAAGAACCCGAAACTGCTGGGTGGCCCCTTTATGGATTATGGTACTAACCGTGTAGAAGAAGTAAAACAATTACGCGATGGTACAAAACAGAAAGGCGCCTTACAGTTGGAGTTTACCGCTGCCATCAAAGAACTGGACGCCTTGCTGAAACAATATGATAAAGGCACATCACTTGAACCTTTGTATGAAAAAGTACCCGACATTCTGAAAGGATATATTGAACTGGTATATGACCTGAATAATAATCCTTCTTTCCGCCTGATAGAAGCATTACTCTACAAAAGCCCTATATATGATGAAAGCCTCCAGAGCATCTCCATGTGGATCACGGAAAACGATGAAAGACCCTTTGTACTTAGTACCCCCCGGTTAGAAGAGCCGGACGTGCTGAACCTCGAAATTCCTTTCCGTCATCCCTTTATCGATGCGGTGTCCCGCATGAAGAGAGAGCCTTCTACTATGGAAGAACTCATGGAAACGGTGGACTTCGATATCAGTGACCCTGCATTGTTCGAATCCTTCTTTACCGAAGAAGCCCCCGTTCCCTACGAACCTTATGAAGGGGACAGAATAAGGATGCGTTACTTCGGTCACGCCTGCATCCTGGTGGAAACGAAGAACACATCTATCCTGGTCGACCCGCTGGTCGCCTACTACGGATACCAGCATGAAGTGGACCGGTTTTCTGATGTGGACCTGCCCGATGAGATCGACTACGTGCTGATCACACATAATCACCAGGACCACATTCTCTTCGAAACATTATTGCCTTTACGGCATAAGATTAAAAACCTGGTGATCCCTAAAACAACTTCCGGTTCACTACAGGACCCCTGTCTCAAACTGATGTTTAAGGAAATCGGATTTAAGAACGTCATTGAGATCGGTAACCTGGACGATATCACACTGGGAGACTGCACCATCACCGGTATCCCTTTCATAGGGGAACATTGCGATCTGAACATCAACACCAAGAGCTGCTATCACGTAAAGACAGACGGTTTCTCCGTCCTTTTTTGCGCAGACTCCTGTAATGTAGAACCCCGCTTGTACCAGCACGTACAAAAAGTGATCGGGAACGTCGATGTCCTCTTCCTCGGAATGGAATGCGATGGTGCACCACTGACCTGGTTGTATGGACCGCTACTGACAGAAGAACTGTCACGCGAGAAAGACTTCTCCCGACGATTAGCAGGTTCTGATTACCAGCGTGGAATAGACCTGGTAAAAGCCCTCTCGCCGGCTGAAGTATATGTTTACGCAATGGGGCTGGAGCCATGGCTGGAATTTATCAGCAGCATCCGCTACGATGAACGGGCTAACCCCATCGTAGCATCCAACAGACTGGTGGCCGAATGTCGTAAAGAAGGCATCGTGGCCGAACGCCTGTTCGGAGAAAAAGAACTGCTCTATGAATCTGTATTGGTTTAACCTGAATCTTTTTTTATGGTGTACGTTTATTACTGTGAAAACAGCCCGCTGCCAGAGGCCATTTATAAGGCCTGGTTGTGTTTGATGCCCGGTCAGTTTGTGAACCGGTTGAGCAGGCTGGTGCACCGGCACGATGCACAGGCAAGCCTGCTGGGTCGCATGCTGCTGCTGTACGCGTTACGGCAGCTGGGATACGGACATTTGTCACTGAATGACATCAAGTTCTCTTCCTATCAGCGACCCTTCTTCGAAAATACCAATCTCGATTTCAATATCTCTCACTCCGGCGATTATGTGATCTGCGCCATCGCAGAACATAACAGGATCGGGATCGATATCGAGGCGGTAAAGCCGGTATGTCTGGAAGACTTTGAAAGTATGTTCTCAGAAAAGGAGCTGGAAGAGATCTACCGCTACCCCGGACTGGAACAGGACGCTTTCTATAATCTCTGGACACAGAAGGAAGCCCTGGTAAAAGCAGAAGGCTCCGGACTGAATTTTCCGGTCAAAGACATTCTTGTCCAGAATGGCTGTGCCAACCTCGCCGGACATATCTGGCACCTTTATGACCTCGTTCTGATGGACGGGTACAAAGTGCATCTGGCGATGCAAGTGCCGGAAAGTGAAACAATTAGAGTCAAACCCTTATGTACGGAGGATATCATTGAATCCTGACCCCCGGTTTTGGTACTTAAAAAATGCCGGTTGGTGTAACAGTTTTTAACCCATCTTTTCTGCAGATTAAGTTTGGGAAACAATCATTACCTCAAATAACAATTATTATGCAGATTTTCTATAATGTAAAGATGCCGTTCTGGTTGCTGTCATGCATGCTCCTGATACTCTCAGGCAGCATGTATGCACAGCAACCGGCAGCCGGAAGCGGGCTAAAAGGACGATTATCCGGCGCCGGCGGTATAGCATTAGAGTTTGCCACCGTCAGCCTGTTAAGGGCATCTGATACGGGTCTCGTAAAGACAGTGGTGAGCGATGCCGGCGGCGTTTTCGATTTAGGTAACATCCCCGACGGCAGCTATGTACTGCACGTTTCGCTGGTAGGGTACAAGACTATCCGAAAGCCGGTCGAACTGAACGCTTCCGCCGGTCCGCCGGATCTCGGTAGCCTCTCAATGGAACAGAATGTCAGCAACATCAAAGAAGTGGTTGTTGCCGGCAGAAGACCACTGATAGAACGTAAGCTGGACAAAACGGTCATGAACATTGAAAATAGTCTCCTGGCTACTGGTAGTACCGCACTGGAACTATTGCAACTCGCGCCGGGTGTGACCATTACCAACAATGACAAGGTCCAGCTGTACGGTAAAAGCAGCCCGCTGATCATGATAGATGGTAAACCTACTTATCTGTCTGCCGCCCAGGTCAGCAACCTGCTGAAAAGTATGCCTTCCAATACCATCTCTACGATAGAGATTATCAGCCAGCCGGGCGCCAAATACGACGCCGCAGGTACAGGTGGGGTGATCAATATCAGAACGAAACAAAACGGAAGCGCGGGCTTTAATGGTACCGTTACAGGCGGTTTTGGTTATGGCCGCAGAGAAAAGTACAGAGGCGGTGTTACCCTGAACTATAAGAAGAATAAGGTCAACCTTACAGGCGACTACACTTATTCCTTCAACCACTCTGTTAAATACCTGGATATTGACCGTGACGTCCGCCAGGATGCTACCAGCACCTTCTTCGGCCGCTCCGGAGAAACACATAACGAGCTGGGCACCCACAACTACAAGGCAGGGATCGTTTACAACATCAACCCATCCCATGCCATCGGTTTGCAGGTAATGGGTTATGCCAATGATCAGCGCACGAACGTGGACAACACGACAAATATCCGCACGGAGAAACTGAAAGTGGACTCCATGATGACCGCCAATGCCCGTGAGAAATCAGGCTTTAACAACATTGGCGGTAACTTCAACTACCGCGGCAGACTGGACACCCTGGGAAGAGAATTGGGCGTAGACGTCGATTACTCGCGTTTCCGCAACAACATCAACAGGAACTTTGTCAATACCCTGTATGACAGTCAGGGTATCAATATCGGAGACCCTGATTATGTACGCAACTATTTTCCCACGATCGTAAAGGTCTTCGCAGCTAAAACCGATCTGGTATATCCACTCGCGAAACAGGCGAAGATCGAAGCCGGTCTTAAGACAAGTTTTGTATCCACCGACAATGATGCCCGTTTTGACTCTTTGCTCAGCGGTGAATGGGTACTTTCCAAATCCCAGACGAACCACTTCATCTACAAAGAGAACATCAATGCAGGATACCTGAACTTCAGTAAGAAATGGAGCAAGACCAGTCTGCAGGCCGGTTTGCGTGTGGAACAAACCAACTCTGACGGTAATTCCGTTACCCTGAATACCCGTACAGAGCGTTCTTACACCAATCTGTTCCCCAGCCTGTTCCTGAGCCGCAAACTGGCGAAAGATCATGAACTGATGGTGTCTTACAGCAAACGCATCGAAAGGCCCAGCTATCAGGACTTGAACCCCTTCCGGTTTTATGATGACCGTTATACTTTCCGCGAAGGTAATCCTTACTTAAAACCCGCTTATACGCACTCATTCGAAGCAACGTATTCATGGAGAAATGAAATTACTTTAGTCGCCCGCTACGGTCTTACAAAAGACGTGATAGCAGAAGACATACAGCAGGATGAAGGCACTAATGCCACTAAATCCTTCCTGCGTAACCTCGAACAATTACGCACGGTGTCAGCCAGCGTTTCCTATTCAAAAGATATCACGGACTGGTGGTCAACCGACAACACTGTGACCTTCAACCGCAGCCAGTATATAGATGATAATGCCGGCAACTATCGCAACTTCGATAATTATGATATCAATATCAACATCTATCAATCCTTTAAACTCACTAAAAACCTCTTCCTCGACGTAGGTGGTTTCTATCTCTCCCCATGGTTGTATGGCTTCATAAAAGCAGAAGCACAATACAAACTGGATGTAGGCCTGAAACAGAACGTCCTGAACAAAAAAGGCAGTATACGTCTGAGAGTAGCTGACGTATTCAACACGAACCGCTTCCAGGGCAGGGCCGTCTACAACAATGTGGATGTAGCCATCCGGAACCGCTTTGAAACACGTGTCGCCTGGCTGACCTTTACTTACATGTTTGGTAATACAAAACTGAAAGTAGCAAAACGTGGAGATAGTACGAAAGAAGAAAAAGATCGCGTAAAGAAAGAAAACTAGTCAATAGGTAAGTAAGTCAACAATTTGTTATCCCCGTCTTTTTTATAATCCCGGAAGTTCCCCGACAGGCTTCCGGGATCCCCCTTTCTCTTTATTAAAACATCTTTTTATGGGTCTGTTAACTAATGTATGCCGTAGCGCAGTACTTGCTGCATGCCTACAGGTGTACCGGCTGTCTGCCGTCGCATTTCCGGCAGACGCCCCCCCGGAGTATGCCCGTCTGGTGCATACCAAACTGGATATATCGTTCGATTATCCGCATCACCTCGTACATGGGAAAGCCTGGATCACTTTGCAGGCTGCTCTGCCCAAGCAGGATTCCCTGATACTGGATGCCAAAAGCATGGACGTCACGGCCGTCACGCTGCAAAAAGGTAAAGCAAGTCTGCCTTTGCCGTATAAGTCGACCGGCGCACAATTGCTGATAAAGCTGGACAGATCATACGGCAAAGACGAACAGTACACCGTACACATCGCATACACCGCAAAACCTGATGCATTGACAGGTGGTGTTGCCGGTCCGGTACAGACAACAAAAGGGATTTACTTTATCGCCGCCGGAAAAGACAATGAAGGCCCCTTGTTCCAGGTATGGACACAGGGCGAAACTTCCGGCGCCTCATCCTGGTTCCCGACTATCGACAAACCAGATCAACGTAGCACTTCAGAGATCAGTATCACCGTACCGGCTAAATACCGGTCACTGTCCAACGGTGTCCTTAAAGGACAACAGGAACAGCCGAACGGTACCCGTACAGATACCTGGTCAATGACTTCGCCGCACGCGCCTTATCTGTTTATGCTGGCAGTAGGAAAATTCAATGTTGTTCATGACAACTGGAATGGTGTCCCGGTCGATTATTACATGGAGCCGGAATACAGCGCCTACGCAAAACAGATTTTCGGTGAAACCCCGAAAATGCTCAGCTTCTTCTCTGAAAAGCTGGGCTACAAATACCCCTGGCCAGGGTACGCACAGATCGTCGTAAAGGATTATTTCTCCGGTGGTATGGAAAATACGACCGCAACCCTTTTCGGCGATCTGCTGCGCAGGAATCCAAGGGCCCTGCTGGGAGATGAAGACGCAAAATGGATCATTCCACACGAGCTTTTTCATCAATGGTTTGGTGATCTTGTTACCTGCGAAGAATGGTCGCAACTCGCCTTAAACGAATCCTTCGCCAATTTCGGGGAAGTGCTCTGGGGTGAGTACGCCTACGGCAAAGACGCAGCGCACCACCATTCATACGAAGCCATGCTGAAGTATTTCCAGCAGCAGAAAGAAGGAAACGACCATCCGCTGATATATAAAACATACAAAGATGAAACAGAGCTGTTTGACGCTGTCACCTATGAAAAAGGAGGCAACATACTTAGTATGTTACGTGACCTCGTTGGAGAAGATAAATTTTTTACCGCCCTGCGGAGCTACCTGTCTGAAAATGCTTTCAAAGCCGTGGATGCAGAAGACCTGCGGACAGCATTTGAAAAAACAAGCGGCAACGACCTGAAATGGTTCTGGGACCAATGGTTCTATCGCGACGGTTTCCCCATACTGGATATCTCTTACGAATACAATGATGCCGCAGGCACAGTAGCCGTAAAGATAGACCAGCAACAAAAAGGCGACATCTTTATCCTGCCCCTGAAAGTAGACCTTTATACAAATGGTAAACGCACCACGCAGGACATAAAAGCAGATAGCCGCACACAGGTATTTACCCTTGCTTATCCTGATAAAAATACAAGACCTGCACTGGTAAATGTAGACGCCGGAAAACACCTGATCTGTAAGAAAACAGACAGGAAATCGCTCGAAACATTTTTCTATCAGTATCAATACGCCGGTAATTATCTGGATAGGAGAGAAGCCATTAAAGCCTGTGTACAGGCGCAGGATACCAGCGCACTCGCCCGTGCATTTCTGCGGACGGCCCTCCATGACACAGACGACGGACTCAGAAAGATCGCCGTACAATACACAGACCTCGAAAACAGCGACACGCGCAAGACATATGCCGGTCTCATAGATAGTCTCGCACGCTATGATAAAGAACCGCTGGTGCGGCAGGCCGCTATCAAATCCTTACGCAGCCTGAAAGACCCTGCTTATAAAGCATTGTTCGTTCAGTCCCTGAAAGACTCCTGCTACAACGTGGTCGCCTCTTCCCTGATAGGGTTGAATAAGCTGGACAAACAGCTGGCGGCACAACAGATGATGCCTTTCCTCGAGGATAACGAAATGGCCAGTACGATACTGGATATCTATCTGGGCAATGAAGACCCAAAAGATAACCAGTCTTTTCTATCCATCGTATCCAGACAGCGGGACCGCCAGAAACAGGATTACCTGGTGAAATACCTCCGCTACCTGTCTACGCTGAACGATGTGGACGCAATTGACTACGGACTGAAACAGTTCCAGCAGATCGCTGCCTCCATTGATGATCAGCTGATGGATAAAAAAGGCATGCTCGGCAACCTTGAACTGCTGGCCGGATTCAAAATGGACTTGCTGAAAAAGTCAGCCAGTAAAAAAGAAAGGTCCTCCCTGGAAAAACAGGTAGCCAGCATACAACAAACGATTCATGACTTTTCCATAAATATGGATTGACCCTTTTAAAACTATTACAAATTCTAGTCTTATGGCATTGAATATAATCGGCATTTCAGCCCTCTATCATGATTCTGCTTGTTGCCTCGTACAGGATGGCAAGCTGAAATACGCAGCAGAAGAAGAAAGATTTTCAAGACTCAAGGCGGATGACGCAATTCCACGGATGGCGCTGAAATACTGCCTGAAAGAAGCAGGTATCGGAATTAATGATATTGATTGTATCGCATTTTATGAAGACCCTACAAAGAAACTGGGTCGTCAGTTATGGAGCGGTATCTGGAACCGTTCAGATGTATTACGTAAGAAATTCCGCCCGGGTTGGGTAGAACAGGAAATCCGCGACATACTTGGTTATGAAGGCCGGATCGAGTTCTTTGACCACCACCTGTCACACGCCGCCAGCAGCTATCACTACTCCGGTTTTGATAATGCGGCCATCCTCACAGTGGACGGCGTAGGAGAGTGGGCTACTACCACTTACGGTACCGGTAATGGCGCAGATATCGACCTCTGGGAAGAAGTCAGCTACCCGCACTCCCTCGGATTACTATACAGTACGATCACCAACTTCCTCGGTTTCGAAGTGAACGAAGGGGAGTACAAGGTAATGGGTCTTGCGCCATATGGCAAGCCCACTTACGTTAACCAGGTGCGTCAGCTGATTAAAATACTCGGTGACGGCAAATATGAACTGAACCTCGAATACTTCGACTTCCTCGAAGAAAGCCGCATGTTCACAGACCGTTTCGCTGACCTGTTCGGCAAACCAGCCAGGATAAAAGGCGTATCTGTTGATCAGGAACACATGGATATTGCCCGCAGTCTGCAGGTAGTCCTGGAAGAGATCCTGATCGATAAAGCAGCATACCTCTACCGTAAAACAGGTAGCGAGAACCTTTGTATGGCAGGTGGTGTTGCGCTCAATTGCGTGGCAAACGGTAAGATCATAAAAAACACACCATTTAAAAACCTTTTCGTACAACCTGCAGCCAATGACGCGGGTGGTGCATTGGGGGCCGCCAGTCTGGCTTATACAAAGCTCAGCGGTGAACCCATGAAGCCTGGTAAACTAGGGCATGTATATCTCGGCCCCCGTTACGAAGCAAATCACGTACGTAAGGTACTGGAATCAACATCGCTTCGCTATCATAGCTTCGAAGGTGATCAGGAAACGCTGGTAAAAGAAACTGCCGCCCGTATCGCAGAAGGTAAAGTGATCGGCTGGTTCCATGGCAGAATGGAGTTCGGTCCGCGTTCACTGGGCGCCAGGTCTATCCTCGCCGATCCAAGAGACACCGAAATGCGTGATAAGATCAACGCTATGGTGAAGAAAAGAGAAGGCTTCAGACCCTTTGCGCCTGCTGCCCTCGACAGCGAATACCGCAAACACTTCGATATCGATCATGAATCTCCTTTTATGCTGGAAACCTGTCAGGTGATCTCTCCGCTGGACCTGCCGGCCATCACACACGTAGATGGCTCCGCCAGACTACAGACGGTCACGCGCAACAGCAATCCGCGTTTCCATCATTTACTGGAAGCTTTCAATGAGTTGACCGGTTGTCCGATCCTCCTGAACACTTCGTTCAACGTAAAAGGAGAACCGATCGTCTGCTCCCCTGAAGACGCGATCAACTGTTTCATCAGCACCAATATTGATGTACTGGTGGTGGAAGACTTTATCATCGATCGTTCTGACAATGAGCTGGGAATACTGGAATGGATTTCCGGCGTCATGACAACCAAATATGCATCACAGCGCAACACTTATACTTTCATCTAAGCAACTACAGTTTTATGAGCAACACAATATCAATCCAGCAAGAACAGGCAAATCAATTAGCCGCTCTGTTATATAAAAATGCAGGTGCTGCGTTTTCCGGCGAGATCAATTCACTGGCAACAGCATTAGGTATTGAGCAATTGCCTGGTACACAGGAAGGCTCGGCTGCAACAACTGTAGCTGCGCAGGAAGATAATCTTATCAGTACTTCATTGCCGCAGCGTGTCGGTATCTGGACCCTGGGTAAAGAAGAAGGTGAAGAGTTGTATACGCGTGCTGTAAATGCGCGCATGGACTGGTGGCTGTGGGCAAAGAACCATCAGTTCTCTCCACAGCCATCAGCCGGTAAAAAGCGCGTAATCCTCTTAGGTGAATCCGTTGCCAGAGGCTACCTCTACGATCCGTTTTATACCGTCGCACACGAATTGGAAGCATTACTGAACCTGGCTGCTCCCGGTACGCTCGAAACAGAAGTGCTCGACCTGGCCAGAACAGATCTGTCACTGCCTATATTAAAAGGTTTACTGCCTGAAGCGGTAGCCCTGAAACCGGCAGCTATCGTGATCTTTGCTGGTAACAACTGGCTGCATACGATGAAGGAAAGTGTTTCTCCTGCAGACTACCAGGAACTGTGCCGCCTGCAGGACAGTGGTTTGCTGAACGATGTACGCGCATTACTGGAAACCCGTTTCCGCGATATGATATCCGGCTTCCTGAAATACGTGAACACACTATCAACGCAATCCGGTATTCCGATCACCTTCGTGATCCCTGAATTCAATCTGGGTGACTGGAATAGTAATCCACAGGAGAAAAATGCGACTCGTCTCACCGGTTCCGGTGCTGCTAAATGGGCGGCGCTCGTAGAAAACGGAGAAGAGGCATTACGGGCTGGTAACTATGAGCTCCTGGAGAATATCTCTTCCCGTATGACCGCGCTGGATATGACACATCCATTGGGCTATGAATGGAAGGCCCTCTGCCGCCAGAAAGCGGGAGACTGGCAGGCTGCTCGTAGTCTGATGGAAAGCGCCCGCGATACGGCTATCTACGGTCGCGCAGAAAGCAAACCACGTTGCTTCCGTATTGTCAGGGATACCATCCTGAAGGAAGCGCCTGCATTGGATATCACCGTGGTAGACCTCCCTGCAGTGTTCAGCAAAGCAATTCCTGATGCACTGCCGGGACGCGAATACTTCCTGGATTATTGTCACCTGACAGTACAGGGTATCAAATTGTCTATGTTGCCTACGGCGGAAGCAGTTGCAGCGATCCTGCTGGGAACACCGGTGGATATTACTGCTGAAAGCGGACTGTACCCCGACGATGAAGTGCGTGCAGTCGCACACGTCGCTGCTGCAGTACACAACGCGCACTATGGACAGGCAGCGCCAGTGCTGCAATACCATTGCCAGGAAGCCGCTGAAGCGACTGACCAGGCCAAAGATGTGATGCGTAATTTCATTGACTTCTCTTCCCGCAGATTGCAGAACACACTCTGCCGTACGCACGAAGAAGTGGTGGAAAGCGGCATCTTTACCCAGTATGAAGGTGGCCTTGGGTTCATACATGAACGCCGTCGTAAATTGTTGGATATCGCCTTGGTGGATGCAATGGCGCCACTGGCAGCCACGCCGGGTGAAAGTCTGGCGGATGATATCCTCGCATTGCGTATCGCAGAACACGTACCTGCGCCGGGTAAAACCATCGATCTGCTGGAAACCTGTTATTCAGCTACCAGCTACGATGTATTTAACGTTGAACTGCCTGAACTGAATTACTACCAGGCACGTAACCATCGCTCTGATTTCACATTTATCGCAGACGCCAGCATCGGTTTCACCGCTAAACTGATTGCCAGAGCACCCGGTACCAATCAGGAAATAAGAGTACTTCTGAATGGAGAACCATTATCAACGCTGCAGCTGGAAGACAAGTGGACAACCGTCAATCTGGATATTCCGGATACCTCGTTGCTCAGAAAAGGTACGAACACCCTGTCTATCCGCTGGCCGGCGCCTGAATGGTACCGGAAAACAGATCCTGATGCCGTAAACACACCAAAGGAATACTTGGACTTCATGTATCCTGTATGGGGTGAAATATATGTATTCGAACTACTCAGCAATAAAGAAAAGGGGCAATTGTCGAACCATAGCGTGCCCGGACGAGTGGAGGCGTCATTATTGTCGGTATGATGCTTTCCCTTTAAACACTCCGGCACTTTTATTTTGACCGGTTTTTTGAAATGCAAAAGGCTTTATGAAGAAATTCATAAAGCCTTTTTTGTTTGTAGCAACTTGTATTTTTATTTGACCAGCAACACCGCTACTATGTAGCCGCCGTTGTGTCACTCCCTTGTACGTGAGGTTCCCTACGCAGCTTGTTGCGCTCTTGTTCAAATTTGCTGAATAATTACGCTAATTCATTGAAAAATCAACTGGCCCGGGGATTATCTCCTTAATCTTATACAGTACAAAATATTTTCATGACTCAGCATTGGTCGATGTTATTTCCTTTTTTTGCTATCGGAAATGATTGTAACCCTGACTTTTAATGCTGTGGAGGTAACTGGACTGTCTGAAATCTAACTCAAATACTTTAATTTTAGGAAAATTCTTAATATTGGCGACTTCGAACAAAAAGTTTTTGCTGGCGGATGATGATGAGGATGACGCAATGATATTTTGCGAAGCGCTTACATTCGCTGTGCCGGATACAGAATGTCAAACTGCAATTAGTGGGTTTAAATTGTTTGAAACATTATTAAATGCCGTTAATAAGCCTGATATTATCTTTTTAGATATCAATATGCCTGTGATGGACGGGTGGGAGTGTCTTAAAAGGCTAAAAGCAAACTCAGCTTATAGTAATATTCCTGTCATCATGTATTCGACGTCTTCCTCCAGGAAAGATATTGAAATGGCTTACAGCCTGGGGGCCAAACTGTTTCTTACTAAGCCGGAGGATTTTAGAGAATTATCTTCTATTCTGAAAGTTGTCGCTTTAGGTTTACCTGATTTTCAATTAAGTCTGTTAAGCAGCTTTAATAGTGTTAAAGCAAACTAGACAGCTGTTTCCATATTTTAACTTCCAAATGGGTACAATATGAGTGAATTAGTGAATTTAGATAGTGTTGATCTGGCACAGAACGAAGTGTGTATGGATAAAACTTCTTTGAGTAAAACGCAGCTTGAAGACGAATTAGCAGATGCCCGATTGTTGCACAGACTTAGTATTGAACTGATTCAGGAAGATGGAACAGCTGGACTGTATAAAAAAATTGTTGAGGCTGCCGTAGCTATTATGCGTTCACAGTTTGCTACGATGCAGATGCTTTATCCTGAAGAAGGAAGCATAGGGAAATTGCGTATACTCGCTTGTAGCGGCTTCACTCCGGAAGCTGAAAAGTATTGGGAATGGATTTATAGTTATACCGGTAGTTCCTGCGGACAGGTCCTGCGAACCGGCAAGCGGGAAGTGATTCCCGATTACAGGACCTGTGGTTTTATGCAGGGACAACCAACATTACAGGTATTTCTTGAAGGCGGTGTACTGGCCGCACAAAGCACACCGCTTTATTCAAGGACGGGGAAACTACTTGGCATGATATCCACCCACTGGGATCGTCCATACAATCCGCCGCAACGTCACCTGGATTTGCTGGACATCCTCGCCCGGCAGGCAGCCGATCTCATTGAACGTACGCAAAACGCGGAGGCGCTAAGAGAAAGTGAGGAACGCCTGAGAGCCCTCGCCACCGCCACCAATGACCTGATTTACAGAATGAGTGCCGACTGGGAAGAAATGTACCGTCTCAGTAATCAGAATTTTGCCACTATTGGTCAGCCAGTAAATAACTGGCGGGAAACATACATTTTCCCTGATGACCTGTCGGCCGTATTATTAGCTGTTCAGGAAGCCGTACAAACAAAAAATGTGTTTCAGCTGGAGCACCGGACCTGGAAGACAGATGGGACTGTAGGCTGGGTGTTTTCACGCGCTATTCCGATCTTTGGTGAAGACGGTAATATTATTGAATGGTTTGGCGCAGCAAGTGATATTACGGAGAAGAAATTATTACTGACACAACTCGAAAAACTCGTAGATAAAAGAACAGAGGAATTGCAGCGCTCAAATGAAGATCTTCATCAATTCGCGCATGTCGCCAGCCATGATCTGAAAGAGCCTGTAAGGAAAATCAGGACGTTTGGGCTCAGATTGAAAAATGAGATCGGTGACAGCTTAACGGAGAAATCCAAACTATATACTGATAAGATCCTGGAATCAGCCAGCCGTATGTCAACAATGATAGATGGCGTCCTTACCTACTCATCACTCAACGCAGCTGAACAAAAGCTTGAAATACTAAACATTAATAACATATTTTCCAATATCCTGAATGACCTGGAGGTTTTGATCGAAGAGAAAGAAGCCTTGATTGAAATCGGGGAACTGTCATCCATTGAGGGTATCAAGGTTTTAATATATCAGCTGTTTTATAACCTGATCAATAACTCCCTTAAGTTTTCAAAAGAAACAGAGAAGCCCAGAATTACGGTCCGGTCTGAAAAGATTGTCATTAATGAAACCGTTTTTTCGCAGATCACGATAAAAGATAATGGTATTGGTTTTGATCCGGATCAGAACAGCAATATCTTTGATCCTTTTATACGCCTGCATTCAAAGAGCAGATTCGATGGGACTGGTTTGGGCCTATCCTTATCTAAAAAGATCGTAGAACGCCATAAAGGAACTATTACAGCAAAAGGAGAAGCTGACCAGGGCGCTGTCTTTATAATTACGCTTCCGTTAACGCAAAAGATAGAATAAAAGCATATCAGCATTAATCTTGTTTTCCTCAGGGACATGTTTGCAATTTATTTCAAATTTGTTTTTTTAGGTATCTTATTATGTTACCTCAGCCCCAATTTCTCCAGTCATCATCTACACTGTCTCTCATGAAACCTTTTTCCAGAGGTAAATTCAGCGCATGGGCTACGGATGGATCAATGGCAATTATTGTCCCTATAGAAACAACCCTTTTTCTACTGTTTTCTACTTCCGGTCCTTCTTCAGAAAACATTTCCCAATAATCTTCTTCCCATCTTGTGAGTTCTAAAATTGGCACACCCATTAAAACTTCCACATTACACACAACGGTTGATTTTTCCGGAACGCCTAAGTCCCAATCTTTCTCTAGCCATTGCCACACCGGTTCCGGTGCAGTATCGAATGAATTGGACATATCGGGTACGTCCAAGGTTAAATGCTCTTCATCGGGAACAATTTGGAAAACATTGGCTTCTGTAACCTGATAATAGTCATATACTCCTAACATCAAACGCTTACTCCAGGATTGATCTACATGCTGAAGTGAAAAGGTGCCCAATTCTCCAAGATCAATCTTATCGAAAAAGTTTCCGTTCTGTTTGATGATCTCCGATATGATCTGATGAAAAATATCATCGAGTTGTTTCGCCAGGTAATAAACGCCACCAGCAAATACTAACTCAATGTTATATGATTCTCTCAATCCGATAGTATAGGCCCATCTGGGCGAAGTGCCAGATGCTACCTGAGTAATATGAAAGCCTGTTCTTTCAATATTGTTTCTGATAATTTCGTGAAATTTTTCTTTCCCCATTTTTATTCATGAAGTTTGTATGACAGCTTTTACAAACGAAAGCTCCAGTAAAATGCAATATAGTGGCGGCTTTTGAAATAAAATATTGACCCGATGTTAATAAAAAAATTGATTAGCGGTTAGGTATGTATGAAATAAAAGAGCGATCGGGTAAGGGAGCGCTCTTTGTTCAAGTCGGAAAATAAGTTATGCTTTTATCAGCTCTGCTACGTGCTCTCTATGCGGATATTCGAGTGTAATCATGAATCGGTTAGGATTTCGTTTATCCCATCCAACAAATGAAAAACGTTCAACGAACGAAGGGTCACATTCCAGAATCTTCTCGCGATGAAGTTCCTCTTTTTTCTTATTATATAACACCGCAGTAGCTTCGTATTTATCCGAATCCCAATTATAATGAAGTTGAGCCAGGTATTTTCGATCCGGTGACTGAAAAGACTTATTTTTATATACGCCTTCGAAAACCAGGTTTCGCTTCATACATGCATTATACGCATCAAGTAAAGGGTCATTCTGCCAGCCTCGCTTCTCTGCAATATATAGCAGGCTTTCCAGTATGATATTTAGCCCGATAAGCTTACGATGATAGTTGTCAGCTTCCCGGAACTTTGCTATATCAAAAAAGGTGGAGAATACAAGAACTGACTCCAGGGGCGAAATGAAATTCTGCATGGATATTTTTTGCGTTAACTTAATCGTGACGCGCCTTATTCCATTCGTTTCATAATTTTTCAGATGATGAAGAAATAAGTGAGGGATCATATTAATACTACCGTTTATGCCATTAATGGAGAATTTTTCTCCCATTTCAATATGAAAGCGTATTTGATCTAACTTCATAATTTTCTGATTTTTTGCCGATTCTTACATATCTGGTTTGGGACGTGAATATTGGAAAGCCTTGGCCCTTACTCGGATTCTTGGCGCTTACACTAAAACCATTCACGCTTCACTTTTTCCAATTTAAACCTTTTATAAGACCTGCCATATTTGTTTTTTCGAGCTGCGCATAATATAACGGTACTGTCAATCCTTTATTCAATTCTGCGACTTGTTGTTTGGCACATGCCAGAAGTTCCATTCGCCAGAAGCTTTTTCCCATAATGTATTTACATTTTTATAAGGGCTACAAGACGATTTGTAAAATGATGCCCTATGACTTGAATTTAGCAATGCTATTATTTAATATAGTTCATTGATTTTTCAAAGAACGTCTGTGGTCCTTATCGGAAAGTTTATGAATTTTCTTTTCAAACATCTCACATAAATACGGCCTTTCATAAACAGCCATTATCTAGCTTCTTTTAACATTAAAAGTCTCACGCAAACTGTTCTTTCCCTTTACAACGAATGAATGTTTTCATAATTATTTGCCTTTTTAGAAAGCCAATTTTTATTATCATAAGCGGCCAAAACCACATGATTTCACATAGTTTTGGCCGCTTATAATAAACTATATCCGGCCAAAACCGTGTATTTTAACCTGGTTTTGGCCGGATATAAAATATGATTGTATATTAGTTTTTGTGTTGAATGAAAGACATTTAGCCGATTATGAACTTAATATTTTAAGCATATAATTATTTTATCATTTTATTTTAGTCTTTTCCTTCTACCTTTCCACCTCAGCCACCGCCATCCCATCCGGTCTTCCGCCAATCTCCAACTTTCTCACCACCTCCATCTTCTTCAAATCAAACACCACCACATAATTATCCGGTGTACACGAAATAAACATCCTGTTCTCCTTCGCATCCACCATAATCCCTGCGCCCTTACCAATCTGCCTCCGCTTGACTTCCTGCCTCCGCTCCACATCATACACCAGCAAATCACCCGTGCGCACGCTCACAATAATAGCATGCTTCCCATCCGGCGTAAATGCCAGTCTGTGCAACCCTAACACGCCCGCATCTAAATCAGCAGTAATCTTTTTACCAGTAAGATCAACAATTACAATATGCCCATCCGGTCGTATCGTCCACAGCTCTTTCCCATCAGGTGAAACATCAAAACCTTCTGCTCCCTGACCCACCGCAACAAGCGTCTGTAACCAATCCATTCTCGGCTTTGCATTAGGCGGCAACTTCCCGGTAGGAGGGACGGTCGGTTGTACCAACTGATGTTCTATTATACTCACAGCCCCCGATTCGACATTAGTAGTATAAATACGTTGCTGATCATCTGTCACATGCAACAGATGCGTAGTATTCTGTCCTGTCCCCATACTCCATTCGATGGAATCTGTCACAGTATTATACCGGCCTACCGCCTTCGATCCCTGCGCCGTAAACCAAAGCTGGCCGCTTGTAAACGACAACCCATGCGGACCATACAAAGGTCTTGTATCAATATTTTTCAAAGGCTGTAAATTGACAAGATCAATCACATTGATCTCATGCAATACACCAAAACCAGTATTCGAAACATAAGCAGTCTTACCATCAGCAGAAGTGATCACTTCATGCGGATCTTCCGATTGATATACGCGCAATGATCAGCAGCGTCACAGGGTTCATCACCACCAGTTTGTGATCTGTCTTGGAGATGCCGAGTAGCAAACGTTTACCGTGTTCTTGCGCATGGGCATATGATAAACATAATATACACAACACTAAAGCAATAGCACTTCGGAATGTCAATACCTTTTTATTATTTTCCATATACCTTCGTTTAAAATACACAGCAAGTTTAGCCAATACCATATAACCGGAAAAGTACTTACCAAAGAGAAATATAGTTACCAAAAGGAGTAAATTATTGATTGTCAGTGAATACAATGAAGAAAAAATATTACTGCTCGCTCCATCTTACCGTGGACCTGATCGGCAATAAATGGAAAACACTACTGCTGTTTCATTTGTTGGACGGACCAAAACGCTCAGGCGTCTTACAAAAAACAGTGGACGGCATCTCCAATAAAATGTTCACACAGACAATGAAAGAATTGGAAACCGCCAGACTCATTACACGAACAGTACACCCCGCAGTTCCGCCCAATGTCGTGTATGCATTAACTGCCAGAGGCAGGTCGCTCGAACACATACTAAAAGCCATGGATGACTGGGGAAAAGACCTGATGTCGGAAGAGGAATACGGCTGATTGTGGAATGCACAGGACATTTATAGGAAAAAGAGCAACTGCCTACCCACTAAACTCGTCTTAAAAGTCAGTAGCAGCAAGAGGAACGCATTTTGTTTTTCTTAGCATGATGAGACGCCTTCCAGGCACTAAAAGAACAATAGAATAAAGCAAAACGACAACAAGTTTTAACCGGTATGATCTATAAAGGGGTACCTTAGCGATGAGGTGCCCTTATTTAATGCTCGGTACTGTTGTGTACGGCTCCCAAAACAGACCCTTATGTTAAGATACAAGAAATATGTCCTGGCGACACTGATGATAGGAACTTCCATGGCGGCAATTGACAGCAGTATTGTAAACGTCTCGCTGCCTGTTATACAACGCCAGTTTGATGTAGACCTTGACCAGGTATCTCTCGTCATTACAGCTTATATGATCACTTTCCTGCTGTTCATCCCGCTGACCAACTGGCTAAAGAATAGGGTAGGGTATTATCACCTGTATATGGCGAGTATTATCATATTTATATTGGGGTCAGCATTGTGCAGCATTTCAAACAGTATTGATATGCTGGTACTGTCAAGGGTTATACAGGCCATCGGCGGCGGTTCCATTGCCCCTGTTTCGCTGGCGATCCTCTCAGAAAGTTTTCCTGAAAATGAAAGAGGAAGTGCAATAGGGTGGTGGGGAATAGGTAACGTAATGGGCCCCGCACTAGGACCCACACTTGGTGGCGTATTGACAGAATACCTGGGCTGGCAGGCTATATTCTATGTTAACCTGCCAATAGGTATCATCGCCATACTGATGAACATGCGTTACCTGAATTTTTTAAAAGCACGTAAACGTATTAATCTGCCTTTTGACTTTAAAGGCTATTTACTTTTCATATGTTTTATCGTACTGCTGCAATTCACGCTGACCAGCACCAGTGATAAATTTGGTTTCACCTCCTGGCAATTCATCTCCGGAGTGTTGCTGACAGTGCTATCACTATGGTTGTTCATCCGGTTCTCCCGCAGACCGTCCGCTTTATTGGATCTTTCTGTATTCCGTGTCGCAGCATTCAACAGGGCCTTTATCATCGTCGCCCTGCGCTCACTGGCCCTGTTTGGTGGTATGTTTTTTCTTCCCTTCCTCTTACAGGGATATCTGAAATACACAGAAATTCAAAGTGCGCTTTTAATATTACCCAATGCACTTGTCATGCTGCTGACAAGACCTATGGCAGGTAAAATGGCCGATGCCGGCGAAATCAGGAATATCTCAGTGTTTGGTATCGTACTGGTATCCGCATCTTTCTTTCTCTTTGCACAGATCAACACCGGCACGCCCGTCTGGTTTATTATCCTGTCAATGATCGTCCGCGGACTAGGCATCAGCTTCCTGATCGCGCCCGTTTCTACAGCCATGCTCAATGCCGTCAGCCAGTCGCAGACAGCCACCGCCACGTCCTTAAACAGCCTCATGTTACAATTGGGCGGTTCTGTCGGTATTGCCATCAGTGGCTCCATGCATACCTACATTAATGATCATTATCTGTCCAAAGGATACGAAACCACGCTGGCTGAACACTACGCCTTACGCGATGGATTCCTTTTTACTGCCGTACTAATGCTGGTGACGCTGATACCAGCTTTCAAACTCCCTCATAAAGTAGAGCGTGAACTGAAGCACAAAGAAGCCCTTGGATAAAACATATTGAGTATTAGCCGCTACACCTGTGTGTCACATCAACGCATTTTACGCACCTGCGGACACTACATCCGCTTGTAGGGATCACTGGTACGATTTTCCTGACTTATCAGGAAAGCCTGGACATGAAAAATCCTGTATTTGAAAAGAAACGCTGGCTGGAATACCTGGGGTACGGTTTAGTGGCAGCTTTGTTGTATTGCGTGTTACTGATCATTCATCTGAAGGAAGGTAATTATGAAAGCATGTATCTGCTCTATATAGGAAATGCACTATTTGGGGTGGCTATTATTGCCTATAATTTCAAACTGATATATAAGCCATATGAAAAACAACGCACCGTTTCCATGCTCATAGCAGCACATCTGACTACCGTGATAGGTACAGCGCTTTCCATCATTTTTGCAGCGGTTCTGTTAACATCATTCTATCCGGATATATTATCGTCGACACCCGATACACTGGCGCCGGAGAGCGCTCCGCCCCAGGTACAGGAAAGACCAACAGGTTGGTTGCTGATGCTGATAATAAATGCCCTCGTGCTCAACTTTAGTATGGGGTCTTTTATTTCAATAGTCTCGTCATATGCAGGTAAGATCAATCAGACCAAAGATAAGCCTGCTCACCTGAACGATCGGATATCTGATGGGCCCGTGACTAACGACGCCTGAGCCATCTTTCAACACACACTGTATTGTTAAAACCATAAAAGAATTATTATGAACGAAAATTCTTCAACAGGCGATAAACCCGCCGTAAACGTCAGTAAGAACGAGCGTATCATTTCTGCCGTGGCAGGTGGTTTTCTGCTCATGAATGCAATTACCGGCAAAAGGGCCCGTTTCCTGAAAGCAGGCGCTGGCGCGTTTCTGCTCTATCGTGCAATAACAGGTAATTGTCCTGCCTACAGCGCTATGAGGAAAAAACGCCTGCCCGATCCGGCAAAGAATGTGAATGTTCGGGTGTCAATGACTGTAGGTCGTCCACGCAATGAAGTCTATGCTTTCTGGAGAGACCTGGAAAACCTGCCGCTTTTCATGAAACACCTCAAAACAGTTACAGAACTGGGTGGAGGTCGTTACCATTGGGAAGCTGATATCCCTGGGCTACCTGCACCCATTAACTGGGATGCAGAGATCGTTAAGGAAGAAGAAGGAACCCTGCTTGGATGGAATGCACTGCCCGGTGCGGATATCGACAATGCAGGTAAAGTAACCTTCGCAGATGCAGGGGAGAAGAGCACAGACTTGCAGATCGTAATTACTTACAGAGCACCCCTTGGCCCGGCAGGCAGGGGACTGGCAAAATTGCTGAATCCACTGTTCGAGTCTATGATAAAAGAAGAACTACGCAATTTTAAAGCGTATATAGAGACCAGTGGCGCACAGCCCATCAATGATGAAACTACCGGCAGCGAGCCAATATTGTACGTTGACTAACAGTTGTCAATAGAAATAAGCCAATTCTCTAACGTAGGTATCCATAAACAAAACGGGAGCACATACTAATGTGCCCCCGTTCTAATTTATAATGCTGTATAGCTTGATAAGATGATTATCCCTCGCAGCTCTTACATGTCACCAGACTGTTCACCAGCTCTTTAGACACGCTCTGACTACGTTGGTAATACAATGTCTTCACACCTAACTTCCAGGCCTCGATCAGCAGTCTGTTCACCTCTTTCACTGGCAGATTGGAAGGAATGTTCAGGTTCAGGCTCTGCGCCTGGTCAACATGCGTCTGACGGATAGCCGCCTGCTGAACGATCTCCAGCTGACTGATTTCCTTGAAGGTCTTGAACACATCTTTTTCGTGTTCAGTCAGTTCTTCCAGGTGCTGTACGCTACCATGGTTCAGCATGATGCTGCGCCAGGTGTCTTCATTGTCGATACCTTTCTCCTCCAGCAGGGCCTTCAGGTATTTGTTCTTACGCATGAAGTTACCTTTGGACAGACCCGCTTTGAAATAGTTGCTGCTGAATGGCTCAATACCCGGAGAGGTCTGACCCAGGATCGCAGAAGAAGAAGTAGTAGGAGCGATCGCCATCAGGGTCGTGTTCCTGCGGCCATAGCCTTTCAGTACTTCTGGTTCGCCATAGATCCATGCCAGTTCTTTGGTCGCTTTTTCAGCTTTATCTCTGATATCTTTGAAGATAATAGAGGTCAGTTGTTTTGCCTGCATACCTTCGAAAGCGATCATATTTTTCTGCAGATAGGAATGCCATCCCAGTACACCCAGACCTAACGCACGGTGACGTTTTGCAAAACGGTTCGCCGCTGCCAGGAAGTGGTTACCTTCTGTCTTAACGATAAACTCCTGCAATACGGCATCCAGGAAGAATGTAGCCAGTTTCACAGCGTCTGTATCTTTCCACTCATCGTATAACTCGAGGTTCATGGAAGAAAGACAGCAGATGAAAGACTCATCTTCCGTAGACGGCAGCATGATCTCAGAACAGAGGTTGCTGGCGTTGATAGCAAGATTAAGGTCTTTATATACCTGTGGTTTGTTACGGTTTACGTTGTCGGTGAAGAACAGATAAGGCAGCCCTTTCTGCTGACGGCTTTCCAGCACTTTCGCCCATATCTCACGTTTCTCCATATCTCCGTCGATCATATCCTGCATCCAGTAGTCAGGTACACATACACCATAGAAAAGGTTCTGGATCGGGTGACCGATATCCTTGATGGACAAGAACTCCTGGATATCATCATGGTCGATGTCCATATAGGCCGCAAATGCGCCACGACGTACACCACCCTGAGAGATCGTATCCATAGCAGTATCGAACAGACGCATAAAGCTCACGGCGCCACTGCTCTTACCATTATCAGTTACTGCGCTACCACGGGCACGCAGTCCGCCGAAATAAGCAGAAGTACCTCCGCCTATCTTAGTCTGCATGATCACTTCACCCAGCTTATGTGTAATACCTTCGATATTGTCCGGAATGTGCACGTTGAAGCAGGAGATCGGCAATCCGCGCTCTGTACCCATATTGGCCCAGATAGGAGAGCTGAGGCTCATCCAGCCTCTTTCGATCATCTCAACAAATGCTTCTTTCAGTTCCGGTTTATAGAGACGCTGTGCAGCAGCGGTACAGATCCTGTCAATTGCCCCTTCAACTGTTTCGCCTTTTAACAGATACCCTCTGTTCAGGATTTGTTCACTCTCTGAATTCTTCCACCACAACTTAGGCATTTCGTATTGTTCCGTCACACCTGTTAGCTGTGCTAATTCTGTTATCGCCATGACAAATGTTTTTTCCGTTTTAGTGATTCAATAAATAAGATTAGAAAAGGTCAAGCGCAGAAATGCTCTTGTCGTGTTTTGTGTAATCCACAGGACGTTTTGCAAAGAAATCGTCCAGGCTGTTGGCAAACACCTCTTCTTCAAACCACAGCATAGGTTTGTTATCTTCCGTACTGATATTGAACAGTGCAGGCAGATTGATCTTTTTCAGACTATCATCTGCACGGTATTTCATGAAGTTTACCAGGTGCTCTTTGCTCACCGTGTCGATCTTACCTTCAGAGAAGATCCAGTCCAGGATATTGCTTTCTACCTCAATTGACTCTTTCACCAGGTTGCTCACTCTTGTGATCGTTGCTTCGTCAAACATCTCCGGATATTCTTCTCTGATCTTATTGATCAGATAGATACCAGCGTTCGCATGGATTTGCTCGTCTACTGAAGTCCAGGCGATGATGTTGCTCACATTCTTCATCAGCCCTTTGAAACGGGTGAACGACAGGATGATGGCAAACTGACTGAACAGGCTCACGTTCTCGATCAGAATGGAGAAAAGGATCAGTGAAATAGTATATTCTCTGGTATCAGTTGATTTTGCGTTGCTCAGGGCATCGGATAAGTATTCGATACGCTGGCGGATAACCGGCACCTCTACCAGTTTTTCAAACTGGCTGTTGTAACCCAGTACCTCTACCAGACGGGAATAAGCTTCTGAGTGACGGAACTCACATTCTGCGAATGTGGAACCCAGACCGTTCATCTCCGGTTTTGGCAGATGATTGTACAGGTTGCCCCAGAAAGACTTTACCGCTACTTCGATCTGTGCGATGGCCAGCAGACTGTTTCTTACAGCTGTTCTTTCTGCCGGGTTCAGGTGGGAATGGAAGTCCTGCGTGTCTGCCGTGAAATCAACCTCTGCATGTACCCAGAATGATTTATTGATCGCTTCGGTAAACTGTAACACTTCCGGATACTCAAATGGCTTATACTGTAATCTCTTATCAAAAATTCCCATACCTTCTATTTATTTAGAGTCAAAGTCTGATTGGTGTGCCAGCCGTTGAGGGACACTGTAAATCCTCAAACAGGCAATGCAGTGTAGCGTTCACATGACGTATATAAACTACTTTTCATATGCTGCCAGAGTACAAAAGTGAACTAGTAAGCGGGTTTTTCAAAAAAAAGGAACTAACACATGTGGAAAACTAATGAGGGAAATAATCAAAGCCACGCTAGTAGGCACTTGTTGCCCCCCGCGTCGGGGAATACCCCGCTTTCCGTTCGAAAATGGACAATTTCTGTACCAAAAGTGGACACCTTTCAGCTCATTTTGCCGATTAACTGATTATGTTACAATACATTAAATATGCGGCATTATATTCGTTCCCGTATCTCCCAAATGTCCCCCTCATGATTCGCAACTACCTGAAAATCGCCTTCCGCAATCTCCTAAGGAACAAAACCTTCAGTGTTATTAACATCGTTGGTTTGTCGATAGGTACCGTTTGCTGTCTGTATATTATTCTATATGTCACCGGACAATATAGCTACGATCGCCAGCACATAAATGCGGCTGATATCTATAGGGTGAATTCCAGGATCATAAGCGAAGGGGTACTGCATAACAATGCCACCAGTTCTCCGCCTATCGCTCCTGCCATGAAAAGCGACTTTCCTGAAGTGGAAGAATATACGCGGGTAGTGCCCACTGTTAATCTTGGCGCAGCTCAACACCTGCTGACATACCAGGGACAAAGCATATATGAACGAAATGCTTTATATGCGGACTCAACCTTTTTCAACGTATTTAATTTCCACTTTATATATGGTACAGCCCGGAATGCATTGTCCGATCCTTATACCGTAGTATTGATGAAGGGGACGGCAGAGAAATTATTTGGTAGCAGCGATCCGGTAGGTAAGACAATAGAAATGTCGAATGCTTACGGTAAGAATAGTTTCAGGGTAACCGGCGTGCTGGATGAAAGTCTGGGGAAATCACACATTCAGGCGAACATATTCATGGCAATGAACAGCGGAGGAATGGGCAGTTTTACCAGAGAAAGCAGTTCCTGGGCCGCCTATAATTATGTCGCTTCCTATGTAAAGTTGCGTCCGGGAACAGATGTAAATGCACTGGAAAGGAAATTACCCGCCTTCCTGGCAAAATATGGCGCACAACAGTTAAAAGAACATGGTATGAAAAAGGAGCTGCATCTCCAGCAACTGGGCAGCATCCATACCACTAAAGGCTACAGCAATGAGTTTACACCAGCCAACGACAGTTCTTTCCTGAACAGATTACTACTGATCGCCATACTTATACAGGTCATGGCCTGTATCAACTTTATGAACCTGAGTACCGCAAGAGCTTCCAAACGGGCAAAAGAGGTAGGCATCAGAAAAGTGATCGGCGCAAGGATGAACGATATCATCAGCCAGTTTCTGGGCGAAGCCCTGCTCTTGTCCATACTCGCCATATTAGTGTCCATACCTATACTGGCGATCTTCCTGCCCGCACTAAATCGCCTGACAGACGCAGACGTGAATATATTCAGTTTGGTCAGTTACCGTTTTGCTTTCCTGCTCCTGGGCTTTATGTTCATCACTGGTTTGCTGGCCGGTAGTTACCCGGCTTTCTATCTGTCTGCATTCAGGCCGATCAGCGTGTTAAAAGGTAATTTCAGTAGTCGCCTGTCATCTGTGAGTATACGCCGTTTACTGATCGTTTTCCAGTTCTCATTATCCATCGTATTCGTATCAGGGATCATCGTCATTGCCCGTCAGTTAAATTACCTGAAACAGATGGACATAGGATTTGAGCGTACACAAAAACTGGTATTCAACTTTCATACGGACGAAGAAAAGACAAGGCTGAACGCATTCATAAGCGACCTGCGTCAACTGAGCGGCGTAAAGACAGTTAGCCAGACGGATAATTACCCCAGTCAGAAAATAAGTCATGACTGGCCTTACTACCTCGAAGCAGCAGGAGGCGTTATAGGAAAAGATGTACAGTTCATCTTTTCTGATGAGAACTATGTAAGATCATTAGGGATTAAATTACTCAGCGGAAGAGATTTCAGGGCCGGGGATTCCGGAAAGGTCGTGATCAACGAAACATTTGCAAAGGCGCTTGGTCTGACAACCTTCAACGCGCCCGGCAGGAGATTATTCCCACAGCATGATGCAGACGAACCAGTCAGATTTGTAGAGATCATAGGCGTCATAAAAGATTACAACAATAATTCTCTCCACGATGAAGTAGAGCCATTGATGCTGCGATACGGTCCGGAATATGCGACCAACAACGTCATCGCTGCTGCCGACACGAAAGACTACCAGCATCTGCTCAAAAGCATGAATACCATCTGGCAGCGTCACTTTCCGCAAACACCTTTTGCCTACACCTTCCTGGATGAAGACGTACAGCAACAATACGAAGCAGAAGTGACCTTATCCAACATCATCAATGCTTTCACACTGATCGCCATCTTTATCTGTTGCTTAGGTCTCTTCGGACTCTCCGCATTTATGGCCGAACAACGAAAAAAGGAGATCGGCATCCGCAAAGTACTCGGCGCCAACCTCCTGATATTGGTATCACTCTTATCAAAAGACTTTCTGAAACTGGCAGGCATCGCCCTTGTGGTAGCGATACCAGTCGCCTGGTGGGCACTCGACAAGTGGCTGCAGACTTTCGCCTACCGTATCACACCCGGCTGGTGGGAATTTGCCCTGGCCGGTTTTGTAGTGATGCTGATCGCACTATCTACCGTCAGCATCCAGGCCATCAGATCGGCTATCGCCAATCCTGTAAAGAGTCTGAAAGCAGAGTAGGGAGCCGTTCTTCTCAGAACGACTCATCTATCAAATCTTTATTGCTGATCGCCCCTGTAAGCGTACCGGTTGCTACCGCATTCGCTACAGAGCGCATCATACTACTATTATCACCACATGCATACACATGGGGAACAGTCGTCTTTTGCATACCATCTACCCGCAAATATCCCTGTTCATTCAATTCACAACCCAGCTGCACAGGAATATCACAATGCTGCGCAAAATTAACCCTCGCATATAAGGCCTTCAGTGCAAATGTACTTCCATCTTCAAACACAAGCTGACGCACATAACCATTATCATGCTCTAGCGCACTGATTACTTTCTCTACCACTGCAATATTATGTTGCGCAAGTTTCTCCACCTGCTCCGGTTTCAGTGTCGACGCCCCATTGGTAAAGATGGTCAGTTCATCCGTCCAGTTAGAAATGAGTTTACCAAAATCAAAGGCCATATCACCATTCGCCAATATTCCTGTCTTCTCCTTCTTCACCTCATATCCATGACAATACGGACAATGTATCACCGATATCCCCCAACACTCCGCAAAGCCGGGAATAGGAGGTTGTTCATCCGCAATCCCCGTTGCAAAAATGAGTTTATTAGCAGAAAAAGTATCTCCCTTATCCGTACTAATATCAAAGCCTGTATCCGTCTTCACACCTTTTACCGCCAACCCTGTATAGAACTGCACGGTATCATACTTCAACACCTGTTCCTTCCCGATCGCTGCGATCTCGGCAGGCGTATTACCATCCCGTGTCAGAAAGTTATGTGAATGCGGCGTCTGACGATTACACGGCTTTCCGCTATCAATGATCAATACCCTACGTAAAGCGCGCCCCAAAGACATCGCCGCTGCCAATCCCGCATAACTGCCACCTATGATGATTATCTCAAAATGATTTTTCCCTGTCATTGCTACCATTGCTGTGAATGCTATTCTGTTTAGTGATACTTCAATTGCTACTGAAAGCAGCAAAGATAAATGAAAAAACCATTCATTTGCATCGTTGTTGCAAATATGTTTTGGTACAAATAACTCCCATACGAGAAATGTTACGCCTATCTAACCCCTAATGCATCAACCAAAGAGGACAAGGGAAGAGAATAAAAAGAATAGGAAGATAATAGACAAGAAGATAGAAATGATAATAGAAGAAAGCATGGAAAGCAGAAAGATAACAAGACATGAACAATGAATACAAGAAAGAATAATCAAAACCGCCAGCACAAGGACTCGTTACCAGATAATGATCACCAACCTTTGAGACAATCAACCATTCCAACGCTCTTTCTAAAGTCAGCCAATAATGTACGAAGCTGCAATGTTTGCAGATGAGGATGCAGGGCCTTAGCCCTTCACGCGTTGCCCAACCCATGCCCCAAGATTTAATCAACCATCCGACGCTCCCCAACTTCCCCCTGCCGAATAGCAACTAAGCGGGGGAGGGCGTCAGCCCGTAATCCCATCTGCAAATATTGCGCAGCCCTAAAACACCGCCCGCAAGCACTCCTGAACGTACACAGCCCCATAAAACACGCTTTCTAAAGTCAGCCAATAATGTACGAATCAGCAATTTTTGCAGATGAGGATGCAGGGCCTTAGCCCTTCACGCGTTGCCCAACCCATGCCCCAAGGTTTAATCAACCATCCGACGCTCCCCAACTTCCCCCTGCCGAATAGCAACTAAGCGGGGGAGGGCATCAGCCCGTAATCCCATCTGCAAATATTGCGCAGCCCTAAAGCACCAACCGTATCCCAACACACAGTGAGCAGAAAAACAGCATAGTCAGAGGAAGCAAGCTACCACGCATTGCGCAGCCTCATCATCTCCGCAGCCGTCACCGGCATAACAGTCCCATGCCTCGGATGAAAATCCAGCGAAATCGCTTCATCGATCGCCTTAAAGCTGCTAAAATCAGTCGTCTTTGTAAACTGATACCGGCCACTTGTATACATATCATACATCAGTACATAACCACTACCATCATTCAGCGGAAACGTCCCAGCACCCTCCACCGGCTTATCCGTCTGCTGCACATAATCATCGCTTTGCATTTTATATCCCCCCGTCAACCGCTCAGACACAGCGATCTTTATCCCCGGACGCCGATCCTCTGTCTTGAAGAACAAATAAAATTTACCACCGCTCTCCTGAATATCACCATCAATACAAGCCGCATTTTCCGGATTATAAAACAGTTGCTGCGGCTCACCCTCCAGATCAGTAAAATCTTCATTCGCATAAACGTAGACGATCTTATCCGGTTCACGACCATACTTCGTAGAAAAATAAACCATGTATTTCTTCGCCTTTGCATCATAGATCGTTTGCGGCGCCCAAACACGTAGCAAACTATCCTGACCGGCATACTTTGTCTGAAGATTAACCGCCTTTGAGGTCCAGTGTACAAGATCATTTGATTTCATCAGCACCAGCCCGCGATTACTGTTCCACCCTTTAGCAGAGACCATGTCGGTAGCCACCATGTAAAACGTCTTTCCATCAGCCCCCCGCAGTATATGCGGATCACGCACACCACCCGTCTCACTGATATCAGCTGAATGGATCACCGGCTGATTCCCGTTCAATGCTCTGAAATTATAACCATCTTCACTAAGCGCAAAACAAATTTGCTCTTTGCTTTTGTCATTCCCGGTAAAGTAGGTAAAAAGATAACCACTATATACCGGCTTGGTTTTATTGGCGCCAGGCTGCTGTGCAAAGGAGGGGAGCGCCATCCCTGCGAGGATCATGAACAGGAAAAGAATACGAACAAGTGGGTACATCTTACGAAGAGAATAACAGACAGCGATTTTCATCATGGAATTATTATTGAACGGATTTATTTATTACTGTCAAATGTACAATAATATATCAGGAAACAATAAAGGCGCTGCAGTCAACTGCAGCGCCTTACTTAACAACAAATATACAACTATAACAATTGAGCCAATGCTTCTTTGGAGAAACCTTTCAGCTCACCAGTTCTCTCATCCCTGATTTTCTTCACCCACTCTGAATCCGCCAACAGTGGACGGCCAACGGCCACCAGGTCAAAATCACCTCTGTCGAATCTGCGCAGCAGTTCTTCCAGCGAACTTGGTTCAGAACTTTCCCCTTTGAACGCCGCCAGGAACTCACCGTTCAATCCCACAGAACCAACTGTGATAGTCGCCTTGCCGGTCACTTTCTTCGCCCATCCGGCAAAGTTCAGATCAGACCCTTCAAACTCCGGCTCCCAGAAACGACGCTGTGAGCAATGGAAGATATCGATGCCTGCTTCTGCCAATGGTTGCAGCCATGCTTCCAGCTCTTCCGGCGTATTCGCCATTTTACCATTGTATGCATACGGTTTCCACTGGGAAAGACGGATGATCAATGGGAAATCTTCTCCTACGCGCTTACGTACTTCTTTGATCACTTCCACCGCAAAACGGGTACGCTCCGCCAGTGATTTACCACCATATTTATCTGTACGATGATTGGTATTTTCAGAGAAGAACTGATCGATCAGATAGTTATGCGCGCCATGTATCTCAACCGTATCAAATCCCAGTCTTTTGGCATCAGCTGCTGCATCGCCAAATGATTTAATGGTATCGGCAATGTCCTTTTCTGACATCGCATGACCATTCGTATTTTCTGGTCTGTTCAGACCTGACGGACCTTCAAAAGGCGTCAGGGGCGTCCAGCCGGAATGGTGGTTATCCATGATACCCTGGTGCCAGATCTGAGGGCCCATTGCGCCACCGGCAGCATGTACCCCATTGATCACTTTCTGCCAGCCACCCAGGGAAATTTCACCATGAAAACGAGGGATGTTCGGATCAGCAGAAGACGCCGGACGGTTGATCACCGTACCTTCAGATAAGATCAATCCCACTTCTCCCGCAGCACGACGCTGATAATATGCGGCCACATCGTCTCCCGGTACGCCGTTTGGTGAAAATGACCGCGTCATAGGGGCCATTACGATTCTGTTTTTTATGTTCAGCGACTTAAGGCTGAAAGGCTTAAATAAGCTCAGATTACTCATGTTTGTCTACGTTTTTGTTTACGTTGTCTACGGATCTCTGCTACAAAGATATCGGAGAATTCCGAAATGCCAATAATATTTTACCCCTGACTGACCCTTCCCGGGACGTTAAAAGACCGGTTTTTTCCCCGAAACCCAGGTGTTTCTTCGATCTCAGGGCTTATTTGTACCATTGAAACGCCATTATACCGCCATTAAGCTGTTATTTGTCCGCTCATGAGCGAAGAACTTGCGGCTTAATAACGGTATAATAAGGGGGTAATACGAAGAAATAACCGGGAACAGGGAGTACATTAGGGCTTTATAGAATGTGAGTTTAAACTTTGATTTATAGCAAAAAAATTGTAGTTTGGTATAGAGGATAATAAACCCCAAAACAACATTAAAAAAGTCCTCAGACGGAAACAGTTAACACCCCAAAAAATCACATTCAGATGAATCCCTCCTCATCCTTCGTTACGCGTCACGCGCACGCGCATACGCAGTTGTTACAATTGCGTGAACAATCTTACCGGCCAGATTGCGTTATTACGCAAAGAACTCCGTATTTTCAGCACCCTTAAAAACGCTTAGCATGAAATCAACAGAAGAACTGCATCGGGAAAACGAAATGATCCGGGACCTGCTGAAGAACGGAATAGAAGAACTGTTACTGAAGATCCCCGGTGTACACCACGTCAGCATAGGTTTGAAAGAAACCGGCGGACGGATCACAGATCAGCTCTGCATCCGGATTTATGTGGAAGAAAAGAAAGACCACAGCGAACTGCATGCGCATGAAGTCCTGCCCTCCGAGATCAATGGCATTCCCACTGACGTGAACATCATCGCCGGTTTCCGGGCCTGTCTGGATGAAAATAAGTACCGTCCTGTCAAAGGCGGCATCCAGGTCACCAACCGGATCATCGTCCGTGATGAAGAAAACTTCGGTACGGAAGTCGCACATGGTACCCTGGGCTGCCTGGCCCGCAGAAACAAGGACGGCAAACCGGTACTGCTGAGCAATTGTCATGTACTGATGGCTAATTCCGCGAAACCAGGAGATATGGTCTATCAACCGGCGCCCGCGGCCATTCCAGAAATGTCTGACAAAGACCTGCCATTCCATCCCACAGATGATAAGAATGCCATCGGCCGGATCGTAAAAGGCATCATCAATGAAAGGGTAGATGCCGCTATCGCAGAAGTAGATGATACCGTCATTGGTCAGTCGGCCGGTAATGAGATCAACGGACTGAGTATCGACGGTATGCCCAGATACAATGGTGTCGTCGGCATGGGCGTAGCACTCGCAGGTCAGATCGTTTTTAAGGTAGGAGAGGTCTCCGGACGTACAGAAGGCCGGGTCGTAGATATCAATTATCCGGCGACCACCTTCCCGATAGAAGGTAAGGAACATACCTTCAGGGGGCAGATAGCTATCCAGCCGGTCGATCCTACGCATCATTTCTCTGAAAAAGGAGATTCAGGCGCAGTGATCGTCGATAAGGAAAGCAGGATCATCGGACTGATGTTCGCCAACAATGGTAACTCCCAGCCACAGATCACACTGGCCAATCACATTGCAGATGTTACAGAAGAAATGGATATCAGTATCCAGCTGACCCCTGTAGGGGCGGACGCTATGGAGACTTTAATTAAGAATTAAAAATTAAAAATTAAGAATTGCAATGCGGCGAATGATTACGCAATCTCCGCTGCATTACAATTCTTAATTCTTAATTGATAATTTTTAATTTTTCAACAGCCCCAAATCCGGCTGCGCATACTTATACACCTTAAAATAAAGCGTCGTCTTCGTCTGATACACCCCCTCCAGTTTAGACAACTCGTTCACAAATTCCAGCAGGTGATCATTATCCCTGCACATCACATTTACTTCGAGGTCGTAAGCACCGGAAGTCATTGCCAGAAAGCTCACTTCCGGCATAACGGCGATCTGTTGCGCTACGGCATCTTTTAAGGTAGCCGGTCTTACATAGACCGCAATATGTGCATAGGAACGAAAGCCGACCTTATCCGGATCAACTCTGCCCACAATATTAATGGTCCCTTCTTCAATCAGCCGGTTAAAACGGGTACGGACCGTTCCGATGGATACGTGCAGCTTTTCAGCAATGACTGTAAAGGAAATCCTGCCGTCCTGTTGCAGGTAAGTCAGAATAGAGAAATCCAGGTCATCAAGGGGCGTTTTGTCGGCTGATTTAGTTTTTCCCATTTCTCTTGAATATATAGGTGAGGATTTAAAAGGGCTACTTACAGAAATGTCAGAAAATACATACTAAATGTACAGATTTTTCAGTAAATTAAGGGTATCGTATAAAAAATGCACCCATAACCCAAACTCCCCAAAGCATATGAAGTACGAACGGGTCAGGAACTTTGTTAATGGAAGTTTTAAAGAAGTATCATCTCAACGGACACTGCCTGTCATATCACCAACAGACGGTTCCTTGTTAGCTGAAATGCCATGCTCCACCGCAGCCGATCTGGATGAAGCCGTACAGGCCGCAAAAGCAGCATTCCCGGGCTGGAGTAAAACGCCCATCAAGGAAAGGGTACAGGTATTCTTTCGCTATAAATACCTGTTGGAACAACACCTGCAGGGACTGGCCGCACTGGTCAGTGAAGAAAATGGGAAGACCATGAGCGAAGCGATAGCAGAAGTAGAGAAATGTATCGAACTGACAGAATTCGCTACCTCCTTGCCACAACTGATCGCCGGAGAAGTACTGGAAGTAAGCGCCGGTGTCGAATGCCGTACCTCGCATGTGCCACTGGGGATAGTCGCCTCTATCGTCCCCTTTAATTTTCCCGCGATGGTGCCTAACTGGACCATCCCCAACGCCATCGCCCTGGGCAATTGCCTGATCATGAAACCATCGGAAAAAGTGCCGCTCAGCCTGGGCATCATCGCCCGTTTGCTGAAGGAGGCAGGTCTTCCGAATGGCGTGCTCAATATCGTCAATGGCGACAGTGAGATCGTCAACGCCATCTGCGATCATCCGGATATAGAAGCAGTCTCTTTTGTGGGCTCTACAAAAGTCGCCAAAATAGTGTACCAGCGGGCGACGCAACACCTGAAACGTTGTCTTGCACTAGGTGGCGCCAAGAATCACTTACTGGTATTACCGGATGCAAAACCAGGCATGACAGCACAGAACGTCGCTGCTTCCATGAGCGGTTGCGCCGGACAACGTTGTATGGCAGCATCTGCCATGATCGGGGTCGGCGCCGTAGACCATATCGTTGATCTCGTATGTGAAGAGGCGAGAAAAATCGTGCCCGGACAAAACCTGGGCGCCGTCATCAGTAAAGAATCAAAGGAAAGGATCGAAAAATATATTACTGAAGCCGAAACACAGGGCGCACGTATCCTTGTGGACGGTCGTAATGTACAGGTAGCGGGCAAAGAGAACGGTACCTATGTTGGCCCTACCGTGATCGATTATGTGACCGCTGATATGGCGGTCGCCCGCGAAGAGATCTTCGGACCTGTTATCAGTATCATGCGCACCGAAACCGTAGACGAAGCCCTCCGCATTGAAAATGCTAACCCTTACGGCAATGCGGCTTCCGTTTTTACACAGAACGGAGGTATGGCCCGTTATATCGCAGAAAGGGCCAGCGCCGGTATGATCGGCGTAAATGTAGGTGTGCCTGTTCCCCGTGAACCCTTCTCTTTTGGCGGATGGAATGAAAGTAAGTTCGGCGTTGGTGATATCACCGGAAAAAGCTCAATAGAATTCTGGACCAAGTTGAAGAAAAGTACGACCAAATGGAACCCTGAAGAAGGCGTTAACTGGATGAGTTAACATTATTGACTACAAAAAATGGCTGTTATGCCGGAAGCTAAGACATTATCACATGCCCAGGAGATCATCCAGGACAATCTGGATTATACATTGTTCTCATGGAGCAAACAGAAAGGTATCAGCCCTATCGCGGTGAAATACGCCGCCGGGGTATATCTCTATGACTATGATGACAAACGTTATCTGGACTTTTCATCAGGCCTGATTAACGTTAACATCGGCCACGGTCACCCACGGGTGACTGCGGCCGTTATGAAACAGATGCAGGAAGTCAGCTACGTCACGCCGGGATGTGTGACGGAAGCGCGTGGTCAGCTTGGACGTAAACTGGCTGAAATAACACCGGGCAATCTGCAGAAGACATTATTTACCGTATGCGGCGCCAGCGCGATAGAGAATGCTGTCAAACTGGCCAGACTGTATACCGGCAGACATAAGATCATCGCCCGCTATCGTGCCTTCCACGGGGCCTCCTACGCGTCCATGACCGCCGGGGGCGATCCGCGGAAACTACCGCATGATTCGCAACAGGCGCCTAACTTTGTGCATGTGGAAGACCCGTACTGTTATCGCTGCCCCTTCGGAAAGGAGATCACTTCCTGTAACCGCGAATGTGTCAGCCATGTAGAAAGGGTCATCCAGTTCGAAGGACCTGAAAATGTTGCCGCTATTCTGATGGAAGGAGAAAGTGGTTCTTCGGGATGTATTAAATATCCGCCGGACTATCTGCAAAAAATCCGTGCGATCTGTGATAAATATGGCATCTTGCTGATCATGGATGAGGTCATGAGCGGATTCGGCAGAACAGGTAAATGGTTTGCCTGCGAACTGCACGGCGTAGTACCGGATATGATCGCTACCGCCAAAGGAATTACCGCCGGATATATCCCTTTGGGCGCTTTGATCGTTAGTGATACAATAGCCGCTCATTTCGACGATAAAACACTCTGGCTGGGACTGACCTATTCTGCCCATCCAGTCGCCTGCGCAGCCGGTGTGGAAGTGCTGAAGATATACGAAGATGAACACCTGATAGAAAACGCCGCCGATATGGGCTTGTATATCGAAAGAGCGGTCGGGGCCATGAAACTGCATCACCCCTGTATCGGTGACTTCCGTAACACCGGACTGTTAGGATGTATCGAACTGGTAAAGGACCGTGAGACGAAAGAACCAATGGTGCCTTTTAACGCCAAAGCGGAAGAAATGGCGGTTATGAACAGGGTAGCCGCACGGCTGAAACAACTGGGTATGTACGCCTTCGTGCGCTGGAATTATGTGTTTATCGCCCCGCCGCTGAGCATTACCAGAACGCAGGTGGATGAAGGACTGGCCATGATCGATGACGCACTGTCTATTGCAGATGAATATGTGACCTGATAACATCCGGCCAACGCCGATCTCATAAATACCTGTAATCCGACATACATGACAGACCACGAAGACATCAGCCAAAATGTATCCCGCTCAGCACTCTATAGCGAGGACTTAGCCCCGGTACCCCCGTCCGGAAGGACCTGGAATACCTGGAACTATGCCAGCCTGTGGATCAGCATGAGCCTCTGTATCCCTACCTATATGCTGGCCAGTTCACTCATCGAAGGCGGTATGAACTGGTGGCAGGCCATCCTCACCATCTTTGCCGGTAATACCGTTGTATTGATACCGATGATACTGAATGGGCACGCCGGTGCTAAATACGGTATCCCTTTCCCGGTGTTCGCCAGGGCAAGTTTCGGTACAAAAGGCGCCAATATCCCCGCCATGTTACGTGCTATCGTTGCCTGCGGATGGTTTGGTATCCAGACATGGATCGGCGGCTTCGCCTTGTACCAGATGCTGCAGTTATGGATACCCGGTCTGGCGACATTGCCGGCCTTGTTTCCTGCTTCCTTCGGACTCGCAACCGGCCCCGCCATCTGTTTCCTGCTTTTCTGGCTGCTGAACATGTATATCGTATACCTGGGCATCGATAGTATCCGCAAATTACTGGTCTTTAAAGCCATTTTTCTGCCAGTAGCCGTATTGGCTTTGCTATTTTGGGCGATCAACGCTGTAGAAGGCGGATTAGGCCCTATTCTGACACAACCTTCCCGCTTTACCTCTGACGCCGCTTTCTGGGCATTTTTTGTACCCGGACTGACCGGCATGGTCGGCTTCTGGGCCACACTGTCCCTTAATATCCCTGACTTTACCCGGTATGCCGTCAATCAGCGCGCACAGATCAAAGGACAGGCTTTGGGATTACCTCCCTCCATGACGCTGTTCTCCTTTATCGGCGTAGTCGTAACTTCAGCCACCACTATCGTGTACGGTACCACCATCTGGGACCCGGTCGTACTGGCGGGGAAGTTTGAAAATAAAATACTGGTGAGCATCGCCATGATCGCCGTAGCTATCTCCACCCTGGCGACCAATATCGCCGCGAATATTATCAGTCCGGCGAATGATTTCGCCAACCTTGCTCCGAAAAAGATTAACTTCCGTACAGGGGGGTATATCACCGGTATCATTGGCGTACTGATTTTCCCCTGGAAACTGGTCGCTGACCCTACCGGATATATCTTTACCTGGCTGGTGGGTTATTCCAGCTTATTGGGTCCCGTAGGAGGCATTATGATCGCTGATTATTACCTGGTAAGAAAACAACAATTAGAGCTGACCGCATTGTACGATCCGAAAGGACAATACAGTTTTACCAATGGCTTTAACCGCTATGCCATGCTGGCCCTGATATTGGGCATCGTCCCCAATATCCCCGGTTTTCTGACCACCATCAAAGTCATTCCGCCGGACGCCGTACCGGCATGGATCACACACTTGTACAGCTACGCATGGTTTGTAGGTTTCTTTGTATCAGGCATCAGCTATTACCTCATCATGCGTTCTTATAGTATCATCACCACTACCGGAACCAATAAACAGGGAGTCAATTATGTCACTGCTGATTAAAAACGGAAGGGTTATTACCGCTACAGATGATTATCAGGCGGATATACTGGTGGAGGGAGAACAGATCGTCGCCATCGGCAAAGATTTGCCTGCCGGTAACGCTGAGATCATCGATGCCAGCGGTCTGCTTGTGATGCCGGGCGGCATCGATCCGCATGTACACCTGGACATGCCCTTCATGGGCACCTTTTCCAGTGATACGCACGAAACGGGTACCCGCGCCGCTTTACATGGTGGTACAACGACCGTCATCGATTTCGTCTTACAGAAACAGGGACATTCCCTACGGGAGGCCCTGGACGAATGGAATAGCAGAGCGTCCGGAACGGCTGTAGGAGATTATAGCTTTCACATGGCCGTGACTGATTTCAATGCGGATACCAAAGCCGAAATAAAGACCATGGTGGAGCAGGAAGGCATCACGTCCTTCAAAACCTTTATGGCCTACAAAGGCGCACTGATGATCGACGACCGCCAGATGACAGGTCTGATGCAGGAAGTACGGCAACACGGAGGGATGGTCACCGTGCATGCCACCAATGGCGATGTGATCGATTACCTGGTGGCGAAACATATCGCAGAAGGAAAGACCTCTCCGCTATATCATTATCTCTCTCAGCCGGAAGTAACCGAAGCCGAGGCTTCCGCCCGTTTCACTGATCTCGCTAATTATACAGGTTGTCCTGGTTACATCGTACACATGACCTGCGAAGGCGCGCTCAATGCTGTACGTAATGCGACCCGGAGAAACCAGAAAGTATATGTAGAGACCTGTATCCAGTACCTGCTCCTGGATGCCTCAAAATATGACCAGGGTTTTGAAAGCGCCAAGTGGGTCATGAGTCCGCCATTACGCGAAGCGAAAGACCAGGAAACCCTCTGGGCAGGTATCAATCAGGGCCTTGTCAACATTGTAGCGACAGACCACTGTCCGTTTATGTGGGAACAGAAACTGATGGGGAAAGACAACTTTGCAAAGATACCCAACGGTCATCCCGCTATTGAAAACAGGATGGAACTGCTCTTCAGTGAAGGCGTCAATAAAAACAGGATCAGCCTCAATAAATATGTCGAGGTAGCCAGTACCAATCCGGCGAAAATATTTGGTATGTTCCCCAGAAAAGGAACGATCGCCATCGGTAGCGATGCAGATATTATTCTCTTTGATCCGAAGGAACAACATACTATTTCAGCAGCCACACATCATATGAACGTAGATTATTCTGCTTATGAAGGCTGGCCGCTTACAGGCAGGGTGAAAACCGTGCTGCTCAGGGGGAAGGTCGCTATCGATAAAGGCGAATGCCTCGTCCCCAAAGGATATGGACAATTCATAAAACGCAATAAGGTCAGCGGGAAAATATGATCCTTACCACTGACCATTCATTACCCTAAAACAGATCCCCATGTCGCGTATCATTAAATCAGGATTGATTCAGATGAGTTTACCCAAAACAGAAGGCGAAGGCACGATTGAAGAGATAAAGGAAGCCATGATCCAAAAACACATTCCCCTGATAGAAGAAGCAGGCGAAAAAGGTGTGCAGATACTGTGTTTACAGGAAATCTTTGACACGCCTTATTTCTGTCCGGGACAGGATGCCAAATGGTACGCTTCTGCTGAAACAGTACCGGGTCCTACCACAGAAAGGATGGCTGTCTATGCGAAGAAATACAACATGGTGATCATTGTGCCGATCTATGAAAAAGAACAGGCAGGCGTACTATACAACACCGCCGCCGTGATCGATGCCGATGGTGCTTACCTGGGCAAATACAGAAAGAATCACATTCCGCATACTTCCGGCTTCTGGGAGAAATTCTTCTTTAAACCGGGTAACCTGGGATATCCTGTTTTCCAGACAAGGTACGCGAAGGTCGGCGTCTACATCTGTTATGACCGCCACTTCCCGGATGGTGCAAGGATACTCGGACTGAATGGCGCCGAGATCGTGTATAACCCATCGGCAACAGTAGCAGGCCTGTCACAGTATTTGTGGAAACTGGAACAACCGGCCCATGCAGCTGCCAATGGTTATTTCATGGGCTGCATTAATAGAGTAGGAGAAGAGAAGCCCTGGAATATCGGTAAGTTTTATGGTTCCTCTTATTTTGTAGACCCCCGCGGACAAATATTCGCCAGCGCCTCTGAAGACAAAGACGAACTACTGATCGCTTCCTTCGACCTGGATATGATCGATGAGGTCAGAAATGTGTGGCAGTTCTTCAGGGACCGCCGCCCGGAAACCTATGGCAAACTGACGGAGTTATAAGTTTCATTTAAATCACCTATATGGCAGTACGTAATAACAGATTGACTGCTGAGGAATATGAACAGCATTTCAGCGATATACATCCCCCGTTTGAAACGAGGGACGCAGCGATGGTAGATGCAAACCGCTGCCTCTTTTGTTATGATGCACCCTGTACGAAGAGTTGCCCCACAGGCATCAATGTTCCCAAATTCATCAAACAGATCACTACAGATAATCTCCGGGGCGCCGCGTATACCATCCTTTCTTCCAATATCATGGGAGGCGGTTGCGCAAAGGTCTGTCCGGTAGAGAAACTCTGCGAAGGCGCCTGTGTCTACAATCTTATGGAAGAAGAAGCGATCCCCATCGCCCGGCTCCAACGCTACGCAACGGAAAAGGCGATCGAGGAAAAATGGCAGCTCTTTGAAAGAAAAGCCGCTATCGGAAAAAAGGTAGCCGTGATCGGTGCAGGCCCTGCCGGATTAAGTTGCGCGCATGCGCTTTCCCGGGAAGGAGTAGACGTGACCGTCTTTGAAAAAGAAGCCAAAGGTGGCGGACTGATGACCTATGGTATCGCCGCTTATAAGGTCACACCTCAATTCTGTTGCGATGAAGTAGATTTTATCACCTCACTCGGTGGTATCCATATACAGTACGGCAAAGCACTGGGAAAAGAGATTACTTTGGATGAACTGCAACAACAATATGATGCCGTATACCTCGCTTTTGGCGTCGGGCTCGCTCGTCAGTTATACATCCCCGGTGAACAATTAGCAGGCGTGGTAGATGCCATCAGCTTCATCTATGATATCCGTAACAATGGCTATCCCACAGTGCCTGTGGGAGATCAGGTAGCGGTTATCGGTATGGGTATGACTGCGATCGATGCGGCCACGCAGGCCAAACGCCTGGGCGCAAAAGAAGTGACGCTCGTCTACAGAAGAACACAACAGGAAATGCCCTGTACCGAAACGGAAATGAATATCGCTTTACTGGATGGTTGTAAGATCGTCTGGCTGGCAGCACCAACTGAAATACTCGGAGAGAACGGTAAAGTGACACAGCTGGTCTGTCATATGGTCAAACTGGAAGAAGATGCCAACGGCCGCAGACAACCCGTGATCACAGATGAGAAAATGGTACTACCGGTGGATATGGTCATCAAGGCCGCCGGACAAATGCCTTACGAGCAACTGGTACACGACTACCAGCTGCATCACAGCAACGGAAAGATCAGTGTAACTGCGAATAGTATCAGCAATATCACCGGTGTATTTGCCGGTGGCGATTGTGTCAATGGCGGCAAGGAAGTAGTAGACGCCGTACAGGCAGGAAAAGATGGCGCAAAAGCAATTTTACAGTATCTGCTGGACGGTGGACAAACCAGCAGCAGCCTTTAAACTTTTTCCTATGGCAGACATATCAGCCAATTTTCTGGGTATCAGATCGCCAAATCCATACTGGCTGGCGAGCGCTCCCCCAACAGATAAAAAGATCAATGTGCTCAGGGCTTTTGAAGCCGGATGGGGAGGCGTGGTATGGAAAACACTGGGTAGTCAGGTGAAGAATGTCTCTTCCCGTTATTCTTCTGTTGATTACAACGGTAGTCGTATGATGGGCTTCAATAACATTGAGCTCATCAGTGATCGTCCGCTGGATATCAACCTGAAAGAAATAGCAGAATGTGTGCGTTTATTCCCGGACCGTGCCATGATCGTATCCCTGATGGCAGACAACAACCGGGAAAGCTGGCATGAGCTGATCAAAAAAGTAGAAGATACCGGCGCGCATGGCCTTGAGTTGAATTTCGGATGCCCGCATGGCATGACCGAAAGAGGAATGGGAGCGGCCGTCGGACAAGACCCTGAAATAGCAGGCCGCGTAGTAGCGTGGGTGATGGAGGCCGCTAAAATACCCGTGATCACCAAACTGACCCCGAATGTACATTCCGTCGTTCCTACCGGACGGGCATCCGTACTGGCAGGTTCCCATGCATTATCACTTATCAATACCATTCAGTCTGTTACCGGTGTCAACCTCGATACTTTCGTACCCAATCCCAATGTCGGCGGACAATCCACTTTTGGCGGCTATTGCGGCCCGGCCGTAAAGCCTATTGCTCTCAAGATGCTGACCACCATCAGCCAGGACCCCGTTACTTCCCGCGTGCCCATCTCTGGTATCGGTGGGATCAGCACCTGGAAAGATGCCGCAGAATTTATGTTACTGGGCGCTACCACCGTACAGGTCTGCACCGCCGCTATGCGCTATGGTTTTCGTATCATAGAGGACCTCTGCGATGGTCTGAATAACTGGATGGACGAAAAAGGCTTCCGCACGATAGATGACTTTATCGGACGTTCTGTACCAACACTGACAAGCTGGGAAGAACTGGATATCAATTATCATATAGTCGCCAATATCAACCAGGAAAAATGTATTCACTGCGGATTGTGCTATATCAGCTGCGAAGATGGTTCGCATCAGGCCATTAACCTGTCCTACGGTAATCCTTACAATACCTATTCGATCAAAGAAGAAGAATGCGTGGGCTGTAATCTGTGTAAACTGGTATGCCCCGTAGATAATTGTATCACAATGGTAGAACAGCGGAAAGGCGAGGAATATGTGAACTGGAAAGAGTTCCAGAAAAGAGGGATGCCGTTGAATGACCACTGAGTCAGAAATTAAGAATTAAAAATTAAGGATTAAGAATTAGCGCGAAGATCTCCGCTGCATTATAATTCTTAATCCTTAATTTTTAATTCTTAATTTTTTAAACTACTCTTCCCATCAGCGGGTCTGTCACACTCACCTTACCCGTCTCCACGTGTCCGGCAAAACTCTCCGCCAGCAGCGTACCCGGTACGCTCACGGTATAATCATACCACTGATGGCTCTTCGCTAAGTTCAGGATCACTTTTGTTGTTTCCTGCGGAGCGATCGTCCTTTTGATGGTGGTGTTTTTGTAGCTGTTATCCCTGATCTCTATTACAAGCGCACGACTATCATTGTTGGTGATAGTCACAACGATGTTACCGCTCAATGCAGCAGCACCTTTCTTGCCTTTTTCGTAGCTGCTGTCTATTTTGATCAGTGGATTGTTCCTGTCGCCTGAGAACTCACGATAAAAACCATTCGGTGCATATACACGCAGGTGGTACCTGTTATTCTCAAATGCGGATACATCCCAGCTATCCTTCAGGGTATCACCGGCAGCGGCGGCATATTGCCAGGTGCGCAGTGCTTCCTGCTGATAAGGGTTCATCGCATATACCATGAATGGAGCACCGGCAGCTTTATCGCCAAAGGCCTTATTATCAGCCTTGAAACTGATAGCGAATTTGTTCTGCTGTTTGTCGTATTCTCCATTCACCAGCAATTCATACGGAACGGCGCAGGCATTGCGGGTACCTTTTTCCTGTTGCGGGAAATAGGAAGACTGTGCATGGTCTTTATTGATCTGTGCTACTTCAGTTGCAGAGAGTGCTTTGAAATTGGCTGGCGCATCCTTGAACTTCGCACTGTATATCTTTTCCAGGAATTCCTGTTTGTGCAGGAATTCAGGTGATTCGATCTTCTCGCCGTTATAAGGCCTGAACGCGGAACTCAGATCGCCGCAGACAGTTCTTCTCCACTGGGTGATATTCTCTTCCTTTACCTGTTTATTGAACTTCTTAGCCAGGAAGTTTTCCAGGAATTGCAGAGAGGATGTATGATCGAACAATTCAGAACATACATAACCACCTCTTGACCATGGGGACGCAATGATCATCGGTACGCGATAGCCCAGACCAATAGAACTTTCCCTGATACGGTTCGGCGTAGCAGAAGGGTTGGTTTGCTGGTCTTTCAGCACAAAATCCATTTTAGGGTCTATTCCCTGTGATACTTTACCTGCATTTTCTTTGTAAGGGTTAGGTACTGCATAAGGCGGAACGTGGTCAAAAAAGCCGTCATTTTCATCATAGGTGAGGATGAAAATGGTCTTCTTCCACACTTCGGGGTTCTGCAGGAGGATTTCCATCACTTCATTCACATACCATGGGCCAAACCAGGGCACACCCGGATGATCAGAGAAGTTGGCAGGCGTCATCAGCCAGGAAACGGTCGGCATGGTGCCATTTTTTACATCTTCCCTGAACTGGTGCAGGATATCGCCTTTAGGGATATTCAGCTCTCTGTCGTTACCGGCGTCCTCATACTTCATGCTCGCGAGATCATGGAAGGCAGGATCATTACTATTAACAGTGAAGGCCTTTGCGTTCAGTTGTTTTTTTTCTTCCGGCAGGTTGTTATAAGCTTCCATGGTGTAGGTCAGCTTATCTTCCTCGATCTTCGCCAGTACTTTTTTGGCAGCTGCCAGTTTCACGCTGCTGTCATTTGCCGGGTCTTTCTCCAGCGCGGCGATCTCTTTCAGTATGTTGGCTTTCTTCAGATCGAGATTGGCGATACTACCCGGGTGCAGGCGTACATTGAACTGTTTGTAGTATTCCAGTACGTTGGTGCCGAAGTTGCTCAGCCAGGCGCTTTCTTCTCCTTTCAGGCCATAGCCCATGGTCAGCTCATTCTGGTAGACTTTCCAGGAGATACCATTTTCCTGGAGGCGCTCAGGATAAGTTTTCCAGTCCAGTTCCGGTGTAACGTAGTTATTGACGTTCCAGAGATGCGCTACGCCTTCCGGTGTATTCTTTTCACGCACAGTACCGGTCATCCAGTAGTGACGGTTAGGATGCGTACCAGTGATGCTGGAGCAGAAGTTCTGGTCGCATACGGTGAATGCGTCCGCCAGTGAGTAATAGAACGGGAAATCGGAACGGTCGCAATACCCCATGGTAAGCGGCGTTGCTACGTATTCTTTATTAGAGGCTTTCTTAACGTCCAGCCAGCGGTCATATTTACCGTCATTACGGGCATCGGTCTGGTCCGTCCAGTTGTGTGGCGTGGAGCCCATCCAGGGTACTTTCGTATCCTTGGTGTTCAGCCGGAAAGGCGCGTAGGTCTGTCCTTCCTTGTTGGTTTGCAGCCATACCTTGTTCTGATTGCTGAGACGGATGGCGCGGGGATCGTTAAATCCACGTACACCCTGCAGCATACCAAAAAGGTGATCGAAGGAACGGTTTTCCTGCATCAGGAAAACGACATGCTCCGCATCATAAAAAGTACTGCCGGGAGCAGGGTTGATCGCTAATGCTCTCTGAATGGCCGGCGGCATGGCGTTGGCAAGAGCAGCACTGCCTGATAACAGTGCTGCTTTTCTTAAGAATTCTCTGCGGGTATCCATATATCCAATATGATGATTTAGCTTAGAATGAATAGCGGGCGCCCAGCTGTACCTGGTATGGCGTACCATTCTTTGTCGTAACGCCCACATTCTCGTTTACACGATATTTATATTCTTTGGTAGCCTGATCAAATCCTGATACGAATAAAAGGCTCTGATCGCCAAGGTTGTAGTTAACGCCCCAGTTTTTATTCAGGAGGTTAGCGAAGTTAAACACATCAACACTAAAGGTCAAGCCCTGTGTTTTAAATGTTTTGAAAGTTTTCTGCAGTCTTACGTCAAAAGTACCGGAGAATGGATTGGAACCACCGTTACGGTCAGCTATTTTGCCCAGACTATTGGTGATATATTTTTTTGCACGGTTCTCCGGATTGTTCAGGACTTTCTCCATAGACGCTTTTATGTCCGCCGGTGTGTTTTTATTGTTAGGATCGAATACAAAGGCCAGGTCATTATCGGTACCGGGACCACCTACGAAGTCGCCATTGATATCAGCATCTACGGTCATGGAATAACGGGTGCCGGATAAACCTCTGAAGGTACCTGCAAATACAAATCCTTTGATGCCTGGTGTAGCACCGTACAGTACGATCTTATGTCTGAACTGGTTATCGGAATAGTTCATTTCGGTCAGGTCCCTCGGATCAGATTTTACTGCTCTGAAAGTAGAGGTATTGGCCACGTTACCATTGTAGGAAGAGTTGTCTTTTGCATCGTTCCAGGTATAGCTCACGTTGAAATAACCATCTTTGAAGTAACGAAGGCTCGCATCAACGATCACAGCAGCCTGTCTCAGTTTAGCGCCATTGGTCAGCATCAGTGTTCTGCCTACGTCCTGTGTTTTTCTACCCAGTACGTTGTTGGTGGTGCCACTTGCGGTGATGGTATTTGCAGGAACGAATACCGCCCTGTTATTTTCATTCGCCAGACGGAAATAAGGTTCGTCTACCATGTTCTGGTCCAGGTATACGTAGTTATTGCTGGTATGAGAATAAAGGAAGTTCACACCTACACGCAGCCAGTCGCCGAAGATTTTATTATAGCTCACATTACCCTTGAAAATAGAAGGCATTTTCAGATTGGGATCGTTCAGGTTAATGGTAGACACTGTTGGTACGCCATTGATGAGGCCCGGTGCAGTAGAAGGATCTTTTCTGTAAGAAACGAAGTCCGGTACCGGTACAAGACTTGTACCGGAAGCAGGACGGGATACGTCAATGGATGCGACCATGGTACCGCTGTTCTGGATGTTGTTCACCTGCGCGTAGTTTACAGGATAAGCAGAGAACATACCGGCGCCGAAGCGGATAATATCTGTTTTATTTCCTTTAACGTCCCAGGTCACCTGTACACGGGGTTGTATCTTACCTGCATCGGTGATCTTACTGTCAGTACGCAGGCTGAAAGCTTTGTCAACTGCCGGATTGTAATCCGCCTGGCTCAGGTAGCTGGTCAGGTCCCATCTTAAACCGATCAGGGCCTCAACGTTCTTCACCGGCTCAAACTGCATCTGTCCGAAAAGGGACGCGTTCAGTATCCACTGCTGTACGGAAGGGATACCTTTTAAAGGTACTTCTCTTGCGTAACGGGAAGGGTTCATATCAGCGAACTCCTGCAGACTGTTAAAGATGAAACGACCGTTTTGTTCGCTGGAAATATACGTATCCAGGTAGGTGAGGGTGTTATCTGTACCGAAGGTAAAACGATATTTCCCTTTGGTCAGATAAGAGGTGTTCACTAATTGTATCTGGTTTTCCAGGTTGTTTTCAGGGAAGAAACGCTGTCCGCCCAGCTGCACAGTTGTATTACCCATTGTACCATTCGGCAGGAAAGAACGTACCGTCACGATCGCACGTGGGATGTTAGCGGAAGGCAGTTCGCTGTTCGGATAATAGTTACGGGTAGCAGTCTGGTACTGTACTTTCAGTTCGTTCAGGAAAGTAGGTGTGAACTGGGTACGTAATGACGCCAGGGTACTGTTTTCTCTTGACTTGAAATTACCCCATACTTCAAACAGGTTGATATTAGAGTTATCACTGTTGCTGTTCGGGTTTTTCCAGTCGCTGTAGTTGTTACGGATGGTCAGACGGTTCTTTGCGTTGATCTGCCAGTCCAGGCGCAGGAAGAAGGTATTTGCCAGTGTTTTACGCTGGAATTCTCCCACCTGTGGATTATTGCTCAGACCATATTTGGTACGGGCGATATTGAGCAGGGTATCCAGTGCGCCTCTGCTGATACGGTTAGAGATCACATCATTGTCGTCCTTCAGGTCCGCGATGTAGAAAGGTTGTTTCTCATCCTGTCTGTCGAGCGCCGCAAAGAAGTGCAGTTTATCTTTGATGATCGGGCCGCCCAGACTGAATCCATACTGGTTGGTCGTGAACTGCTGCTGACGTTTGTTACCTCTGATATCATAAGGGCTGGCCAGGAAATCGGAACGGTAATAGTCAAATACGCTACCGGTCAGTGTATTGGTACCAGACTTGGTTACCACGCTTACAGCACCACCGCCCTGGCGGCCCTGGGTGACGTCATACACGTTGGTGATCACTTCAAACTCGCGGATCGCTTCGAGAGACAGTGAGTAAGGGCCGCTACCCAGTGCACCGGAAGTCAGGTTGTTCCTCGCGCTTGCGCCATCGATCAGGAAGTTGGTAGAAGAAGCACGCTGTCCGCTGATGTTGGTGCCATTCGTGGTAGGCGCCAGTGCGGACAGGTTGTTGAAGTTCCTGTTCTGTGCAGGCAACTGCTGGATATTCTGTGCCGTTATCGCGGTACTGGAACCCAGGCGGTCGATCCTTTTGTTCAATGTGTTGGCATTGATGATGATCTCCTTGAGTTTGCTTACAGACTCGCTCATGGTGAAATCGAGCACCAGGTTATCGCCCTGGTTTACGCTCAACTGGTTTTTGATCTGTGTGGCAAAACCTACGAAAGCCGCTTTTACGGTATACGGTTTACCAAGGGGTAACTGGATGAAGGAATATTTACCTTCCTTGTTGGTGATAGAAACGGACTGGAAACCGGTTGATTCGTTACGAACGGTTACAGAAACGCCGGACAGTCCCTTGCCGTCCTTACCGGTTATTTTACCGGAAATAGAGGCGTCTGTGGATTGCGCATAAGTCTTGCTGGCATTAGTCAGGACAAAAAGAAGAAAGAATGTGCTGGCAATAAAGGTTGTGTGAATGACAAAATTCTTTGTCATTCTTTGCAGAAAAAGATGCATCTTGTGATGTTTTAATTAAGTTTTGATTATTTAATTAATTAAATGGAGAGGTACTTCATTACCTCTGGCATAGAAGCAAGGGTGCGTCAACATCCTTGCTTTTTTTATTGTCCCCTTTTAGTTCATTCGTTAGCAGTTTTAGGTTGTATAATCAGGTGTTGTTTATTAACGATGGTATAGCTAAAACCTGTTTTGGCAGATAAGGTCTTCAGTATTTCATCCAGGGAAGCATGCTCCAGGTCGACTATATAGACGGACGTATCATTCTCCGGATTATTCAGCTGTACAAAGAGGTTGAACCTGTCTCCCAGCGCCTGTCCGATCTCCTGTAAGGAGAGTGATCTGGTGACGCGCGTTGCTTTGCGTGTAGGTACAGCCGCTAATGTGCTGGATTCTATTTTATAGTTGGCGGTATTTTTGTTCATGGTCAGCCGCTGGTCACTGGTCATTTCTGCCGCCAGTACTTTCGTACCGGAGGCGTCATCCCTTTCCACGCGTATCTTACCACTCATTACTTCTACTTTAAAGTCAGGCTGGTTGCTGTAGGCGCTTATATTAAAAGAGGTACCCAGTACTTTGATACGTAGTCCTTTTGCATGTACGGTGAAGGGGAGAAGCGCATGCTTTTGTACATCGAAGAAGGCTTCTCCTTCTTCCAGTTTTACATTACGTTCATCGCCCTGTGTGAATGCACTTAAATAGGTGATACGGGAATTCGCTTTCAGGGTAACGGTACTACTGTCTGGCAGCACGATCGTACTGGTCTCTCCTGCATGCGTACTAACGCTTACCCAGCTGAGTTCCTGCTGTGGAGCCGGTTTTCTGAAATAATGAACAAGGAATACTGTATTGACGATCACAGCGACAACAGCTGCCGCGATCTTCAGCACCAGAAACGTCCGCTGCCGTTTACGCGCGATCGCTGATGTGATACGTTCATATATCTCATTACCGATCTGTTGTTGGCGTTCCGTACTGCCGAATGCATCAAAGGGCTGTGCGTCATTGGTACTGTCATACCAGGCATTGGCCTGTTGGTCCTTATTGTCTGAAGAATTATTTATGTCACCCATATAATAACTCAACCGAGCAGAAAAGAGAAAGTACCGCCGCCCAATGTTAACTGCAGGTTACGGTTTTGTTAACAGGATAATGAGGACGCCGAGAATGTTGGCTGGTTCTGCGTAGAAGGATTGTGTCTTTTTTCTCAGTCTGTCGAGCGCCTGAGAAATATTGTTTTTAATTGTCTGTTCAGAGAGAGAAAGCTCTGTCGCTATTTCACGGATGGACTTATTTTCATGACGGCTTAATACAAAAGCTTTCCGCATGGTATCTGACATGCTGGCTATTTCATCATTAATGACAGCTTCGAGCTCTTTGGCATCCAGACTGGAATCAGGTGCATATTGTACCTGATCGTGCTGAAACTGTGCGTCCCGGCTCATGCTGGCCATGTTCTTTTTGTAGAAGCTGATGGTCCTGTTGCGGACGGCCCTATTAAGATAAGGGGCCAGGGTGTTTTCTATCAGGATCTCTTTACGGGAGGTCCAGAGATTGACAAATATGTTCTGTACAATGTCTTTTGCAGCGTCTTCATCACCGATCCTGCGGTAACACATGGTATATAATTCCGCCCAGTAACGGTCGTATAAGACACTGAAGGCGAGTTCATCGCCCTTTTTTAAAGCAGTGAGCAGTAGTTTGTCTGTATCCTGAACAACATCCATAATGACGCTCAAATATAGAGGTTGGTAAAAGCATATTATATTAAATTAAGGTTAAGGGGTAATGGTCGCAGTAGAACAGGAACGCAGTGAAGGGGTGAAATGATGGACAGTACAGGGAGGATGTTGGTCTACTGTCAATGACCGGATAACAGGAATACTATCGGTCTGATGTAATATGATTGCTTGAAAAGCATAAGAAATGCTTTGAATTGTCCAATTGCAGGAAATGGTACGTATTTACCTTTGTGTTGTCAGAGGCATCACCAGGATGGCAGGGAAAGAAAGGGTAGGACGTACACCGGTAGCTACAGAGATGATTAACGTAAAACAGTTCAGGATATAATTGCTGCATCTGACAAGAATATCCGCCTTCGGGCTTTTTATATGAGAGACTTTATCTGGACGGTAAAGTCTCTTTTTTATATAACTAATCGAAATATTTATGTTGATCAATTTATCATATATCTTTGCTCAGCAAAACATACCACCATGAGCACACAAGCTGAAAATATCGCGATAACGCAGACCGAACAGATCATCGGACAGCTGCTGCATACCTGGGACTCTCAGAATAAAAGAGTTACAGGGTTCTTTGCCAAATATGCAGACGAAGATTATATGGAAGAAGTAGCGCCGGGAAGAAGCAGGGCGATCTACCTGCTGGGACACCTGACATCTACTAATGACGGACTGTTACCACTGTTCGGATTAGGAGAAAGACTGTACCCTCAGCTGGAAACACTGTTCAGCAGAAATCCTGACAGAACTTTTGACGACATTCCGTCTATGGCTGAGTTGAGAACCTATTGGGAGAAAGTAAATAACACCCTGACGGAACATTTCAGCAAGATGACCGCGCAGGACTGGTTATCAAGACATATGAGCGTATCCGAAGAAGATTTTGCAAAAGAACCAAACCGTAACAAACTGAATGTACTGGTAAGCCGTACCGTACATGCCGGTTATCATATGGGACAGCTGATCTTCCTGAAGAAGAGAGAAAATGCATAATGTTGTATGAACGTACCGGTGATGTCATGCATCGCCGGTATGTTCACGCTATACTAACTAATAGTGATCACCACCTCCAGGTCTCCGGCAGTACTGTAAAACGGTATCGCTTCCAGCCCGGGAACATAGTTAAATACCCGCTTACCCGTCATTGGGAGCACATTTAAAGGCTTATCTGCCTTCAGACGCACCTGGGCGTCCATTTTGGATATCTCGGCCATTTCCGGCTTTATAATGCGAAATACTTCTGTAGATGGTGAAATGAGGGGTAGAATAATCCGTATACCCTGCTGCTCACTACCATTATGTTTAAAACGCAGCGTGATCCTGTCTTTAGAGAAACGCCAGCTGGTCGTACAGGTGATATCTCCCGAAGCCGGCGCCTGCTGGTCCTTATCAACCAGTGAAGCGCTCGTCCGCACAGTCACCTCTCCGTCTTTATCATCAATGGTCATCCTGGCCCCGAAATCCTGAATATTCATATAGGTTTTACCGGCTTCCTTTAACTCAATACGCGGCGTCAGACACATAGACAAAAGGTCTGTATCCTGCTGCATATTACCCGCCTCATATAACTGGTACTCATTCATACTGGCTGCCAGTATAATGCCCGCCTTTTCATGCCATAACATGGACAGTGCCCCACCGGAAGCATGCCCTCCCCTGAAATCTTTATAATCCCTGTCATAAGCCGTAACCGTACCCCTGAATTTACCTACGGAGATCAATCCTGTCTGTATATCCTCAAAGTATTTACTGCCATATACCTGTTCGCGTGGCAGGGTCACTTTGGCAAACGTCCTGGGTGGTGTTGGTATACCATGGTCCAGTATCGTCACCAGTGCTTTGATATGACAGAACGTATGATGCAGACTGACAGGCGCGTTGTGGGAGAAATAATGTGGCCCGCCATGTAACAGACCATCATGTGTACAGGACTGAAGGAGTTGGGTATTTACAACAGCCGCCTTATAGAACTCCGGTACACTATCGGCCATCAGCGCATATGCCGGCTGACAACCATCAGACGTCCTGCTACCCCAATAGGTCCATTTGTAGTTACGGGTACCCCAGCTGTTATCCCATCCACCATCCGGCAACATAAAGGCCAGGTGTGCGGACAGTAACTCCTGCACTGCCTGTAAGACAACGTCGTCATTCGTGAGTTTAGCATATAGTACCAGTGACGGTAAAGACTCTTCTACATTGTAGCCAAGGTCCACGGAAAGACAACCCTTCGGACTTTTACTGTAATAAGGCCCGCCTTCGCCGGATAGTAATTTGTCTTTCGGGGTGATAAAAGACAGTGCCTTACGTGCAAGCACTTTCCCCTTTTCGCTGAATCGCTTTTCGTTCAGTAGTTCACCAAGTAGAGACAGGCAATAGGTCGCCGTAATGGGATAATTGATATTACCGTAAACAATGGTGAAGTTGTTATAGATAAAGTCGCCGCTTTTCTTTAACCGGGCTGTCATCTCCTGTTTCAGAGAGGTATCCAGTAAAGCGCCATGGTATTTAAGCGCCTCACCCAGGGCAATAGCGGAGAACACCGTTGTACCTTTCCAGGCGCCTTTCTTAGGTTCGTTTAACCACGAACCGTCTTCCTCGCTCACCGTACGCTCCATCCAGCGGTAGAGTAATACCGCCGCATCTGCATACCGATGGTCCTGAGTGGTAGACGCTAGGTGAAGAAAAGGATAGATACAGTCGCCCATTCTGCCGTGTATGATGTTTTCCGGCGGATAGATGAGCGTGCCATAGTTAGGGTCGTTCTTGTCTGTAATTTGCAGACTTAATAAACGTTGGCCCCAGGTACGGACCAGCTCCTGGCAAAGTGGCTGTAGTTCGTGTTGTGCGAAAGCGGGAAGCGGCAGTCCCTGCGTGGTGTACAAAGCACCGAGTAAGCCCGCGGCGCTTTGTTTGATAAAATGTCTTCTGGAGGCGTTGTTCATAGTCGTAAGATGGAATCCTTCCGACAAAGTATGAAATCTTCGCTATAAAGTCCCCGTTATTGTTTGACCGCCCAGAGAGGTTTGGCCTTTACGACCTTTTTGTAGATCTCACAGGTGTTGTGGTGTGCGCCCGGCAGCATACCGATACTCATCAGAAATTCATTTACGATCTCACCACCTGTGAATTTGAACGTCTTTTTAAACAGCTTCACCCATTCTTCTTTGGTTTTGGGATGATGGGCTTCCAGCCATTTCTCGAAAGAGCCATGTTCTTTCTGCAATTGCAGGATCGTTTTGGCATTTTCGATAGCCGCATTGATCTTCAGCCGGTTCCTGATAATATTCGGATCGGCCATGAGTCTTTCACGGTCTGCTTCAGTATAGGCGGCTACTTTTTTGATGTTGAAATTGCTGTAAGCTTTCCGGAAACCAGCTTCTTTCCGGAGAATAGTTTCCCAGCTGAGACCAGCCTGATTGATCTCCATGATCAGGCGGCAGAATAACTCGTTATCATCATGGATAGGAAAGCCGTAGTGTTCATCATGATAAGCTTTATGAATAGCTTTTTTTTCTGCTGACATGAATTCGATAGCGCTGCAATATGACATATCTGTGCTGTATTAATCATCCTGGCAGGATGAGGCGTCCAAGGTACTTATTTATTCCCTGTAAAATTGACTACAGCGATGTATTTATGTGTGTCCATAGTGGTAAATATCGTGTCCTCTCTGGCCCGGGACTACCTTTCAAATACACAGGGTATTATTATCCGAAGGTTGACGACAACACTGCATGTATATGCGTTCATACCGGCAAGTCCTGTATCGTTTCCCGGAAACACTTATTTCTCAAACACCAGCGCATCTGCATTGGCGCCCAGTTGTTCCAGTGTAGCCGTCAGTTCCTGTACCATCTCGTCAGGCCCGCAGATGTAAAAATGTTTACTGAAATCTTTGATCTCTGCTTTCAGAAAATCACTGTTGATCCGCCGCTGATCATGCTGGCTGTCTTTCTGCCGGGTAACTGTAAAGTGCGCATTATCCCCCAGGATGTTTTTCAGTTCCTCCGCCAGGATAATGTCTTCATCCGTTTTGTTGGAGAAGAAGAGTTTATTATCCCTGGCCTGACCCATTGTATGCAGGTGCCGTAAGATCGCGATAAAAGGCGTGATGCCTGCACCACCGGCAATAAAGTAACCAGGGCCTTTGTATTCAATGGCTCCCCAGGATTCACGCAGGATCAGTTCATCGCCGGGATTCAGCAAACTAAGCTGATGGGTGACACCCTGATGGTCCGGGTAAATCTTGATGGTAAACTCCAGATAAGGCGCATCGGTGAGCGCGGTAAAGGTGAAAGGGTTCCTTTTGTCTTTCCAGTCTTCTTTGTTGATAGACAGCTCTGTTGCCTGGCCGGGCGTAAAGAGATAGTCTGCCGGTTTCTCCAGTCTGAATCTTCTGACGTCATGGGTAACGTATGCTGCGGATAGTATTTTAACGATAGCTTCCATAAAGATGAGTTTTATTGGACGATAACAACCCGTGGCATGTTTTATGCTCTTAGCAATGTAAACAAATAATATGGAAAAACATGAGTTCCAGGGAGATGCAGGTAACAATGGCGCACACCAGCAGCCTTTTGTGATCGCAGACCTGGCGGATGAACTGGGCGTATCATCGCAGGAAATACTGGCCGCTGTAGAAGTAGTGGGAGATGATCCGGTAAGGGTAAGAGAATTTGTACGCCGTAACCACACAGAGATAGATGATACCAATGAGGTATAAGCACCGCTTAATGGCGGTATGACATATGTCCGGCGACTAACGCAAGGTGACCTTCCGCCGGGTTTTCAGCATGTCCACCTTTTCAGCCGCATGTTCGTTTGCCCATGATTCCAGCGCTGCCAGCGCCGGTCCTAATGCCTTACCCTTTTCTGAGATATGGTACCATACTTCCGGGGGAAAGCCGTTCTTTTCATCCCGGATGATCAATTCGTCCTGCTCCATCTGACGCAGCTGTTCCAGCAGTACCTTCTTCGCCACTTTGGGAATAGCCCGCCACAACTCTGTAAACCTGATCTCTTCCTGGTGGAAGAGATAAAAGAGGATCACCGGTTTCCACTTGCCGGATAATACACCCAGCGCCACATTCAGACCGCAATATTTAAATTCGTTATAGTTCATGGTTACAGAAAGGTAAACAGGTTACTTAAAAGTTACCTTCATTAGATTCCGGAGCAGTTCCTTCATCTTCGTGCCGTCAAAATTAAACGAATATCATGAAAGTACAATTACTGAGAAATGCTTCACTGGTACTGACAATCGGGGAAAAGACGGTCCTCGTTGATCCGTATTTAGCGCCTAAAGAAACGTATACAGCATTTGACTTTACCGGCAATGATCGCCGGAACCCACTGGTTGATCTTCCACTGAGCGAACAGCAGTTAGCTGACCTCATTGCACATACTGACGCCGTTTTACTGACGCATATCCATGCGGACCACTGGGATGAGAAGGCCCGTGAATTATTACCTAAAGACATACCGGTATTATGTCAGCCGGCGAATGAAACCACCATCCGGGAACAGGGGTATACTAATGTAACGCCTGTTGCTGATGAACTGACCTGGGAAGGCATAAAGATCAGCCGTACCGGTGGACAACATGGTACCGGACAAATAGGCGAACGAATGGGCATCGTATCCGGCTATGTGATCAATGATGGGACAGCGTCGCTTTACATCGCCGGAGATACCATCTGGTGTGACGATGTGCAGCAGGCACTGGATAAATATCAGCCGGCCAGGATCATCGTCAATGGTGGCGGCGCCCGCTTTGTAGAAGGGGACGCTATCGTGATGGATATTCCGGATATACTGCAGGTATGCAGTTACGCACCCACTGCCAGTGTATTTGTCGTACACCTGGAGGCGGTCAATCATGGTAAACAATCCCGCGAGGATATCCGGAAAGCCGTGCAGGAACATCAGCTGACAAACAGATGTTTTGTACCGGAAGACGGCGCATTCCTGTTCTAAAGCACAATAAAATTTTTGTGATACGGGAAATATTTCAAAAATTGGGCGGCGTAAAGCAAACCCGTTTATGAGATACTTTCCCGTTATTATTTTACTTGTTAACCCTTTCCCGGACCTATGGTCAGACAGACCTGCGCCAGCCTTTCCTGGGTTGTAAGGTAAGGGGCAGTATTACCCTATGCAGTTGAGGCGTTTATATGCACCTGATCATTTTATGCCATGGTAGCTGTGGAAGTGCTTCCTGCAACCCTGTTTAACGGCTGACTTATTTCAAAAGAGATCGTAATGGACGCACCTCCGTTATTCTTCAGTGAGAATTCTCCCTCTATGTCATTTGCCAGTCCGCGGATAAGTTTTAATCCCAGTCCGCGTACATTTCCTTTTAAGATATCTTCTGAGATACCCACCCCATTATCCGTAATGGTCAATTGCGCACGCTCATTGTTCATGAGCAATGTAATGCTGATGCTATTGCCTGTCTGCGGCACCGGAAAGGCATATTTGATCGCATTGGTCACTGCTTCGTTGACGATCAGTCCTAAAGGGATCGCCTGAGATACGTCCAGTTCCACGTCATGTACCTGCACGTTGAACAGCACATTATTTTTAACGTTGTAGCTCAGCCGGAGGTATTGTACCAGTTCGGGCAGATAGACGCTCATATTGACAGATGAGACGTTTTCATCATGATAGAGCTTCTGGTGGATGAGGGACATGGCGTAAATCCTGTTCTGACTTTCCTGGATGGCCAGTAAGGCTTCATTTTGGAGGTAGGCAGATTGTGATTCCAGGAGACTCACGATCGTCTGAAGATTGTTTTTTACACGGTGGTGTACTTCCCGCAGCAGCCATTCTTTTTCGTCCACAAGCTGTTGCAGTTCCACATTTCTGGCTTGTGCGTCCTGACTGGCTTTTCGCTTGATACGGTATTGGTTATATAACAGGCCCACAATGATCAGCAGTAGTGCGACGCCACTGAGTGTGATCTTACCTACCATCGCTGACCGGGACAGTTTTGCCTTCTGCAGCTGCGTGTCCTGCTTCAACAGACGGATATCCTGATCTTTCTTCTGTGTTTCATATTTTATGATCATGCCATCCATTGCTTTCCGCTGGGAAATGCTGAATACAGAATCCCGGTAGTACATATACTGGTGCATATGCTTTAATGCAGACAGATAGTTACCGGTGGACGAATCAATTCTATATAAGAGATTATAGGTGCCGGCAAGGTCCGGTGCAGATATTTTACCAATGGGATGTTCCAGTGTAAGAGAGGCATATTTGCGTGCAAGGTCAAAGTGGCCGGTTATAAGATAAAATCTGGCTACTGCACTATAAGCAGTTAATGTTTCTGCGTAGACGAACTGTGGTGGGAAGTTTTTTACGTTTTCCAGGAACAGCAGATATTGTTCCAGTGCCTTTTGCATGTTCCCTGATTCCTCATACGCCCCGGCGGCCTGAATGCTCAGCATCATTTTGTTGAACACAGTTTCCGGAGGGTACTTATGATTGAATTTGTCTATTAACTTAAGCGCTTCCAATGGTTGTTTTTCGCGCCGGAGCAAAGATAATTTGGCGAGAAAACTTTTATACCATAATATCTGTGTTTCTTTTGTCAGTGGTATACTCAGCGCCCGGTCATTCCACAGGTGAGACATTTTTACTTCACCGGCATTGTTGAACATTTGTGCCAGGCGCATGCAGATAACGGTTGAAAAGGCCGTATCTTTTGTTGCCTCCATCGCCTGTACTGCGAGGTCCGCGTATCTGACGCCTTTTATGGCATCGCCCCGAAGTCCATGCATATAAGAGATATTACTATATGAGTATTGATGATGAAGATAGCCGATCTCTTTCTCCTTAGCCAGTGCGTCCATCATTTCCTTTTCCACGACAGGAGGGTTGGTACGTAAATGCTCCAGTATCGTGTGATGCATAAGGTTGTATTCCAGCATGCCCCATTTATTTTCTCCTGCGATCTTAAACGCTTCCCGGAAGTAGTTTTCCTTCTGCGGAGTGCCTACTGGCAATCCGTTGGCCTGGTATATGAGAGAACGCACCAGCGATCGTTTATCGCCTGATTTTCTGCTGAGCGCTACCGCCTGATTGAAATAAGGTTGGCTCTTTGCGATATCCCCCATATCAGCATAGAGCGATCCTAACAGCCAGTAACTCTGTAATAACCAGAAATTATCACCTGCCGACTGGCTTTCCTGCTGTAGCTGTTGCATGAATTTCAGGGCTTCTTCCAGGTCTGTGGGCTCACTACCCGGCCGGTGCAGGTAATAGTTGCTCAGTTCCGCCAGTAACTGTAGTCTGGCGCTACCTTTCATTGTATGCACAAGATTGGTAGCTTCCGCTATCCTGCCCGCATCTATCAGCGCCTGACCGGGATAGTCACTGCCTGTTTTATATCCTTCATTATAAGGCATTAATCTGCTGACATTATAGGTGCCTGTCACAAAGAGCAAAGCGCTATCCCTGTCCAGCTGCCCCTGAGAAACACCATACAAATAGTTCCCTGTAGACAGCAACAGTAGCCTTTGCATGTCCGTATTATAGGAGGGAGGGAACTGATTATGCAAAAGTTGTGCGTTCAGTACAGTGCATGGCAGTAACAATAGCCAGCAGAAAAGTATGTGTCGGTACATGGCGGGATTTTGGTTTGTGAGGGCAAAATACAAAATGATCCAGCGTTTCAGGAAAATAGCTGAACAAGATAAATAGAAGAGCCCGATAGGGGTAAATGGAAGTTGGCGTGTCTTAGTATAAACCATGTTTTTCATTATTAACAACACAACACGCCAACAAATGAACACAAAGGCTTTATTTTCACTGTTTTCCCTTGCGTTATTATGCTTCGCCTGCTCAAAAGATAAACAAACGAACGCCTTCGGAGATGATGTAAAAGCGCATTACCAGTCCGGCACGACCCTGGAAATACAGGAGCTGGCGCTTTATACGAAAACGGGTATTGTACATGATCCGGAGACCATCAAACAATTCCTCGACATTCATTTGTCCGATACGCAGTCTTCGTTAAGGAAGCATTTCTACTGGAATCAGACGACTGCCACTGATCTCGACATCGCCATCGCTGTAGATTTCCTGGATGACGACAAAGTACGCTTTAATACGAAGCTGACCCGGATCATCAGCAAAACAGATACGAGTATGGTACTGGAAGAAATAGACGCGACGGATGTACCAAAAGCAGGAACTGCTCCCTGTGATATCGCGCATGAGAAAGTTGCGAAGATCACACCACTGAGCAATTGTCCTGCCGGTAACTGTACCACATACCGTAAAACCTATCCGATCATGATCAGAGGCGGCAAGTATTATCTGCCTACATTATACTTTATGGCGATCAATACACACATAGAATATGTATTTGGTATGCCGGCAACGGTCACTTGTTTTAAGTTATCACAGGACTATCCGATGTTGAATTTTGTGCATCCGGAATTGTCTGCATCCATAAACGCAAATGATACAATACTGGTGCAAAGCGCAAGACTTGCATTGGAGAAACAATAAAACATACTGTCATACCAGTGAAGCTGCCGCATAGTGATACCGGCAGCTTTTTTATTGCCTGTTTTTGCTAACCATGTTATGGTGGCGCTTGCCATTTGTGTCGATGCTATTTGTTTCAGTTATGGTGAAGATCAGTATGTATATTGCTTGTAATCTGCTGCCATGGCTTGTTTGAGGTATGTGTCCAATATATTCATCTGATACTTGTATGAGGTAATACGCATCAGCATACGTGCATGCATCAGCGGACGCATGAAAAAATATTTTTCCACATCCCGGAAGAAAATTCCATCGCATGGAATGGACAAGTCCGTTGGAAACTACATATCTTATTGATTTTCAGATATTCGCCACGGTGGCGGCATTCCGGCATTTTTTTAGTGTACATCATACACGTACATGTACTGACCAATAGAATAATTATATGACCCGAATGTTTCGTTAACATAAACACTTTAACCAATTCATATCCTAGTTAATAATTTTTTTATTACCGAATCACCTCTGCGTTTTCTATATTTGCGACGCGAGAAAATTTTAACCATATTTTTAAACTACAACATGAAGAAGAACCGCACCTACCTGGCGCAGGCATTGCTCTGTGCGTCTATCCTTGCCTTGTCTACAAGCTGCAAAAAAGAAGAAGCAATTCAGGAAAAATTAAATGCCGACAGTGATCTTGCTGTTACAGCGACGGCTACAGGAAGAGAATTTACATTGCTGCCGGACGCTACCGGTCGACTGGCAATCGACAATTCTGCCGGTACTTACAAAGCAGGAGACATCATCAATCTTAAAGGGACAATTAAAGTATTGCAAATCTCTAACATGAGCGGTAGTGCATCTGCGCCGATCGTGGTACGCAACCTCGCCGGTAATACCGTCACGATCGGTAATCCTGCCTGGAATGGCGGTGCGTATGGTGTTGCCTGTGTATTCTGGAATTGTCATTACATCCGTTTCGGCGGACAATCAGGTCAGTCATCCGTTATCATCAGTGGTTCTACCGCAGCTGCAAAAGCATCTTATTATGATCTGCAGCTGGGTAACAAAACAGATAACATCGAAGTATCCAATCTGACCATTCAGAACGGTGGTAATGGTATCGTTGCTAAAACTGACCCGGTGAAAGGTGATGCAAGTACAGCGTACCCTAATACGACCATGATGAACCTGAAGATCCATGATGTACTGATCAAAAACACGACCAATGAGGCGATGTATATCGGTCATACCGCTACCTACTGGGACCTGACAGCGAACGCACCTTATTATGGTTCTACTGCTGCTATGGCTGCTGGTCACCAGTATGTACAGCCTGTGATCTGGCGTAATGTAAAAATCTATAACAACACCTGTAAAGATATCGGATTGGATGGTATTCAGACAGCCGCGATCGATCAGCTGGAAGTCTACAACAACGAAGTAACCAACTGGGCATTGCAGAAAGATGGTTATCACAATGGTGGTATTCTGATCGGCGGCCGTACGACCAACACCAATGTACACGACAACTGGGTACATGATGGCTGGGGAGAAATGCTGCAGTTCTATGGTTCCGGTGAGAACGGCGCAACGCACATCATCAACAATAACCTGTTTGCTAAAAACCAGGGTGAAGGTCTGAGCATCAGAGGTACGGCGAATGCGGTGGTAAGGATCACCAACAATACCGTTGCCTGGACAAAAGGTAACAGCGTTCGTCTGAATGGCAGCACAGGTATGAGAACAGCGCAAATCCTCAGTAACAATGCATTTATCAGACCGATCAATGGTGTTACTACGATTACCGTAAGAAACTACATTTATGCGGAAGCTGGTGCTATTTTTACAGAAGGTACAGGTTCAGTGGTGAATAAGAAATTCCCAACTGTACAGTCAGCAAAAGTAGATATCAACAACTATTACCTCCCACTGGCAGGTTCTCAGATGGGAAATGCCGGTTACAGAAAGAAATAACTGTCACACTTAAATAACGACGCCCATGGATATTACTCCGTGGGCGTCTTGTTTTCATGGATAGTTGTGTGCGTTTATACTATTTGTAATCCTAACCTGCTTCTGGCTGCCAATTGCTTACCATGATTCACGATAGCCATCCCATACCGGGTTTGCTGTCCGCTCCAATAGGCCAGCGCCGGTTCAATATCTTCATGATCATTCAGGCTATTCGCCAGTACAATAGCGTCCCGGTAAGCTTTTGCTGTTCCGGAAGCAGTATGCGGTCTGACTACAAAAGCAGCGTCTCCCAGTATAACGGTCCTTTCCTGGTACATCTTTGGTACGGCGAGATCAAAAATGACCTGTACAAACGGATTGGCTGTCTGGTGTACGCGATCGCGTAAGATGGGTGGCAATTGTGCGTCTGCCAGTTGATGCAGTATCGTTAGACTCTCCGTATTCATCCAGCCGGCCGGTACAGTGAACTGTCTTTCCTGCCCGTTTTTATCGATCAGTAATTTGTCCAGTTCTGCCGGGGTCTTATTCAGGTACCAGACCCAATTGTACAAGCGCTTCCCTTTCTTCAGCTCACCATCCGGCCCCGGTACCATGTACGAGAGTAAATGTGAGTTCTCATAGGGAAACAACGTGAATTTACCAGAGAAGAAAGCGGCTTCTTCCAGTGTCAGTTCCTCTTCAGGGACCAATCCTCTGTAGGCAACATAGCCTGCATATTCCGGTAATACCTCAGGGTAGAGTTGTCTTCTCACAACGGAGTTGTATCCGTCCGCCCCGATCAGCAATTCTGCTGTCGCCTTTTTCCCATTGCTAAATGTGGCCGTCACTGAATGCGGATGCTGATCGATTGTCTGTAATTCGTGGTTATGGAAATACCTGTCAGCCGGAAAGTAATCTTTGAGCTGGCGCCAGAGATAATTCCAGGAAGTGAACTGTGTGTCATTGGGATATCTCAGTACGGGAGCGCCATTTTCATCCAGGATTTGTCTTTGTCTGGCAGGTACGCCAAATATCTCTTTCGGCGCGATACGATGCTCCATCAGATAATCCATCATTTCCGGTTGTATGACAAGTCCTGCACCTCTGTCTTTCATATCCTTTGCTGCGCGTTCGTATATTTCCACGTCAAACCCTTGCTGCAGCAGGGCGATGCCTGTACTAAGACCGCCAATAGAGCCGCCTATAACAATTATTTTCATGATCAGTTAGTTTGTTTTTGCATACGGGGTGTGCTGACAACATTCAGGATGGCCAGTGCGCCCAGGAAGATCATAAAGGAGGTGGACCTGCTCCAGCCGCCGGCATTCCACAAGACGATAGACAGATAGGCGCCCAGTGCGCCACCTGCGAAGTAACTGGTCATATACACCATGTTGATCCTGCTGTTGGCCAGATGGTCGAGAGAATAGATGATAGCGATATTGGTGACCTGTGTCGCCTGTACGCCTACGTCCAGCAATATTACCGTCAACCAGATACCGGTAAGGGAACCTGGAAATAATTTCAGCACAAGGATACTGATAAGCGTGAGGCCGGTAGAGAAGATCAGTGAGCGGGAATGTGTGCCTTTGTCCGCCAGTTTACCAAAGAGCGGCGCGAGTAATGCACCGGCAGCTGCTAATAGGCCAAACAGACCTATCAGGGAGGCGGAGTAATTGAATGGCGCCTCACTCAGGTAGAATGTGAGTGTTACCCAGAAGGCACTCAGTGTACCGAAGGCAAGCATACCGGTCAGCGCGGTCCGCCTCAAAAGTGGAAATCGCCGTAACTGGTCTACTGTTGATTTAAGTAGTCCGGTGTAGGTGCCATTGAAATGTTCATGCATCGGTGGAAAGTCGGCCTGCATAAGGATACCTGTAAAGAATACCATTACGGCGGAGAACAGGTAGACGTATTGCCATCCCAGCCAGTTGGTAATAAAACCACTGAATACACGGGCAACGAGAATACCCACCAGAATACCGGTGAAAATCTGTCCGACGATCTTACCCCTGTTTTCTTTCACCAGACTTGCCGCCATGGGCAATATGACCTGTGCTACTACGGAGAAGACGCCGATCAGCAGACTACCCGCATACAGCATCGGTAGTGTCGGAGAAAATGCCATTAAGAGCAGTGAGATGAATAAACCGGCCTGCAGATATAATATCAGGCGTTTACGTTCTATCATATCGCCTATGGGGGTGAGGAAGAAGAGGCCTATACCATAGCCGACCTGGCCCAAAACAGAGATGATCCCTGCTTTTTCTGTTGATATCTGAAAGGTATGTGCGATCGCATTGAGTATGGGTTGGCTGTAATAGACATTTGCCACGCTGATACCTGCAGTTGCAGCCATTATAAATACCTGTGTTTTGGTTAGAGATGCCATTGTAAAGTGTTTGTTTTTTACTTACTGAATCGATTGTCATGAAGACAATACAAAATTGGCATCTCTACAGGCCCTATCCAATGAACTGGAACAGGAAAAGAGGGCTAACTGGTTCAAGGAAAAAGGTTGAACTGGATTAACTTTTCTTCGCCATCCTTTTATGGCGCAGCTTTGAAAGATATTCTGTTGTCATGCCCAGGAAAGAGGCCAATGCATATTGCGGTACTTTGCGTACGATATTGGGATACTTTTCCAGGAAGATCTCGTAACGTTGTTCAGCAGTTTTGGTGAGATTGGTGATCACCCTGCGGGCCATATAAGCCGCCGTATTTTCTGCCAGTATCCGAAAGAATGTCTCGAATTTGTACCGGCTGTTTTTGAGGCGTTGTTCGCTGTCGTAATCTATCTCCAGTATCAGGCTGTCCTCCAGCGCCACGATGAACATAGTGGCCGGCTGCTGGAAGATGTAACTGTTATAGTCGGAAATCCACCAGTCTTCGATGGCAAACTGTATGGTATGTTCCTGTCCTTCGTCCCCGATGACATAGGCCCTGAAAGTGCCTTCCACAACAAAATATCTGTGTCTGGCGAGAAAACCGGGTTGTTCGATAAACTGTCTTTTCTTTATCCTGACAGCTTTGAAACTGTCGCAGAACTCATTCAGTTCCTCTTCTGTAAAGGGAATGCGACTGAGTACGTGCTCTCTGAAGCTACTGTAATCCGACATAGCGTACTGTTAAATAAGTGATCTGGTTGCCCCCGCAGTGGTATGCTGCAGTACTAAAATTAGCAATAAAACAGTAGCTGTCTTCGCTTGGTGAGGATAATGGCAAATCTTACCCGGAGTATTGCATCAAATCAGCGATTGCCTACCGGAGGATTAACCGGGCGGCAAGTGTAATAAGGGAAATGGCAATGAAAAAGCCATATAAAAGGTGAATGGATTTCAGACGCGGGAAAGGGTCGTTTTTCATGATCTAAACTTTCCATATACAGGAGCAAAAAGTACTCCTGCATATGGAAAGATTGTATGTTATTGATTTACAGTAGTGTTGAAAATGACAGCCTTTGTGACAGCTTCTCAAAATGAGAGGGTTTTCTCAGCCTGAGAGGCGTTTAACCTTCAAATTCTCTTCGGAGGGTAATGTTTTCTGTCTTTCCGAGTATCAGCGGCGTACGTTCTATGACTACGTTGTTGTTGTCAAGACCGTATGCTTTGTCGTCCGGCAGACTAAGATTATCCAGCAGGAAGTGTAATCTCATGACGATATTATCCCAGAGGGACAGGTTATTTTCTACAGAGAGGAAGCTTTTCAGGATGACAAAGCGGAAGTCTCCCAGCAGATTACCCGTTTCAGGATCGAAGTATTTATTCTGGATATTGATCTCACCGGTTTTCTTCATTTCACCTACCACTTTCTTAAACAGGATATTGATACGTGGCATCACCCTGAAACCGAGTTTGAACCGTATGTGAATGATCTCTTCTTTCTCGATCACATGCGATATATAGCTGGCCGTGTAAGGTTTATCGTCAACATCTACGTGGATGAACCAGTAGAGATCTGCTCTTTTCGGCTGATGATGCAGGATGGAGTCAATGACACGTTCCTCTACGCTGTCAGGCGTTTCTGCCATGGTGAGGTACACCAGGTGCGTGGCGTATTTAGGAACATCGTTGTCATTGCTCAGCGTTTTCAGCACTGGTATATACTTTCTGAGGTCGATCAGTGTCCGGAACCGGGTTTTGAAACGTCTTCCCGCATGCCAGATGTACATGATGCTGATCAACAGTAATCCTATCAGGAGGGTGATCCAGCCACCGTGCGCGAATTTATCCAGGTTGGCCACCAGGAAGGTGATCTCGATCCAGCCAAAGAGCAGGAAGAGAAAGAGGACCACGAGTTTTGGTACGCGATGCGTATAGAGATAAACGGTCAGGAGGATGGTAGTCATCAGCATGGTCAGCGTTACGGAAAGACCAAAAGCGGCTTCCATATTGGATGACTTTTTAAAGTGTACTACCATCGCGATACAGGAGATCATCAGTAACCAGTTGACCGTAGGAACGTATACCTGTCCGCGCATGTCAGAAGGAAACTCGATCCGCAGGCGTGGCCATACGTTGAGGCGGATCGCTTCATTGAACAGTGTAAAGGTACCGGAGAGCAATGCCTGACTGGCGATGATAGTGGCAGCAGTGGCTACCCCGATCACCGGTATGAGCAGTTTCTTGGGAACGAGTCCGTAGAAGGCGTCCACCACGTCGAGGTGCTGACCATTATATTTCAGCAGGAGGGCTGCTTCACCAAAGTAACAAAGCAGCAGGGATACTTTAATAAAGATCCAGGCCACCTGTATATTGCGACGGCCTACGTGTCCCATATCGGCATAGAGGGCTTCTGCACCGGTGGTACACAGGAATACGCCGCCGAGTACCCAGAGGCCGCCGGGATATTCTACTACCAGTCTGTAGGCATACATCGGATTGATAGCTTTCAGCACATAAAAGTTGCCCGCCAGGTTGGTGATCCCCAGGATGGCGATCATACTGAACCAGATGACCATGGCAGGTCCGAAGAACACGCCGATACGGTTGGTGCCTGATTGCTGGAAAAGGAACAGTACTATGAGTATGATGATGGTAAAAGGCATGATGGGAATGTCGGGGTTCAGCACCAGCAGTCCTTCCATCGCGGAGGTCACCGAAATAGGTGGGGTGATGAGACTGTCAGCGATCATGAAACTACCCCCGATGATAGCGGGCCAGAGTACCCATTTGCCATATCTGCGGATGAGGGCGTACAGGGAAAAGATACCGCCTTCCCCGTTATTGTCTGCCCGCATGGTGATGAATACATATTTCAGGGTCGTCTGGAAAAAGAGGGTCCAGAAGACGGCCGAGACGCCGCCGAGTACGAGTGTTTCTGAGATGGCCCTTTCGCCGATGATGGCTTTGAAGGTATATAAAGGAGAGGTGCCGAGGTCTCCGAATACGATCCCTAAAGCTAATAATACGCCACCCCATTTGAACTGGTCGGGGTTGTGATGTGCTGATTTATCGCTGTTCATATTGCAAATATCGAAATATTTCAGATAGTTGAAAGAAATGTAATTGTACATTTTAAGGGATGATATAGCCGGCTGCTCCGGCGTGCTCCATAGGAATACCAGCGATGAAAGGAGCGTCGCCGCTGCAGCCGGATAGGGAACGGGTGCTGGTCCCCAAAAAAAGGACCATGGCTTAAGGATAGATTGCCGGAGTTTTGTAGATTACAGTAAGAACCCCGGCACACATGAGCAAAATACTTTTTCTTTTATTGTTTGTACAACAGGCATGGGCCCAGGAGCCGGTGAAGCCGGTCCGTTCGGCTGTGGACAGCTTTTCCCGCTACAACAAGCTGCTTAGCCCCAAAGAAATGAAGCAGGACCTGGACGTGTTTATCGGCATCCGTAAAGAGGCTAATTCAGGTTTGTACCGTTACCGGAGTGCCAGACAGATAGACAGCATTTATCAATGGGCTTTCCGGCAGGCGCGTCAGCCCATGTCAACGCTGGACTTTTTTAAAGTGATCTTACAGCTGGCCGATTTTGAAGGCAGTTGTCATAATTACGCAGAACCACAGGCGGCGCTGGTCAGTTACCTGAACAGACAGCGTGCGTTTTTCCCTTTTGCGCTGAAGTATATCGAGGGGAAGATACTGTTCAATAGTAAGACAGACCTGATCCCTGTGGGTGCTCAGATCATCAGCATCAATGGTGTTGCAGATACGGCCCTGATGCGGTCATTTTTTAAATATATCACGGCGGATGGTTTTACGATAACGGAGAAGCTATCCAACAGCGTTAACAGAAGTTATGGGTTGCGTTATCTCTATGAATATGGTCTGAATGATCGTTTCGAGATACGGTTTTTAGCCCCCGGCGCTTCTCAGCAGCAACGGGTGACCGTACCGGCGGTAACCCTGCAGGAACGGAATGCCAGTCTGGTATTACGGCATAGTGCGCCTGTAGATAGCATAACGGATTATACGGTGCAGCCTACGCATAGTTTTAAAATGATCGATCCGAATACGGGGCTGCTTAACCTGCGTATTTTCACGATGGCGGATGATACGAACGATCCGCGTTTCCCCGGATATGTGGCATTTATCGATAGTGTGTTCCGGCAGCTTGACAGTAATAAGGTCTCTCACCTGATCATTGATGTGCGTGGTAATCCCGGTGGTAGTGATCCTACATTTGAGCAGCCGATGATGTACCTGACGGACAGCAGTTTCAAAGAGAACTCACTGGCTTATATCATCTTTGACAACGGCGTTCCCTACGAGCAATATTTCTGGGGAATTTCGACCGCTACGAAGATGGATTCCGCGGAGAAGGTTGCCGGGAAACAAATGCTGAAAGATTATTTCCCTTCACTGGTGCATGGCAGGAATCTGCAGCACCCTAAGTATAACCCTGTGTATGCTCCTAAAAAGCCTGGTTTTAAAGGGAAGTTATATTTACTGATCGATGAGAACGTTGCCTCCGCCGGATCGCATTTCGCTTCATTGGTGAAAGCGTATGCCAGGAACGTGACCATTGTTGGCGTGGAGACCGTAGGGGGCTATTATGGTCACAACGGTCACATGGCCCTGATATATGAATTGCCGCATTCAAAGATAAAGACGAAGTTTTCGATCGTATACGTGATACAGGATGCGCCTGTAAAGGCTGATCAGCCGGAGGGCAGGGGGATCATCCCGGACTATACGGTATGGCCAGTGTACAGTGATTTTATAGAGAATAAGGATACGCAGATGGAATATGTGCTGCAATTGATCAAAAATACAAAGTAGTTGGTATTTTTTCAGAAGTTCCCAACGGCTACTTTTAACCCAAAGAACCTTTTTTATTTACGTTGTTGATACCCGTGTAAGCGCCTCAATATCCAATATTTAAACTGCACGTTGATGTTTAGTAATGAAACGTTATCGATCGTTATCGGATTGATATTTATTTATCTCCTTTATAGTTTACTGGCGACTATCCTCCAGGAGATACTGGCCACCTATATACAGTTGCGGGGGCTGGTGCTTCGTCGTGGGGTGCGTGTGTTGCTGGGAGATTCCAGGAGGCAGGCCAATACTTTGTCCCGTCTCTTTTATGCGCATCCGCTGATTAAAAACCTGAAGACGGGCAATGTTGTGAGTGGTTGTCCTGCCTATATAGACCCTCAAACCTTTTCGAAGGTCCTGATAGACCTGCTGCGGGGAAAGGACGCTAAACCCGGTGATCAGATGCGGCTTTTGATACAGGAGAGTCTGACGGCCGGTAGTCCGGCCTGGAATGAGCAGGTGACCATTGCAACGGATACCCGTTTGTACCTGAATACCATATGGGCGGATGCACAGGGGGATGTACAGAAGTTCAAGGCATTGCTGGAGGAATGGTTTAACAGGATGATGGATAAGACGACGGAGTGGTATAAGTTATATACGCAATTGATGTTGCTGATCATCGGACTGATCGTAGCGATATTTTTCAATGTGGATACCATCACGATCGTTAAAAAGCTTGAAAGCAATCCCACACTGGCGGAGAAGGTCGTGTCGCAGGCCAGTGATTTTATAAAGGCGCATCCTAATCTGGAAGAAGAGCTGAAGAAGTCGAAGAATGCGATTGCCAGTATGCATATTGTTGACAGTAACAGGCTGGCGTCCTTACAGGTCGCTGCGGACCAGCAATATGCGCAAAACAAAAAGCTGCGGGATACGCTGATCGCGAATGCACAGGAGCTGCTGAACAATGATATCGGAAAGGTAAATGATCTGCTGGCGCTGGGCTGGGAGCATGATGGTCGTCGTTTGTTATTGCAGGATGGGCAGACAAAGGGGCGTGCCATATTTGGGTGGCTGCTGACGGCACTGGCTATTTCGCTGGGAGCGCCGTTCTGGTTTGATCTGCTTAAGAAACTGATGCAGGTAAGGGCCGCAGTTGCCACGCCGAAGAAGGAGAGTGCAGCAGCTTCCTCTACAGATGGTACTTCTGTTAAAATCACAGACAGGGTTGGATAATGAAAGTAACTGTAAAAGATAAGTTCCTGAATATCCGGGCTGGTAGTCCGAGTCTCAATGCGCCTTGTTACCAGTTCCTGGCGCCGGGGAGTATTATTGATGTGGATGGAAAGCTGTATAAAGGAGATGTGTTTGATGGAGATGATTTCTGGCTGAAGGATGAGGGGGATAATTATTACTGGATCGGAGGCGTACATCATGCTATCCCGAATGAGGCGTTTTTAGCGTTTGCACCACCGGTAACCGGACAGGTTACTTTTTCCTGGTTCAATGATGCGGGTATAAAAAGTGTCTGGGACAAGACAAAAGGGCGGGGCGCTGCTGTGGCGGTCCTGGATTCGGGATATAGTATGACGAATACTGACCTGACATCGAAAATTACGCAGGACCAGGAGCACATGGTGTTGAAGCCGGCCGACTTTCCGGGCGTGCAGTTAAGTATGGACGACAAGACCGCCGACAGGCATGGCACCAGGTGCGCCGGCATTATCGGCGCTGCCAATAAAAGGAACTGGATCGTAGGTATTGCGCCGGAATGCCGCTTGCTGATCAGTAAGATCAGTAACAATGGTTCACTACGCTTATCCAATTTTCAATACATACTGGACGGGATATCATGGGCGATCGATCATGGTGCGGACATTATATCGATCAGTTATTTTAAGCTGCTGGAAGATGATCAGCGGGATGCTTTTCAGCAAAAATTAAACGATATTATACAGGGAAAGAATGTGCTGATCTTTGCCTGTTGCGGCAATGGTGATCCTAATGCTGTTACGAGAGGTGAATTTTATCCTGCTTCGTTTACCAATTGCGTCTCTGTTGGTGCCAGTTCACCCAATCATCAGATCAGTGGTTTTACAATATTAAGTGACAAGACGATCCTCCATGCACCTGGTGAAGGTATTGAATCATATGGTGTGGACGATATTCCGTCTCCTGAGACAGGCACAAGCTTTTCCACGCCTATTGTAGCCGGTATCGCCGCTTTGGCCGTTGCTTTTCTGAAGGAAAAAAAGGGACAATGGAATAAGGATGATTTACTGCAGAAAATGATTGATACAGCGTCTCCCATTAATGGAAATTCCAGCAAAAAAATTATAAATGTTGTCAATCTCTTTAAAAAGCTTTAACCTATGACCAGCAGAGTAATCATCCTCGCTTTATTGCTGATATCAAATTGTTGTTTTGCGCAGACGGGCCTTTATTATAAGGCGGTCTACCTGAAAACACATCTTGACCCGACAGATACCACCAAGGTCCTTATCGCACAATCAGATTTAGGGATTTTTAAGGATTTGTATTCAGGGAGAACAGTAGACGCATTTGTAGATTCGCTTAATCAGAGCCCATTTATCAAAGGGGCGTTATTTGAGACAAAGGACGCTGGTTCGTTTCTGGGACTGGGAGCTATTGGCACTTTTGCAGGCGGACTGGATGTGACCACATTAGCGAACGTGCTATCTGAGTTTCTGATCGAAAGGGCCAAGCAGGAGCTGACGATCGCTTTCTTTAACCGTTTTAAGGCGTTTTCGGAGAAGAACCCTGAGTTTGAGGTATTGTTCCCGAAGACGAGCAGTACCTTAAAGAACCTGCTGGTATATGCTTATCCGCAGATGCTGCCTGCTTTACAGACCGCCTTTATCGATGACCTGGATAAGGTGATCGGTAAGATAGACCAGGTGATGGAACTACCGAGGTACCAGGTCTTGCTGGAGAATTTTCCGGAGATCAGGATATGTCTCCGGTCTATTAAGCTGGTGCATGAGCTGGAAACCGGATTTACCAATGCAGCAGACATTTTGCCCGCATTTGCCGCATTCCCTGAATGGACAGATGATCATAGCAGTGCCGGACTGAAAAATGCCGGTTGTATGCTGAAGGTCGCATCGATCTTATCAGAAAGTGTGCGGAATGACCCAAAGCAAAGTAGCAGGAATGATCTGTGGCTTTCAACAGAGGAATTAAAGGGATTGTTAAGTGATGATATGCTTTTTAATATCTACCTCTCATTGCTCTATCAAAAGTTCCGGCATGACAGGATCACCTATTATGATAAAGCAGGAAAACCGCAGTTATTAGGTGACCTGATCGCAACGAACGAAGCGCGTACTACCACATCGCTGATGACTTTCCGGAAAAATGTAAAAGCTTTCTTTGTGCTTGTTACGGAGGTAAATGGTGTTGTTCGTGACATTACTAAAAAGAAAGCTTCAGACACGCCTCTCACCAACGAGGATTATTTTAATTACCTCAATACAACGGTCGATATAGTAGAGGGCGGCGTGGACATTGTCAATTCATATATGCGTAAGCCGATAGGCGGGAATGTGTTCCCGATCGTCCGCAAGGCAAATGATATTTACAAGGATGCATATACCAAAAACTATGCGCAGCTGTTCAGCGATGTTGTCGATGAATTTGACCTGATCGCAAGTGCGGTGGACAGCAGTAATAATTTTGCGTCCCTTAAGAATAGTAGTGAAATCCAGGCTTATAAAGGAGCGCAGCGCAAAGCTTTACAGCAAATGGCAGATATGGACAGTCGTTTTAAGACCCTTGATGAAGATGCGGTAACGGCTATTGTGGCTGATGAGACCAATAGCAATAATAAAGTTGCTGCGGCTGTCGGACATTATAAGCTGAAACAGCTGGTGCATTTTCTAAAGGAACTACGTCCTTATGGGCTTTTCATGGCAAGTGCTATTTCGAAAGACTCTGCGGTGGTAAGGGCTGCTTTGACCAATGCGGTATTGCCGGTAGGAAGTTCCAGTGTAAAGAAGCATACCAATAGTAACCTGGCGGTACAGGCTTATCTGGGCGCTTATCTATCCAATAAGAACAATTCGCTGAGCCAGTGGACGAGCCGCTTTGGCGTGATCGCGCCTATTGGCGTCTCTTATACGCCCCGGTGTTTAAGTTGGGGTTCGGGAGGGGCGATCAGCGTGTTTGGTTCCCTATTTGATCTGAGCGCGATCGTTGATTACAAGTTGAAGAAAGATTCTACTATTAATACGGACGGAAGCACGAATACGAATATTGTTGCTAAGGATTATAAGATAAAACTGGGACAGATATTTTCTCCCGGAGTGTTTGCGGTATATGGCTTCTTTGGTAATCTTCCGCTTTCATTGGGAGTAGGGGGACAGTATGGGCCTGGGCTATCGAAAATCAATGTTGATAATAGTACAGTGATCAATAATCCTTCGTGGCGTTGGAGCGTATTCCTGGCGGTGGACATTCCGCTGTTTAATTTGCATAATAACCGCAGGCAATAGACCTATTTTTGCTGTATGCTTACAACATACATTGCTCCTTTCTCATTTGATACCTGTTTGATACCAGTTACTCTTCGTTAGTGTTACGTTTTTTTCGTAAGTCAAGCGGAGGATAACTAGTATCTGACTATAGTAAGAGCGGCTTTTTCAATGCATCTATAAAGTTGCATGCACACGTTTTTGCGTCCTATGCACATGATTTGGCGTCCTGTGCACATGCTCCGGAATCAGTAGTATAATTGTTTTAATATTGTGTCATCAGTCATCATCAATGGGCTGATGACACATTTTTTTAACCACAAAACTGAGTGACAATGTCATACATAGGCCTTTACTTTTTCATCTGTATAATAGCTGATTATAGTGTATTAACAAATGTATCATTGGCATGTCTGATGATATACGATATCTGTTTCCAGGTAGCTATGAGAGATATTTTTTATACGCTTCGATCTTACTTAGCAGTCTGTTGGCCAGGTATTCATTTGCGCCATGCAGATGGTCATGAATTTCCTGCGCTTCATTCATATAGCTCAGTTTTTTCTCATTATTCCAGTAATGAGGCGGCTTGTATAAGTTACATATCCTGTCCGCCATCTTAACGGCCCATACTTCTTTGGGTTGCTGCAGGATACGCTGCAGACTATCCGGCATCTGTTGTTCTTTGGGCAGGGTACTGTTCTTTGTTAAGGCCAATACGCCGTCAGCTACACGTTGACCATACAATGCAGTCAGTTCTTCCTTTGTGAAGGCGGTATCTTCTACTGTATCGTGTAAGAGGGCGCAGGTAATGGCGAGTTCTCCGTCAAACGAGGCTGTTTGCTGCAGGGCGTAAAAGACCTCAAATACGACACTGCCGATGTGGTTGATGTATTCGATCTTCAGGTCCTTTTCGTGTCCGCCGTATGTTTGTCCGCCGTGTAAGAGGGTCACTTTTTCCCATATGGCTTGCAGGTCATCGATCGAGATAGTCTTATTCATAATATCACAGGTTATCTGTAAATATATGAAAAGTTCACAGGTGGAGGTATGTAAGGGTGAGCTATCAGCTGATAAGTGTATTGGCAGCTATCAACCGATGATCACTGATGGTGTACCATGGAGGGCGTATAACCGAAGCGTTTTTTGAACGTGGTGGAGAAATGGGACAGGTTTTCAAAGCCTACTTCTATAAATACGGAGGCGGGTGTCTGTTTTTGTTCTTTTATCAGAAAGTGGGCTCTTTCCAGGCGTTTCTCTTTTATCCATCTTTCCGGTGTATCGTTGAAGTGTTTTTTAAAGTCTCTTTTGAAGGTAGCCAGACTTCTGCCGCTTAATCTTGCAAACTGGGAGATGGGTATGTTGTAGATGTAGTGCTGTGCCATGAATGCTTCCAGGTCTATCTTGAATGGTTCGCTGTAATCGAACAGCATATTTTTCAGACGGCTGTTATGTCTTAATACCAGTTCGATGGCCTCGAAGGTTTTCATGTTAGCCATATTGGCTGTAAGTGGTGCGCCGGATTTGAAATAAGGAAGCAGGGATTCGAAATATCCTTTTATGAATGAATCATGGCTCATGTCTATAGCGGGAGTGCCATTATAGGGGCCATCCGCCATCAGGTTGTACTGTGCGCTGTATTTTTTAAGAGTAGCATTATCCAGAAAGATGTTGAGTGACTGGAAGAGCGTACCGTCCGCTGCTGTTTCCTTTGCGGTTTTCAGTAGCAGGTTTTTCCGCAACAGGCTGATCGTACCCGGTCCATAGCAACGGTTATCCCCATGCTGATAGATATGAAGATAACCTGTCATGATGCAGGACAGCACATGGTCAGCCACTATTTCTTCTGTACCTCTTTTTTGTCCGGAGGTACAGATGTAAAGGATATTATGTTGTAATTCGTGACTGCTCATGTTTTCCAAAGATAAAGCTTATTTCAGTTGGCTCATGATGAGCTTGTCGAAGAGGGAATCGCTCAACCATCTTTTTGCCCAGAGCGTTATTCCTGCCATATAACCTTTTGCGTACCTGGGTTTGGGTGCAGTTGATGAGATGGCGGTTTTTATCAGCGAGGCGATGACTATTGGTTCGACGTTATTGACGGTGGTCTTTTGGTAGACCTTTTTAGCGGCGGCGGTCAGGTTTCCATAAACAGTATTCCCGGAAGTTTTTATGGCGCTGTCGAAAGCGATATCGCCCCATTCGGTTTTCACGCCGCCAGGTTCTATAATGATAACGTCTATGCCGAATGGTTTTGCTTCCAGGCGCAGACTATCACTAAGACCTTCTACGGCAAATTTACTGGCATGGTACCAGCCGCCCAAAGGAGTCGCCATTTTGCCGCCAATAGAGGTGATGTTGACGATCTTCCCAAATTTTCTTTCACGCATTTGGGGCAATACCAGCTGACAAAGTCTTGCCAGTCCGAATACATTTACTTCCATCTGGTAGCGGGCGTCTGCCATGGGTACATCTTCTATAGCTCCGTAAGAGCCAAATCCTGCGTTGTTGATCAGTATGTCTATCTGACCTTCTTCCTGCATTATATGATTCACTGCGCTCACCATAGATGCATCGTCTGCAACATCCATGGAGATAATTTTTACGCCAGCGCTGGTGAGCCCGGTCATTTTATCGAGACGGCGTGCTGCACCATAAACGATATAGCCGTTTTCTGCGAGTAAGTGTGCTGTTGCCAGACCTATGCCAGCGGAGGCGCCGGTCACTAATGCGACTTTCTTCATACGATCGTTATTTAATTTTTTGTCTGATGGTTGTTGTTAGTAGGGATAAGTGTTGGCTTTGAAAAATCTATCTGTGGGATGGCTATTTCCTGTAAGGGCAGTGTAGTATATGCTTTGATCTTTCTGTAATAGGCTTCGTTGAACTGCTTTGAATACAGTTCGAATGCCATCATGATGATGGTCAGTGCGATGGTCATTATTCCTATTCCCGGAGATGAGAGATTTCGCAGTGCCAATATCAATCCTACTAGTCCGAGGGCGCCCCAGGTAAGGAAGGTACGTGGCCAGCTTTTATGGATGTTTTCGACTTTTGTTGTTTCCTGTTGGAGGAATGTTAGCTTGTCTTTGTTATATAGCGCTACTTTTTTAACAGCCTCCCGGGTAGCACGGTAGTGAGTGGTCGCGCCACCTATTCCGGCTACTAATCCTATCAGGAGCAGGGGCCAGGAGAGGGTCTTCATCAAAGGTGTTTTCCAGAGCAGTATGCCGGTTGAGAGCAACAGGATACCTATAGCAACAGCCAGTAGGCCGTGTTTAGCTTCTCCCTGATAGTAATGGATGATCGTTTGTAACAGCTCCATGTTTTTTGTTTTGTAGGAGCAAAGGTCTTTACTAAAGGGGTTCGGTTGTTTTCTGAAAAGCTCAAATTGGTTTTTTCAGGGGCTCAGTGGGGCAGGGGCGTTTAATCAAGATCGGGGGATTGCCGTAATGTGTTTATGAGAAAGTCTTTATTTTGTTCAAATAGTTCATCTGTTGTGAGGTCCAGCCATAATTTATAGCGGATGCCTGCACGCGGGTGACAATGTTCTCTCATAACACAGATGAGTTTTCTTTGACTGCTTTCAAGTCCTATATGATCGGAGAGCAGGTTTTCGAATTCAGTAAAGCTGCTGTTCAGATAGGCAGGCGTTAAGACAGCTAAGGTATAGGTACTCGAATCAACGGCTCGTTCCATTTCCTTGATGAGGGGGACGCCAAGTCTGAAGGCTTTATAATCGACAAATACTTTCAGGCCTTCCTGTTCCATGGCAGGTACGAGGACTTGTCTTACCCATGATCTGTCTGGTTCACTTTGTCTGTAGCTGATGAATACGTCGTAGGGTGTGTTCATTTTTTGATGATTAGTTTGTGATAAATGTTGCCTTGGCTATCCAATCTTTATAGTTAAGCGTCCAGCGTATAAGTTTACCTTTGCTATCGCCTGAGTATAAATATTCCCCGTCCGGACTGAATTCCAGCGATCTTACGACACCGGTTGCTTTGAACGAACGGCCGAACCGGCGATTCCTTTTGAAATCCCATAAATTAATGCTGTTGTCATCACCGCCGGAAGCAAGGAACTGCCCATCCGGACTGAATGCCAGTCGGCGTACCGCGTTAGCATGCGCTGTTAGAGGTAAGCCTGATTGTTTTTTGGTCGATACATTCCATAGGTATATTAATCTGTCAGTACTGGCTGTAGCTAATATATCATTCTTAAAAGACAAGTCCCAGATGATCCTTGTATTGCCTTCGAATGTCGCTGTTTTTTTAAAAGACGAAGTATTGTAAAGCGATAATTCACCTGTTGTGGTGCCAACAGCAAGTAAGGTCCCATCTTTATTAAACGATACAGCAGTAATTACATCATTTATCGGGATTGATTGTAGCATTTTAGCTGGATTGGAAAGACTGTATAGGTGGAGAATACTATCAAGTCCACCCGTCACCAGCATATCCTTTTTCTTGTTGATCGCCAGGGTACGAAGGCTCTGTTTGCTGGCTACAATGGTTTCCATTTTGGGTATGCCTGTGATCGTACAGATACGGATTTTGCCATCCTCACCAGCGAAAAAGGCTTTATTTAGGGAAACGTCTATAACTGATGCAATAATGTAGGCGTCAAAGTCGTCAAGCAGTTCAGACTCTTTTCGTTTTTGCAGACAATTATATATAGCTATGGCAGAGTCATTGATTGTGTAGGCGAAGCTTGAGTCGTTTATGAAGACAAGTCCGGATACCTCCGCTCTGGCGTCGATGTAGTCTACATGACTTTCATCTACCCTGGCAATTTTTATTTTATTTCTCATACCTGTTGCTATCCATTTATTATCCGGACTTAGCGCTGTTTCAAACGGCTCTCTGGCCATTTCATCATCGATAGCACTTAATAGTTTTCCTGATAAGGCATATTGTAATGTTCTTCCGGCACCGGCGCAAAACAGTACGTCTGAATTGCTGGAGAATGTAGTTTTAAAGGCGTCATTGGGAAGGTCCGGCTTAATGCTTGTTATTAATTTAAAGGAGTCGGTACTATATAGTTCAATACCTGCCAGATCGGGTTCTGTATGACCAACTGCCAGTACTTTCCCATCAGGAGAGAAAATACAATTTCTGATATAACCATTGGCGACTAATGAATGTATAAATTTTGAAAGAGTTAAATCCCATATCATGACAGTGTTGCTTTCGCATCCGATCGCAAGTAGATTCCCATTTCTATTGAATGACAAACTGATTATTTTCCCCCTATGTGGTTGCAATAGCGATCCCTGTATTTTACCGGATTGCAGATTAAATAAAGTGACAATTCCGTCACTGCTACCCGTCGCAAGAATAGTTTCGGTATTGTTTAGCGCTATGTTAACTATCGGGGTCTTGTGAAGTTTTGGTGACCGCCCTAATATCTTTTTTGTCGACATGTCCCAGTAGGAAACATCGCCGCTATTCTGAGAGCTATATAAATGATTTGTCTCTTTCCGGAATATAAATTTGTACATAGCTCCAGGCAAATTCTGATGTTGATAGCCCCTTACTTCACGTGTGCCACTATTATTTCGTTTGACAATGTTCCCATCTACATCTGAAAAATAAATGGTGTTGTCGTGTTGGTCGATTTTTATGTCATTAATGGTATATGCTGAGCTGTCAATAATTTGCCCTAATACGCTTATATTGTTCAGGTCCCATAAGATCAAACTATTGTCCCAGCTTGCAGATAGTAATCTTGCCCCGTCCCGGCTTATTGATATGCTATTTATTTGTGCCCAGTGAGCATTTAGTGTCCTTAACTGCCCGTTCGCATTCATATCCCAGGCGATAATTGAGTTATCCGTACTACAGGTATACATGGTGTCCCCTGTTTTAGTGAAAGCAATGTCTAACACAGCGGCTGTATGTCCTGCGAAATCATAGCCCAACCTTTGTTGCTTCTCGACATCGTATAATACGAGGTTGATATCATCGTCGTCTGATCCGCAGGCGAGCATTTTTCCATCCGGACTGAAACATACTGCTCTTATGGGCCCGATGTTCTCGGTTAGAGGATGGCCAATTCGTTTATATGACCTTAAATCCCAAAGTACGACCGAATTGTCGCTGGAACCAGAGGCCAGGATAGGAGCAGTTGGGCTAAAAGAAAGGCAGTAGACGGCAGACGTGTGAAACTGGAGATCATGTCTGGTGGAATGCTCCTGAAGATCAAAGACGGATAGCTCATTGTCGCCGTACCCGGCGGCGACGTAGCGTTCATCCGGGCTACATGCTACATATATGACAGGCTTGTTCGCATCGTTCAATAAGGTATCTATAGGTTTAAGCGTGCGGGTATTCCACCTGATCAGCATGCCATCGGCGCCTCCTGAGACCAGTACCGTTCCATCTTTGTTATAGTCAATGGAATAAATAGCTTTTCTGCTTGCGTTTTTTAGTTCGCCGACCTGTTTACCTGACTTGATATCCCAGAGTGAAATGATCCCTCCGGTGTGTGCGGCGGCGGCAGTTTGCCCATCCGGGCTCATTTTTACTTTCCACGCAAAACCAGGGGGAGTTGGTAGTATTTTATATACTTGTGAGAGTTGCTGCAGATTGGAAAGGAGGCTGCTGCGGGTGTCCTGATTATCGCTGAGGTGAATGGCATCAATATTTAACTGAAGCGACTGGGCTAGTAAGGAATTGGGTTTGAGTGCTTCAGCCGCCATTCTTCTGGAATTCGAAATTCTCAGCTGTACGATGGCGAATAAGAACGCGATACCAGTGGTTAATAGCGCACATCCCAGTATCCAGGCCCTTTTTCTTAATTTTTCGTTGTGTCTTTTCTGGACATTGATCTTTTCCTGTTCAATAGCTGACAGATACTTTTTGCTGGCCTGTACCAACTCATTGATCTGGGTGCTGGAACCAGTTGTGGCGGCGCCGGTACTGGCAAGCCATGTATCTGCTTCAGCTATTTCAACCGCATCGAGCAGACCGCCGTTGGCCTTACCCAGTCTTATCCACTCGTCTGCCTTTAGCTGTATCCTTCTTCTTGCCTGTTCAGCGTCCCTTTCTTCCCTGATCCAATTGGAAAGCAGCGGCCAGGATTCTATCAGGGATTCGTGGGAGATATCAATATTGCTTTGATTTTCTTCACCGTCAAAAGTGAGCAGTCTGTTATTGACAAGCGTTCCGATGCAAATATTGAAATCTTCTGCATTATCATCTATATGCAGGAGAGCCGTTAAGGGTTGTTGTCGTCTGGTGTCCGGTCTTCCTTCACCAAATTGTATCAGCCGTATAAATATCCGTTTTGCTATTTGCTGCTGCTGCTTTGTCAGGTTATAGAAAGTGTTATCGGCACTCCTGGATATCGCGACGCCCAGTCCGTTTTTACCCAAGGCTTTATAGGATGAAAGGCCGATCAGGTTATTCGCTCTTTTTTCCCACAGCAGGATCATCAGTTCCTGTAGCAATGGCAAAACACCTGGTTCGGACGCTGCGTCACTTAAAATGCGCTGTACAAGTGCGGGTTCAAGGTAGACGTCCACCTGCTTTGCCGGACCGGTAATCGCCTGTTCCAAGGCGTCGCTGGTAAGAGAAGTTAATTCGAGCCGTTCGGGCGGATTAACAGGCCATAAAGCGCTATTTAGCAGGTCCTGGTAAAAGGCAGCCCTCATAGTAACCAGTACGAAGCAACTGGGATTCTTTTTTACAAAAAGCAATTTTTTAAGGAATAAAGCTGATTGCTCTTTTGATGCAAGGGTAAATACTTCTTCAAACTGATCGATCACCAGTAGTATTTTCTTCCCTTTAGGGCTGTTACTGATGATTTGGCTAATGGTGTCGTCGGTGATCTCTTCTCCGGTAGACAGGAGTTCTTTTAATCTGTCATCAGGAAGATGACCTGGGCGCATTTCCTTTATGATCCAATAGTCAGGCGCAAATAACGTGGTACTTTTTAACGCCGGTAGCACTCCGCCGAAAACAAGCGAGGATTTTCCCGAGCCGGAAGCGCCTATAACATATAGGATGTGCTGGATACGTAGGGCATTAAGTACCTGCAGCACTTCATTTTCACGTCCGAAGAAAACGGATGCGTTCTCACTTTTAAAGGAAATCATGCCGGGGTAGGGACAAGGCACCAGATCGGGGCTTTGTGATTCCTCTGTATCCAGGAACTGCAATAAGCGCTGAGATTCTGACTCCCAGTTCTTCTCTTCGGTGAAGTCAAGCCTGGTCCTGAAATCTATACTTAATGGCAGATTGACCGCTTCGAACAGGATAGGAATGATCCGATTTTTCCGCTGTTCCGTAGACAGATAGAGCACAAACTGATCCGTCAAACCAGACCATTGGTCGTTCAGGTAAGCTTGTGACGCAACGATAAGGGTATATTTACTGCTTAGGACCGACCTTTCTATTTCACCTACTAAGGGCTCGCCTATCCGGAAATCTTTTGGGGTTGTATATCGTAATTTTGTCCTGGCTATTAAAGATAGCAGATAGCCTTCTGCCCAATAAACATCTTCTTTTGCGTAAGAAATAAAAAGGTCGTACGTGTAAGATGAATTCACTGTCACCTATTTATATTTGAAGTTATTTATATGTGATCTCTTCGAAGAGATATGGATTTAGTTGATCGGAGTGGCTTGAACAAAATCAAGCGTAATGCTGCGAATGATAAATATTGCTGATGTGCTGCGTTGTTTGGAGATAGCAGCTTTTATTGCCAGATAATGTTCTGACAATGTACTTAACCTTGATTAAATTAAAAATACCAAGTAGTTTGTATTTTTAGGCGGCGGAGGTGACGACAAGGTGGTGTAAGATTGGAGTAATCAGATTTGCAAATGAGAAAAGGTAGACGAGGAAAAACAGTTTTAAGGGGAACAGAATAGCAATATAGACTTCTGACAGTTTAATCTAATAATAAACCGTCAGAAGCCAGTAAAGATGTATTACTAATTTTTACTTTTTATGGGATTATTTGTGCTTTCGCTTTACTCATGGTTACATTTAACAATCCTACGCACATAAATATTAATGAAGATAGGAGAAATATATCTGACAAATAAACGCAGTTGATTGTCATAGCAGCAACGATGGTAAAGTTCAGGAACTTTAGGGTCATACTTTCCTTTTCGCTATAATTCCACAATACATATAGGCTATGAGTTATAAGAAGGAAGACCATCGGAATTATTGTTAGTCCATCATTAGCTGCAACGAGCCCCCTGAATGCGGCGTATAATGAAAGGAGGGCAGGTACGTCCATCAAAAAAGAGCTGTTTTTTACTCTGTATTTTGATAAACATAGATATGCATAATCTATACAACAGTATAGCAGCAGCAGTATTTCGTCTAAAAAGAGAACAAGATGTTGGCTGTCCGGTTTATTGAGTCCGATGTAAACTATTTCTGTGAACATGGCGAGTATTAACCATGGATATAGTATCTCCAAAGTAATTCTATACTTGAGTCTCATTGGGGTTTATTTTTTTTAAAGTTGAAACTGTATCGGAGGTATAAGTCTGTGAAGAGTGGACGGAGGTACTCTTTTTTCGGAATGTTTTTTTGCCAGATTTTTCATAAAGGTATTGAAGTAAGTTTCTGTTATAACGTCTTTTCTACAGTAGGTTTATCCTGGTTATTGAAATAAGTTTAGTTTTTGGGCAGTAAATCTTTTTGGTCACAAGGGGTTATGCTCAGATAGCCTTTATTTTAAAGGCTAGAGTCGATTTTTCCATTCATAAATATTTACCTTCATATATTAAAAAGTCACCAGCCATTTTTGTTGCAATGGACAAACTTATTTCATCGGCAATATTTATTGATAAATACCTGAAAGCGCTGCCTTTAAATTTTCAATGGCAGAAGGGGCCATTGCAAGTATATCCCCTGAGTTTCTTGACCGATTACTTCAGATTGCCCATACCATTGGTCCGCACGAACTATAATTTTCTCTTTTACTTAAGGGAGGGGGATTTTCTGCAACAAATCGATAATGAAGCATATCAGGTAAAACCGAATGCTATCGTGTTCATATCTGCGGGAACAGCGAGTTCGTTAAAGAAAGTGTCTAAACAGATGAAGGGGTATTTTATATTGATAGAAGAGGAATTAATGCCTATTCTGTTTGGGAAGCAGCAGTTACTTAATTTATTTACGATCAGTCCTGTTTTACAGTTGAATCAGCTGGAAAGCGACTGGATATTTGATATATCGAAGTTACTATTTTCAGAGTGTAGCATGCCATTACCTAATATGCATGTTGGTAGCGGGCTTATTCAGGCTTTGCTGCACAAGGTGGTGGCGCTGTCAGAAAAGTCAAAACCGCTTTCCCGTACGGAGCAGATCGCCATTGCGTTTAAGCAATCCGTTCATAAACATTTCAGGAAGGAAAAGAGCCCTGCTTTCTATGCAGGCGCTTTAAAGGTATCTGAAAACTATCTAAACAGATGCGTAAAGGCTTTGTACAATAAGAGTTCAAAAGAGATCATTCTGGAGATCGCCATTTTGTATGGTCAGATTCAGTTATGGGATGTAGCTGTACCGATCAATGAAATCTGCTATGCGCTTAATTTTGACGATCCTTCCTACTTCTCGCGGTTATTCAAGAAGGTGACCGGTTATACGCCCTCTGCATATAGAAATATGATCCTGCACAATTTGTCCTAGATATTACACGCTTACTTCTATTTATTCGCTTTAAACCACTTTAGTTTTGCCCGACAAAATAAAGAAGGTTTATCGTGACTGATATTGACCTGATTGATAACAAAGGTTAATTAGAATATCGGATAGGCCGTAGTCGCATCAGCATAAAATTGTACATAATATGTTAACAGGATTCAGACACCTTCATGGGTTTTTTGCAGATTTGGTGATTGTCTTTTTATTGATCGCGGTAATAATATCTTACGTTGGTCTGATAAGGAATAGGCCATTCACCAAAAGGAGTAAGATTTTTTCGCTTATAGCACTGGTGAGCGTACATGTTCAAATGGTCATTGGTATTGCTATATATTTTCTTTCTCCTTTGGGGATATCCAATTTCTCAAGGGCGATGATGAAGCATGCAACCACGCGCCTGATCGGTTTGGAGCATCCGCTGGCAATGATCACAGCAATTGTATTGATCACGATCGGTTATTCAAAATCGAAGCGGGCAACAGATGGACAGGCGAAGTTTAGGCACATTGCGATTTTTTATTCTATAGCGCTGGCTTTGGTCTTTTTGAGAATTCCGTGGAGTTACTGGATGAGTTTGTGATAGGCTGTTTGCAGTCTTACCGCTTATTCGAGCAGCAGATCGAAGATAATCTTCACCTGTTTGGGCGTATATCTTTTTACGCCCTTTTTATCTATTTCCTGCGGATAACCTATGTGCTCGTAGTTCCTTTTTAGAAAGGGGAGGATAGTATTAGCAGGCATATTAAAGATTTCTTCTAATTCTGTAATACTATAGGACCTTACTGCCACAGGGTATTTTGGGTTATACATATCTCAATGCTTGTCTGATTGTGGGGCAAATATACTAAATATGGATTGTTGTCATGCTATGGCAGGGGAGCAAAAATAGGCCCCTGAATAGCGAACCATTCAGGGGCCTGTTATTTAATACACCTGATCAATAAGTGGTGGCGCTGTTATAAGCCGCTTCTTCAGCATCCTTTTTTGCTTTGCGTGCTTTCAGATAAGCTTTTGCTTCTACAACAAAGTGGCCTGCTACCAATAACGATAACACCAGCCATCCTATAGACCAGTACAATTTGGATTTGGAAGATGCAGCCTCTTTAATTCTTTTAATGTCCAGTTCAGGTTCAAAAGAGCTGTAGGAAGGATCAGACTTTGAATAATACAACGGCATTTCTGCTGATGTCGGAGGTGATGATAAACTCCGTTCTCCATTATAAGGTCCTCCGCCATTTACTTCGTAGCTATAGGTTACTTCGTAATATTTCACGGGTACTCCCATGATCTTCATGCTTACCTCTTTATAAGCTGGATTTACTTTTGCAACGGCTACTGTATTGTCCTTCATCATGGCTTCCAGTTGCGGAATATATTGCAGTTCGTCACGTCTTTCCTTGTAGCTGGAATAGCAGCCGTTGGCAAAGAACATCATGACAATAACGCTGATGAGGGGCGCTAATTTGAATGGATTTTCAGGTAATTGCTGGGTCATAGGTAGTAGGTATATTTTGCGCGCAAATATATAGTAAAACATTAATAAAATATATTATACAACTGTCTGGGTCAGTTATATACCTATTTTTTTATTTTGCTTTTAAATAGTTCAATGCGCTTTTTATATTGTGCTTCGCTTTGTTGCTTCGCTTTCATGTCCCAGTCGGTCCTCTGCTGGTTCAATGAGATAGCAAGATTGGCACAATCTATTGCTTCCTGGTATTTCATTTGCTTCTCCAGGATATCTACTTTTTGTCTGTAATACCAGGCATCGTTTTTTCTTTTGATGGCTTTATCGATGAGGACTAATGCGCCATCCAGATTTTTGCCCAGGTAGAAATAGTACTCCGCAGCTGTTGCGTATTCATCGGGGTCGGTTGACTTTTCTGTCAATAAATGCTGTTGTACAAAGTTACTTACTACCTTATCTGATTCCGTTTCCACCGGGAATGAAATCTGCGTTTTCTCCCATGCTATGTAAATAACGGCGTTATTGGGTACTACGTCAATGTCTATTGTCAATGATTCATAATGACGGTCTGTTGACTTAGCCTTCGTTTTGAAGCGAATGACATCCTTTTTTTCGTCATAATCTGAAGTGCCATATAGCGTGGTGTCTGTATTTAATATTACGGTCCATTCATTCTTGTCTGGGATCGTAAAGAGCGAATAGGTGCCTTTATTTATTGTTTTATTATCAATAGTGACTGCGTGATCGAATGTGATCTTTGTACAATTCCCGGCTCCGGTCCGCCATAGGTTGTTGTACAATACCAGTTCACCGAATACCTTTCTTCCTCTGGCTGCCGGACGTTCGTAGTTAACGGTGATATTGGTATTCCCGATCGTTTGCTCAATTCTTCCATTGGGACTTAAGCTGGGGAAGATGGATTGCGCAAAGGAATGGGTTGTTGTAATTAGAAATGCGATCGTTAGCAATGTTTTCATGTTGTGTGTTGATGTGGTTTTCAATGGTGTTTGGTATGTGGTGTTGATGTGTTTGCGATTATACGGTTTTTTGGGATAAAATGCTCAGTTGCATCAAGACCTTCTTTCATATTCCCTGAAATCCAGTTTCCCTGTTATTAGATCATCCTGGAGTGAATAATATCCAAATTTCTCTCTTCTCTTTGAAAAAGCGCCAAAAGAGTTGTTATCAAGCCATTTTGAATTTTTTGCCATTTCGTAAGCGATGTCGTACCAGTACGAGTTTTGTTTTTCAAAAAGCCTGACAACTTTAATACCGTCACCAATTTCAAAGTATAAATTCAAAACAGTACGTGTTTCTGTTTTTTCGATAACTGCCTGTCCGAGCTTTTTTCTATCTCTTGAGAATTTTTTTGGATAGGCTATTTTAAACTCGTAATCGTTCTCCAAAATTTCTCTATAAGCCCTCTCGAAGACATGCTTATCCCATTGATATTCTTCGCTCAATTGAAGCGTGGATATCTGAATAATATCGAGAATGTATTTGTATTTCCCCTTTTTATCGAGGGCCGCAAATGCTTCACAATCGAAAAACGGAGCGATAGCGACGATAGCGCCATTCTTCCATGTTCTATTCCAGGTTTCGTGAAACGCAGGTTGAATTGTTATTCTGCTTATGTGAGGAGGTTTGTAATTATACATTTTTTGAACGTACAAGTCACTTATGAAATTGATTAGTGATTTTTCCTCCCAATATTCGGGTGTCTCAGACGTAAAAATGCTTGGGGTATATAGTGTTATATCAGAGAAGGGTGCTCCCATCGGGATTATTTTAGCTATAATATTATATAAAGTTGCTACCACTATTTAGTTTGAACAGTAGTTTTTATATTCAACACCTGAAGTTAACTAATATTTCCGTCTCTAACATCCACTATCTGCAACGGTCAGTATTACACTAAGCCGGCAATTGTGAGCAGATATAGTTATTGGTCACCGGGGATAAAAAACGGGCTACATTTATTATTTTAGCCGAACAATTATACCTATGACCGTAAAGGACCTAATTTACAAGGTGTTAAACTATAGATATCAATGGGCTACCAAAGAGCTTAATGATAGTGAACCTGCCAGGATCAGAATGGCGCAGATCAAGGTGTTGGCAAAAGCATTTGGCCTGTTTAACGATGTAGATGTAAAAAAGTTTGCAAAGAATGATTATCTAACAAACGATGAAGTTATCAAGCATATTGTTGTCGGATATTTTCTGCGTGTGCAGTCCTTCGAAGATGTACACCCCTTAGTAAAGGATAAGATCCTTGCATTTACAAGACAACATCATCCTTTTTTTCATGAAAGCAAACCGCTCAGATTTTCTGATATCAGGTGGTTATTCAACGACTTGTTTCATTACAGACAGAAGATGTATGAGGCTACTTATCCTTCTGGTGGTATGCTGGAGGGTTTTTCCGGAGGGCTATACTATTCAATATCGCTTCAAGCTGAATTGAATGCTATTATCGGGAAAAATATATCAGAGATCGATGACACACTGGCGATGATCCTGGACCCGGAAATGAGGCATCTGAGTACGCTTCCTCCTGACTATCCTGATGTCGACCTTGATGCAATAGATCACGAATGGTTCATGGATAATTTATAGTACGCAGGGTATATTTACCCGACCTAATATGTAATACGTGAATAAGAAATTACTCAGCCAACGGCACCCTATATTCTATTTTATCTCTGTGTGGACAAAGCGTATTAAAAGACAGCTGACATGGCGCTTTGACGCGAAGAAATACGCATCTGATAGAACTGCTGACCCACTAAACTACCGTATCAAAAAGCATCAGTCTGTTCTGCTGAAAAAATTGGGTGAGAATAATGAGCAGTTGCAGATCAACAAAGTCACTAATCTTAAAATCGCTGCCGGCAGAATAAGCGGTATACAGATACGACCTGGTGAGACTTTCTCCTTCTGCAAACTGGTCGGCCGACCCACAAAGAAAAAGGGATATCTGCATGGAATGGAGCTTACGTTTGGTGAAGCGCGCGCAGGCATTGGCGGCGGTATCTGCCAGATATCTAATCTTATACATTGGTTGGTTATTCATAGTCCGCTGACAGTAACAGAACGTTATCACCATTCTTTTGATCCGTTTCCTGATGACGGACGGGTATTACCTTTCGGTAGTGGCGCCACTGTATTTTACAACTATAGGGACTACCAGTTTACCAACAATACGTCACATACCTTTCAGATTAACCTGTGGTTTACGGATAAATGTCTTGAAGGAGAATTAAGGATTGACGAAGAGCTGGACTATGCCTATCATGTTGAGGAACGGGATCATCAGTTTCTTAGAATTGATAACGTGTTTTACAGGAAGAATGAAATCTGGCGACATAAGATATTGAAATTTCAGAGTGGGAAAGTCGTCGGGACCGAACTGGTGACGAAGAACTTTGCAAGGGTGACTTATACTCCTGAGAATTATGTGGAAGGATAGCCTACCGTACCGGCGCTTTCGGCACATCATATTGCTTCAATTCATCGGGCAACCAGGCAGGGTATGCGGATACTTTCTCCTTCGCCTGGTCTGACACCGGTACTTTCCAGATATCGAAGAACTGTGTAAGATTGGTTTTTGTTACTTCGCAAATGGTCAGGAACCATAAGTTTCGCTTTTCTTCCTGCGATTGAGGGTACTGTTCTTTCGGGATAGACCTGAATTTAGCATAGGTATCATCTATGCACTGCCAGCCAAATCGCTGAATGAGCTCTATATACATGCAAAGCGCCAGGAAAGGGTCCTGGGCCCACTTCTCAAAAGAGGGGTTGTTTTGGAGGTAGTTATTGATCCTTTTTAGTACAATGTCTTCACTGGCAATGTTTTCGTGATTGTAGATGCCTTTGTGCAATACTTTGTCATATACATGCATGGTGAAGAGATTAACGGAGACCTCCTGCAATTCACCGAAATCAATACCCCAGAACTGGTGACGGTGACCAAGTTCGTGGAACAATCCCCAGGAACCATTAGTACGGACCATAGCCTCATCCAGCATTAATTCGCAACTTTGATCATCCGGGACAATAATGCGCTCTGGTACGGTGTACATGTAGCCATATGCCACATCCTGATCTACAACGACCCTCTCCGGGTGTGCACGGCTGCGGGATATCTTAGCCAGGTCCGCATCAGCATCCATTACTTCGTCCCAGAATTGCAAAAGTCTTACAGGGTTATTCAATTGACGAACGCGATAGGAAGGTACAGTAAGGATAATCTTATCTGTAGCCAGTTCTGCCCAGGGAGCCGGGTTGTTGCGGATGCTATTGGTCCAGTCGGACTCGCTGGTCTGACCCAGTTTAAAGTAGGGCGCTTTTACGGCGCCTGTTACTGTGAAAGTGATATGTTTCAATGTGCTGGTATCGGCAACATTGAGCTGCAGCAGGCCACCGAAGGGAGAGTAAATTGATGTAGTATCTTTATCCAGCGGGAATATACGTACCATGTTCTCGGCGCTGCGGGTCAATTGAGTGAGGTCTGCCAGGTCATCGTTGTGTACCCCTATCTGTGCTTTCAGGAGCTGTTCTTTGTCTTTGCTTTGCAGAATGATCTTTACCTCCTGACCAGGTGGGATATACAGCCCGGTGGAATGTGGTCGGAAGTAGATGGCATTCGGTTCTGCCAGACCTTGTGTGCCTACCTGCACCTGTACAGTGATACTGGCAGTAACGCGGGTAGCAGTGTCAGGTACAAGACCCGGAAAGTAACGCGTGCCAGGTGCTACTACAAGTTTATCATTGGTAGTAGGACGTTTCTTTTCATAAAAGCGGCGACTAAGATGATAACGTGCTTTCTCTTCAGCGGTGGACAATATCACCGGATTTTGCGGCGTGGGAATCACCAGCGTGTCAGGGACATTGTACGCTGCTTTAAGGCTTTGCAGCACGGTGGAATTAATATCGTTATTTTCAAAAAGCAGGTCCACTGTTGGTTGCACGATGTACTTATCCGTTATATCATCAAGGAAACCGGTAGAGGGCCTTCTCAGTAGCAGGAGCATCTTAGACAAACGGAGATGGTCAGGCACACTATCTATGATCAGGTCCTTGTTTTGGGCGGAGCTGAAGAAGGCCATATTTATATCATAGATACCAGCTTTTTCCAGCAAGGTATTGATGCCTGCATCCTGTACGATGGCGCCGGGTGAGGCCCGCATTTTATAAAACATTTGCTCATAAGGAGATACCTGTATAAGCGTACCTCCATTACGCACGAAAGCTTCCAGTGCTTTGAGCGTGTCGTTATCTTTTATATCTGTTTCCAGGTAAATAATATCAGTATACTTTTTAATGCCTGTGTTTTTGATAGGGTAGGTGTCTATGTGACGTTCGTCTGCCACCTGTAAGAAAGCACTATCTGCATGCGTGTAAAAGCCCATTTTAGGCTGTTTATGCCCATTAACGGCATATGAGAAGATATTCTGTACCAGTTGCAGTACGTTAGCATCGTGCAGCAGCTCTTTACGCAAATAGGCGCCGCTGCCAAAAGCAATGATCTTGCCTTTGCCAAGGGGAGCAGCTACGATCACATTCACTTTTATGGGCATCTCGACATCAAGATTACTCACGGCAATATTTTCCGCGGTATCATTAAAGGTGAGTAAAGAAAATATGACGTGCGAAGTATCCGGTAATGGCAGGTGCTGTACATTTTTAAGCAGGAGAGGTTTGTATAACTGCTGAGCGGTGACTGGCTGGTGATATAGGGTAAACAACAGGTATAATATAAGTACAGGCACACTGGAAAGCTTCATCGGGTTATTTTTCAGTAAAATACAGGAACAAAACTGTATATGCAAGTGTGCTGGCTAATGCGGTTATTGCCGGACATCATTGAAAGTTGACAATCCTGGTAAAAAGAACGGGGTTGTATCATAAGTAACTCGATGGCTCTGAGAATTTCTTATAGAGAAATTTTCTCCATCAGGTACCCGAATAAATTTGGGTAAAAGTTATTTATGAGACAGCCCCTTGCCAATATTGTATCGTTCAGTCAACCGACTGTCCGTTAGTTAATGATATATGTTCTCGCGTTAACTTTTGCGCAGCTTTTGATGAAAGAGAGGACCGTTTTGTCGTCTATCTTATATCCCTGCTTTTCTGCCTCCTGAAAGTCCTGACACGCGCCATTCTCATCTTTTGTCTTCATCTTCGAAACACCCCGGTAATAATAGGTCTTTCCATCTGGTTCCAGATTGAGGGCTTTAGTATATGCTGCTATTGCCTCGGGATAGTTTTTTAACAGGAAATTAGCATTTCCCTTTTCACTGAATGCTGCTGTATGGTGTTCATTTAATTCGATGGCTTTATCAAAATCCGGGATAGCTTCCTTATTCTGGGAGAGGTCCATTTTGAGATATCCTCTGTAATAATAATTCTCAGCATCCTGGGGCGTCAGTTCTATCGCTTTCGTAAAATCATCTATGCCACCTTTCGCATCTTTCATTCTACCTTTTGCGATCCCTCTCATATTATATGCTTCTGCATCATTGGGCGTTAGTTTCACGATGGTATTCAGGTCTTTTATGGCAGCTTTATAATCTCTCTTTACAGCCATCAGGAGCAGTGCTCTTGAGGAATACATATAAGCGCTGTCCGGAGCAGCTTCAATGGCCTTGTTATAGTCCTTTAAAGCTCCGTCATAATCCTTCATGTCTTTTTTAATGATCCCGCGGTTATGCAGGGCTCTTGCGGCAGTCGGGTCTAATGCGATGGCACGGGAATAATCTTCCAGGGCGGCTTTGCTATCTTGCAGTTTGTACAGCACATTGCCTCTTATGGTGAATGCCTCTGCATTTTTTGCCGACAAAGCAATGGCTTTATCTAAATCGGCCTTAGCACCGGGATAGTCTCTGTTTTCATACTTTGCTTTTCCCTGGTTGAGGAAGTCTTCTGCTGTTTGCTGTCCATATGTTACTGCGGAGAGCAGGAGAAGGAAAAGGGTTGTTAAATGTCGCATTTGATAAATTGTGGTAAAGGAATATTTCATGGTTTAAAGGTTGGGAAAGATAGTTTTTATATATCATAAGATCAATTTGAATAAATGAGGGGGCCATAATTAGGGAAGGATGTTCATGTAGTAAAGAATTGCTGAAAGTGCATATACAGGAAAGCCGGAGATATCATCTCCGGCTTCACTATTGTACCTGCTATTAGCAGATGGATACCTGCTTTATCCTAGTATTAAAATGCTTTTAATACTTTCTTTTTACATTCTATTGTCTGAGGATCAAAATCCGGTAATTGGACGCCTACTCCGTACCTTGCGTATACTTCCATCTGGTGCTGGGCGCCTGCCTGATCCACCCATAAATTGAGCTCGCTCACAGTAAATCGTTCTTTTATGTCGTTATTGGCGGTACTATTCCTGTTAATTAATGGAGCAGAAAAGGTCTCCAGGAAATCGTACTCAGGTTGCTGATAGTCTGCCTGAAGGAATGATATCGCCAGTCCTTTTAGCAGCTGTTTTAAGTATACGGGTTCTCCTTTCTGGTTATATTCAACGACTATATCTGACGCAGCCGGTGATGGATCATATAAATCGCTAACAGCATTGATGCCATCATAGGTCGGGAAATGAGGAACGATATCATTCTTATTCTGATAATGAATTTGCCCATCGATCTTGTTGTTCAGATCAGTAGCAAAATGTCCATTACCGGAAGCCGGTGCTGCGAATGTGCAAAGCGTTATGTTGTCGGCTGATTTATTCTGCGCTCTGAGCATTTCCCGGTAATAGGAACTGTACACCTTGGCCATATTTCCTCCGAGACTGTGTCCTGCGATGATCAATTGCTTGTTGTCCTTACCTCCTGTTTTTTCTATCAGGAAATCGTGCAGTAATTGATTGTTGCCATCAGGTAGTTTATTTTTTGCCTTCATCATTGTGGTAAATGCAATATAAGCACCAGCTCCAATACAAGGCAATTCATCCTTTAAGGTATGTTTGGATTTGTCGTAGAAAGGCCAGTATACTAATTCTGCATTCATGTCTTCCAGTATCCAGTCAACAAAGACATCCCATTGTGTGAAAACGCCTTTACAAATTACAGAACCTCTTATGATCAATGCATAGAGCCCTCTGGATTTGTTTTCTGCTACAAAAAAGTAATTAGGGTCTTTGGGTTCACCACTGACCCAGACGATCTCCCAGTTTTCGTCAGGTACTTTACTGATGTTGATTAAAGGATGCTGACTGGAAGCGACATGACAAAGGGGCAAGGAAAGTATGCCCGCCGGCCTTTTGCTCATAGCGTTTTCTGCGCTCATAGTTATGGTTATTTTGAAGTTAAAAAAACAAAATAGGGGGTGTGGTTGGTTGATTGTCTTACTGCATTCCTCAAATTAAATTAAGGAAATAATTTGAATTTCGAATAAAAGAAATGAATGAGAGGTTTTATATAAAGTGAGATAAAAGTAACTAAGGTTCGTTCAGACAGTCTGCTCTTTGCGCCCACACACTTTCCGGGTACTCCTGTAATAATCGCTCCCAATACGGGACGATACTTTCCGCATTTCTTTTATGCAGGAAATAAGCGACCACTCCGGCCCAATATAAAGCTTCTGGTAGTGAGGTGTTGGTGTCTGTATTTGCAATGTAGGTCTCGAGTATCCCCAACGCTATCTGTGGTTGTGCTTTTCGCAGAAACGCAATAGCGCGACCTATTTCCATTTCAGCGAAAAACTGTTGGCTGTTCAGGTAGCCGGTTGTTCTTCTGACTTCACTTCCGTCATTGGCGAGAACGATGAAAGTCGGGGTCCATAGAACAGGAGAGACGCAGAGTTTCTGACCAGCGTGGTTGCTGATATCATATTTTATAAAGACAAAGTTTTGCTCAATGTAAGTAAGCGTTTCCAGGTTTTGATAAGTGGTGCGCTCCATTTTTTTGCATCCTTTGCAATTAGGCGCCCAGTAATCAACCAAAACGGGTACCTGTCTTTGTCTTGCTATCTGAAAAGCTTTATCAGTTTCAGTTTCTGTAAAGTGATGTGACTGATCATTTGTTTTAAACACTTGCATAACTTGATTTGTTACTGCAAAGTTGACAAATAGGTACATCAATCAACTGTGACAATCGTCACAAAATTAACGCTGGTTTGCTAGTTTGTCGTTTAGGTATGAAGTTAACAAGAGGATAGGGGGTGAGCTGATTTTATTAAAAGCGATAAGGCGGGAGGTGGATTTAACAACCATTATGGGTATTGGAAAATAAGGTCAAAAGCCCCGCGGAGCTTTTGACCTTATTTTAATTATTTGATCTTTTTTGCTTCATGCTTTTGTCCGTTTTGATAAAGTACTAAGGCATTTACTTTATCTGTAGTGTCTTTTGTAAACTCCAGGGAAGCGGGGAATTCTCTTGGGAAAAACCTGACTTGTGTTTCAGGAAAGAGTTCAAAACTCGGCTGCCCGGTGGCTTGTGCATATATTGATTTGCCTTCTTTGCGAACGGTTAAAATAAAATTGGGGGACAACTCATATTGTCCGACATAAGTTTGTAGCACGGACTCCGGTACAGTTACTGTTTGTTTAACGGTAGAGAAATATAACCCTTTAAAGTCATAGACCTTTGCGACGCTATTGATCACTTCCTGCAAAATGTTGCCATTGTCAGAGTTCACCATGACCACTACGCCGTTCCCGTCTTTCAGGCTTCCATAATATTGACTACGGAATCCTTCATTAGCGCCTCCATGTTGAAAGTATCCCGTACCGGTGCTATCCAGGTTAATAAACACGCCTAAAGCAGCGCTTTTATCGTGGTAAGGTGTTAGTCTGAGTTTAGTTGTAGCCTGGTTTAACACTTTGGCAGATTTACCTTCATAAGCCAGTTGCGTTTCGATGATGTATTTAGCGAGGTCTGTTGGATTTGTCCATAATCCTGCAGGCGCTTCTTCGGGATAGATATGATAATTACCAGTCACTGGTTTCCCATTGCCACGATAGCCGGTAGCAAGGAGTGTTGGTTTAATACCCGCAGGTGGCTGAGAAAATGTACTGGCAGTCATGCCTAAAGGCTGTAATACTTCTTTTTTCATGTAATCAGCATAAGGCTGGTGCGTTATATCCATTACGATCAACTGTGATATCGTGGTGCCACCGCCTGAATATTCTGATTTTATACCTGGTTCGTACATGGAACGTACAGGGTCTGAGTTAGCAGGTTTCACACCATTCAGGATCTGTACTACTGTCGGTAAAGGAACACCCTGCTGATAGCCATCAAAACCATGTACTGTCAAGCCCGCGGTATGACTTAACAGGTTTGCCACATTGATCTTTTTTCCTTTGGAGAGACTGTCATATGGGAACTGCCAGCTGGTGAGGTAAGTATTGATATCCGTAGATAAATCCAGTTTCTTATCCTGTACCAGTTTGAGTACACCCACTCCATTTAAGGATTTACTGATAGAGGCTGCCTGGAAAAGTGTTTGTGTCGTAACTGGTATTTTCAGACTATCATCTGCCCAACCATAACCTTTCGCCCAGATAAGCTTATAGTTTTGTATAACGGCGATACTTAGCCCTGGTATTTTATAATGCGCCATTCGTTCAGCTATCGTCCAGGGTGCTTCGCCGTTTAATTGTATGGCGCCGACCAGGTTCTTTTCTACCTGTGATATTTTTTCTTTGTCGGTCTGGGCGTAAATGGTTAACTGAATTAACAGGAGTAAGGGTAAAATGAATAGTTTCATTATTGGGAATTTATGTTGTTGAACGGGATGCGCTAAGATAAGGCAAAGATTGGCATGTAGTATTCCATTGTTGCTGCGGCCTCATAGAAATGTGACGAAATTCTTTAAAGAAGGGATAAATGTCTGATCTGTTGAGAATGAACCTTTACCGGGCGATTAAATCAGACCGGTCTCTTTTGCCCGGTTGACTAACGTAACAATATTGCTTACCTGAAACTTATGCAATAAGGTTGCCCGGTGTGTTTTAACGGTCAGCGGACTAATAAACAACTCTTCCGCGATAGCGGCTGATTTTCTCCCGGCGGCCAGCAACTGTAGGATCTGTTTTTCCCGCTTGGTCAGCTCTGGTACCGGCTGTAAAGTATTGAGATCGGGCTGTTGCATGATCTCTTTTATCTCAAGGCTCATAGCAGTTTTACCTTCCCAGACGGTATTTAATGCATCTAATAATTCCTGGGCGGAGACATTTTTAAGCAAATAGCCCTTCGCTCCATTCCGGAACATCTGTGAAATAATGCTTCTTTCATTCAGGTTACTAAGGGCTACAACGATCGTGTCGGGGTAGTGCTCATTGATGGTTGCGCAAAAATGAACGCCGTTGCCATCCGGCAAGGTAATGTCCAGTAATACGATGTCTACCTTTTGTTGCTGTAGAAAATGCAGACACTCTCCACCGGTCGTAAAACAACCTGCAATTTCATACAGCGGACTACTCTCCAGCAACGATCTGAATCCCTGGATCACAATCGGATGATCATCTACAATAGCTATGCTTATCTTATGGTTATTATGCAACATGCAGTTCGATATTAATAATGGTTCCTTCCGATGATGAGTCAATATGTAAATTGCCATGGAAGTAATCTATCCGGTTGCGGATATTTTTCAGACCAATGCCTTCCGACTGATGCTTGTCGGGATCGAAACCTTTACCATTGTCTTCTACGGTAACAAAGAAGCTATCTTCTTCCTGACTGCATTGCAGCATGATAGTATTAGCATTGGCATGTTTTACGGCATTGGTAATGATTTCCTGTACCATCCGGTAGATCATGGTTTGGGTGGACAGTGGCAATGCAGGATCGATATTGTACGCATTGTACACTAAACGCAGCTGTGGGCTCATGACCGAACTACACAGGTCTTTCAGCGCTTCCTGCAATCCGAGTGTGAGCAGTGATTCCGGCATCATATTGCGCGAAATCCAGCGTAATTCCCGGATAGAAGCATCCAGTTGGTCAGTTACCTGTTGCAGTGATAACTCCTGTGGCGTGTTTGCCGCCGGAATGCGCGATAGGCCCAGTTTGATAGCTGACAACTGGCAACCTAATCCATCGTGCAGGTCACGCGCCATACGCTGACGCTCCTGCTCTTGTCCCTCCATCAGAGCAGTATAATTCGATAATTGTTTTTCCTTCTCTATTCTTTTTAGTTCGGCCTGATAGGCTACTTCCCGTTTATCAGCCATTTTATTGCGGTATTGCAGTCGCATGATAGTAATAACGACTATCAGTATCAATACAGCTACTACTGCCAATAGCAACAATATCTGGAACTGTCTGTATTTTTTCTCATGTTCCAGGTTCAGGATTTGTTTTTCTTTCTCTGCGGTCCTGAACCGGGCTTCCATCGTAGCAATGTCTGTTTTGGTTTGTTGGGCATATAGGGAGTCAGACAAAACGGTGTATTGCATCAACCAGCGATATGCTCCGTCGGTATTGCCTGAGAGCTTTTCAGTTTCAGCGAGATCGAACAACAATTGTTTTTTGTTTCTGGAAAGCGGCAGCTTATTTTCCATTTCCAATCCCTGCAACAAGCTATTTTTAGCTGCTGCATAATTCTTCTCATCTTTGTATACACTGAACTGCTCATACAACAATGCCCGTTTCTCAAACATGTCATTCATCTTGCTCACCAACGCCAATCCCTTTTCCACGCTTTGATGTGCCAATGCATATGATTTGATGGACCTATAATACGCGCCTTCTACGGAATAATATTGCGGCCAGAAATAGGAATCGGGATTAGGCTCCAAAATCTTTCTGGCCTTTTTCAAAAAAGGGAAAGCCTGTTCTGGTGCATTGCTCAAAATAGTAGCGCGGGCAGTCATGACATACACATCGGCTAAATCTGCATACATCTCCCTACTAGTTTCCATGATGGCGATAGCACGTGAGAAATATTGCAGGGACCTGTCATACTCGTTCAAATTAAGCAGTACCAGTCCGATATTGTGATAGCTCAATGCCATTCTGGTGCTGTCCCCGGCTTGCTGTACAAGTGGCAATACTTTATCAATAAGGATATGCAGGAATTCACGTGGTTTGTCTTTTCGTTGTTCGATGGCGCCATAATTACTCCAGGCCCTGGACCGGAAGATCAATGCCTCCTTTTGTGAAAACTTACTTAATAGTTTTTCTGTATATAAATATTCCTGCTGGCTGCGGTCGACGTCAAACTCGAAGTATACGCCGGCCAGGTAGAAGTGTGCGATCGCCGTAAGGTACTCATCCTGCTGGCTCAACCTGATACCCTGCCGGGCATAGTCCAGGGCTTTAGAGGTATCGCGGGTGCTGTAAAAGTCTGAAAGCAGGAAAATAGCGTCCAGCTTTTCTTTTACTGTTTTCGAGGTTTTCAGCACCTGTTGGAGGCTGTCAGGCAGCTTCCGATCGTCTACCACGTGCTGCGCCGCCGCCTGTACGGAGAGGAACAGGAGTAACAGACAGCTCATTTTCCGGATAACGTTTGTTAGTGACTGATTCAATAGCACAATTTTTGAACGGCGATCTAAAAATATGTATAAAACGACTGCTTGTCGCCATATACTCCCTTCGCCATCAAAAATACTCCTTTGGGAGTATTGTCTTCCAGGCTGACTCCGCAGACTTTTGCGTAAGGAATTTCTTTTCAGCCATTAATCATTTGTTAACATGAAAAAGCATTTATATTGGATAACCTTAATACTGTTAATCTCAGCCTGCTCTAAAGATGCCGGTGGCGATAAGGACATTCCAGGTCCTGGTACCGATCCAGGTACCACGCCACTGGGGGCAGGTGTTATTTATTACGACTGGGCTACGGATGGTCCGCTGAGGTTAGACCTGACCACCAGCGCTAAATCATCCTTTCTAGCTTATAATACCCGCCGTAATGGCTGGGATGTGAGCCAGGACAATACCTGGGTGCTCGAATCACGGGACCATCCGGATGATTATGATGCCGAACTATATACGATTACCAATGTCAAGGACAACACCATTGTATCCCAATTCAAAAAGTTCTCAGGTTATGCGAACCTTACTTCGCCTTTATTGTCTTATGATAAAAAGTTGATTCTTGTACCGCCCACTTATGACGACGGCGTTATGATACTTGACCTACAAGGGAATGTCCTTTTTAACCTTGTCTCATTTCAAGGAAAGAAACTCGATGGAAGAGCGATCTGGATGCCTGACAATACCTTTTTATTCAGCCAGGGGAATAGTGTATACCGTACCAACAAGGAATTCACCAATGCAACGCTTGTAAAAACATTCAACTTCGACACCTGGGGGCATTTCAGTGTTAGTCCGGATGGTACGAAGCTGGCATTGAAAGGAGGGAACCATTTGTGGATGATGAATATGGATGGCAGCAACCTGACCCAGGTGACTGAAAGCAACTGGACAGAAGTCTGGCCGGTGTTTTCGCCTGACTCCAAATACCTGTTAATCGGATATGACTATATGCTTACTAATCAATGGGGGCGTTGGTGGAGGATGGCCATTATTCCGGCAGATTTTAAGAAATATAATGTGGGGGACAATGCAGATAAAAGGGTGATTCAGCTGGTCGCAAAAGGAGAGAGTATTGCGGAGGCTGCGAGTGGGGTGACGTTGTGGAGGTAGGGGGAGGTTGAATAAAAGAGTTGTAAATTGTTTGTTTACAACTCTTTTTGTGTATCTGGCGGAGTCGCCGAAACCGCCTGGTCTGCAAGCTATAAAGTGTCGGCTGCGTATGCTGTGTCATTGAATAATACAGTTGATGCGATCCTATTTTACTTGCTGAATCGATAAAACCAGATTATTTGTCCGTTGTTTGCAGATCAAGCAATGTCCAGTTCAGCCTTGATGACCAATCGCCACCATTGTATTTCAGCTTTGCAACATAATACATCCTGATCATAGCACCAAAGCTGTTTTGGGCATCAACGTAGCTGGTTACAATGTATGTTCCATCGCCCTGGTATTTAGAGGTGAAGTCCAGCACTGGGAAGTCTGCTGATCCAGGCGCTTTCAGCCGGTCTTCTACAAAACGTTTGGAAATCGTAAATGCTTCTGTATCCATTTTTGAACTGTCTTTTTTTTCACTTTCGCCATCAGACCCGAATGCAAGGAACGTAAAAATGCTACAGATGATAAGCGCTAACAGATGATTCTTGAACATGTTTATTAGATTTATTTAGAATAATAATAGGTAATGAGAATCCTATGCAATAACATATCAGGTCCGCAGTATCGTAGGTGCCACGAACGATACCAAAATATTGTCCGATTTCAGACCCTGATCCCAGGATAAGTGGAATCAGTAGGTACGCATTAAGCCTGCATTTCCATAATAAAAAAATGGCAGCAGTAAAGGAATACATCCATAATCCATCCGGAAATGAGTATAATACCCAGTGAGGTAAAGGAGCGAGAGCAGACGCTTTATACGTTGTACGAAGATGCTGGATCGGCATTTTGAGGTCGATTAACTCCATCCAGTAAAACATTGTTAAGCATTCGTTTCTTCCAAGAATGTAAATAAATCCTCCGACAGATACTGGAATAATGCAATTGACGATGACCGATTTCATTTCCCGTTATTCTTGGTGTTTTTCTAATATAGAGATTGTATAGTTTCCCTGGGTAGCATTCTTTTATTTTTAATAGTTTTTCCTGGAATCTGATGTGCATTATATCCAGTTTATTTTTATTGCCACTACACTGGCAAAGATCAAAAACATTATTAGGGGAAAAAACCTGTCCCAAGAGGAAAAATCCCCTTTTTAACGAAAGTGCTAAAGGGGAGTGATGTGGAAGAACAGACGTGGCTTCTTTGAAAACTTTTGTCAGGACTATCTGGCCTTGTTATTTAGGCATATTTAGTTTTATAGATAACAGGGCGCCAATGTGTTTTAATATGAGGGTCAGGGACACTATGCTAATTAACCGGAACTTTCTCAGGATGAGGGTGGCTGAGTAATATTACCTGGGGGCGTGGTCTAAACTATTGTTATAAAGTTTGACTTTTTTCGAACATAAAGAACAGTTTGGCGTTTTATATGGATTCTTTTAGATGTTTGTCCTTGTGGTAAGCAGTTATCCCTAAAGTATATTTCACGTCAAAATCAATTCTTATGAATGAAGAACTGAATATTGAATTTTATAAACAGATCAAAGAGGAATACAGGCAATATGGTTTTTATGTCCAGACATTGACTAAAATGAAGTTTGCCGCTATTGCGAGTGTTATAACATTTTTTATTGTAAATAAATTAGCGTTGGGTTTTATAGCCGGAGAAATCGAGCTGGTGGCAATTGGTATTCTACTCATACCTGTTGTCTCTTTTTTCCTTGATTTGAAAATATTGGAAGTAACGCTGCATATTCGTTCAATATCTAAATTTTTGTCTGAAAAATATTCTAGAGACAGCTTTATAGGGGAATGGGAAGATTTAATTTGGTCAAAGAGTTTTATTACGATTAGCAGAACCTATTTGACGATATTTTCATCTGTCGGAATTAGTTTTATTATTCTCTGGACTTCGATTTTTTTAGTAGCTGTTTATTTGAAACATGATTGGCGGTTTTTATTGGTAGTGCTGGGGATACTGTTTACCGTTGGAGGATTAGTTTTTTCGATATTATTCTTTAAAAGAATTTGGTCTATTGGTAAACGAAGAAAATAGTGGTTTGTATGATCTTAAGAATAGGTTATTTACGATAAGTGTCCCTGAATAGCATATTGAGTTTTCTGTTTTTTCTGTCGCTTTTGTTTGTTGGCGGATTTTTTATTAATAGTTGCTATTGTTGAATTAAAGTTACATACAATTTTCATGAATTAAATCTATCAACTGAATAATAGGGTGAAAATTATAACTACTTATTACGTAAAAATTAGCTATGATCCCCAGGCTTCCGAGAATCTGACTTACCGTTGGATTGAGTGCAACTTTAATGTAGAATGTTTTATTTCAATTAATAAAACATAAAATGGGGCATGACGTCCTTTAAATAGCAAACCTACTCCATGAATGAGTTTACTAATTAAGACAGCCTATATGTCAACGTTGTTGAGCCTATTGATATATATTATCAATAGAGATGTGTCAGGAAGAGTTTTTATCTAACCGCTATTTCGAATATGGGTTTCTCAAAAATAAAAATTGATTCTTCCGGCAAGCTGTCCTCCACCCCGGCAGGCGGAACATTCTTATACGCTTTTTAGGTATTTGCTTTAATAACCTTCGCACTGTATGCTGATTATGCGTCATAGGAATGTATTCGAGATAATCTGTATGACGATCGTTCTCAAAATAATTGTCTGTCAGGACACAATTATAACTAAGATGCCCTTTTTCCCAATGAAACGGATACGTAGGATGATATGTTTTGATCCTATAAGTACCTCCCATACCGCTTAAGTGCATGCCGATGAATGGCCGGATAGCAACAGGAAACTTCAGCTCAACCAGGGAGTGAGGGTCATGGGGATTTTGTAAGCTGACCGGGGCATATTTCTCAGGAGTCCTCCACATCACATAGTCCTGGCATAACTCTTGGATACCTTTAGCTGTGGCTGTGAGGCCCCTGGTAGCAGCACGAAGAGTAGCTGCGTTGTTTGGCGCCCGTGCTAGTAGTTTCTGAAAAGGATGATAAAAACGGTCAAACCAATTGGTGTCTTTCCCCATGGAAAATATATCATTCATAATGGTAACATACTCATTCCTATCACTGTCGGAGGTGTCCAGAACACGCTCAAATAGCACCTGCGCATAATAGTTTTGCTGCGGGGCCTGTACACGTTTGAAAAAGTCTGTCAAGTAAAATAACATGAATTTATCCCTGACAAATGAAAGAGCTAATTCAATTGGGGCTACATGAAGTATATCGAGCAGTTCAAGATCATCATCTGCAGCAGCCCGCTGCATGTCTTCAAAGAGAACAGTCTTTCGTTCTGCATAAGGTAACAGCATCAGGACTTGGTTATATTTACTTCCCAGTGCCTCCAGGAGGTCCTGCTTCTTTCTATCCAGCCTTCGGCTGTTGTCTTCAAATTCCGGTGAGTGATCTGTATAATCATGTGTACTCCATAGCTGGGCACTTTCCAAGCGGGTGTTTTTATATTCCTGAAGTAAAGCCTGGTCAATGCGGGCGATGTTGACAGGTGCGTTTTGTTTCACGGTATAAGTCTTTATTTCAGAAAACGAATTTAACTTGATCTCTTATAAGCAGCCTTCAACAATCATAAAATCAAAAATGCTGGAGATATTATCTCCGGCGTTCGCCATTTTTCCGTGCCCAGTAGCAGTAAATTCTCGAACCAAATTGTTATGGATATCGATAGCTTGTATAATGTAAATACTTAGTTATATAATTCTAGATGTGGGAACGCTGCTCCGATCAGTCGAACCATTTCAGATAATTAGTATTTAGACTACTTACGTTGTGATTTTTGATATGTATTTGAGAGCCTGTTTAAGAGTTCGTTATCCTGTGATATAACGATATTATTTATTAGCTGGCAACTTCTAGCATTTACATATTCTACCGCTTTCCCAGAGTTTCCTTGGTGAATCAATTTCTTTCGTTTTAAATCTGATATCTTAACATCTTCACTTTCATTTAAATCCACTGCTAGACAATGGTAGGAAGATAAGGGAAGGAAAAAGAAACCTTTGCCTACAAGTTTCATGTTAAAGAATGTCTTATCATCTTGAAATACAAATCCCGGATTATCGGACGTCAAATATGTTGGGCCATCAACTGGTGCATGCAAAATATGCCACTTTAACCCACATAATGCTGCTCTATACTTAATTCTTCTATCCTCATTTTCGTGTGAATGTATTAAACTTGATAAATGCAATTTCTTGTCTAAGTTGGGATCAGCTTTGTGAGTCTCAATTATCTGTTGTGCCACAATTTTCTTTACCTCTGGAGAATAGGTCTTATAGGGATTGTCTTCGTTTTCTATTTCATCTAAAATGATATCCATAGCATCTTCTAGACTTTTTATATTCAGACTTTTAGCATGATATGGATTTCTCATTTTCATTTGAATAATAAAATCACAGAACATTTCAGCATCTTCAATGGCTATTTCGTCATCAGATACAATTTTTGAGAACAATTGACCATATTCACTTTCCAGTGACTGTAACACTTCTGTCTCTATAAAGAGAGCATGCCAATGGTTTAATGAAAAGGTGGTAATATAATCTTCTTCGGGACTCTTATAATAATAGTTCTGTGTGCAGATGTTGGTCGTGGAGCATTTTTTAGCAAAAGCTCGATATCCCTTTTTTAAATTCGTTAAGTTCAAATAATAAAGTTTTTCGCCAGCTTTAAAATTTTTTAAATAGCATTGAGGGACATAATGGTGGCTCTTAGCCTCGGACAAATTTTTACCGGGATTCATCAAATTTTGTTTGATATCTATTGATGTAGAAAAATGGGAAATGAGTGAGTATCTTGATAGATGTGTGACTTAAACTAAGCAAGTTTGATTCACACATCTATACTTAATATTATCTTTCAAAATCATAGTTACAATCGCTAAATGAATTTATATCAATAAACTATGTAATTGTCATTTTGTTACTACAGGGTTGCGTAATAAGAGTTTAATTCAACCTGGAACCTTATTACACTTCGCATAACATGTCCAGCCAGAATGTCTGTTAAACCAAGATACAACAAAGTATTAGAATATACGCCTCCACTCGCATAAACGATTTTTTAGGCTCGGGATTCGTTTAGTATTTTTAGTCGATTTATTTCGGATGATGACCTCTGCTAGGGAGTTCGGATCCTATTTCTTCCTCTATACGCTGTTGTTCCTAACGGTTATTCAAGATAATCTATGGCCTCTGAGTTCCATTTGGTGAAGAATGCATATTATCATATAATGTACAAGGTCTCTAAAGACTAAATAGCCCAAAATTTGAGTATTTTCACGTTATAATAGGAACTCAAAATGAAACATATTAAGAAGAAATTGATAAAAACTGACAATATTGAAACCCTTGCCAGATATGTAATAAATGAATTTGAGATAACTAAAAAGCCAGAACAAAAGAGCATGACGGTTGAGCAAGCCTTGGAGGTAGCAAAACATGTTATTGTCACACCCACGTTCAAATATGCTTCACCTACACATGAAATACTTTACATACCTGAGCCAGATCTTGTAGTCCTATATTTTGAAGCCGCAAGATACTATACCAAGTCAACTATAGAGTATAAAAATAAGCTTTTTAGCAGCTTGCCAGATAAGTCTAAATCTATCACGCAGTTTTATAGTGCCTATACGGCTATCAGCTCTACAGTATTAAATATGTTCAATTCTTTAGAGGCAGCTATAAATAGATCGATACCGGATGACTATACTTACGAAAGGAAGGAGAAAAATGGTATCCTTATACATGAAAAAAGTGGAATTGAGAAAGATTTTACGTTCGAGCGCAAGGTCAAAGATGTGCTTCCAGATGCGACTAATAAGAATTTCGTAAAGCAATTTGGCCATAAATGGGATATTATACTTAAGTTAAAATCTTTACGGGATGAGATAACTCATGCTAAATCTGTCAGCACAGCCGAATATTCATACTATGAAAACCTATATACTCAAGCACTAAATTTTGATGCCCTGCCCGCACTTGGGGCTGTCAGAGATTTTATCAACTTCTATCAACACGGATTAATAGAAGAATGTGGTTGTGGTAATACGGATACTGACTTTTAATTTTCTTTTCATTTGGTGACTGCTTCCATAAACATAATTTTTGCGTGATGGTGAGTAGTAGATTAATCTTCACAGAAACTTGGTGCCTTACCCAGAATTGAACTTGTTTAGCTTGATTAATATAAAGTTAGAAAAGATGAAAAATCTTTATAAAACACTAAACCCGCTCTTAGAGCGGGTTTAGTGTTTTCCGTGCCCAGTAACGGAGTGTTTTCGAACCAAATGATGCTGATTGTAATTAGATTGTCAAAATAAGAAGAACTGTATCGTGCCTACGATCATTAGCCATAGCTCAATTTTGGAAATCGTTTAAAATTGATGAAATTGCCAAATTACTTTTAAAGTTATGATAGCACCCCACAATTTACGAGCTCCAAAAAATTGGCAGGATTTCGAAACATTATGCCTAAAACTTTGGGGTGAAATATGGATGATCCCGCACGAAATCGAATTTAACTCTGATAATAGCCAAGGTCAGGACGGTGTTGATATCTACGGACCAATCGACGGCGGCACGGCTTATAATGCAATTCAATGCAAGAACAAGAAATTGAACCTGATTGATGGTTCGCCTAATAGAATCTCAACCAATGATATCCAAACCGAAATAGAAAAAGCTAAAAACTTTAGGCCAGCTTTGAAAAAGCTGGTAATTGCCACATCTTTACCTAAGGACAAATCAATTGAAGAATTTGTTAGGCTTCAAAGTTTGCAGCACGCGCAAAACGGTTTATTTACTATACAAATCTGCTTTTGGGAATTTTTTGAACGAAAAATCACCGAATTCGAAAATGTTTATAATTGGTATGTTAAAAATGAAGAATTTCAACGTATTAAGCAGTTATCTGTAGCATTCCAAGGCGGTGGTGTTGAAATAACTTGTAATCCCAAGTATCAGAAGACTGTTGAAAGATACGTCGTGTCTTCACAAAATGATCAGGTTACTAACCTTAATCACTGGACAGCATCTTTTCTTGATAGCAAAATGATGTTGGCCGAGAATAGCGCCTTATTCTCAGGCATTTGGTCCAGATCAAAAATTGATTGGGTACAACGTTGTTGGTTGAATTTATCGATTTCCAATATAGGCCAGTCAGTTATCGAGGAATTCAAGATAGAGTTGGAGTTTAATGGTAATTTTGAGAAAGTGGGGGCGGAGAAGGGCAATATTTTACTCAATCCCAATTTTTACAATAATGTTAAAGAATACAGTAACTCGGAAACTGACTTATATATAGAACCTAAGAAAAGGATTCTTGTACAAGGCGATAATTTTGTAACAGGCAGTTTTTATATCCAACCTAAAATAGCTGTTGAATGCGACGTTACAATTCGTTGGACGTTACTTTCCCGCGATTTTACTGATTGTGGTACGCTCCTAGTTAAAATCATTCCTCAATATTATGTAGTAATTAACATCCATGAAGTATCCAATCCGACAGAAGTTAGAGATGAGATTTCATATTCCCTGATAGCGCGACGAGGAATGTATGGTATCGGAGGTATCGACTTTCATGACAATGAATCGGATTACCCTGTTCAATAATAATAATGTTTTAGTTGGTTATGAAACATAGTTAGGCATACTAATGAGGTGGCTTTGATGGAATTTTTCAAGAGAACTTACTTTCCCAAGAGCTAACTTTAACTTGTAACAGTTCCGATCTGACCCAGGCCATGTTTATATCATATCAAGTATGATTACTTTGTGTTTGATCGAACCATAGGCAGTCCCAGAGCGGGCTCAAACAACCTTAAAAAGCAAAAGGTCGGAGATATCCGACCTTATTCAAGTGCTCAGAGTATAAAGTTTTTTGTAAAAATACCTCGCCAATTGTTTGGAGCCCTGTCGGGATGGGAAAGAGGGAATGGCTCGTCAGCAGCGCTTTCCCCGGTTTTCAGGTTATTAGCTACATTAATAGGATACTGAGTATCCAGCTCCTTCCCAAGAAGATATCTATTTCATTAAAAAGTTTCTTTTTATGTTCTCGCGAAACTGATCTTCATTATGATTATTGATATTTTCCCATAATTTGTTTCGTACTTGCTGTTCATTTAGTGTAGGATTTAATTCCCTCATACTAGGTAGCAGATTTTCAAATCGCTCCGTTTTAGTTGGTTGAATCATATTTAGAGCATCAGATAACTCATCAAATACATATTCTACTGGCAAGTATACGTACCGATTACTTAAATTCTCATCCTGCAGTGCATCAACAGCAGCCTGCAAGTCACCACTTCCTAATAAAACGTTGTAAAAACCGGTGTAATCTCGAAGCAAGTCTGACGGCTCAATATTGTTTTTTGCCCCAATATAGCACCAAAAAGGTGCGGGAAGTCTTATATCTAAGCTTTGGTAGAAATAAGCACCCTTGCAGGTGGCTAATGTTACAATAAGCTCATTTTTGAGATGGTAATTTATTTTTCTGCAAAGTAATCCCAAGTCTTGCCAACTTACATATTCCATATTACCGAGTTGTAGCCCGGCCTCACCTGCATGCATCTCAAAATGAAGAAGAGGAAAAATACGCCCATTCGTGACCTCTAAGATAATAGCTTCGAACAGTTCATAGAAATCCGTTTTCGATTGAATATCAAAAAATTTCGAAAACAGACCTCTTTCCTTGCATTTAGGCTCTACTGTATACTTAAATAGTTTTTCACCCGTTTTATTTGAATCTTCCTGCCGGAGTGATTGAATAATAATTACACCATTGTACTTTAGCTTATATTGATATTTTCGTTCTTCTAAATTCATAGTTGTATTTTTACTTGATACATTTATACAATATAGCCAATTAAGACAGAATATACGGCCTTGAGTTTGTTTGCGGACATGATAAAGGAAATCAGTTATACAAAAAGCGTATCAGCTATCGCTGGGACTGGGAGACGTGTTCAGACTCTGTACCAAAGAACAGGCCTTTAAAAGGCTGGCAATATAGTACAATAGCGTAGCTGCATCCAATATATAATCCTTTAAAACGCTGTCGAGGACTGTACAAACTCACTATCAAGGTATCCTGAGCTTCTTTACAAACCGGACTACTGATGCTGGTGAAGAGTCATTTAATGCGAAAGTAAATTCCTTTAGAAATGCTATGAGGGGGGAGATGTTAACTTCTTTCTTTTTAGGTTTGTTAAATTATATGCCTACTAATTCCCCAAGAATTCAACTTGATCCTCCATTACCACGTCCGGAATCGAACTCGCTTTAGATTGATTGACAGAAAGTTAAAAAGGAGTAGATAAGCTATAAAAACAAAAATCCCGCTCCTAGAGCGGGATTTGCCATTTCAAGTGCCCAGAACAGGAATCGAACCTGCACTCCCTTTCGAAAACAAGATTTTGAGTCTAGCGCGTCTACCAGTTCCGCCATCTGGGCAAAGCAAGTGTCCTTCACTTGCGGGTTGCAAAGATATTCAAATATTCCAAATAACCAATATTTTTTTAAAAAATATACAAGCGCCTGAAAATATCAAACCTGCATTTCAACTCAAACAATACGTATTCCGACTAAACCCAACTCCCCATCATCTCCCACCTTTGCAAAAAAACAACGATGAAAGCTATCAGAATCCACTCCTTCGGCGGACCACAAGTCATGCAACTCGAAGAACTAGACATCCCAGTCCCAGCCGCGGACGAGTTACTTATAAAAATGTACGCCACCAGCGTGAACCCGGCTGACTACATCATCCGCCAGGGGGGAAATGACCTGCTGAGACCTTATCTGAAACTGCCATTAGGCCTCGGACTAGACGCTGCCGGTACCGTCGAAGAGATCGGCAACGATGTAAAAGATTTCAAAAAAGGAGATAAAGTATATGGCGTACCGAACTTCCCTGGCGATGGCAGTTATGCTGAGTACATAGCAGCCAAAGCCAGTCAGTTTACACTGATGCCGGAGCATATCAGCTTTACAGAAGCAGGGGCATTGCCGTCCTGCGCACTGATCGCCTGGAACGGTATTATCGATTTGGGTAGGGTAGAAGCCGGCCAGCGTGTACTGGTACATGGTGCGGCAGGCGGCGTGGGTAACCTGGCGGTACAGATGGCAAAAGCCAAAGGAGCGTATGTGATCGGGACAGCGTCGCCTTACAATGTTGATTTTTTAAAGCAACTGGGCGCCGACGAAGTGCTCGACTACAAAGAGCACCAGTTTGAAGCGTTGTTGGGTACTATCGATCTTGTATTCAACGCCTCACCGGTAAGGGATGACGCAACAAGATTAAAGTCGGCGGATGTTTTAAAAGAAGGCGGTATTTTTGTGTGTACGCAGCTAGATAGTCCATTTAGCGATGCATTGAAAGAAGCACTCGCGCGGAAGAATGCGACAGGCACACATGTAGGTGGCGGCGGACTTGCCTATGTGTCTTCCCTGAGCGAGACGACCAGGTTAATCGAAGAGGGCAAGGTAAAAGCGGTGATCAGTAAAGTGTATCCATTGGACCAGGTAGGTGAAGCACATCGTGAAAGCGAAACCAAACATGTCCGCGGTAAGATCGTATTAAAAATAAGAGAAGAATGAAGCGATTTAGCACTATCAGTGAATTTCTGCAGTTCAGACAATTACCCCGGCCTGAACACCCTTTGATCTGCGTGTTTAAGGTGGAGTCTGTTGAGCGTCTGCTGATAGAAGCGCCTAAAAGCTGGTTGTATGATTTTTATGCGATCGGTCTGAAAAGGGTCGATAACGCGAAGGACGCGAGATTAAAATACGGGCAGCAGGAATATGATTTCGACAATGGGATCATGTCCTTTGTAGCCCCCGGACAAGTGTTAAGCTTATCGCTGGACGATCATGTCAAAGCAATAAAACAATCAGGATGGATGATGCTCATTCATCCTGATTTTCTCTGGAACACTTCACTGGCGCAAGCCATCAACCGCTATGATTTCTGGGATTATACCGTACACGAGGCTTTGTTTCTGTCTGAAAGGGAAGAGGCAACGTTGGTGCATATCATGGAGGAAGTGCAGCGCGAGTGTCAATCGAATATCGATAAGTTTACGAAGAACATTATCATCTCCCATATCGGGACCTTGCTCAATTATGCCGACCGGTTTTACCATCGGCAGTTTATTACCCGTGAAAAGGCCCATCATCAGGTATTAGCGCGCCTGGAGAAAGTGTTGAATGACTATTTCGAAGGAGACGATCTGACCAGCAGGGGCTTGCCCACCGTTAGCTATCTGGCCCAGTCTTTAAATCTGTCACCGAAATACCTGAGTAGCCTGCTCAAAGTGCTGACCGGCGAAAACACCCAGCAGCATATTCACCGGAAAGTGATCGAAAAGGCAAAGGAGAAACTATCCACCACAGATTTATCCGTCAGTGAGATCGCCTATGAACTGGGATTTGAGCATATCCAGTCATTCAGCAAACTGTTCAAAACGAAAACCAATCAGTCCCCGATGGCGTTCAGACAGTCATTTAATTAACCCTATTCCTCCCCGCCATCATTATTCTCGATGATTAATTTCTGTACCTGCAGAATTTTTTGGTATTCATCAAAATGCCCATCTTTGTTTTGCTCATATACATCGGGACCTTTCATGAAGTCATAGCAGATACGGTCGCGTAATCTCCGTAAATCGAATAACAGCGCATCATAACTTTTTCCTTTGTCCCTGAAGTTGAACAACCCTTCAATGGCGGCTAGTAATGCGATGCTTGCACTGATGATCAAAATAACGTTATCATTACCTGGCTGCCCCCCGCCTTTTATTTTCCAACCAGTCAAAATGGTAATGGAGGCGCCTGCGATAAAGGTGAGGACCTTACTGGTCCGGTATAAGACCGTATACACTCTTTTCTTGCCTTGAATACTGTCAATTCTTAATTCAAGATCGCTGTACAACAGGTCTTTGCCGTTTAATTCAGGGATTTTCATATGGGAGATCAGGTATTATCGGGATATATGATTTTAAAATGATCAGGGCTGTAAGATAGGGAAAAACAAGGAAGCATACATCCCAAAATCACGTGGCCTTCACAAAAGACTGCCGCACATTTTTCAAACGATATATCAATACCGTCAGCGGCAGCAGCATATAAGAAATAGACAGGCCTTTTAAATTGCCTTCTCGCCATGCGTACATAACATCAAACGCAGAGCCAACGATCATGGCAGTAAGCCCCATTACGGACAACACATACTGTAACTTTGACTCGGGTGTCGTACACAGCGCAATAGCAAAAATATGGATACCTAATGTCTGGATCCATTGCTGAGGGGCAATAGGTACCTGTTCCGCTCCGAATATCCTGAAGCTGATCAGTAAAATGGCGCTCAGTACCGTCATCGAGGCGAAATTGATAAACTTGAGATCAATACCCTTGACCGGTAAGTAATAGCTTTTAATGGCCGCCAGAATATAGATAGGGTCTGCAAGGATATAATACCATCCTTTTTGGGCAACCCCGGTGTATACTTTCACTGACAAAAAGATCAGGAGTGAAAGAACTTGGAGATAGCCGGCGGATTTATAGTTCTTTTCGTCATATGCGGTGAACATCATCATGATGAGAATATCACCAATGAAGTGTAACGAAGATACCAGCGAGACAGGAATAAAATCCCCCGCACGATAGATATAAATCAGGACCAGCATACCAATGTATATGATAGTTACCCACCAGTTCTCCTGGAAAAACCGCTCTACCTGTTTAGCAAACGCATTGATGAAAGTCATGGGTCAGGTATTTTTGAATTACTTGAAACTCGTATAGATTTCGTAGATCAGATTGCCGAGTTGGAACAAGGTATCACTCGTCGTTTCACGTCTGAGAATGTTTTCTCCCCTGGAATTCGAAGCATCAAAATCGATCACGCCCCAGACGTCTCCCTGTGCATCGAAGATGGGTATGGCCAGTACATAACACAGGTTAGCATCTACCTCGCCCTGCACGCCCTCCATATGCCTTGGTAAGACCGAAATAGCCACGCCGATCACCCTTCTTCTTTTGAAGGCCATGACCACCGCCACCTGTTTTTCCGTCTCTTCATTGATCTCGAAAGAGGTCCGGTTAGATTCAATAACCTGTTTGGCTGCCCAGTAATGCTTGCACCGGAGACTGCCGTTTTCCAGTTTGAAGAAGAATATCCGAATGGTCGATTCTACTGCCATAAATGGATTGGAGATGGCCTCACAGGCGATCCGGAGACTTTTGTCAACCAGGGTTTTTATCAGCAGCTCCTTTGTACTGGGCAATCCGTTTTGCTGCATGATCGCTCTTTCGATCGCATTGCAGGCATTTCGTAGTTCTATTTTCAATAGGTCCCGTTCGGATTTATAAACATAGGTAGCCGTGTTTAACCCCGCTATATAGCCGGGTAGCTTTAGCTGCGGCGTATTCTCCACCAGGAAGAACGTCCGTTCTTTATTGAACGCACTGATAAATAATCCCATCTCAAAGATCACATTATCTTTGACGCAGTAAGTCTCATTTTCACCCCCGTTCTTGCCGCCATCAGGGGATAGTATGATCACTGCATAGTCATGTTCCTTGCTGGCTTTGATGATGCTTTCTATATATTGCTGGCCCAGACCGAATGTGCCGTTTCGCCAGATCGTAGCGGAGAATTTCTTTTCAGACAGCAGTTCCTCCAGCGGAAGTACTACATCCAGTGCCTCTGAGGACGAGCAGATAAAGATGGATTTCATGTTTGGACGTTTAGCATAGAATGATAATGGGGTCTTTTGCCAATGCCAGTGTTGTTGCACTCCAGCCTGATATCTTATCTTTTGGGGTAATATTTAAATGGTAAATAGCAGCTGGCTGAATGTCGTAGATTGAAGTTGGGCGATTTGTTAATTGAAGGTAACTAATTGTCTATTAATGACGAATACCAACTAGTTGGTATTTTGTCGGAGTAATGTCAATTGAAAAAATCATTTTCTGCGAATACCATGTGCTGAATCGGACATCATAGCATTCCGCCGACCGTTTTCAGGCCCATGCACCCTCTTGAGATACCCCTTTGTTCACATCACGGCCTCAAAACTGTGCATAATTGTACATCCCTGTAATGGCACATTCCCCGCCGATTGGCGTAAATTCAGGTACTCAAAATAATCACAGATGGCAAGACAAAATTCCTTCATCACCTTCACCGGGAAACTCGGTAATTTCATCGGCTACGAACGCAATGGAAAGTATTTCCTGCGTAGCGCACCGGAAAAAGTAAGACAGACGCCCGCCACCCGGCGCGCAGCCAGACGCTTCGGAATGATCAGCAGAAAAGCTGCATTGGTCCGTAAGGCTATTTATAGCGAAATGGATATTCCCTGTGACAGCGAACATATCAACCGCCTGAACAAGGTATTGCTCTCCGCCGCAGGCGATCATACCGCAATAAAGGGCTTCCGCTTTAACGAACACACAGGAATAGACCGGTTCTTTACCCTGCCGCCCAGATTGTTCAGGAACGGTATCCTGCACTTTCCGGCACAATGCCTCCCGCAACACAGGGACATATTATCCCTGGAAATAACAGTGATCGTCACACATATCGATTTTAAATCCCACAAGGTGCTCCATACGGAGGCCATCTCCATAACCATCGGTAACGGTGAAGATTTTAACGGAATGGATATACCCCTGGATATGTCCACCACCGGCACACAGATCGTGACCTTACAGGTAAGAGGTATAGATAAAGAGCGGCCAAGCTGCAATAAAAGATACTTCGCTGCTGATATCATCTCCGTAAAAGAAGAACAGGTACCCATATTTTTCAGCAAACAACGCATACCGCAACAGGCAATACCAGATAAGGAAAACCTTACGGGAAATATATCTCAGGCATCGGTTCAGACGGTCATTAAAAGAGAATAAACAAAGCTGCCGCGGCTGTGATCTTATATTGAGTACTATACCTCTTTACCATTTCTTTTAACATACCCCCAGACCTCAGCATACCGCTGAAGCAATATCCCATTGCCATACGCCATCTCCATACCCCGGAACACCCACCTTGCCGCCTGACATGATACCAAAAGCACATTTCCGGATCAAGTCCACCTCATCACGCCGGCTAATGTAGCTACTTAACCCGTCTGCAAGGGGCGTAACCGTACGCCGCCGCTCCTTTACGCCACAAGTGCTAAAGCCATAGGGTGCTTAAACACGCAAACCCTAAATCTCCTTCATCAATCGCACCTTCAACTGCTCAAGGCTCCTGCTCAAACCATCCAGGTCCTTTATCACCTCCTTCGTCAGATCGCTTTTCCGCTTCTTCTTCTCTAAAACACTTTTCACAAACTGCAGCGCGTCCAGTAAAAACTCCAGATGTTCTATCTCTGCCATCTTCCTGCCCTTTGAACCCGCCTTCGACCACCGCTTCTGATACGCGCTAAGTGCTTCTGCAAATAGCTGATTATCGTCTTCCGCCGTATAATTGATCAGCATGATACAAAGATGGATGTCCGCTATTTCCAGGAACCGCCAGTAGTCCCCTTCGGTCGCCTGCGTGTTGACGTCGGACAGCCGCTCTTTCAGCTTTGCGACCAGGCACGATTTGTCCTTCGGCAACTGAATGGTCACATCTTCCACTTTCAGTTCCTCATCCCATTTACAGTCTTCCAGTAGGGTGAGTATATGTAAAAACCCATTGTAGCTTACATAGGTATATGTTTTATATCTGTTGTTCCTCGTGCAGTCAGCCAGATAGTAATAACAGGCAGACTGCCGGTAGGCCTCCGTCTTTTTACGGGGATCAGACAACATAAAGGACAGCCGCTTATACGCACTGCCGATCAGTGCATACCGGTGACCCGTCTTCCCGAGCAGGATGAGATTTTTCAACTGGGAGATCACCTTCTCAATTTCTTCGATGAGCAGCGCAGCTGTCTCCTGGTTGACGCCCTTTTTAAATGCAAGCAGGAGCTTTTTACTCTTGACATTGTAATACGTTTCCAGTGCCTCAAAAGAAAAAGACCCGTTTTCCAGTTCAGGGATACTTTCGAATTTGAAAATGGCCATATCATAATCATACAGGTCAACATACGCCATGCCCTCCAGTTCTGTAATGGCGACATTGCGTATACCGGCCTTGTCAACCGCTACCGAAATAGCCTCTAGTTTCGTCAGGTAGTCAGCCTCCGTATAATCACCGTTCTCCATATCACTGAGCAGGTTCTTCAATGTGATCTCAGCCTGTTGGGCGATCATAAAATTGAAGTTGAATAGTTGCCCTTTATTGACTTTGATCCGCAGCCGGTAAAAGGGGTCTCCGTAGCATTGATAAGCGCCCCAGGTGTTATTGCGGTGTTTGAACTTGTTATAGATCACTTCACGGGCACATCTGGCAGCTTCTCCAAATGTGTCGCCGGCAAACATTCTTTCATAAAACACTTTTGTAAAATCTGCCGCCGCTTCGTCATTGACCGCCCACCCGGTAACAATAGCGATCTTCACGCCATTCTCGATCAGCTGCGTACCCAGATTAGCCGCCAGCTTATAGCGTTCCCGGTAAAATTTGTCATCAACACCGTTCACCTTCCCGAGGTAACAACAGTTGATAAACACCAGCTCCGGCACGGAACTCATCTGGTTGATCTCAAAAGAAGTAAGATAGACGCCATCACCAATGACCATACCCGATTTAGCCGGTGTTTTAGGGTCATATATACCATGCCCGGCAAGATGAAGGATTTTATATTCGTCTCTGTATAAGGATTCGATAATAGCAGGCGCCTCGCCATTGGGAATATGGGTCGTGTCAAAACCATTATTAGTCAGTATGCTATTCACGACCCTTCCTTCCTCCAATGCTGCCGGCAACGGCGAAAGATAACCCTCCAGGTCAGGATTGGCGATGACAAGCGCCGTATCTTTAACCACATTATTGATCTTTACCCGATAGTCCTCTGTGGCCAACTGCCTTATCATACCTGCATTGATACAGAACGGTTTTGCGTCAGAAACATTATCCTGCAACAGCTCCCAGGGGAACCCCGCCGTATTTTTATCCAATATCCAGTTGATATTCCATTGTTTTTTCAGCTGCTCCTTGAAATCGTTCGGGATCATCAGTTCAAATACCGTTTTGGCCAGAGAAGGCGTCCAGTGATTATTGGCCGAGATTTCGGTTAACAACTTCTCAACGACCTTATTGCTGGTATGCAACTCCCGTTGTTCTTCCCGTGCGCCACCGGTAGACGCGCTGAATGTCAGCGGACCCTCGATCTCCTTATTACCATCATAGATGAAATTACGCTTTACGGTGATCCTGTTCCACCACTCGTCCATATACTCCGCATTGATACGCAATTTCGAGCCCAGGGTCTTGTTGATCTTCTTACTGACAACAATGCTCATGGACTTGCCATCTTCCTTTTCTATATTATTGAGATGATAAAAGCAGTTCAGTACACGATCTTCATATTGCTCGATAAACTCGACATTCTCTATCAGTTTAGCATCCCCATTAAAGAGTTGCTTTACTTTGGTATTGGCATTGGATACCGCCTGTAAGATCGCCCGGATAGAATTGCCGATCGTCAGTCCACCGTAGCCGGAACCAATAATAAGCGAGGTGATACCGTTCAGTTTAGACTGCGACGCATAATTCTTGAAGGGAAGCTTACTGTTCAGATTGATCAGGTACTTTGATATACCCTGTTCGACCGTTTGCGTCAGCTGGAAAGCGGTCAATCCGCCAAAGTCCCCCAGACCCACAATAATGGTCCCCTTGAAATCTTCCTGTCCGGACACCAGCACTTCAGTAGTGCCAATTTTGCCGGGATATAAACCCAGTTTATGTCTTTGTAGTAAAGCGCCCTTTAAATTAACATCAATGGCATGCTCGGCATTCAGAATGCCATCTCCATCAAAATGTCCCGCCAGCACAGGATATTGCGCATATTTCAGATCGCCCTGCGATATCGAGACCTGCAAGGGGTTCTCGCTGCTGCGGATATTATCCTCGATATCATGACCCAGTATGGTCTGGTATACGCCTCTTTCTGAAGTATCGAAATCTATGGCAGGAGGGATGGTGAAGATACGTTCGCCCCGGGTGACCGGCCTGCTCTTGCTAAGCAGATTGGTATATCCGTTCTCTATGATATCCGCGATCCCTTTGAACAGATTACGGTTGTTGGCCAGCGCACCATGGGTAACATTGGCATAATAGACCGCATCATTGGAGATCAGCTTCTGCGGAATGCCCGTTTCCCAGGTGACGCTCTGATCGCCCTCCGTAGTATATAAGAACGCCAGTTCTTTTCCTCTTCTTTTATCCTCGATCCGGTAATCAAACACGGTCGCTTTGTCCTTGCCGGCTATATAGACAATGTTACTGTAATCCAGGCTGTCCATATGCGCCAGCGCAGTGTTACGATAACGTTCAAAAGCCCGCAGATCATCCTCGCCTGGCAACGGCCAGCCAGGATCACCCAATGCCTCCCGCATCATCGTCCAGGTAGACATTTTGGTAAAATCGCAGTGCTCATCAGCACAACGCGGGTCTTTAGATAATGGTAGCAGGTTCAGCAAACCAGGGAAACGCGAAAACACCTTCACCAGGTCTTTTTTCGTGTTAAAGATATCTATCATGTTGAGCTTCCGTATGATCGGGTCCATGCCGAAAAGCACGGCAGGAATACGGAAAGAACCGCCTAAAGGAGCGCCCAGCATCACGAGCCTGAATTTAGCAGAGGCATTCAGCTTTTTCCAGTCCTCCGGGTACTTGATCATGTAGTCCCGCATTAACACGCCTCCCATAGAATGCGCCACGATCTGGATCGGCTGCTTATAGGTACGCAGTGCTGCGATCTTTTCTCTCAGGATATCTGCCACCTCGTCCAACGAACGTCTCCAGTCATAGGCAAATGTCACCACATCATGAGAGGAAGTGAAAAACTGATTGATCTCTTTATAGGCCGTTGCGATCAGACCAGCAGGATTTACGTCCCTGTTGTTGATATCCAGCAGCATAAGATCACCGTTCAGCAGACGCAGATAATCGATCCATAAGCGTTTCTGACCAATATGCAGGGTCGAACCCATAATGCCAGGAAGCAACAACAGGATCGGCTTACTGCCGCTGACAGTCGTTCTGATGATCTCACCGCCATCAATTCCCGACACCGCTTGCCGTTCCTGGGCCATCTCTTCAGGCGACCAGTAGCTAAACCCCGGAATAGTGGCCTCGCCGGCAGTTTGCAACGCTCTCAGGATAGCCTTATTGGTCTCCGCATTGCGGAAGTACCCGAAATGATCTATATCTTTTCCTTCATAAAAGAAGAACTGTGGCGGCTGCAGGCGTTTAGCCCCCAGGTACATCGAATTGGTATTGACGACCAGGTCGTTTTTGCCGGTGTAGAACAGTTTACTGGCAATGATCAGCAGACCTTTCAGATTGACCGCCGCATCACAGTTGCCCGAAATCACCGCCAGCGGTTGCGTAATATAGCTGCTCGCCGCATCCTTGCTGTTAAGCGCAATAATAAAAGGTGATTCCGGGTTCATCGCTTCAACACCAGGCAGTACCTCAATGTTATTTTTTGTATCCACCACCGCCGCAATAAGGTTCTTCAGGGCGATTAAGATCGGCGTAGCAAATACCCCGCTGGTCAGACCAATAAGATTGCTGGTAATATTGAGAAAATGTTCCAGTCTGCTGGATGCGAGTATCGTACCATTGGCCGGACAGGCAACACGGATGAACTTCTTGACAGCGATCTGCTTACCCTTTAGGGCTGCTTTAATGCCAGCGATGCATTCCAGGTCCCTGCGCCGTTCACACTTCTCAAGATAACTGATCTCATTGGCGGAAAAGCCGTTATTTAGTTCGTTGTCTGTACAGAACCGGGAAAGTATATCCCCCAGCAAACCACCCCGGGAATGACTGATAAGGTGTAACTCCGCCTGCTGCGGAAGCTGTTGTACCAACTGAAGAACGTTCTCAAGCGGGCTCTCCGTAAGCGTCCGGTGTTGAAATGCCAGTACATTGGAACCGTAGTTCTGTTGAATATACGTCCATACCGGTGTCCCGGGTAATGCATCGAATGACCCTCTCGTCGAAGAGTTGGTACCATGCAGGAACAAAAGATATGGTTTGTCTATACGTTCACCCGTGAACGCATGCAGTTTCAGGTCTCTGTCTGCACGATAAAGTCCCGGTGTCATGCCCAATGTCTTATTTTCCACGTCTTCAGCGATCTGCTGGATGGTATAATCGACGTCCTTTTTTACATAGATGTTAAAGAACTTCAGCGTAATGTCGCTTACTATTCCCCGTTCCGTTGCCGTGCTTTGTATAGATAAGGGTAGATCGATGGTGTCAGCTTCAATGTCAGCAGCCCGCAGCACTGTATCCGGGAACAATTCCTCCAGGGTATCCTGACTCCCGGCCCACACAGTGCCATCGTCAAAAATGAATTCCAGTAAATTGGTATCGTCCAGCGTAACCACATTGCTAAAGGAAATACCCCGTACAGGGCCATTGATCCGGAAGGATTGTTTCAATTGCAGCTGTAAGTCAGGTGATGCTACCTGTAATGTTGTGGGAATTTGCTCGCCGCGTATGCTGATTTTGGAGACACTCATCGTTTATTGTATATAAGTAACAATAAGATTGCGCTACAGCCAACCGGGTAACAGGTCTATCAGAGATGATGGCTAAAACTATAGTAGAGGAAAATACTTGCTTAGTGCTGATTGCAGGGGTCTATCCGGGGCTATGATAGCTTCACATACTAAATGTAATTATATTTTCATTGATCATAAACGTTTTCCATAATAGCTTTTAAAAAATACAAACTAGTTGGTATTTTTTAAGGAAAGGCCGGAAAGCAGGAAGGCCGGCATCACTGCCGGCCTTCCTGACTATCCGATATATTGGCTAATCAATAAATCTGTCTACCACCTTATTCAGGGTCAGTCCCTGCACGATCACCGAGAAGATCACGATAATATAACTCGCTGATAATATCAGCTCCTTATACGGAGAATCCGGCAGAGACAGCGCCAGCGCCACCGAAATGCCACCTCTCAGGCCCGCCCATACCAGTATCGCTGTCGTACTGAATGTCGTCTTTAATGACCTGCGTAAAGCCAGTGCAGGCACCGCTATACTCACCCCTCTGGCAATCAGCACAAACAGTACGGACACCATACCAATGAACCAGTAATTGCCGATAAAAGGCAGTACCACGATCTGCAGACCGATCATCACAAACAGGATAATATTCAGCAGTTCGTCTATCAGTTCCCAGAACTGATGCAGGTAATTCTGCAGTTCTGTATTTTCTTTGGCGCCGATAGAAGTGTTACCAAGAATAAGCCCCGCAGCAACCGCCGCCAGCGGCACAGATACATGCAACAAACTACCCACCACAGATATCGCCATTACCATGGAAATAGAGACCAGTATCGCTGTCTGGAATTCCTCTATTTTCTTTGTCAGATAACCGGTGATGAAAGCAACCCCTGTACCTAACGCCAGACCGCCAAATACCTCTACTGCAAAAAGCTCTAAAGCATGCGTAAAGGAAAAGGACGCTTCCTGTGCGGCTACTTCGCCGATCGTGATAAAGAGGATCAGACCAACACCATCATTCAGCAATGATTCACCGGAGATAATTGTTTCCAGCGACTGCGGAATTCTGGACTTCTTCAACACAGACAATACCGCCACCGGGTCCGTCGGTGAGATCAATGCACCAAAGAGGAAACAATATACCAATGGCAGATCAATGCCCAGCAGCGTAGTCGTAATATCCAGCAGGAACCCGAAGATAACAGTGGACCCGACCACACCAATAGTGCTCAGCACTAACACCGGACGTTTCTGCTCCTTCAGTTTTTTATATTCAAAGTGAAAGGCACTGGCAAACAGTAAGAATGCCAGCATGACATCCAGCAGCGTTTTGGTGAAATCGATGCTCTGGGTGAGGTCACGAATGAAGTTGAATGCAACCGGAAATGCTTTACCTGTCACCAGTATAAATACGGACAGCAGGATAGATACAAACATTACGCCGATGGCACCAGGCAGTTTGATAAATCGAAGATTAATGTAGGAAATCAATGCACTTATTGTGATCAGAGCGGTAATGATTGTAAATGTATCCATGCATGCTATTTATTTGGTGAAGCGATAAATATACAAAAAAAAGTTAACGATTCCCGGTGTGTAATGCATAATGTGATCAATCGCAATGTAACTGCAACGCATATATCCGGCTGTAAGCCAGCTATACAGTACCTTGCTCCACGTACGCTGGAAATGTTAAAAAAATGCAAACTTATCCAAACAGTGCGCGCATGCTTTCTTCATTTGTTTTTTAGCAGTACTTTAGCCACCATATAAATACCTATGTTTTACAAATTACTGATCGCCGGTTTGTTGCTGACAATTGCTGTTCATGCACAACGCCAATCCCTGCCAACAGCGCCACTTGAAATAGCACAGCGGATTTTTGATAAAAAGAGCTTCCCCCAGATAGCAGCATTTAGTACCGGAGAATATCTGGGACATCCCTGTGGAGAGGACCTGAGTGATAATGCCATTTGCCATTATGCGTTGCTCGGTCAATCCGCTGAAAAGGCAGTAGTTGCCGTAACAGTTATTTCGCCCGGTGAAGAAGGACTGGACCTGTACCTCCATTTCGTAAAAGATGGGGAAGAATGGAAAGTCGGGGCCTGCAGAGCGTTGGCGATGACAGGCATGATCCAGCTGATGAGAGATGAAATGAAGAAGTTTACGATTGATCAGGTAGATTCAATGATCGCAGCAGAGAAGAACAACGGTAAAGAGTATAAGACCTTCACTTCCCGCGATGATTATTATTTCCAGTTGGGTAATTCCGATCTGACGCTTCAACAGGATGAAAATATCATTAAGCATTTCAATGATAATAAAGCTAAGTTCTATGCGCTCAGAGATGCGGCATTGAAGGAACTGCAGGAGCATAAGAAAGACGATGAGGAACGTTCAGTTCCTCTTATTAAGTCGCGGAGGAACGAATACCGCCAGCTTTTTATATCCTTCGTCAGTTACGGAGGATATATGATCAGCGAACATTGTCTCACCTTTTTAATAGGAGGAATGCTGGACAACACCGTTGGATATCTATACGTAAAGGATAAAAAAGACCTGCCGGAAATGAGTGACAACCGCGTCATCATGCTGCGCGAAATAGGAGAGGGGTGGTACTTATACAAGACCACCTGACCTCACTATCCCAGCAATACCATGGAAGCGGCAAAACGTGGTGTACGCATCTGCTGCACCGCTTCATGCAGCAGTGCCTTGCCATACATGAACTGTCCTTCGTAAGTTGCCAGAGAGAGTTTGCCTGCGCCTATCGCCGGACCAACATCCTTCAGGAAAACACCCGCTACATCCTGGTCATGTGCGTAGTCTGCTGGTTTCGCTTTTGCCGCCAGCTGTAACATCATCAGCGCATAAATGATCCGGCTCACCTGTCGCATCACATAGAAACGGGCCTTTTTGTAGTCATCCAGGTCATCACCAAAGTATGCCTGCAGAAAGACAGCCTCCTGATCAGGCATATGAATAAAGAAATTGGCTACACCCGCCAGATCAATATAGCGGTCATTCACATATGCGGTATTCCAGTCGATGATCCAGATATGCTGTCCGTCGCATAATATATTCGATGGGTTCAAATCATTATGACTGAATACCTTGTCCGTATCCGCCCAGGGATATATTTCCCGTATCTCCGCATAACGGCGCAGACACTCATCCGGGATATCACCCGATAAGATGTTCGTCTGACGGAAACCTGCCAGGATATGATCGATCGTCGCTTTCAGATCGTCTCCTGGCGCCGCATCAGCAATAGCATGTACCTTTTTTACCGCTTCCGCCAGTTTGCGGGATAAGGCCTCGCCGGAAAAAATGCTTCTGATAGGCTTATTTTCGACGAACTCACTGATGGTGATACCCGATTCCGTATTTCGGTAAAGAAGGGCAGGAGCGATGCCCGCCTGCGCAGCTAAGGCTACTTTTTCAGATGGATCAGCCGGACCAGGCGCCTGGCTAAGGTCCAGTTTCATTACATAGGGACGGTCATGAACGGTCAGTTTGTAGACCGGGGCGGCTGACAATCCGCCTGCCAGCAGATGGACGTCATCGACCTTCGCACCGCCAAAAGCCTTTTCTATAGCGGCATTGATTGCGGCTGTGCGATCAGCCGGGAATACTTCCCGGAATTGTTGTGTCATAGGGCAAACATTTATACGGTTACAGTGCCCAGCAGTTTGAACAACGCTGCTGCAGCAGAATATTTTTTAAATTGTTCCGCAGGAATAAGTTCGGCGGCAATGGCATCCGCCGTATACTTCGCCTCTTCATAAATCCGCCGCCCGGCCTCCGTCATCACCACATAGCTGACACGGGCATCCCGCTCATTCGACTCCCGGGCAATAAGCCCCATTTTTTCCATCGGCAACAGCAGCCGGGTGATCCCCGATGCCGTCAGACTCGTCTTCTCCGCCAGGTCCTTCCGGCGTAGTTTCCCATCAGGCGATCCCTGCAGGATATAGAGGATCACAAAATCCGTAAACCCAATGCCATGGACGTTTAGCCGGTCAAAACGACGGGATACGGCCGCCTGTGCTTTCGCCAGGCCCATTAATAACTGTAAAGAGGTGTTTATTGTTGACATATATTTGACTACTCAACTATTATGCAAATATAAAAGCATTCTTTTCATATCTGCAAAAATGATTTTATCACCATTCTTTTTCGCCCCATTCGTGCAACTGGTCCATGATCTCCATTAAGGCCATGCCTTTAGGCGTAGCAATATAGCTCGTCTGTAGCGGCACTGTTCCCGGTACCTGCTTCTTAATAACCAGTTCCTCATTCACCAGCTCCGCCAACCGTTTACCCAGTATCTGATCAGAAAGGGTAGGGAAGAGGTCTTTCAACCGGCTGAACTGACTCGTACCGGAAGAAATCTTACAGAGTATCTGCATCTTCCATCGCGGACTAATGTCTTTCAGGATATCATTCACATTACAGGAAGCCGCCAGCACCGTCAGATTATGTGCGTTCGAAGAACTAAGTTTTACCTGTGTCGCCATAGTATTTGTTTGAGAGACTCACTTTCGGGTGAGTTATTGATGACCACTTTTTCCGACTGTAAATTTGAGAAAAATTTAAACAATGGATAACAGAAAAATGAAAAGGACCCTTATCGGAGTGCTTTGCGCACTCTTAATTTTCGCGAATGGATTTGCGCAGTCACATACCTCTAAACCACCTGTATATGTACTCGTACATGGCGCCTGGCACGGCGGATGGTGCTGGCAGAAAGTAAGCGCCATACTGAGAACGAACGGTGCGATCGTCTACACACCGACACTCAGTGGCCTCGGAGAACATAAGAATACGCTTGACTCCAACGTCAACCTCGATACACACATCTCAGATATCGTAAATTTCATTGAAATGGAAGACCTGCAAGATGTGATCCTCGTCGGTCATAGCTACGGTGGTACCGTGATCGGTGGCGTGGCAGACAGGATTCCCGAAAGACTGCGTAAGCTGGTATATCTCGATGCGCTCTTGCTGGAAAACGGACAAAGCGCATTGTCCCTCCAGCCACCTGCTGTACAGAAAGCAATGGTGGAGGCTGCTGCGCATGACGGTGGACTCACCATGCCCGCCTGGCCGGCAAGCGTATTCGGTGTAAAGAATGCTGCGGATGCCCGTTGGGTAGATGCAAGACTCACCGGACAACCCTTCAGAACATTCTCCCAGACCTTAACATTGCACCATCCCTACGGTAATCATCTGCCAAAGATCTTTATCGCCTGTACCGTAGACATGCTGCCCGCTATCGTGCCATTTGCAGAGAAAACAAAGAAGAACAAAGACTGGTCATACTATGAACTGGTAACAGGACATGATGCCATGATCACCGAACCACAAAAGACAGCCGACTTATTCTACTCCTTCTCTAAATAGCATTGGAATAATATCAAAGAGACATCAACAGCCCGTTTGATGTCTCTTTTCTTGTCTTCCTTCCAAAAGGCATTCATCTAAATCCGACCAGGCGGTCTGATATTGCCATTGTATTTCAATTGATTAGCTGGCTGAAAGACGCATTTTCGCCAATATCACTTTCTTTTCTTTAAATTTGTTCTATGAGCCAGCAATTGGAGACATTAACAGATTTTTATCGGGAAAGGTCTTTTATCAGCTTCCCGTTCAGTACTGAAGACGTAGGGAAAGGAAAGTCTCATTTCAATGTAAATACCCGCAAATATTGCAACTTCAAAACTCCCTACAACCGCAGGGACTTTTATAAAATAACACTGATATACGGTACAGGTGAACTGAGCTACGGTGGCAACTCAATTACCATTGATCGCCCCGCTCTCCTGCTTCCCTGCCCATCCGTGCCTTATGCCTGGGCCAGCCTCAGTGGTGAACAGGATGGCTTCTACTGCCTCTTCAACCAGGAGTTCTTCAATGAACACTACCAGTTCGATATCTTTAAACGCTCTCCCTTGTTCAAACCATGGAGCGAACCGGTCATCTTCCTCGAAGAAAAACAACGCGCGCTCATACATGGCTATTTTGAACAGATGATGGAAATGGCGCACAGCGACTATCCTTACAAATATGAGGCGCTGCGCAACCTGCTCTGTTTACTCATGCACTCGCTGCTGGTCGATAAACCTTTGGCAGAAACCGGCGCTGGTGAATTATCCGCCTCTTCCCGTTTGCTGAAATCCTTTGACGAATTGCTCCATCAGCAATTTCCGCTGGATTCTCCTGCCGATCCACTGACCATGCGGACGCCGGCCGACTTTGCCAGTTCACTCAATGTACATGTGAATCACCTGAACCATGTAGTGAAGAGTATCACCGGACAAACAACCACACACATCATCAAAAGCCGTATTCTCGAAGAGGCCAAAACATTATTACTCAATACACAATGGGATATTTCCCAGGTAGGGTACTGCCTCGGCTTCGAAGACCCCGCCCACTTTAATAACTTCTTTAAGAAATCCGCAGGGATCACCCCCCTGCAGTTCCGCCAGTCAAAGATGAGCGTGCTTATTTGATTTTTGCAATTATCCGTTTGAAATATAAAAGCGCTGTTAATCACGGGTGTTCTAATTTTGTAGCATAATCTATAAGGAATTACAGTATGTTACAAAGTGCTTCAGAGAAAAGGAAAAGAATCGCAACAACCTTAGCTTTTATTTCAATTCCGCTATCGGGATTTGTCACGGATATCTATTTGCCATCCTTCCCGTCCATGGCCAAAGGCCTCCAGGTCGAAGAAAGCAGCATCCAGCTGACACTCACCTGTTTCTTTATCAGTTATGGTATTTCCCAGTTGCTCGTAGGTAGTCTGCTGGACAGTATAGGCCGGTTTAAACCTGCCATGTATGCCCTGGTAGCCGTGATCATCACGTCCATGCTGATCGGCTTTACCAATAATATCCAGCTGATCTGTCTCCTGAGGGTCATTCAGGGTATCGCCGTCTCGTTTGTAGTGGTATCAAAACGTGCCTTTTTCGTGGACATGTACAGCGGAGATAAACTAAAGAATTACCTGAGCTATTTCACGATCATATGGTCCTGCGGACCGATCATCGCGCCCTTCCTGGGTGGTTATCTGCAGAAGTATTTTCACTGGCAGGCCAACTTCTGGTTCCTCGCAGTATATGCCCTCGTCATGCTGGTATTTGAACTGATCTATAGCGGAGAGACCATCAAAGCGCGGAAACGTTTCGATGTGGCAAGAATAAAGAAAGACTACAGCATGGCCCTGGGTAACCTGAACTTCGTGCTCGGCATCGTCACCCTCGGATTAGCCTATTCTGTGGTAATGGTGTTCAATATCGGTGGCCCCTTCGTCATCGAAAACGGCTACCATTTCAACTCGATCGTTACCGGCTATTGTACCCTCATCCTAGGCTTCTCCTGGCTGGTAGGTGGTGTCATCGGCAAGCGCCTGGTTGCCGTAGATTTTGTGCGTAAGATAACCTCCGCTTCCGCCATACAATTGCTATTGATCGTCACACTGATGTTCATTGGCTTCGGATATCCTGCACTATGGTGTTTTATGTTCTTCGCATTTGTCATTCATATTTGCTCCGGGTTCCTGTATAATGTGCACTTCACACAGAGCATGCTGTACTTCCCGGAACATGCAGCAATGGCCTCTGGTTTACTCGGTGGATCGGTGTATGTGATCACCTCATTTTCCAGTTTCATTCTCTCAAATACAGGCAAGATGGTACACCAGCAGGATATCGTATTCCGCTACCTGGTGGTCTCCGCGATTCTGAGTGCAGTAGTATGGTACGCAGTAAAGAGAAGAAGAACATTACGAAAGGTCAATACGGCTATCGCAGCTTAACGCATGTTTGTTTATTGCGTGTTTTGTATAATGAAAATAGCAGCCCGCCGTTAAGGTGGACTGCTATTTTTATAAGCGCGATGCGCAGTTTACTGCTTCAGTATCTTTACGCTTTTCTTCGTTCCATCCTTACGCTCGATCGTAACGATGTAAACGCCTGGCGTCAGATGACTGATCGCGATCGTATTGCCCGGGCTCTTTACATTCATCACTACACGTCCGCTAATGGAATAAATACCCAGTGTCTTCACCTGATCATTACCACGAATATACAGCTGATCATGTACAGGATTCGGCGTCAGTGCAACAATATTATCTTCCACTACCTTTGTTTGTTGTACCGCTAATCTCGCAGTAGACACACTCGTGATCGTGAAATAGTTCAGGTTAAATCCACCGGTGCCTGTAGCGATACCAATGCTGTATGCGCCTGCCGGCAATGTCACGGTATGCGACACATTACCCCAGGTCTGCCAGCCGCCGGTATTCGGAACAGTAACCGATCCCAGCTGCGTAGCACCACCGTCTTTTTCCAGACGGAGCGTCATATTGCTGTTCGGACTTGCTACGCGATAATCAAAGCGATAAGTACCTGCAGCAGGAATATTCACATCATAAGACATCCAGTCGCCTGCATCGATCCAGCCTACGTTCTGTCCGCCGCCGGCATCGGTCGTAGCTTCAACGTCCACGCCCGCCATGTAGGTGTAACTTTCTGCCTGTATCACCGTAGAGAAGCTGCTGGTATTCGTCTCTACCTTTAAAGAAGAAGTGGAATCATTCCAGTTATTGCTGACCAGACAAGCATTATCTGCTGTCACTGCCAATGTAGCACCACCAAAATTGTCATGCTTGTAAAGGGTGACCTTATAACCGGAAGTCACTTTCAGTGAAGAGATATCATCATTGAGAATACCGAGCGCATTCAGCTGACTAAGCGTGTAAGTACCGGTTGACAGATTAACCGCATACCCCGCATAGTTACAGTCTTTGTAAACCGTTACCGGACCAGTCTGTGTCTGTCCTGCATAACCACCGATCGTGATCGTCGCTCTGATAGGGGAGGACGCATTGACGGTGGAGGAATGATCATATACATCATCATAACAGAAAGCATACGTCAGACTGTTTAAGCTGATATCGCTGCGGTGCCAGAATTTGCAATACCAGTTGTAGGGAGACGTCTGATAATACTTCGATGCCGTGGCCAGGTCCTGCGTAACGCCGGTAGCCAGGTTCAGGTCAATCGCATGACGGTTGATCGCCGCACAGATCTGTGCCTGCACGACCTTGTCCCATTGTCCGCCGGTAGCCATCACGCCACTACCTTCCATCACTTCGATGTTGGTAGGTTTGCGGGAAATAGTGCCGGTCTGTCCATCAGATGCCCTGGTGAACGTAAATACATTGCCGGATACACGACCACTCCAGGTGCCTGCATCGCCTGCATTGAATACCAGATTGCCGCTCTGGTACTTCGACCAGATCGCATCTACATAAGAGCCGAAGTAATTGGCCTGTGCGCCGCTCTGAAAAGCAGGCGTCTTTGATGGGAATTTGATGATTGTGTTGGTCGCATCATAACATCCTGCGAATTCTGCAGGAGCAGTGGATTGCCACAGCGACAGGATTTGACTGTGCGGAATAAATTCTCCTACTTTTTTGTAGAAGCCCGCATTACCCCATACTTCCAGTCCCATAGGGTACTGATAACCATCCACACGGGTCGTGTTCGCCCAGAGCCCATTCGCTGCATTGGTCAGCTCAATGTTCTCAAAACGGATACCCTGGTTGGGATCAGAAGGATTGGCCAGGTCAGGGGCCGCATATCCACTGGGTGCTCCCGATGCGCCAAAGAAATACAGGAACAGCTGTGAATTGAAAGAGATCAGGATACGACAACCTGCAATACCCGGAATGTTGATCGTCTTGTTAGGGATTTCGCTCAGGCGTGCAAAACAATTGGCATACCGTCCGTTACCGCCGGGTCCCTGATTGCCATTGATCACAGGCCCCTGTACGGTGTTGTTGGATACGCTCATAGGATTCACTGCACCCGTTTTCGGATTGATCCATACGTGGTTGTCATTGATGATACCCACCACTGCCACATACACATTCGCGTCGGCATACGCAGAATTGTTGGACAAGGTGAATGGGACCGTAGTTTGCGCCTGTACACTGCTTTGTAACGAAAGCGTTAATGCCAGCAACAAGACCAGATGGGTACAATGTACCCTGACGAGGGAAAAGAAAGGTCTGATTTTCATAGATGATGGATTTTTTGTTTAACAAAAAAAGAGCTACCCGACGTTGGAAATAAATGATATGGTGGCATAACAGGCCCGGAATGTGTTATTCAGGCTGTATGCGGCTGCAGGAGATGGGTTACGATAGGCAATCGTGATAGGATTACAGCACAAAGATAGGAAGGAAGATGGAGAAAGTAGAATTTTTGCTTATATATTGAGTAACTTACTGGTATAAATACTATGCCATGAAACGATATCTTTTGATCCCTTTGTTGTTAATCACTGCGTTCCTGCATGCACAGGAAATCGACTTTTCAGACCACTGTAGCCCTTCTGGTAATACGGCTTATCCGCCTGCCGTAAGATTGAAACACTATCCATTCAACAAGGCTGCTGAAATCCGTTTGGTTTCTTTTGAAGGAAATTTCTCCATGACGGATAGCGGCACATTTAAGATTACCGACCCGGACCCGGGATTGCTTGACGCTTCTCCACCTGCCGCGGATACAATAAAAGAGAGCATACGGTTAACGCCACAGCAGATCGACAAACTCACGCATATATTGTTTAATTACGGTTATGGACCACGTCGTACCATTGTACACACTGTGGTGGGGTGTTTTGATCCACGTAATGCCATCCTGTTCTATGACAAGGAAGACAAACCACTGGCTTTTATAGCGATCTGCTACGAATGCCAGAAGGCATCAGTGAGTGAAGAAAAAATTAAAATAGGTGATCCCTGCCGGGATAAGCTGGAGCTACTAAAGAAATTTTTCAAAGAAGTAGGTATAAAATACGGTGTAGAATAAATCATTTACTCTTCACCACTTTTTTCGATTGTTCCTCCGGCACCGTTGACTCGCGTACGATCAACCTTGTAGACAACTGTACCGTCGGCGCTTTCTTGATCGTATAATCATTCTTTACCTTTGCCCGCATCTCCTGTAACAACATTTCCGCGGCTGTACGGCCGATCTCCGAGGTCGGCTGTGCAACGGTCGTCAGTCCGGGATGTACCAGCCCCGCAGAAAAGTCATTACTAAAACCCACAATGGCAATATCCTCCGGTATTCTTAATCCCTTCGCCTTGACCACCTCCATCGCCGCAATAGCCGTCGGATCATTGATCGCAAACAAGGCATCAGGCGGCGTATCCAGTTCCAGGAAATGTTTCATGTAAATCTTCACCTTTTCCGTTGTCAGATCATAAGACAGCATCAGATCAGGATTATGCGCAATACCATGTTGCTTCAATGCATCGAGATAGCCTTGCCTGCGTAAGCGTGTATTCACCAGCGACTCTGGTCCCGCCAGATGTGCGATCCTTTTTCTGCCAATACGGATCAGGTGCTCCACCGCCTGAAAGGCCGCCTCATAATCATTGACGATCACATTCGGGACGTTCATATCTTCCGGTACCCGGTTGAAAAATACCAGTGGAACGCCCCTGCGCTGTGCAAGGGTGAAATGATCAAAGTTGCGCGTCTCCTTGGTATGCGATACAATGATACCATCTACACGATAGGAGAGCAATAGCTTCATATTGGAGACCTCTGACTCATACGATTCATTCTGCTGACAGATCACCACATTATACCCCGCTGCCTGCATCACGTCCTGTACGCCGACGATCACCGAGGGGAAATACGTGGACATAAACTCCGGCACCATAATGCCGACCGTATTCGTATTGTGTTTGCTAAAGCCCAATGCCAGCGAATTACGCTGGTATTCCATACTTGCGGCCAGTTCCATGACCGCCTTACGGGTATGTTCCTTCACATTCGGATGCCCCGTTAATGCACGTGATACCGTCGATTTGGAGATGTTCAGCTGCCGGGCGATATCGATGATCGTAATATACTTTGCTTTCATACGTGGAAGTTTTTCAGTCGCTGGGAATATAAAAGTAAGACTTTGGGAACTATCCCAAAGAATTGGGACCGTTCCCACGAAAAAAACTTGCGAAAATGTTTTGTCTCATCAATTTGTTTGTGAAAATTTGAAGCAGTTTAGAATTCCATGTTGCATATATCCGCCGGTAGTCAAAGCATTCAGATGATATAGTATTCAACCCGGCTTTAACACCAATTACCACAGTTATGAAAAAACGTTTATTCCAATTATTGGGAATTTTCCCAATACTGCTCATCCCCATACTTTGTTTCTCGCAGCAGCTGACGGTGAAGGGGAGGGTCACCAGCGCTGATAACGGGGAGGCATTACCTGGCGTGACCGTCAGGGTAAAAGGCGCCGCTACAGGCGCTGTAACAGGCCCTGATGGCAGTTATACCTTACAACTGAAACAAGCTGCCAGCGCCCTGGTATTTACCTTCACCGGCTATGCCACACAGGAAGTCGCAGTGGATGGAAAGAGCCAGCTGGACGTAGCCCTGCAATCGGGTAAAAAAGACCTGGATGAAGTCGTGGTAGTGGGATATGGTACGCAACAGAAAGCCAACGTCGCAGGTTCCATCACGTCCGTAAAGACCGCCGATCTGAAGCAAACACCTATCTCCAACGTTGTACAGGGCTTACAGGGCCGTGTATCTGGTGTACAGATCACCCAGAACTCCGCTGCGCCTGGTGGGAATATCAGCATGCGTATCAGAGGCGTGAATTCCATCAATGGTACTTCCGAACCGCTTTACGTAGTAGACGGGGTACAACTCTCTAACTCCGGTGGTGTCAATGATATCAGCTCCCTTTCTATCATCAACCCCAATGATATTGAATCCGTCGCCGTGCTGAAAGACGCCTCCGCTACCGCGATATATGGTGCGCGTGGCGCAAATGGTGTCGTATTGATCACTACAAAAAGAGGAAAGTCTGGTAAGACAGTTGTCAGCTATGATGGTTACTACGGTGTACAGCGCACGACCAAACGGATGGACATGATGAACGCCGCCGAATTTGCCGCACTTGAAAACGAAATTTATAAAACGAATGTATACGAGAACCCCGCTGCATTAGGCGAAGGGGTAGACTGGCAGGATAAAATATTCCGCGATGCGCCCATGCAAAATCACCAGGTAACAATTGCCGGTGGCTCTGACAGAACCCAGTTCGCCATGTCAGGCAACTATTTCAAACAGGACGGTATCATGCTCAGCTCCGACTTTACCCGCTATTCCTTCCGGCTGAACTTTGACCACCGGGTCAGCAATCTATTGAGGGTAGGGGCCAGCATGTTCACCAGTTATGTCGTCAACAATACCGTGCCAGCCGGTTCTACGAGCATAGATGCAGGCGCTGTAACCGGTAGTATGCTGGGCGCCGCAATGGGCGCTCCGCCGACATTAGAACCTTACAGACCGGATGGTACGATTTTTCCCTTCGGGGATCAGATGAATGGCAGATACCGGGAGGTAGTCAATCCTATCGGACTGTCAATGATCCTGAACAGGGATAAGGTCAACCGGACATTGGGAAATATCTACGCAGAGATCACACCGTTCAGGGGATTGACCTATCGCGCTAATTTCAATCCGGTATTATCTGGTACACTGGCTGACTACTATTCTCCGCGTTCGATCATGAATACGGGTGATCTCGCCGGTGGTGGCGGCTCCGCATCAAAGACGAATTCCAATAACGTTGTGCTGCTCCATGAAAGTATCGTTACGTACGAAACTCGTATCGCCAAAGAACATGCCCTGAAAGTAACGGGCGTATTCGCCACACAAAGCAATAATTCAAACTCCAATACCATCAACGCCAGTAAGTTTCCCAACGATGCCACCGCTAATGAAGCCGTGCAACTGGCCACGGAAAGAACGGTCAGCAGCAGCCGCTCCAAAGACAGGCTCGATTCCTATATGGGGCGTATTAACTATGGCTTTCGCGATAAATACCTGCTGGACCTGATCGCCCGTGTAGATGGTTCTACGAAGTTCGGCTCCAACAATAAATACGGTTTCTTTCCCGCTGCCGCCATCGCCTGGCGTGCTTCTGAAGAACCTTTTATGAAAGGTATGTCCGGTATCAGCAACCTGAAACTCAGATTCAGCTATGGTCTCACCGGTAATGCCGGCGCCATCGACGCCTATAAATCACTTTCACTGCAGGGCACGTCCGGCCTTTACTACTTCGATCACAATCCCGTTATCGGTATCCGTCCTACCGGTATCGCCAACCGCGACCTGAAATGGGAACGCTCCTTACAGGCGGATTTCGGATTTGACCTCGGCCTCTTCAATGATCGTGTAAACGTGACGGCAGATATCTATCACAAGAAAACAGATGATCTGTTGTTTGTAAAAATACTCCCCGGCTCATCGGGTTATAGTGAAGTAACCGGCAACTTCGCCAGTATGGAAAATAAAGGCCTGGAGTTTTCTATGGATGCTGTCATACTGGATAAAGCCGTAAAATGGTCTGTAGCAGGTAATGTCTCTTTCAACAGAAATAAACTCCTGTCACTGGCAGATGGGCTTTCAGAATACGCCGTCAGCAATTACCAGGTGATGCAGGTCGGACAACCACTGGCCTTATTCAAAACCTACGTCTTTGACGGTATCTATCAAACGGGAGAAACTGTCCTTGAAGGCTCCGGTAGCCGCATCGGTGGTGTGAAAGTACGTGACCTCAATAAAGATGGCGTCATCAGTGCGGGTGACCAGACCATCGTCGGTAACGCCAATCCCTCTTTCATCTATGGCTTCTCTACCAACCTGAATTATAAAAATTTCGACTTAAGCGCATTCTTCTCCGGTGTAAAAGGCAACAAAGTATATAACCTGATCCGCTATACCTTCGAAAACCCTTTAGGCGGCAGGAATATGTACAAGTCGCTCGTCAACCGCTGGTCGCCTGATAATCCCAGCAACGAGTACGTCAGTGGTTTCCAGGGTGGCAGATTGCCTTTGAGCGATCGTTTTATGGAAGACGGCTCTTTCCTCCGTTGTAAAAATATCACGCTGGGTTATCGCCTGCCAAAGATCAATTATATCAGTTCTGCAAGGGTATACGTCAGCGCCAACAACCTGTTTACCCTGACCGACTATTCTGGTTACGATCCTGAAGTGAATACCTTCGGCAACTCCAATAAACAGATAGGGGTAGATAACCTGGTATACCCTACCGCCCGTTCATTCCTGCTTGGTCTGCAGGTTGCATTCTGATCTCATCTTAAACTATCTGACATGAAAAAAATACTCCCATATAGCTTTGTTCTTCTGACGTTTATCTGTTCCTGCAGTAAACTGGAAGAAACGCCTTACTCATCGATCTACACAGATAATTTCTATAAAACAGCGGAGGATGCAGAAGCTGCATTGGCTGCTGTTTATACAGAACTGGCAGACCTGTATTCCGGTCCCTCTGCATTGCTTGTACCTGAATTCAGTGCCGATCAGATTTATCCTAGACCGGTGGTCGGAAGAGATACCTACACCTTGTTCAGCTTTGACCCGCAGTATAGTGCCGCCGCCAGTTATAGTCGTACGAACGAATCACCGGTAGATATCTGGAATAACTGTTATTCCGGTATTGAAAATGCCAACTGGTTGCTGATGAAGTTACCGCAGACAAACATGAGCAATGCAACACGCAAACGCCAGATTTTTGGTGAAGCTTATTTCATGCGGGCTTTCTATCACTGGTTTCTGGCGAAGAACTTCGGCGAGATCGTTGTCAGAACAAAACCCAGTCAGACCATCGAAGATGCCTATGTCGGTAAAAGCATTAAAGCAGATATCTACAAACAGATTTACGCAGACCTCGATTCTGCAGAAGCTGCCTTACCTGCCTACAGTAATACCCTGGCAAAAGGTCGTCCCTGTAAAGAAGCAGCTGCCGCACTCCATGCCAAAGCAGCCTTGTACGGAGAAGACTGGGCAATGGCATTACAGGAAGCAAACGTCGTACTGACCAGCGCTTCCGGTGTCGGCCTGCTGGATAATGTACTGGACGTATACGATGTGACAAAAGAAGATGCCGCCAGAAGAGAAAACCTCTGGGCCTTTGAAGCAGAGTCTATCGTCAATGGTCGTTCCTCTCAGATCATGAGTCTGTACGGCCCGCCAAACAGTGCAGCGCCTGCATACGGCGCCACCTCCTATGGCTCCGCTTTCGCTTACCAGTCTTTCTTCGATTCATTTGATCCGAAAGACAAACGCCGTCAGCTCATGGATACCAATTATACGAATAAGCAAGGAGTGATCATCCACCAGGCCGCTATTACGCCTATCACCAAACAGGGCGTCCTTGTCAGAAAGTATGCAGATAAGAATTCAATAGGGGGTAGTCACGCTACCAATATTCCTATCCTGCGCATGGCGGATGTATACCTGATCGCCGCCGAAGCAGCAGCAAGAATAAATGGTGCTTCTGCCACCGCTTATCAGTATATTAATACTGTCAGGACCCGGGCCGGACTCGACGGACTGCCGGAAGGATTAGGCAAAGATGACTTCATCGCCGCTGTATTGCAGGAACGCAGCTGGGAACTGTACGGTGAAGGCGATCGCTGGTATGATCTGAGCCGTACCAATACCTTCCGCCAGCTGGTGCCGCCGGCAGTCAATGATGTGTATAAGACACGTAGTCCGCAGCCACGTAACCAGTATTTCCCGATCCCTCAGAACGAAGTAAATGCCAATAACCTGCTGGAACAAAATCCGGCCTGGAAATAAACAGTAATCGTAAACGAAGCAATATGCGATCGAAAGGAATATTATACAGCATGGTGTTGCTATTGTTTGTGCAGACCGTCAGCGCGCAACTGCGCCTGCAGAATGAAAAAATACAACTGGAATGGACAAAGCAAAAGGATGGATATCAATTATCGGCTATCCGTACAGATGGAAAGACCCTGCTCAATCCATCGGGCCAATACCTGCTGCTGTACAGTGCCGATAAACCAGACAGTATTCCCAATATGGAACTGGCGAATACGCACCCGGGTGGTTTCTCCCTGGCCGATTATCGCTACCTGGTGAAGAACTGGGAAGATAACCTCCGTCCGGTGAATATGAATACCGCCGGTATACCGCTTCATTTCTATCCGGAACGGGTGCAGCAAACAGCTGCCGGAGAATTGATCTTCACCCACGAAGACGGGTATGGGGCATACAAAGCCAGCTGGCAGCTCGATCAACAGTTCCGGCATGATATACTGGTCACTATCACCTTTACGGCTAAAAAGGCCGGTTACTACGCCATTGCTACGCCTACACTGGGTACCGCAAAAGAGAATGTACCGGAGTTTGGGATGATACCCGGGTATTTTCAAAGTGCCATCGTACAGCCCGACCTGGTACTCAGCTATGGCTACGGACAAGGCATTCCCAATAAACCGGTCATCTTCCGCGAACGCACCGCGAGTACTTTGAGTCCGCTGATCACCACGCAAGGCATTACCATGGCGGTCATTCCCGCACCCGGCTCCAGCCGCGATCCCTGGGAAAAAGACCATTACACGCACCAGCAATGGAAGCTCGGACTGTCCGTCATGAACAGGGAAGGCCGCTTTACGCCGGTCGCTTATCACCCCGTCCTCGGAGAAATGGACTCTTATATGCAAACCGGGGAACAACGGAGCTTCTCTTTCAGATATACTATCCAGGCGGCAGACTGGTACACCGTGTACCAGCATGCAGTAAATGACGTCTATCATTTTGCGGACTTCCTCAAACTGAAGACGACCCGGCAATCACTCTCCGACAGGATCATGTCTATCCTCCACTACCTCGGTGACGACAGCACCTCCATGTGGAAGACCTTCGATTACAAAGGCCTGAAAATAGGGGCACAGTCCTACCTCGGCGGTGTGGTCGGCTCGGGCGGGGATGCCATGAAAAACTCTGATTACGGGGCTATGTGGATGCTGGCTACCATTACCGGAGATACCACCTTACTACGCCAGCGCCTGCCCGCAGCCCGTAATTTTAAACTCGTACAGCAACAGGCCGGACCCGGCTTTTTCCAGGGGGCTGCCGTCGGACAATACTACCTCTGGAAAAAACAGCGTTTTACGGAGGAATGGGGCACTTATGTGGAGCCGGTGGCACTGACCTACTACACGATGCTGGATATCGGCAATATCTTGCTCTTTCAGCCCAAAGATGAGGCATTGAGGGAACGGCTCAGACTGGGCGCTGATAAATTGCTGGAATGGCAACATCCGGATGGTCACTGGGAAGTAGGATATGACGGCAGCACTACAAAAGCTGTTTTTACCGATATCCCTGACCTGCGGCCGACTTTCTACGGACTGCTCGTCGCGTACCGTATCCTGAAGGATGACAGGTACCTGGCGGCTGCCAGGAAAGGGGCAGACTGGCTGGTACGGGAAGGCGTCAGCAAAGGCAGTTTCCTGGGCGTATGCGGGGATGCCCGTTTTGTGGCGGACTTCGCCACTGGTCAGACCGTACAAGCCCTGCTCGATCTCTATGAAAGCTGTGGGGATGAAAAGTATAAAGCCGCCGCTATCACCGCTGCAAGAATTTATACGGCGGCCATTTACACACATCCTATCCCTTCCACAGCAGAAAAAACGGTCAACGGACAGCAATGGGCAGACTGGCAGATCAGTCAGGCCGGACTCAGTTTTGAGCACGGTGGTAGTCTGGGATCTGCTAATTCACACGGTCCGATCATGCTGGCCAGTCATGCCGGTATGTTCGTCCGCCTGTTCGCACTCACACACGATTCACTCTTTATCAATATGGCGCGTGCCGCCGTACTGGGCCGTGACGCTTTTGTCGATACAGCGACCAGCGTAGCTTCCTACTACTGGCGGGCGATGAATAAAGGGGCAGGCCCTTATCCGCATCACGCCTGGTGGCAGGTAGGACTGCTGACCGACTATCTCGTATCGGAAGTTGCGCTGCGCAGTAATAATGGGATCAGTTTTCCGAAAGGGTTCGTTACGCCTAAAGTAGGGCCGCATGCCTGTTACGGGTTCGCTCCTGGTCAGTTGTTTGGCAAACCAGCAGACCTGTACATGCCCGACGGCTGGTTACTGGTAAATAATCCGCAGGTAGACTATCTCAGTGCAAAAAGCCCCTCCGGAAAAGAAACATATATCCTGCTGCTGAACAATGATGATGCGCCGCAACAAGCGACGGTCACTATTAACAATGGCAAAGCTCCTATAGTAAAACCACAACAGGTAAAACTGCTTAACGCAACAGGGACCGTCGAAGATGAAAAACTATCCGGTCAGCAGTGGCCGGTGAACATTCCGCCATATGGCCTGAAAATAATTGCACTCAGCTTATGATGAAATCAGCGATAGATACTACAGTTATATTCATTTTTTCAGCTTTCGTACTGATCATAGGATTGCTGTTTGCCCGTACCGGCAGGAACATGAAATCCTTCTTTGCCGGTGGCGAAGCGGTCCCCTGGTTTATTGGTGGCCTCTCTCTTTTTATGAGCTTCTTTTCTGCGGGCACTTTTGTCGCCTGGGGCAGTATCGCTTATAAACACGGCTTTGTGTCCGTTACGATACAATGGACGATGTGTCTTGGAGGTATTATCACCGCCTTCCTGCTGGCGCCCCGCTGGAAACGCACCGGGGCTTTGACAGCAGCAGAATTTATTCGCCAGCGCCTGGGCGCACCGGTACAGAAATTCTATGTCAATATATTCCTGCTCGTCTCCCTGTTCAATAAAGGCGCGGTATTATATCCCGTCGCAAAACTGGTCAGCGTATCACTGGGCTTCCCATTGACAACCTGTACCATCGTATTGGGTTTGATGATGATCGCGTATACTGCTATTGGTGGTTTATGGGCCGTGATGGTAACCGATATTCTGCAGTTCGTAATTCTTACAGCGGCCGTACTGATGGTACTGCCTTTATCACTCGATGCTGCAGGCGGCTGGACAAAGTTCACACAACAGGTACCTGATGACTTCTTCCATATTATCAACGGCGAATACTCCATCGGGTTCATTCTCGCATTTGCATTATACCATATCAGTTACATCGGTGGTAACTGGACTTTTGTACAGCGCTACACCAGTGTGGACTCTCCGAGATCAGCAAAGAAAGTGGCCTTTTTATTTGCTGCATTATACCTGATTAGTCCGGTGATATGGATGCTGCCGCCCATGATCTACCGGAGTATCGATCCGGCACTGACCGGACTGAATACAGAGAATGCCTATTTACAGGTCTGCCGCCTGGTACTGCCTCCCGGACTCATGGGACTGATGCTGACCGGTATGTATTTCTCTACGTCCGCTACCGCGAATACCACATTAAACGTTACGTCAGCTGTTATCACCAATGATATCTATAAAGCATTGATCAATCCCGGCGCCAGCGACCGGCAACTGATCCGGGTAGCACGTCTCTCCGGTTTATTACTGGGAATAGGTATGATCGGTGTCGCATTGCTCGTACCGGCAGCAGGAGGGATGATCGAGGTCGTACTCAGTATTGCGGCGATTACCGGTGGGCCTTCTTTATTGCCGCCACTATGGGCATTGTTCTCAAAGAAGCTGACCGGCAAAGCAGCATATATTATCTCAGGTGTAAGTCTGCTGATCAACCTCGCATTTAAACTACTGATACCGGTATTGACTACACTGAAACTAACCCGTTCAGAAGAAATGTTGCTAGGTGTAGGATTGCCGTTTCTGCTATTGCTGCTCTATGAATTTGTCATCGCACCTAAAGCCGCAGCAAAGGAATACCTGGCGTACCGTGTCTTTCGTACACAACAGCAACATGAAGTAGCAGCACAATCCGCAGAAGAAAAAGAAGCCATTCGTAAACAAAACCTTTTTGGCTTGCGCGTGATCGCATTTTCACTGGCATTTACCGCGCTGCTGCTCTACGTATTAAGTATACTGGCTTCCAGCGGTAATATGCTGGTGGCATTGATCGCAACCGCCGTACTGCTGGCAGCGATCATTCCGCTGCGTGCCATGTGGAAGATGCGTAAACAAACCGGATACATGCTACAAAATAACCTTCCCGTACAAGAGCGTGATGCACACCATCAGCTGAAAAACAGGGAATCAAAAAACGAAGCTTATGATGAAAGAACAAGGCAGTGAAGGAAGACAGTTAAGGACGCTCCGCTATGAAGCTGATCTGATCGTTACCGGTGGCGGACTGGCAGGCGTCTGTTGTGCGATTACTGCTGCCCGTGCTGGTATAAAGGTCATATTGGTACAGGACAGACCCGTATTGGGTGGTAACTCTTCCAGCGAAGTAAGACTATGGGTATTAGGCGCTACTTCACACATGGGTAATAATAACCGCTGGGCCCGAGAAGGTGGCGTTGTGGATGAGATCATGACAGAAAACATCTGGCGTAATCCTGATGGCAATCCGCTTATTTACGACACGATCTTACTGGAAAAAGTGACCAGTGAACCCAATATCAGCTTGTTGCTGAATACCGCCGTATTCGAAGTAAAGAAAAGATCAGCTGATAGCATTGAAGGGGTAATGGCCTTCTGTAGTCAGAACAGTACCCTGTATGAATTAAGTGCGCCGCTGTTCTGCGATGCCTCCGGAGATGGGATTGTCGCCTTTCTCGCCGGCGCCGCCTTTCGTATGGGAGCTGAAAGTGAAGGCGAGTTTGGAGAGCAGTTCGCACCCAGCGCTGAATATGGCGAACTGTTAGGACACTCCCTGTACTTCTATACAAAAGATACCGGTCGTCCGACCACCTTCGTGCCGCCGGCTTACGCACTGAAAGACATTACCGCGATCCCCCGCTATAGACGTATCAACAGTCAGGACCAGGGTTGTCAGTTCTGGTGGATAGAATACGGCGGTCGCCTGGATACTGTACACGATACAGAGACCATCAAATGGGAACTCTGGAAAGTAGTGTATGGAATATGGGACCATATCAAAAATTCCGGCCTGTTTCCCGAGGCAAATACCATGACCCTGGAATGGGTAGGACAGATACCCGGTAAACGTGAAAGCAGACGTTTTGAAGGAGACTATATGCTGCGCCAGCAGGACATCGTATTACAAAATACACACGCGGATGCGGTCGCCTACGGCGGATGGTCTATCGACCTGCATCCTGCAGATGGCATCTTCAGTGAAAAGCCAGCGTGTAATCAATGGCATAGTAAAGGCGTTTATCAGATACCTTACAGGTGTCTCTATAGCCAGAACGTAAGTAACCTGTTCCTCGCAGGCCGTATTATCAGCGCCTCTCACGTGGCTTTTGGCTCCAGCAGGGTAATGGGTACCAGCGCCTGTGGCGCGCAGGCCGTTGGTATGGCAGCAGCGTTATGCCGTCAACGTAATATATATCCGCGTGACTTACTACAGGAGGAACGCCTGAAAGAATTACAAACGGCATTGATCAGAACAGGACAGTACATTCCGCAACTAAACCTGCACGATGAAGCTGACCTGGTGAAAGATGCGGTCATCACTGCCAGCAGTGAATATGTACTGCGCAGCCTGAAGGCAGATGGGGACTACATCTCTCTGGATGCCTCCATGGCCCAGTTACTGCCCCTGAAAGCCGGGCATATCCCTCCAATGACCGTATATGCAGATGTTAAAGAAGCAACGGTATTAGAGGTCTCCCTGCGTACCAGCAGCCGTCAGTCCCATCACACGCCTGATGTGACGCTGCAGGAACTATCTCTTCCGCTGAAGCCCGGACAGCAGGCAGTTTTTGTATCTTTAGATACATTTCTCCCTGAAGATCATTACGTATTCGTCTGCTTTATGCAGAATGAAAATATCCGTTTGCGGAGCAGCAGTGATCGGGTCAGTGGCATTCTCACCGTATTCAATAAAACAAATCCTGCTGTATCCAATTATGGCGCGCAAACGCCTCCGGAGGATATAGGTGTGGAAGCCTTTGAGTTCTGGTGCCCGGAACGTCGTCCGGCGGGTAAAAATCTCGCGATCGACATACCTGAAGGTATCGCACTGTTTAGCGCGGCAAATGTGCGGAACGGCATCAATCGTCCCACTTTTCAGCCGAATATCTGGCTGGCGGATAGCGCAGACAGCGACCCGCGTCTGACGCTGCACTGGCCGGAAAAAAAGACCATACGCGAGATCGAACTGGTATTTGATACTGATTTTGATCATCCGATGGAAAACGTGATCTATCATCATCCGGAAAGGGCCATGCCGTTTTGTGTCAGTGCATTTGTGATATGTAATGACAGGAATGAAGCCATCATGCGGGTAGATGATAATCACCATTCCCTGCAACGTATTGTGTTGCCGGAACCGGTGATCACCAGCAAACTCACCATTCATCTGAAAGGGACGCATGGCCATACGCCAGCCGGATTGTTCGCGGTCAGGTGTTATTAAGGTAAAGTGTCCGTCAGCGTATGCTTTCGGTTAATTCCTTCGGTTATACCATCATTACACCGCTATTACGCCGGTATCACACCGTTCCTGAGCGAAGCGCTGACGGCGTAACAGCGGCGTAATAGGGGTATAATACGGAGAAGTACAGGGTAACGTATTGAACAACAATGTAAAAGAATTACGCACTATGAAGCAATGTATAAAATTGATAATGCTGTTCATCTGTATCGTGCTGTGTGCGATGTCGGATGCTGCTGCGCAGGATGCAGGCCGTCCGGCGGCACACTGGGTATGTGTCAGTCAGACCGGCTACAACAGCGGTGCACCGATGCGTTTTACCGTACCCACGGCCATGAGCGGTAGCGTAGATTTTTATATTACTGCGAATGATGGACAGGCCGTGTTATATAAGGGCAAAACGAAGAACGGTACCGGCGACTTTACTGGTTTTGTTCCTGACGGAAAAGCAACTGCATATCTCATCCATGTGAAAGGGGGTGATCTGCAGGAAGGCGTATCCTATCCTTTTCGTATCGGGCCATGTCTCATAGAAACTGCCGGCCTGGAACCCTCCGTGTGGTTTATGAACGACACACGCAGTATTACAGGTACGCATCATTCTGCATATGGTGGTTGCCCCTGGCGGGACGGGACTTACTATTCCTACGAGATACCGTCCCTGGTATGGATGTACCTGTCCAATCCGGCGGCATATGACGCGATGCCTGCAGGTGTTTCCTATGATAGTCTGAAACAGGTCGTCATGAACCCTGCTTATGTATTTGTACGCAATCCCAATGATGAAACAGCGATGGAAGCGGCCCGCAAATACTTTACAACAATAGCGCCGCCACAGGGTACGCGTATCCCGGATGTGATCATGGACCTGCACTGGGGGCTTGGTTATTACCTGGTCAATCCCGAAACAAGGGATCCGAGTAAAGACCCCCTGCCAAAACAATTGCATGCGCAAACCCTCGCACAGTTCGCATTTTTCCTGTATGCTTATCCCTATATCGATAAATGGTTCTCACCTGCGTTCTATCAGCAGGTATTGACCTTCGCCCGGCAACATTGGGGAGAGACAGGTCTGTTCGATATACAGCGGGAAGTTGGTACGACAAAGGGCAGACATGCGCCAGGCTTTTCTGTCTTACCCAATCTGCTGATGTATGAAGTAGCCAAACGCGATCAACTACCGGATGCGGACGCGTATATGAAAGCGGCCTATCAGCAGACGAAATGGATGATCGATTCCCTGCAGTTGCAGGACCCGATGGTCACAAAGGGACAGCGTATGAGTGAGCACATGCTGATGACCGGATTAGCCGTTTATCTGCAACAATACCCGAAACAGGCCCCGGCGGGTCTGGAAAAGAAGATCGCGGAATGGGCGGACGTAGTGATCAGCCGCTCGGACAATGCATGGGATTTCAGGAGATACGATATGCAGCAGCACTGGACCGTACCGGAGATGAATGAAGTAGGTAATGTGGCTGGTTTTCCCGCGTCCGCATTAATGGCCATTACGCTATTAAAAGATAAAGCAAAGGCAACCCGGTTGAAACAGATCGCCTTCGCACATTTTGATAACCTGTATGGCCGCAATCCCCTGAACGTACATGCCGCACATCATCCGGAAAAAGGATTCACAGGCATTACGAAAGGATATCCGAGGGGCTACCAGGAGGATGTTTGTGCGCGGCTGGAACTCTCCCGCGGGGCTTTGAGCTGCTTGCCGGGAACGGAGATGTATCCTTTTGATCCGCAGGGAAAAGATCGTCATCTGGAAGGATGGATCAATCATAATACCGCCTGGAATATGAGCCTGGCGGTACTAAGCTGGTATGACAATCATCCGCAGACCATCAACCGGCAGAAAGACGCTTTACAGATCAGCTGGCAGGCGCCACTGGGTAATGCAGATACACTACCTGTTACGTTATATGTCAATGAAGTGCCGGCCGGCAGGGTATTGCTCACCCTTACAAAAAAGGGCAGCATGACATTTACAGGGAATGCCCCCGTTGAAAAAGACGCGCTGGTACTGGAGGGAAAGCGACTGTCGCTGAAAAAAGGCGATCGCCTCAGAGTTGCCTATGGGTATGGATTTCTGGAGAGATCGGCGGGTCTGCAATGGTAGTCAGACAGCATAGGCAAAATGCAGGCAGTTCAATATAAATCCGTGATTCAGGTATAACCTGTGCGCGGGATGCAGCTGATAGCCACTATCCAGGTGTACCTGTTTAACAGCATGGGTAGTGGCTACTTCCCTTACATGACCGAGTAACTGTGACGCATATCCTTTACCACGATATTCCGGCAGTACGAACAGATCATCTATATAGATCGTTTTACCGGTACGCAGCATATTGATGAACCGGTAGCCTACGATGCCTGCTGCCTTTCCCGCATCATCAGTAATAAAGGCAAGCGTGAATCCCCCGTCGATCACTTCCTGCATGGTATCGAGGTATGTATCAGGATCGAGGTGCGTACGGAACTGTAACACGGGTTGTTTACAGTGCAGCAGGTCCTCTTGTGTAGTGGCTGTTTTGATCGCCATAGCGCATTATTTAAAGCGTGTGAACGAGATCGTTGATTGTTTTTCTGGCACTTTCTATCGCTGTTGCCCTGGCTTCCGGACCGGAAAACTGTACAGGGTACACATTGACAAAGTGGAGATCATCCAGTCCGAGGAAGGCGAATACCCTTTCCAGGTAAGGCTGCAACTGGTCCATGGATTGTTCCTGCATAAAGCCCGCTGAGAAGTCCGCACCCCTGGTATTGATAATATAGACCTTCTTGTTCTTTAATAAACCTTCATAATGATTGTCCTTTTTACCGAACGTCCTGTTGATCCGTACAATGTTATCTATAAACACCTTGAAATAAGAAGGCACAGAGAAATTATACATGGGCATGCCGATCACGTAAATATCCGCCGCATGTAATCTGTCGACCAGCGCTTCTGATTCTGCCAGCGCAGCGATCATTTCCGGCGTCCGCTCTTCGGGCGGCGTATAATTACCCTGTACAAAAAGCGCAGAAGGATGCGAAGGCGTATCGACGGACAGGTCGAGGTAGTCAACGGGCAGCTTCCCAAACCGGGTATGCAGTGTTGTCATAAAGTAGGCAGACAGCTCCTTTGATACAGAGCGTTCATTACGGATGCTGCTGTCAATATGTAATACTTTCATAAAAGAAGAGATCAGAATTTAGGTTGCAGCTTAAAAGAAACACCTACACGGTTCCACGTATTGATGACAGTAGCTGCTGCGATCAGTTTAGCTGTATAATCTTCGCCAAATACACGCAGACATTCATCATACAGTTCGTCGGCAATACCATGTTCATGTATAAAGGTCACTGCTTTTGTCAGCTGCAGGATCAGTTGTTCTTCCGCTGTAAAGTGATCAGTAGCTTCATGCCATACCGGGATCAATATGATCTTCCTGACAGGAATATCCAGGGAAAGGGCATCCTGCGTGTGTTTATCGACACAGTAAGCACAGCCATTAAAGTGTGAAGCCGAGATCTTGATCAGTTCATGATGCCATTTATCAATACCTGCCGCATGTACCGCCTTGTCCAGGTCTGCCATCGCTTTGTACAATTCAGGATTGTTTTTGCCGATGAATGTTCTTGTTGCCATTTTGTTTGTTTTTGTTGACACAAAGTTATGAAGCGATTGTACTACCTTAGTCATACAGATTTTATTAATTAGGTAGTACAGATTATGCTGGATACAATGTTGCTCCATATAGATAAACAGTCGTCACAGGCGGTATACGTGCAGCTGGCCAACGGACTGATAAATCTCATCAGGAGCGGTGTTCTGAAACCAGGTAGCCGTTTGCCCTCTATCCGGCTGATGGCCGCCGAACTGCATATCCATGCGAGGACGGTGGTAGCGGCCTATGATGAAATGGCCGCCCAGGACTGGATTTACAGTAAACCCCGTTCGGGGATGGTAGTGGCGGAGAATCTGCCCGACCTGAAGCCCCGTACTTTCAGGAGCAGTTTGCCGGCAGGAACAGATAAGTCAGTAAGAGGCCCCGCTCCGCAGCAACAATTCCGCTATGTGATCAATGACGGTTTTCCTGACCATCGGATCGCCCCGGTAGAGCAGCTGATCAAACTCCAGCGGCAGGCTTTTTATAACGACGATGTGGAGCGTACTTCCATGTACTCCGATAGCCGGGGCAGCGTCAGACTAAGACGAACGCTGGCCGAACATATCAGTGGCTCAAGAGGGATCGCGATGACGCCGGATATGTTATTGCTGACACGCGGCGCACAGATGGCCATTTATGTGGTAGCAGCGACCCTGATAGAACCGGGAGATGAGGTATTGGTAGGAGACCCGGGGTACAGACTGGCAACGGCCGTATTTGAGCAGTTAGGGGCTAAAATAACCCGTATTCCGGTGGATGATGAAGGAATTGACGTTGATCAGATAGAAAAGGCCTGTAAAAGGAAATTCAGGCTGTTATATATCGTTCCCCATCACCATCACCCTACCACGGTCACTTTAAGCGCGGCCAGGAGAATGAAGCTGCTGTCGCTGATCAGAAAGCACGGGTTCTATACCATTGAAGATGACTATGATTATGAATTCCATTATACCCACCGGCCGATATTACCCCTGGCCAGTGCCGATCATGGCGGGCATGTGTTGTATATAGGGTCGGTCACCAAAAACCTGGCCGCTTCCATGCGCCTGGGTTATCTCATTGCAGGAGAGGAATTTGTCAGCCGGGCCGCCCAGGTCAAAAAAGTGATCGATCTCCGGGGTGACCTCTTATTTGAAGATGCCCTGGCCGCCCTGTTTGAAGCCGGCGTTATACAGCGGCATATCCGTAAGTCCCTGAAGCTCTATCAGCAGCGAAGGGACCTGTTCTGCGAATTACTGGAAAAGGAGTTGGGTGATTATGTCCATTTCCGTAAACCAGATGGCGGCATGGCCGTATGGGTACAATTTGACAGCAGGTTCAAACTGTCTGCTATTGCTGCGAAGGCAGGGGAGCAGGGACTGAAAATGTCTGACGGCACGGCCTATGATCCGGTGGCGGACCGGCTGAATGGATTGAGAATGGGTTTCGCTTCCCTGAACGAAAGAGAGATGAAAAAAGTGATGACGATCCTGCGGAAAGTACTGGAACAATATTAAAGCTATACAGATTAACTAAATATTTCATGTAACTTCGTTGTATACCTATACGTTAAACGGAAAATCATCGGAAATGAGACCATTGCACCTATTAGCCATCTGTAGCCTGTTATTTTTATCCTGTAAGAAGAAGAAAATAGAAGAAGAGATCGCGCCGCCCATCCAGTATGACGTGACACATTATTATGTTAGCCCGGCTGGTAATGACGCCAATGACGGGAAGTCGGCAGATAAACCATTCAAAACTATCCAGAAAGCGGCCGATCTGGCGCAGCCACGTTGTACAGTGCACCTGGCAGGAGGGGAATATAAACAGCAACTGGAAATGAAGACTTCGGGTACTGATGCTTACCCCATCGTATTCATAGCTGAGCCGTCCGATCCTTCCATGCCTGCAGTGCTCACACAGGGTGGGGAGAATGACGCGGTCCTTACGATCATAGACAAACGTAACATTCGCATTCAGGGCTTGCATGTCGCGAACCTTACCCGTAACAATGCACAGGGTATCCTGATAAAGGCGACGCCTGACGGAGGTGTCAGCAATATTCAGCTCAGGGAGGTGAACGTGTATAATATAGCCTGGACCGCACAGCCGGCAAAAACTCCCGGGGAAAATGACAATGCACAACCGATCATTGTATATGGAGAAGGAAAAGCACAACAAAATGCAGTATCCGGTGTCTACTTCTACAAGTGTAAAGTCTATAATAACGTGACAGGATACAGCGAAGCAATATCGCTGGATGGGAATATAGATAATTTCTCAGTCACATCCTGCGAAGTATATAACAATACGAATATCGGTATCGCTGCTATTGGCAACTACGGCGTAAGTGCAACAGCTGCCTTAGACCAGGCGAGAAATGGCCGGATCTCTGATAACTACTGTCATGACAACATCGCCTCTTACGCTACCAGCGCTGGTATTTATGTAGATGGCGGCAGTAAGATCTCTATTTTCCGCAACCGTTGTAAAAACAACGGATATGGAATAGAAGTAGGTTGTGAAGAGAATGGTAGCGCCAGTGACATATATTTATTGGGTAACGTGATCGAAGGAAACCAGGAAGCAGGTATGGCCCTGGGTGGATATGATGCAGGAACAAGCGGACAGGTAAAGAAATGTCTGGTGGTCAATAATACCTTTTTCCGTAACGGTATAGCAGGCGGTGGCGGCGAACTGGCGATCACTAAAGCGTCCGACTGTAAGATCATGAACAACATATTTTACGGCGGCACTTCTTTACTGTTGTATGGTGAAGCGATCAGCCCACAGCAAAATAATACGTTCGACTACAATAGTTGGTTTACAACGGTTGCCGGTGGACCTCTTTTTACCTGGGCAGGTAAAAACTACAACACTTTTGACGCCTGGCAGAACGGTACGAAGCAGGACCTGTCTTCCATGAACTTTGATCCGAAGCTGGTAAATGTACAGAATGGCAATGTAGACCTGCATCTGCAGGCCGGAAGTGGGCTTAGGAAAAAGGGGAATGAGCCCATTATCTGGCTGACATTCCCTACAGATGTTGCCGAAAAAGATCTGGATGGTGAGTCCTTTGGTGCAGAATTTCCCAACATCGGCGCGTATCAGAAATAATAACAATTTCTCCGCAGCAGGATTGCATCAGTGCACGATATTTTAGTGCGACTAAAATATCCATTTTATGAAAATGAAACTGAGTATTGCGCTTTTATTAGTATGCTGCGCTGTTGTATTTTCAGGCCTCCGTGCAGGTGCGTTCAGCCAGCTGACAGCACCTGCCGCCAGAAGAGCGGTGATGAACTTTCACGTGTACGTGGATTCTCCCAGTCAGTCTTATGCCGGTCTGACCGCCAGCATAAAGAATGAGTCTTCCGGTGTCAGCTATCCAACGCCTGTCCAAAGCGCCATTGTATCCGGCCGGCAGTTCTATGAATTTTATGCATCAGGAGAACTGGGGGAGCAATTCTCCATCACGGTGAAGTCAGGTAGTACGGTGGTAGCCAGTGGCACGCATATCGTGAACGCCACCAATACCAATAACCATCATGCTGTTGTAACAGTCTATATGAGTTATTAAGGGATCATCTTATTAAAGGAAAAGGAGTATCACACGGTCCGGCTGATACTCCTTTTCCTTTTTTATTACGGATTACCCAATGCAGCGCTTAACTGGCTGATGCCGGGCTGAATGTAATCCGGATAGGTATCGATCTGTGCTTTCAGGGCTGCATATTTATCCTGCTTTGGGCCTGGTCCGTTTAACCAGCGGCAATAACGGGTATACACCATAAAGAAGATACACCGGTTATAAGGGTCCAGATGGCTATCGTTGATAAAGCGTATGAGCTGCGCTTCAAGATCATTGGCGTATGCTGACATGGCATACGAACAGCCCATCCGGTCTATATCTCCTTCGAAATGATTTTTGCTCATATTACTCAACCTTAATATGACGCCCGGTAACAGTTGCTGATAGGAGATATCCAGTATATCCAGTTGATGCAGATAGTCACCTGTAATGGCTCTTGAATATAATGAATCGAACATCCTGTCATAAGTACCAAATGTTATATTCAGGTGTGCCTTAATAAATACCGGCCATTGCCGGATGTTTGCAGCGAGTGTGGCGATGGCCGCAGCATGTAGTTCAGGTGAATTATCGGCCCCGCAATTTGACGGCTGCCATCGGCAGCGCTTCAATAAGAGCAGCGTATCTGGCGGGTATAGGCCTCTCGCCAGTCCCTCAAGCAGCGGATCGCCAAGTTTCTTTGCTATGGCCTCTGCGACCGCTTTATCCAGCAGCATTTTCAGATAAGCGTCTTTATCTGCTGCCTGCTGAACAGGAACGATCACCTGCTCGTACATATAAACGTATACATCGGACTTTTTACGATGCAGTAACTCGTTATAAACATATTGCATCAGGGTGTCAAATGCCTGATTGGTGGCATTGGGAGCCCGTTGCGTATACAACATGAACGGCGCACTGGTATCTGTTATGCCATCAACATACTGTACCATCTTTGCATATTCCGCGGGTAGTTTGGTCTGACTAAAAGGCCGGTCCAGCCGCCACGCATTAAAAACACATGATCGCTTATCATCACTTCTTTCATACACCCAGGTAACGGAAGGTGCAGGCGGTTCATAGAAATACGTCGTTTCAAAACCACTGGCATTGCCTGTATACAACGCAGTGGCATAGATGCCCCTGAACGGGATATATTCTTTCCCGTAAGCAACAAGCACATGTGCTGTATCACCAATGACAGCTCCGGGAAATACCTGCCTGATTTCCTGCAATGTCATACCGCTCTTCAGCATAGACTCCAATTGCGTAGTATCCTTCCTGCGGACACGCAGCTTTACCGCCGTAGCTGTTGACTGTGGCAATGAATAATAATCGGAGTAAGCAGCAGGCGATAGAAAGCTACGATTCAGAGAATCTGCTGTTTCCTTCAGGAATGAAATGGCCGCCTCAGAATAATGCTCTTCCAGCTCCCATGACGTGTCAGCTACGGCGGCAGATGTGTCGCTCGTTAGTTGTGCATAACAAACAGTATGGATAGATAATAACGCCGTTATCAGCATGACAGAAAATCGCATAAGCAGGGATTTAGCACAAGATGCTGTTTCAACCTGATTTTACCAATGTTCCGTAAGGCAGGACCAGTTATTTTAACATTATTCTAACTTGCTGATGGCCTGTCTGATATATTCCGGATAATTCGCTGCGTCAGCCTTCAGCGCAGCTATTTTACCTGACATTACGGTTTCATCCTGCTGCTGGTAACAATAGTTGGTATATAACATAAAGAAAAGACAGCGGTTAAAAGGGTCCAGCGTATTATCACGCATACAGGACTGTACCTGTTTTTCAAAATCTGCTGCATGCGCTGATTCGGTAAAGGCACGTCCTAAGCGGCTGATATTACCCAGGTAATGGCCGTCCGGCACATCACTTACCCGGAAAACACTACCCAGTAATAAGCGTTGAGATGGAATATCCAGCAGTTCCAGTTCACGGAGATGTGTACCCCTCATTGCTTCTCCATAACTGGCATCGCTGTTCCGCAGGAAACGGTCGTTCATGATATCCAGGTGTGACCTGATAAATACCGGCCACTGATGGGTCTGAGACGCCAGTATAGCGATCGATCTGGCATGTTCCTGCGGCGAATTGTCCCTGCTGCAATAACCAATTACCTGGCGGATACGTTTCAGTAAAAGGATGGTGTCCTTTGAATATCTGCCCGCTGCCAGTTCTTCCAGGGACTCGTCACCAATTCTTTTTGCGATGGCTTCCTTAATGGCGTCATCAAGTAATTTCCTGGCCTTTGCGCTTGTTTTCAGGTCCTGGTACAGGTAGGTGACGTCGCTGTAAAGCAGGGACGGCTCATCCCTTAGTTCCGCCGTTCTGGGATTCTTCAGCAACATGTAAGTCACCAGTTTCTTCATGGATTGGTTGGTCGCACCAGCTTCCTGCTCGTCATACAGCATGACACTGGTGCTCGTATCCATCATACAATCAACATATTGTATCATGCTGGCATATTCCCCGGTCAGTTGCATACGGCTGAAAGGGCGGTCTGGCAGCCAGGCCGTGAAAGTGTATTGATCATCTGAACCTGTGGTGTCATAGGTCCATTTATCGGAGGGCGTGATCTGTTCGTCCAGTTCCCGGGTCCTGAACCTGTTTGCGTCTCCGCTGTAAATGATGGTGACCCTCTTTTTCAAACGGTGACTATAAACGATGTTATAGGCGATCAGACCATGTGCGCTTTCTTCGATCGAACCCACATTGGCTGCCCGTATTTCCTGTAAAGTGGCGCCCTTTTCCATCAATGCTTCCAGTACAGGTTTGTTCTTTCGGGATACGTTCCTTAGCGTGACGGCTATACCTTCCGTCTGCGGAAGTGAATAATATACAGGATTGGGCACACATGCCAGGTATTGAAGGTTCAGGGAGTCTGCTGTTTTCTTCAGCTGATCCATATCACTTTTGGAATACAGCAGCTCCGCATACAGGTCCTTTGCGGGCAGCTTCTCTTTTGTCTGAGCCTGAGCAGATAAATAGAAAGATAGTAATGTGGTCAAAGTCAGACACCAATGTTTCATTGTACAGGATTTAGGAACAAGATGCAGTCTCGCCGTAATTTCCATAAAGTCATCGGTCAACTGGAAAAGAGACTGCGTTTGCAAGCAATCCCTCAATATAGGATTTTTTATAAGATGCGATCTTGTTGCCTTATCTTTCGCCAAAAGAAAAGATTCCACATGAATAAACGTCTTATCTGCCTGACGGCTATAACCCTGATCGCTGGCGCTTCCAAAGCACAGCAGTTCATACCGCTGTATCCGGATAGTGTTGTTAACAGCCGTAATGTACCCGATAAGGAAGTGAAAAATGATAATAATGGCAGCCTGTCATTTGAGAAAGTATCCGTGCCAACGGTACAACTCTTCCTGCCTCCGGCAGATAAAGCGAACGGCGCTGCCATGATCGTTTGTCCGGGTGGCGGTTACAGTTTTCTCGCCTATACGCATGAAGGGATCAATTTTGCCAGGAGACTCAATGAAATGGGGATCACAGTGTTAGTGCTGAAATACAGAATGCCGGACGACGCCACTATGCGGGACCGTACGATCGGCCCTTTACAGGATGCACAGCAGGCGCTCCGCCTGGTACGCCAGCGGGCAAAGGAATGGCATATCGATGTGAACAGGGTAGGACTGATGGGTTCTTCTGCCGGCGGACATCTCGCATCTACCGCAGGTACACACTTCGATCACGCCTATATTCCGAATCCGGAACAGACCAACCTGCGTCCTGATTTCCTGGTGCTGGTATATCCCGTGATCAGCATGGCGGATAGTCTCACACACCAGGGCTCAAAGAATAACCTGATCGGTAAAGATGCTGCGCCAGCCACTGTGCAGGCATTCAGTAACGAATTACAGGTAACTGATCAAACACCGCCTACCTTTCTGGTACACGCAACAGACGACAAAGGGGTAGTAGTAGGGAACAGTATCGCCTTTTATACCGCACTGGTAAGGCACAACGTTCCTGCAGAACTGCATGCTTACCAGCGCGGTGGTCATGGTTTTGGGATGCGTACCAGCAATCCTGACGAACACTGGTTAGACAGACTGGAAAACTGGTTACGCGACAACGGATGGCTTAAAAGGCAATAGCCTGTTTGGTTTGTTACGCCTTTTTTCAAGGATGAACGCGTCAAACAGTTCACCCGTCGCCAGATGTGACCGGAAACTCAGCCGGTCATTGTCAATGGTAATAAGATGATACATCTGCAAATGCCCGGCTACAATATCTGCCCATTCCATCTTCTCATATTCATACATCTTGGAGCCACTTACGGATACCACATACATGGTGCCGTAAGGGGCTACCTGCTGCATACCTCGTCCATAAGCATGGTCGTGTCCCTGTAGGACGATATCCACTTTGTATTTGTCAAAGACCGGCTTAAAATGCGCCCTCACTTTCTCATTATAACGCCCCTTCTTCGTTGAAAATACCGGATGATGCATCGTCACCACCGTCCACTTATTAGGATTGTTTTCCAGCGTCGTTTCCAGCCACTTCACCTGTGTATCGATCAATGCGGCAGCGCTGGCCTCTTCCATCATCATCGTATTCAGCGAAATGAACCGCACGCCCTGTATATCCGCATAAAATACGGACCCTTCCAGTTGTGCATCACCGGTACCATTGCCTGGCAACGAAAACTGCTTTTTCCAGAAGAGCGACAAATGCGGCAGACCATCCTCATGGGTGTACTCATGATTACCCGGTGTCACCAGCGAAGGAATGCTGCCGTGGATATATCCACCTGCCTCAAACCATTGTCCCCATTCCTCATCATTATTGGCCCGGTTCACCAGGTCACCTGCATGAATGATCGCCTGCGCATCCGGTAACTGTGCATATGCCTTCCTGATCACACGGCTCCAGAACGGGCGGATGCCCACCTGTGCATCACCCAGGTAAATAAAGGAAGTTTTGCCGGGTGTGGCCGCAGCTGTTTTGAACTGCAGCCATTCGCTCCAGCCATTGTCACTGCCTACCCGGTAGGTATATAGTGTCGCTGGTTGTAGACCGGTCAGCGTGATCCGGTGATAGACCACGTCCAGGGCTTCCAGCTTGAAGGCTTCACTACTGGCCGTAAGCCGTTGCACATTGGCCGCAAACGCTGGGTGTGCGTCCGCGGTGGTATACTCGATGTAAGCCGTATTGATACCCGCAGAGCTGCGCCAGTTGATCGTAGCGCTGGTGGCAGGGTCTTTTGTGATCGTGAGGATGATCCTGTCAGGGATATTACCCGCAGCATATCCCTCCGTATGTTGCACCACCGGAGGGGTGGCAGCTTTGGCGAAGGCGGCTGCTCCCGTAAACGGAAGCAACGCACCTGCTTTGATAAAACCGGAAAGGAATTTCCTTCTGGCAACTGTCTTTTTCTCCATATCCATACTCATTTCAGGTACCACATTTTTGTATTGATGTCATCTGCGCCAAATACACTGATCGCCGCTTTATAATTGTCTAGGTTCACGTCCTGCTCCGATGTCGGCCACGCATATCGTACCGGGAACTGTGGCTGGAAAGCCATCGGTCCTACAACGAATGCCGGATAACCGGTACGTCTGAAATCAAACCATCCCTCAGCACCCTTGAAGGTCATCGCGATCCATTTCTGGGTGATGAGCTGCTCCAGGGTACCATTGTATTTTACGACAGCCTGGTTGTAGTAGTCGCGTTGCTGGGCTTCGTCTGTCAGCCCGTAATAGGCCATAGAAGCCTGGATACCGTTATTATACAACGTTTCTGCCGTACTGCCGTTTACGGTCACTTTACCGCGTTGCACCGCTTCCGCCAGGATAAAGCAAACTTCTGAATAGACCATCAGACTCGCCTTGAACGTTGCCGGTTTGTCTTTTCTGAAGAAAGCAGAAAGGGTGGACTGATGCGTTTCGCCGCCGTTGTAGTCCGCCGGATTGGTATACGCGTGCGGAATACCCACATATTGGTGCTGATCAACGGTAGCGCCTTCTTTACTGCTGACAGGCGCGATCCAGAGTTCCAGTCTCGGGTCATTCCGTGCGATCAGTACGTCTACCAGTTCTTTACTGGCTTTTGTTTTCAGGAAATCATTGTCGATCATGTTCAGCGGTCCGCCGGCCCAGCTATCGTCCTTTTTAACCCCGAGATAAGCCACTTCCGCATTATCCGCATTGCTTTCCATGATAGGGTACTCGGTTTTGTTATTGAGTATTTCCTGCATCTCCGTAAAAGCCGGCGCATAGTTTTTTGAACAACGTAACAGCATACGCAGTCGCAGGGAGTTCGCCAGTTTACGCCACTTCAGCAGATCACCGCCGAATAAGGCATCCGCTCCTGCGTTCAGACCCGCACCGCCGTTTTTAAGCTGTGTATTGGCTTCTTTTAATACGGCCAGCAGACTTTTATACACATCCTCCTGTTTGTCGTAGGTGGGCTTGATATTGCCGTTCTCCACCGACTGTAAGGCCTGGGAATAAGGCACGTCGCCATACAGGTCCGTCAGGTAAGCGATGTTGAAAGCCAGGAGTACATTACCGGCAGCGGTATATACCGGCTGACCGGTAGCCGCACCTTCCTGCTGCATAGTTTTGATGATCATCGCACGCTGGTAGATATCTGACCAGTCTACCGCCGTCCAGCGGAAAAGCTCATAATCGTTGTTACGGATCAGGGTGATATAACGGCCCAGGGCAGCTGGTCTTCTTGCAAAACCATTCTCTGCATAGGCATAAGCCGTTTGTGTCACCGCTTCCGTCAGGTGATATTCCGGTCTGGTCTCAGACGGACTGTTCGGATTGGTATTGATTTCCTCGAAGTCTTTCGTACAGGCTGTCAGCGTCATCACTGTCAGCAGACTATATAGTATATTGGATCGTTTCATGATTGTCATTGATTAGAAATTGCAACTGAGTTTAGCACCGTAAGAGCGGGTACCTGGTAATGTCCAGTGACCAACACCCTGGTAACGCTGGCTGGAAAGGCTCATGGTGATCTCAGGATCGTAGCCGTTCTTTGCTGCTGCCCAGGTATAAAGATTGTTGCCGATCAGCGACAGGGACAGGTTGCTCAGGAAAGGGATACGCTGCATCACACCACGACCGAAAGCATAGGTGAGCGATACTTCTTTCAGCTTTACATAAGTAGCGCTGTAAGTCTCGTTTTCGTAATATTTCCAGTATTTGTTGTCATAGTAGGTAGCCGCATCGATGATTACGTCATTCGGCTTGTAAGTGCCATCGCCATTAGCAATTACACCTTCCATGATCATCCCGTCATCGCGTACGGTACCATTGGCATCGGTCCAGGTCAGACCGCCATGTGCCGCATCACGTCCGCGGAGGGTATTAGTAGTACGACCATCCTGGATCAGGCTTTTCGCTACATAGGAATAGTAAGAGCCACCCTTGCGCCAGTCGATCAGGAAGTTGCAGCTCAGGTTTTTGTAACGGAAATTGTTATTGAAACCAACCATAAAGTCCGGATTGTAGTTACCGATCTTTACAAAGTCAACATCCTGTTGCTGTAAACCATTACTGTTCAGTAATGCCTGTCCGGCGTAAGCGCCCTCTTTCACTTTCACCCAGCTTCTGGTATAGAAATCGCCCATTTTAGTACCCTCTTTGATCAGGTACTCGATGTTGCTACCATCTGTACTACCCAGCATATAACTGGTCACCGCCGGCGTCAGTTCGATCACTTTATTGACGTTGCGGGTGAAGTTGATATCAGATTTCCAGGTAAAAGCAGTGCTTTTTACAGGCACCAGGTTCAGACCTATTTCCCATCCGCTGTTCTGGATATTACCGGCATTGATCAGCATCGTGCTGGCCCCGGAAGCAATGGTAGTAGGTACCTGGATGATCTGGTTGCGGTTGTTGGTTTTATACCAGGTGATATTGAAACCTACGCGGTCTTTGAAGAAACTTGCATCTACACCGGCTTCGTAGGAAGTGGCGATCTCCGGTTTCAGCAGACTGTTTTTCTGGTTGAAACTGATGGTCGCACGTTTTACGCTACCCCAGTCGGTATCGAATGGTACAGTGTTGTACAACTGATAGGGATCGGTATCAGAACCTACCTGTGACCAGTTGGCACGCAGTTTCAGGTAAGACAGGTCCTGCCATTTGATATTCAGCATATCAGAGAGGATCGCGCTCAGGGATACGGAAGGGTAGAAGTAGGAATTGTTCTGTTTAGGCAGGGTGCTGCTCCAGTCATTACGGGCCGTCAGGTTCAGGAAAAGGTAGTTATGGTAGCTTACCTCGCCGATACCGTATACACTGTTGATCCGCTTTTTACGGAAGGACTGCGTGTTCACCAATGCGCCTGCTGCTGCGTTGGACAGGTTGTATACACCCGGTAACGTCAGACTTCCGGTGGATTGCTGATTGGAGGTGCTTTCCTGGTCCATACGGTTACCACCGACAGCAACAGATACCTTGAAATCGCTTTTCAGATTGGGTTTGTACGTCAGGAGGAAATCGCTGTTCTGCTCCTTGAAATTGTCATTCTCCAGTACATAGGCGCCTTTAGGATTTCTCTTGGCGCTGAATGGTCTGCGCTGGTCTTCACTCAGTGCATAGTAATCCAGACCGGTACGCAGCATCAGTGTAAGATCAGGTCTGATGTCAAAAGAAGCCTGTACGTTGCCCGTCATGCGGTTACGCGTGTAACTGTTGGTCTCTTCATATGCGATCAGATACGGGTTGTCATCCGTGCTGTAAGGATTGTACTGTTGCAGCCCCTCTTTACCAGGTATCCAGTAGTTCCGCAGTGCATGGATATCGACATTCGGCGTCAGTTTATATACCTGCATGGTCACGCTTTCTGTATAGGCAGAAGGGCGGTTGGCGCTACGGTTATTGGTATAGGCGAGGTTGGTGCTGAGGTGGATGGACTTGTTCAGGTGATAGGTGCCTGAGAAGGTCAGGTTATCACGTTTCAGATCAGTATTCGGTACGATACCACGGTTCTGCAGATTGCCATAGGACAGTCTGAAGTTCCCTGCATCCGTGCTTTTGGATACCGCGATATTATTGGTAAAGGTATGACCCGTACGAAAGAAGTCTTTTACACGGTCAGGATAAGCGACCCAGTCCAGCGGTAAAGGTTCGCCGTTTTCATCCAGCGGACTATTCCACTGTACCAGTTTACGACCGGTATTCAGTTTTGGTCCCCAGGCGCCGGTGCTGATAGTATTGTCGCTGCCTGTCCAGTCGCCGGAACCATATTCGTTCTGGAAATGCGGGAACATCCAGGCTTTGTCAAATACGGCGCTGGAGTTGAAACTAACACCCAGGCCTTTTTTCGCAGCACCTGATTTAGTCGTGATCAGGATAACGCCTGAACCGGCACGGCTACCATACAAGGCAGCAGCACTGGCGCCTTTCAAGACGGTGATGCTGGCGATATCGTCAGCACTGATATCACTGATCGGACTACCATAATCGATGGTCTGTTTACCATCTACCGCCTGTGCAGGATTCTGGATAGCCGGTGCTACCGGTACGCCATCCACTACATAAAGCGGCTGGTTGTCTTTGCTGATAGAGGATTGTCCGCGGATCGTGACCATTACACTGGAACCAGGATCAGACCCTGTGCTACGGATACTTACACCCGGTACGCGGGCCGCGAGGCTGTTCAGTACATTGGGTTGCGGTACATCGCTGACGTCTTTGGAAGACAGCTGTGCAACGGAATAACCCAGGTTACGTTCGCTTTTTTTGATACCCAGAGCGGTCACTACGACTTCTCCCAGCGCTTTGGTAGAGGGCTGTGGCAGTTCCAGTGAAGTTGGATGGGGAGTGGTAGCCGGTGTTTTCTGCTTGTCGGGTAACACGCTCAGGATCGCATAGTTATTGAGGATACGGCATTGGATGGAGGCGTCTGTGGCCAGCCAGTCGAGGGCTTCTTTTAAGGAGACGGTGTTTTTGCGGATATGCACCGTGCGTGACAACAGGGCATTCACATCTTCATCAAAGGTAAACTGCAGCTGTTGCTGGCTTTTTACCTGTTGAATGAACTGCTGTACAGTGATGGCGCTGCCTTTGAAGGTCAGTACCTTTTCCAGGGGCTGTTGTGCAGATAGCCTGCTACAGACAGCCAATAGGAAAACAAGCATCAGTAATCGATGCATTAAAAATGTTTTCATTATTTTACAGTTGAATTCCTTGCAGGTGGTTCAAGCCTGCATACCTCGTTACTTGGCTGATAAACCAGTCAGTTGCGAAAGGCGCCCCGCTGCTACGGGGCGTTTTTATTTTTGTCAGTACACTGCTATGTGATGGTCCTTCTCTGTATAACTAAAGCCTGCCGTCTCTGACAGGATATGCAGGACAGCCGGCAGGGAGAGATATTCAAAGTCGGCCGTAATACGCTTCTTCTCTAATGCAGGCCGCTGTATCGTAATATTGACCCCATACCATTTTTCCAGTTCGCGGCATACATCTGCCAGTGTCGCCTGATCATAGGAGAGTTTTCCGGTGGTCCAGGCAACCATGGCCTCCGCGGCAACCGGCAGTATATTAAAGCGGGCATTATCAGTGTGGATGGTGATCTGCTGGTCCGGTCGCAGGTCAGATAAGACCTGTTGCTGTGCGTTCAGCAACCTGACCTTACCGGATACGAGTACGACGGACAGCTCCTGTCGTTGTGGCCGTTCAAATATTTCAAAAGAAGTACCCAGTACCTGGGTGGTGTAGTTGCCCGCGGAAACAGTAAATGGTCTACCGGCAACAGTAGCGACATTAAAATAGGCGCGTCCCTTTAGTTGTATCGCACGTGCGTCTTTATTATATGCATTATTATAGCTGACCGTTGATCCGGGGAAAAGCGTCAGATCACTACCATCCGGCAGGCGGACCGTACGCAGCTCCCGTGGACCAGCAGTGATCTCCTGCCAGGCAAGTGGTGTGGTCACTGCCGGTTTGTGGCGCATAAAGTAGATATAGGATAAAGAAAGTAGTAATAATAAAGTAGCCGCAGCTGCCAGCATCGGGCGAAGGAATCTTTTCCGGGAGGTACGGATACCCGCCAGCATACGGAACTGGTCCCAGTCGGCCGGCGTACTGCGGGGCACATCCGTTTCACGGATATTTTCCCAGGCAGTCTGCATACAGGCCTGTACCAGCAGCGGATCAGTATCAGCGGCGATATATGCTTCTATTGCCTCCCTGGTGGTGGCATCTGTAATCTTACCTTCAAAATAGGCGATGAGCTGTGCTCTGCCCGGTGGATGATGGACCATAATAGCTTGTTCATCCTAAAGGACGCAGGCGAAGGAGGCGTCAAACTATCCGGTAAAGTTGAATTAATATACAGTTAACATTGGCACGGCAAGGATAAGTAGTACGGGCAGGAAATCGGCATAATCGTCCAGTTCTGCGCGCATGAACTTCAGGGAAGAGGCGATGTGATTTTGTACGGTAAAGATGGAAACATTCAGTGCGGCAGCTATTTCTGCATAGCTCATACCTTTCTCCCGGTTCAGGATAAATGCTTCCCGGCGGCGGGGAGGGAGCTTGTCCAGACACTGGCGGTAACGGCCAAGCAGTTCCCGGTAACTGATGGTATCATTGATATTTTCGGGGGCCGGTGTTTCAGCGGTACTGTCAGTGAAGCTATCTGTGATCGTTTTACGCTGCCGTATCATACTGATGACCTCATGCCGCATCATGGTGAACAGGTAACTATCAAAATCCTTTACGGTACTGATACGTTCTTTCTGCTGCCATACCTTCAGGAGTACGTTCATGGCCAGTTCCTCGCCCGTTACGGCGTCGCCGCTAAAGCCGGCAGCATAACGCTTCAGACGGGGGAAATAATGCTCAAATAAGGGCCTGAAATGCGAATCATCACCAGTCAGCCAGTCATGTAGCAATATATCGGTCAGCGGAGAGGATGCCATCAGATCACTGTTTTGATAGCAGCAAATATAGAAGTACTATGTTAAGGCATTATTAATCCCTGTCTTTTTCCCGATTGCGTAAATTATTTTCCCTGATCGCTGCATTTATTATCTCTTCCGTCTCCGCCAGCTTTACCTGGTATGAATAATTAACTACCCTTGCAGGATTTCATTGGCCAGTGCAGGGTATCGTTGTTGTATATCGTCGATGATCAGTTTAAGGTGCGTGCCTACATTGACGTAGGCCGTATCCTTACCCTGAAACCGGACGCCGGTTACATATTTGGCGCCCCGGTGTAAAGCCACTACTTCCCATTTATCATTTAGTACCGGTGCGCCGGAAGAACCGGATTCTGTATCGGTAAAGTAACACAGGGTGTCTGGTGTAGAAGCATAGACCAGGTTGTTCCGGATGCCATAGCGTTTGCTGCGTCCTCCCGGATGCTGTATGATATTGACCGGTATCGGGTCCTGTTGCACCTGTATGGTAACAAGGTTCCTCCGGAGCGGCGTCCGGCCAATTGAAGGAAAGCGTAAAATCGCATAATCAAGGTTTTTTTGCCATGCCTCAAGCTTGATTGCCTTAATTGATGGATTTTCAGCAGCCCCTTCCACATTATAATCCGTGATAATACAGGTTTCACTTCCCTGTAACAATAGATCTGTCTCGGAAGCGTCACCTTCTTCCGCCTGTCGGGCGTTCACAACATGATGATTTGTGATTACTAATGAGTCTGTCAATAGCCAGCCTGTACCCAGGAATTGTACCGGATTACCACTCTGGTCCAGCCGGGCCTGTCCATTTTTAATAGCGGGAGTTCGTAGCTTGAAGACAGAATTACCCGTTTTGAAAGCGGCTTCTATAAACGAGAAGGGCACCGTATCATCCCGGTGAATGAAGGTTTGATTGATGATAGGGATTAATGCAATATTCACCGGCGGCGCTCCGGAGGACAACTGAACGACCTTTTCCAATGCCAGGCGGACGATTTTATCACTGGCGGGTACCACGCTGACCAGCAGGGCGGCATTCTGTAGGAATATCTGCAAGGGTACCTGTCCGGTAGTGATCCTTTCCAGGCTGTTCATAAAGGCGATCTCTGTCATCAGTTTTGAGAGGATGTTCCCTCCACCGGTCGGTAGCACCATTATGACCCTGGGATCGACCGACTGGTATAATGCGCCTCTGTTGGTGATAGGATCGGTAGCGGAGGCGATCGCTACACTGAGATCATTTACTTCATCTGGTGCTAAGTATGCCATTATGCGAGTGCTTCAAAAGTTTCAAATTGATCTCCCTGTTCCCAGTTTCCCCGGGATTCATCCAGTCCGCGGATGTTTTCGTTTGTCAGCGTGTCATCGCCTACTTCCTGTGTCTCCGGCTCAAACATGTCCAGCATGTCGTAGGTATCCGGGAATTCATCCTGTAAATAGAACTTGGCCATCCGTATCACGAATGCGTCCTGATGATTATAGAGGATCGTTTGTTTTTTAGCGGCGTTATTAAGCCTCGTCCGTAAATCACGTATCTCTGCGGCAGTACCGTTGTTGTCTGTCGTGATCTTCAGCAGATGACACAATATCTGCAGCTGCGCGATCGGAGAGGCCAGTTTTGATACGGCTTTTTCTGCCCGTTCCAGGACAGCGATCGCTCCGCTATAATTGCTCTTCAGCAGTAATACCTGTGCGTACAGCCAGTAAAGCTCTGCGAGCCTGCCGGGATTCGCTCCGCCGGCTATCCGGGTTATGCCCTGTTTCAGTACATTGCCTGCTCCTTCCAGGTCTTCCCTGATCAGCAGGGCTTTTGCCTCCAGTGCATACAGCGGACTGGTATCTGAGCGGTCGGGTCTTTCATGTAACAGCTGCAGGGCTTCATCGATCTTGTTTTGCGCCAGCGCTTTCTGTACTTTACGGATAATATTGTTCTCCCATTCCAGCAGCGAGGAATGCGCATATACATCCCTGGATACTTCCAGGCTGATCACGGACGCCAGCCATGCCTGCATGGCAGCGGAGTACTCCTGCAGGTTCTGTACAATGGAACTTTCTATGCCATCTATCCATCTCAGGTGAAGATCATCCGGTGATTCTTCCCCTAATGCCAGGCGGTGATACATTTCTTCCGCCCTGCCGGCAACGAGCTTGCTCTGGTCAGGGTATTGCCTGTTTGAATAGTACATGATCGCCTGCTGATGCAGTTCTCTTAGCTGGTCGAATTTATCCTGCTGTAATAACTTGATCATCGCCTGACGTATTTCCGGGCGATAGATCAGCGTATCTTCCGGTCCGATCCTGACGAGCGCGTGTTCCCGCTTGAGGTCTTCAAAGAGCTGCATTGCCTCATCCAGGTTATTTACCGGAAGGTCGCAGATAGGCGCCAGCACTTCCAGTATGACCTCGGGACTGATCACCCGCAGGGCCATGCCGGGATGTGCCAGCTTCCGTACATTTTCATCGTGTATATGGTTCAGTATACGGTTGTACAACTGCCCCTGGATCAGCTGCTCATTCAGTTCGAAGGTCAGGGCGCTGTTATAGGTGAAATCGTCAAATGCCAGCTTTTCGCCGCTTGCCTTCATGGAAGTGATCAGGTTCGCCGCCAGGCGTAGCGACAAAGGATTACCGCCTATATGTGCTACAACGGTTGCTGCCGTAGCTGCCTCGATACCGAGGTTTTTGAGCAGCTGGACACTATCTGCCGGTTTGAGGTGTTCCAGGTGTATCTCTTCTACAAAGCCGGTATCTCCCCGCATATCCCGGACGGAAGTACGGCCGGCGATGATGACGCTGAACAGGGGATATACCTGGTGTATCTCCTGCAACATTGTCCAGAAGCCAGCCAGACTTTCTTTATCCCGGTACTCTACTTCTTCGAAAGTGTCCAGCACCAGGAGTACGGCCTGGTTGAAGTCCGTTTGTAATTGCTGTAAGAGGACGCCAAAGTTCTGATAGAGGGACTGGTTGATACCCAGACTGACATTAATACGTCCGGCCCTGGTATCAAAGGAGAGCCCTCTTGATTTGATGTTGCCCTGTTCATCCCGGAAGTTGCGCACCTGGTCCCTGAAATCGTCAAAATGCGCCTTGTGATCGGGTAACTGTAATTCCAGTTGTGAGATGGCTTCCAGCAGTATGGTGAAGGGCGCTTCGATCCGGAGGGTGGGCTGATCAAAGGCGAGATAGGCAAAGGGAATGCGCTGGGCTTTTTTGCCGACGCTGTTTTCCATCAGTAGCCGGGCCAGCAGGGCAGATTTACCGATGCCGCCTGGTCCGCAGATGGAAAGGATCGGCTTACGGTCAGGGTTGGGATTATTTACGAGAAACTCTTTCAGTATCTTACCTGCAAGCGTACTTTTTTTCTCACTGATATGAATAAACTCACGCAGCTGTTTTAGTTCGTCCTGCCGCCCCATGAAATTATCATCTACCAGGTGTTCGAACCCGGCCAGCACGCTTTTCTTTTCCAGTAAGGGGAGAAGTTCAGAGAGCGCAGGTAACTGTGGATCGAGGCCATCCAGCCAGGTAACCAGCTGACAAAGCAGGGTCAGTTCCTGGTATTTCATGTCAGCGATCTCATAGTCCGGCTCCGGACTATTTACATATGTTTCAAATGTCTGTTGGAGGTCGGTCATCGTGCGCCGGGGATTGGCCTTTAGTGCCTCCGCCATGGCGGCTTTAGTACCCAGTTCTTTTAGCGTCTGCTGGCGAGCGGCCATCTTTAGGGCGAATGATCCTGATCCCAGTCCGCCGGCTACATGTGTGATACAATCATAGAGTAGTACCCGTACCTGGGGATGCGCATACTGGCTATCAAGTGGAAGCAGGGTCTCCGGTTCAAAGCAATGGAGTACGGCTGCTGCCTGCAGGTAGGACTGAAGTTGCGGATCACGTTCCTGTTTAGGGGAACCGGTCTCCTTTTCCTTACGCTTCTGTGCGTATCGGGCGAGTATATCTGCTGTGGTCTGATTTTTTTCCATGGCTGATTAACTTAGGCTTTCATTAAGGTCCTGTAGTTTCTCTTCCAGTTCTGCCTTTCTTTCATCCGTGTCGGGAAGGTCTTTCAGCATCTCCAGCAGGAAGGTGGCATAATCCAGTTCGGGGTGTGGCGCCAGTATTTCATTGAGTCTGTTGATGGCCTGCAGAAGGGACCTTAATCTGCCGTTGAGCGCCGCCATTTTTGTGTCGTTAGTGGGGAGCTCCTTCAGGAGAAAGTCCGTTATGACCGTTGCGTCTATTGTCCTTATCGCCCGCTGGCATATTTCCTTTGCGGCGACTTCCACATCGCTACGGTTACATTGCCGGATGATCTCTTCATCTGCTTTACCCGGTTCTACGGTCAGCATCGCACGGTCAAACCCGATCAGTATCAGGCGGCATTTTTTCTGAAACATGCCCAACGTGATCTTATAGGAAAGTGCGGTAATAAAATAGTCGGTACTGGGATGTAAAAAGGGGCTCTTTTTAAAGTTGTCCAGCACGAACCAGCAGTTCATACCTGTTATCTGGGAGCCTTTATTTAGTACCCAACCGGCCAGTGTTTCAGCATATGCCCGCATGTTCTCTTCTGGTCCGGGTATATCGCTGGTAGACATGGCCATTTGTGATACCAGGTCTTTGGCCAGTTTCTCCGCCGTCAGGTCCAGGCCTATTTCTTTATCAAGTCGGGCGCTACAGGCGAGTACTGTATTCTTCAGATTGGAAAAATGGTCGATGTAGTTGGTGGAGTAGGACTTACCTGATTTGTCCCCACCGTTCACTACCAGGATCGGCTGTGTATTGGCCATAGGCTGAGACAGCCGGTCAAGATGATTTCTTAACACCGTACGGTTGACAAACGGGATCGTGTTGTTCAATACTGTTTGTTTATAAGGATTATCTGCCGGCGGGGGCGGGACCTTTGCATATTCCCATATCTCTTTCACCTTGGCGTCAAGCGTTGTCAACTGGTAGAGATTGAGCAGTTTTTCCATCCATGTCGGCGTATTGTTAAATCCGTCGAGGATGCAAAGCCGCACGGCATCCATCGCTATACGATATACAGACCCTTCAGTGATGAGGTCTGTAGCCAGCGTGGTGCCTCCGAAAGGACCTGCAATGGCGGCACGGGGAGAACCTTCTGTTCCCAGTCTGGTGGCCAGTGCATCGATGATATACATTTTATCAATTTCTGAAAACATAGGAGAGATTTATGCATTCAACCATTGTTCAGCCATATGTTCATGGTGATATTCAACAGCACAGGTGACTGAACGGAGACGATGAAACTTTTTGGGGCACGTTAATACAGTTAAAATCTGATCTGCAATAAGAGGACTTATAAGGCTATGAGGTACGCGGCTAATAGAAACGACTGATCTGCTGATTCTTATACTAATTTACGGCAATTTTTTATTTGAATGATATTTTCCCGTATTGACGACTTCCCCGGATAAGGCGCGCACAGATTCCTGATGAACGCTTTACAATTAGTATTATTTGCTATATATTAGCGGCTTTTCCGCACTATCACATATCAGTTGAAACCATTGATCAAACATGAACGCCAGTAATTTAGAGATCCCCGAACATTTACACAACGACATTATTGCGCTGATTACCTATCTGGAAAAGCAGGCTCCAAAAAATGCTAATCGCAGTAAAGTAGCTCCGGCCGACTTAGCCAGAATGGAGGCAACAGCAGGATTTACCATGCCATCTGCATTCCGGGAGTTCTGGCTTAAGGGAGGTGCAGCCTATTGGGAAGATGAGCAGTTGACCGTCCTTAGCTATTGCTATACAGATTACAGCAGCGCCGATAATACATTATACAGGATGTTAGCTACCAGTCTGCTGTTCTCCAACAGGAAAAGCGAGTTCCTGGAACAGGAGAAACTGCTTTTGTACGCCTGCTGGATTGTGGGTATGATCAAAGAAGGTGACAAAAGAACTTTCTTTGTCAGTGACGCACTGGGAAAGGTACACATCATTCATATAGACAGACCTTTTGCGCAGCTGGATGACCAGGAGTTACGCACTGCCCTCGCTTCCATCCTGGAACAGCGGACGGCACTCGCGGATTTTATGGCTACTGTAAAGTTGCCGGATGAAGACGACGATAGCGACGGTTGGGAGACCAGAAAACAGGAGGAAGATGAAGCGGATGAAGAAGAGGAAGATGCAGCCAAACAGGCATTTCTTGCAAAACACAGGCTGGAGGAACTCACCTATGAGGAAGTACTGGCGCGTATGGGCCTGGAGCAGCTGTTTGACTATTGGGACGGCGAAAGCGGTGTCAGTATCATGTCGCTGAACAACTATGAAGATGAACCTTCCTACTTCGAAGACTATAGCCGTATCTACTATTGCGATGGCGATCTGGACGTAGATAGCCTGGATGTCGACGGTTTGTATATCGATCTGCTTGTGGTAAAAGGTAACCTGACGGTGCGCGATAGTGTGGCCGGTTGGGGTGGAGATGGTATCGCCTATTATGTGACCGGCAATACCACGATTGACAAGTTACAGATCGATGAATTACAAAAGACCCTGGGACAGGAATCTGTACGTTATCTTGCCTATGCATGGGCAGACGATCATGAGATGCTGAATAAGCTGTCATCCCGGAAGATCGACGCCCCTGTTTTCCTTTCCTGGTTCTATGACCTGCATTGCTTCGAATTTGCGCCAGATACCCTGATTACCGCATTATATGAGTATGATGACCTGTCTGCCTATAAAACAACAAATGCCTTTCTGCCATGGCATGATTTTGCTTCGGCATTCCGCACCGATTTATACTATCCGGTAGAGAAAGAGCACCATGACAACCTGAACCTGAATATCGGTAGTATCTATAAAGTGATGAAGAGTGGTGAGTCAATATTCAGAGAAGGTGTCACAAAAGAAGGTATCCTGCTAGTCAATGAAGGTCAGCGTTTGTTGGCCGCAGCAGATATACGGGGTGCATGGGCATGCTTTAATAAAGCGATGGCAGCAGCGCCGGGTTATTATCTCGCATATTGTGAAGCAGGTAAATTGCTTTTCAAAGAGAAAGCGTATCGTCAGGCAATGGAAGTATTTGCAAAAGGTATCCCGTTCAAGCCGGAAAAGCTAGGGTATGAAAATACCTGTGCCGAGCAGGCTGCTTTATGCGCTGTGCGCATAGGGGAATACAACCAGGCGATCGAGTGGTGCCTGGATGTGCTTGAAACAAATAATGAAGCTTATTTTGCGATGCGTGTGATAGGGGAGGCGGCAATCCTGACGCAGCATCTGGACGATGCAGCAGCCTATCTGAAGAAGTCCCTGGGGGTATCATCTATTTTCAGTAATAACTGGTTACTGGGACTGGTATATCATCTGCAGGGAGATCAGCAGAAGGCGGAAACGTGTTATCAGCAGGCAACCCGGCATAGTGGCAGAGCGAAGCCTTATAGTGAGCATACCGATATGGGATATGTATATGGAGCGCCGGTTACCTTGGATTGGGTTTAATTATTTTACTTTTATAGTTACAGATGAACGCAACGCGTACTTTCCCGGAAGATTTGAATGATTTTTTGCTTTGGGTGAGAGAAACAACAGAAGAATATTGGAGAAATCTGCCCTCCGATGAGCACTTGTCTGGCGCTAAATGGCTGCCGCTCACCGATCAGCAGATCGATGAACTGGAACAGCGATATAATATCCGGTTTGGTGTTGAGCACAGGGCTTTTCTGAAAATATTACATACGCTCGATAAGAAAGATACCGATATGATGATCGATGAGGAAGATGATGAGGTGTCTGAAGAAATGAAAGCGTATTTAAAAAATGAATCTGAAGAAGAGAGGAAGAAGCGTGAATTCTGGACACCGCCATACGCTCCGTCCTACTTTTATAACTGGATAACAGAGAAGGAATGGATAGAGAGCCGGTTGGCATGGATCGATGATTTTTATATCAGTAGTATCCTGGGTGTCAATAACTCGTGGTTGGATTCCTGGGGACCACGTCCCGAATCTGATGACGAGAAGATCCGCATTTTCAGAGATTGGTATAGTAAAGCACCTCAGTTGCTGCCAATTACAGCACATACTTTTCTTATGGATGATGGTGGTCGTGGATTAAAACCTGTGCTTTCAGTGTATGGTTTTGATACTATTATCAGTGCATGGAGTCTTCGTCATTATTTAATCAGGAAGTTTGATATGGCGCTTGGGTTGGTAGAATGGTTCCATGAAGAACCTGATGAAGATTATCCCCAGGGAATTTCATACACTGATCTGGTAAAAGGTATTCCTGAAATTGATGCATGGCAGACGACCGCGTTGAATGATGCAGATATTCCTTACTGGAAGGAGGTTATAAACTGTTATAACCCTCCCGACCGGGAATGCTGGCAGGGATTCTGGGTGCCACCAGCCAAACCTGTATACTAGCATAGCTACATAAAACATAACAGGCAACAGTTGCTATCGATGACAGCGGCTGTTGCCTGTTGTGTTTTTATATCGGATACGATCAGCTGCTTTCCAGTCCGCAGTAAACCCTCGAAAAGTCCTTCTTCGCCAGATCGCTCTTATGTATCACGAAGTAAATCTCTCCCGCATCCCAGAAGCAGAATCCCGGCTGGCTATCACTACTTACCCGCAATAACACCATCCAGTCCTCAGGATTGCCTTTTAAGGCATGTACGGCCTCTTTTTCCGGCGTATCATGCTGTTTGAAAACATAACTGTTGATACTGTGTATCGCCTTAAATTCAGGCTCTAATGCCTGTTTAAGTGCATCTGTAGCCTCATCCGCTTCATCCAGTGCTTCCAGTTCCGGCCAGGACGGCTCGTAATAATCCCGGGCATTATAGAAAAACGGAAGACTGGCGTATTTATCTGCAATGACCTTATAGGGCGTATATATACCATGCTGGTCGTAGATATAGTCTTCTGTAATATCCAGTTGGCTGGCGGACCGCAGGGTGGACAGATCGCCGTCGTAATAGATCACGGAAGCGTCTGTATCTTCCTGGTCCTCAATGAAGAAATACAGGATGCCCGTACGGGGGAGATAGTCCTGTAAATGCGCTATATCGGTACAGTTGATCTGTGCAATAAACTGCATGCCTTTTTCATTTCCCTGGTAGTCTTTGAAGGAAGGGTAGGCTACGCTCGCCGGTAAGTCCGGTAATCCGCCAAAGCGGCTGTTCCCTTTACCGGCATAAGTATCTTCCTTTGTCGTTGCAAAAGCAACTGATTTACGGGCCAGTGCTGTCAGTCCCTCCTGATAAGGCTGGAGCTCCTGCGCCGCAATGGCCTGTTCCACCTGCTTACGCAGTTTGTCGTCATGTTTTGCCAGGAAGAGATCATGATCGATCGCTACGGTGCCTTTGTCGTCCGCCCCTTTGTAACTATAATCCAGCAGCGTCATTTTCTTCTCCAGTTCCAGGTCGAGGTGTTCAATATTTTCCAGTCCTGGAGGCAATTTCGTAAAAGGATTGTTTTTGATACTCAGCCATTTCAGTTTGGGCATTCTTGTCAGAGAATCCGGCAATGACGTGAGTTTGTTATTTTCTATTGTCAGGGTTTCCAGGGAATCTGACTGTCCGGGTGAGATAGACTGTAACTGGTTATTGCTCAGATAGCAGAATTTCAGTTTTGGCAACTGGAAGATGTAAGGATGGATACCTTCGATCTTGCTTTCTGACACGTACAACTGTTCCAGTTCTTTGAGATCGCCGATCCATTGTGGCAGACTATCCACCGCACTGATACCGGAAAGGGTCAGTTTACGGAGTGATTTATAGTGTTTAACCGGTTTGGGTACTTCTTTGAAGTCTGCTGCGGAATCCTGGTCCGCAGAAAAAGAAATATGCAATGTTTCCATCTCTTTCAATGGCGCAAGTGTCTCATGCAGTAAGGCCGGATAAGGGTCTGTCAGTTGCACATGACGCACGATGGAAGCGGGCGCTGTTTCCAGTTCTGCTATACTCAGGAAACGATAGTTCCCCCAGTTGATCTGTTCCAGCGGGAGCTTCTTCGCGATACGCAGGGGATAGTTTTCGAAATGGCCGTTTATACCCAGCCATCCGTCCTGTAGGGTGACTTCTCCTGTGAACTGCAGACTGTAGTGAAATCCGCCTTTCCAGAGGTAGGTCAGGTAAGAGCTGTCCCGTTCATCTTCGAAGGTAAATACACCGGTGGGAATGCCGTTTTTATAGACGCCTTTGAAGTAAAACTGCAGGTATACCTTTCCATGCTCATAATCGTTGAGCAGGTGGCCGTGTTTTTCTCCATCGAAATCAGGCATTTCTGCCTCCAGTCTAATATACAAGGCCCCATCGCCATCGGACACAGAGATATCACCACCGGGCAGTAAATTGAATTGATAATCATCCAGTTCCCAGTAGTCATTTCCGTCAGCAGGAACGCTAAAAGGCGTAATAGGCGTTTTCTCCCTTTTCTCCGCCGGTTCTTCCGATGTTGCGTATTTGGAGATGATTTCGTCAATGGCGGCTTCCTGTTGCTTCAGTCCTTCTTCAGGATTACCGAAGTATTGCAGGCTTTGCCATATCTCGTCGAATATGGGCTCATATTCTGCCGCTTCCTCAGTATCACAATCGGCAATGATCGTGTAACAATACTTCTCATTGATCTGTACCAGACCGAAGTAATAAAAGAAGAAGCCGTCTGTAGATTTGGCGGTGCGTACCAATGCGGTATGTCCGGCCACAGATAATGTCTTGTCGCTGATCACTTCAAGGGTGCCACGTTGTTCCGGGCAACTTGCATGAAAGCGGGCGGCCAGATCGGCCCCGGGGTATTTTTTATAAAAGCTGACCCTATTCAGACCGGCAGTAATAAAAGAAACATAGTTGTTATCTTTTATCTGCTCTGCTTTTATACTTTCCCACGCTACGCGTATATTGTTATAAATCTCCGGGAAGCTGGCACTAAAGGTTTTCGCAGATACTGTTTGCATAACTCTGTTCACATGGGTTTTGTTAACAAATGGATAGCAAATATAATAGAATCTGCGAAACTGTTCTGCTTAGTTTCAACTACCGGCAAGGGGCGTACCAAAGATACCGACTGCCAGTTCCGCCCATATCAGCGCCAGTGCAATAAACAGTACGACACAGAGGATAATACGCTGACGGATCGTCTTTACTTTTCTTAGTATCAGTTCCAATACAAGACCCGTTCCGAACAGCAGGAAACCGGCCACCAGAAAATCAAAAAAAGACCAGTTTACTTCGGATGTAAACTGCATGGCTACCAGGGGCACCAGCAGTAAAAGGGCGGCGGTAAATATAATACCGGCAAGCCGCTTGTTTTGCGTCATCATAGTGTTTCGTTTGTTATATAAGTGTACAGGTATCCTTTACAGCGCTGTCTACCAGCTTCTGTAATCATATAAAACAATGCGTTCGGCTTATTCCAGGCTATTGATGGTACAGTTACTCTTTTTAAGGCAATAATTTCTTTCTATAAAAGCACTTTGTGTCTCAAAGTAATGATATGTTCCTGAAACTAAAAAATATATTTTTTCAGCAAGACAGGAGGGGAAATACCAAAGCCGGCACCACTATCTGTGATGCCGGCGCACAATGACCTACCTGGCACATGATTTTACTGCTAAGCAGCCATATGTTATTTATCCCAATGTGGGATCGATCTGATCTGCCTGATCTGCCGGCCAGTCCAGTGATGTATGCCGTTGTTTATGCGAGGGCAGTTTCCCCCAGAGGTATTTCACCGGACAGAAATGAGATAATGCCGTGATGTACATGTATACTGTAAAAGGGACGACGTAAAATATCCACAGGGGATGAATGGCCGCCATGGCAACAGGCGCCAGTATACCACAGATGGCGCGGATGCCGCTTTCTTTGAAACTCAGGTTTAAGGCGATATCGCGTTCAAACCAGGAAGTGTGTTTATTACTGCTGTTCGACTGTTTCATACAACAATATTGAGTGTGAACGGTTTGGGGGCTGGTAAGCCGACGTATGCGCGTGACGTCACTGTTGTATTGATCAATGTTCCAAAGCTAGGAACAAGGAACAGGCATACACAATATCAATCGCTAAACGGGCAAATGGAGTCGTTAAAGGGGATATTTGCTGATGCAGCTGATCGATGTTTTTTCTATCGCTCCTTTGGTATAGAATAACGATCAGGCGGCAGGCAGTTCTTTGCAGCTCCTGCCGACTGTCGGACCCTATTTATGGTTTCTTTGCCCTGACCATTTCTCGCTTCCTTTTAGGCCCTGATACTTTCTTCTCCAGTGTAAATCCTGCTGCCTTTATCGCCCTTTTTACGTCGCCTTTACTGCAATACGTCACCAGTAACCCACCCGGCTTTAATTGTTCAAACAGCTTTGTAAAAATAGCGGCTGTCCATAACTCCGGTTGCGCGCTTGGTGCAAATGCATCGTAGTAGATCAGGTCAAATGATTGTCTGAAAACGGCTTCCTGTAAGGAATTATGTGTTTTATGTAGCGTAAAGCAGGGATGTAATTGCACGTCCTGGTCCCATGCACATGTATGCAATGATCGTAGATAGGGTTGCAGATCAGGTGCTCCCAGTTGCGCAGGGTAGTTCAGTGAAGCAGCTTCTTTTGTCGTCAGCGGATACTGTTCTATTGTCTGATAATAAACACTACGTTGTAAAGCGATCGCTTCGCGTAAGGTCAGCAGGGCATTCAGTCCGGTACCAAATCCCATCTCCAGTATGGATATAGCAGGGAGACCAGCAGGCAGATGATGCAGGCCGTTATTGATATAAACATGTACACTTTCCTGTATCGCTCCGAGAATGCTGTGAAAGGTAACATGCATGTCCGGAACAGCGATGGTATGTGAACCATCAGCGGTGATCTGTATCAACCTTTCCATAAGACAAAGGTCGTAAATTATGTGTATACTGCAGGTGCTGGTCCGCTGCGATCCAATCCGATGGTTTAACGGGGCGCCTGTAATCTCTCCTTTGTAAAAAACACAGCCTATTGCTTGCCCGACATTTGCAAAACTTTAAACTTTCTAAACGCTCAAAAAATGCAAAGAGTGATTATATTGTAGAAAGAATACGCGTTGCAGCGCCTTCTTCAAATGACCCTAAAAAAGATGTGTTGCTTTATGACCGGAGTTGGAGAAAATCTGCAGAAGAGACGTTCCCGGATAAAAAAAAGAGGTTAAAAACGCCGTTACAAGGCGGTTCAATATAAAACAATAAACATTTTATTTATGTCAACATACCAGGACAAAGCAGGAGACCTTCGCACGTCTCTGTCAATTTTGATCGAACATAGCGAAAATCTTCCCGGATTGAAGAAATTGTCTCAACAAGCCATGGAAGATTATCAGGTGCAGCTCATAAATGCACAGAAGAGCAATCTGGTCACTACCGACGTATTCAATGAGTTACATCGCCTGAATGAAAAGGCGGAAAACGCTAAGTCAAGCATAAAGAATGCGGAGGATAAAATCGAAGATGCCAGGAAGAGGCTGCAAGAGATATTGTCACCGCTGCCGGATGTTTCAGTGGCAGTGGACCTCGAAGATAAATATACTGTCTGGCTGCATGCTGACAATCATGAAATTGGATACAAAAAAAATTGATAATCAGCCCGGTAACCAACCGGGCTTTTTTATTCCTGATAAATCCCGGCTACTTTCGTGCTTTCTGGCTGCATAGAGATGCAGTGAATCTTATAAAGAACTTGTTCGATATAGATATTTTGTAAAAAATTATAATATATTATTTCTATTTTTACCCAGGACAATCCCTATACACCTCCCATGAATACCAACTTTAACGGTCCCGGCACATCTCAGCCCGACCTGAATGACCCTAAGTATCTGCCGGTTATCAAGTCTTTTGTGACGCTGCTCGATGAGATCATTGCCCAGAAAAACGCCATCAACACGCATGCGATATCCTTATCGACATTGAAGAAATGGGCGGAAACCCGTATTGATATCAATATGATTAACCGGACGGAGGGGCCGCTGGATGAGTTGCGAAACTCGATTGCCGTTGCCCTGCAGGAACTGGCGCTTACCGTCTTTAATAAACATAACAGTAAGAACGATCACGTGATCTATGCGCAGCTGGCCAGACAAATAGAAGGGCTTACCCCTGAGACCCTGCAATTGCTGGAAAACAACCAGGGAATGCTGGATGACGTTAAAGCCAGTAAACCGCCGCTGCCTATTGCTGCGTACGTGGTCATTGCGGTTGTATTAGCAGGTATCTATCTGGCAGCTACAAAGAATACCAGACAGGAGGAAACGCCAAAGCCGGTTTCGAACGATATGCCGAAGTCATTTACCACCGTGGACGGTGCGTCCGTTAGTACAAGCGGTAGGCTCGCTCCGATAGATGAGACGAGTGCAGAAGACCCTGTTGAGCGTACGCCAATGGTGAAGGTCATCAACAAAATGGATAAACTCGCCAAGATGGTAATGGTAGGGGTAGAGGGACACCCGGTATATACCCTTTTGATAGAACCGAAGACGCAACGAGTGGTTCGCGATATGAAGTTCGGCATGTATACTTTCAGGGTGGCTACAGGAAGCAGGGAAGCACTGCTTAGCTTTGCAGGTGGTAAAGCACGCTGGGAAGGAACTAAATATGAAGATCAGCCTGCGGATACGGTTGTGGCACTGGAAACGAAGAAGGAATTCAGTAGAACAACTATATGGCTGGAAGAGCATCCGACCAAAGGCGTGGTGTATAATATACTGGAGGAAATGTCGCCGAAGCCTAAACAATAGTAAGCCCAAAAGGGTTGTAATGTGTTCAAATAGCTATTGAATAATGGGTGTATTACAGGATGACATCAGATCTTCTTCTGAATGGATCATAAAGGCATTTGCTGCTGATGGATATAAACTTGACTATACGATAGACAGTCTTATCCAGGTGGATGTCTTTTTCAAAGACAATATGAAAGATGGTAAGCCAAAACCAGGCGGAAGATTACCTGTACCGGGTTTTGGTCCTATACTGTTCTCAATAGGCGCATACGTAGGCGAGACCTTGCTGAAAGCGGTGCCAGGTGCTGTATGGATTACCAATGATACAGCTGATGATGGAGAAATGACAGCTGCTATAAAATTCCCCAATGGAGAAGAGTGCTGGCCGATACAACGCGTTATGAAACGCTTTTCTGAAGGACCTGATGATTCGATTTATCCCTACGGTCACATGATCACAAAGGCTTACACCGGAGCGGAATTCAATGGACTGTTCTGGACGCTGACAGCAGAACAGCCGGAAAAGAATAACCCCTGGTGGAAGTTCTGGGCGAACTAAGTTGTCCCAACGCCGGACATATCGTTGTCCAATGCCGGACGTCTATACGGCCTGTAATATTTTAACTCATTGATTTATAGTTGTCTTCATAGTTGGCATATCTCTTGACCCCGTATACCAACTATGAAGCATCTTCTTCTTTCCTGTTCCATAACAGCTTTTTGCCTGTTTAGCCTCACGACAAAGGCACAACGCCTGCCCGTGATTAAAGCAGGTAACGTCAATGCCGCCATTACGGATGGTGCATACGTGCACCTGAACTGGCAGCTGGACCCCAACGCTAAGCCAGACATTTACTATGTAAACGTGCCCTTCAAACAAAGCAGGGTCACGCTGAAAACCGATCAGGATAGTATCCGTTTTAATACTAAGCCCGGAAAGGTATACGACTTTATTACGCTGTTAAACGGGAAAGACAGTTGCTTTATAAGGATCGCATCTATACCCGACACGCTCACACAGTTACGTGGGAGTAGTACGCAGCCTGCACCTGATACGCTTCCATTTGAATTACATGGTTCGCGGATTTATCTGAAAGGTATACTGAATGATGATAAAACCGTCAATGTACAGTTAGACCTGGGAGCAGGTACTACCTGCGTCAACAAACAGGTAGCTGAAAAATTAGGTTTACAGTTTGATGGTAATACGGTCGTTACCAATACACAGGGTACCAACGAAACACGGACAAGCTCCGGTAATACGCTTAAGATCGGGCCTGTCAGCTGGAAAGCGGTCCGCCTGGTACAGGTAGGCAATATGCAGGAAGGAGAAGACCTTATCATCGGTAATTCCCTTTTCAGAGAGAAGATCATCGAGATCGACTATGATAAGCATTGGCTGCTTATCCATCAAAAACTACCTGCCTACAGCAGGACCTTTAAGCAGCAACCGGTATGGTTTGAGCAGAACAGGCCCAAGTTTCAGGCCATTGTTGTAGTGGGAGGGAAGTCCTATCCTTTCTGGTTCCTCTTTGATACCGGCAGGGATGCGACGATGGCGTTAGGCAGTGATTTTAGCAGGCATGAACAGCTGTGGCAAAAGCTGGATAGTTTAACCATGGTTAACGGGCGGAAGATCGTGCGGCTGCATGCGGAAATTGCGGGTGTTGTTTTTCCGGATATTGTGACCAATGCGCACCATCCGGATAAGCCAGGCAGCAGATCGACCTTATTCGGGAATCAGGTCCTTAATCATTTCAACGTGATACTGGACAACCGCGAAGGGATGCTTTACCTGAAACCGAACAGCCGTAGTAAGGAGCCTTATTCTAATTATCAGGATTTTCTGGAGAGTATAAGAGGCAAGTAAAAAGTAATGCCGGAGCAACATGTCTCCGGCATCTTTTATTTACAGCAGACGTGGCACAAATCCACCCTGCGAACATCCGGGGATGGGTATCATCTGATCGCCTGTCTGGTCTACATGCGGCAGTTCCGCGATGCTCTGGTACCAGCGTTTACGGAAAGCCTCTTCGACACTGAGCGGGTCTACGAGTACGTGAAAACCGCCCCGTGTTTCGACGAACTGTACTTTGGCCGATTGTCCCACACGTTCATATATCAGCGTTTTCAGATCAGCTGCAAATGCTTCATCCTTGATATCAAAATCAAAATCCACATAACAGCTTCTGCTCTTATTCTTCTGTATCTCACTCATGATCTCCTGATGCGGATTCACATGTTTGTTCTGATTTTGTATGCACTTCGCCAGGGCTGTCAGTCCGCTGAACATGGCATCATACAAACTCCTGGGATTGGGTGTAATATAGATCGCCAGGGCTTCCTGCGGTATCGGCTGACCTTTCTGCGTATAGGCGCCAATAGGACATTCCAGCTGCAATATCTTGGAATAAAGGTCTTCTTTTCTGCTGGTGAAGCGCTTTAGTTGCTGTTTATCGGATTTAATGGCATCGGAATATTTACTCCTGGCCAGTAAAGAAACATAATAGGCTTCGCCTTCCTCCAGATCGGGTAACCAGTCTATGAACGAGCGTAAAATAGCCTCGTCCTGTATGATTTTATAGTAGTTCATTGGTAGGGATTTAGCATTCAACCGGACTGGTATTTAACTGCTGCTGAGGCATAGTGTCAGCGCAGCGTTTTTAACCACAGGCATCACATAAATTTAACGCGGCAAAGTTAACTTATTTTCATGGAGATGTTTTATGGTTTAAGCATTCTACACTATATTTAATGCATATTACCTAACCAACAACGGAATACCTATTACCCATGAAGAAAATCTTTTTGTTAGCCACTGCATGCCTTGCATGCGCTTATTCTGTACATGCCCAGCGTCTAATTCACGGTGTAGGAACGGGCGTTTTTGTAGACGGATCATCCAAAACGGAAACAAAAGTCTCCAGTACGCTGATGTATTCTATTCGCATGAGTTTTGCGGAAACAGAGAACACCTCCCTGTCCCTGGGTATCCCATTGAGTGTGGGGATCAACGGCGTAGATGAATATTACTATGACAGCTATACGGGGGAGTATGGCTATAATAACCTGGGATTTATGGTGAATGTGCCGCTCATGTTCAATTTTAACATCGGTGCAGGTGCTGCGAAGGATTGCCAGAGCAGAATGGGCTTTTTTGTCGGCGCAGGATTTGCCTATCACGCCAGTTCTGTAGATAGAAAAATTCCGCTGGTGTATTACGACTATATCGATTATGATGATCTGCACACGACGGCAAGTACGGTAGGACCAGCTGCCAATATCGGGTTGCGTATCGGTATCGGCGCTAAGAAACGTCATAATATTGAGATCAGTACTTCTTATATGAAGGGCGTAACGTCGTATAAACCACACATCGGTGCGTTGAACTGCGTTTTCAACTTCTAAAAGCAATGGGGTGTGCACTGCGTGGTGGACACCCCATTGTAATTTAGCTACCAGCGGGTCCCTGGTGTATACTACTGCATTTTGTGATTGAGTATTCCGGTTTTATTATTGTTTGATGCCCTTTGCCTGCTTCCAGCTAAAGATCTCTTTCACCGCTTTTTCATATCCACCTGCTTCCCGGAAAGAATCACTGATCTTCCGGCTACTCACCACATAACTTCTATCCGTCATTACTTTTTCTGTAGCTGCTCTCAGTGCCGCTGGCGTCAGGGTATGGACATCCAACGCGATCGTTGCGCCCAGTTCGGCTGCCCGCTCTGCCAGGAAGAACTGATCTGCGCCCATTGGAATGGACACGAACGGTACGTTCGCATATAACAGATCGCCAATGCTGTTCATCCCGGCATGTGTGATCGCTGCTGCACTCCGTTCCAGTATGGCGGATTGCGGTACATAATCCCGTACAATGAAGTTAGCCGGTATTTTCATGGCAGACAGATCGACACCGTATGCCGTCATTACCACGGTGATATCCATATCTGCGAATGCCTGAGAAAAGAGTTCATATACGCCTGCGGCGTAATTACCGAAAACAGTTCCCAGGGATATATACAACACCTTTTTACCTTCCAGTTTTTCAAAAGGAAAATCTACCTGGTATTTTTTCTCATATACCGGCGCGCCTATGAAAACAAAGCTGTCATCATATTGGCTGTTGTCCCGTATAAAGTAGCGGGAGGTGTAAACGATATTCAGTTCGCCTTTATTGAAGAAGTGACTGAGCAGGTCTGTAGATATCTGTACTTTGTATTTGTCCTGTAAATGCCTGCGCACTTTACCAAACTTTCTACGATAGAAAAGCAGGTACAATAAGCGGATTTTCCAGCTGAAAGGGATCAGATTTGCAGGTGTCCAGGTTTTGCCTTTCCGCATCTTATCAAAATCCTTCATCGTGGCAAATACTGCGAAGGAGGATACTGCCGGTATTTTCAATGCCTGTGCGATCATACCGGCATAGGGGTAGGCGGCAGCATGTACTATATAGTCAAACTGCATGCCCCTGATCTGTTCCATCAGATGATCTACAAAACGTTCGGGTTTCAGTAAGGCATTGATGAAGCCAGGTTTACCGGCAGGTTTCTTCTTTCCGGAAGCCGTTGCTGCCTGTGCCTGTGAGAATTTGAAGATATTGAGGTCTTCTTTATAGCAGATAAATCTGGCGCCGGTAGCTTCCACCGGTTTTCTGAATTCTTCAGAACTAAAAAAGGTTACTTCTTCTCCGTGTTTTACCAGTGCGCCTGCAAGTCCCAGTGTCGGATTCATATGTCCGTGAGAAGGGATGCTCAGCAATAATACTTTAGCCATGTGTCGTCTCTTTGTATATCAGATTAGCAAGGCAAAGTTATTGTCCGCCGCAGGGCTGGTATAGAACAAAACCGACATTCTCAGTCATTCCATTCTACGAAATTCTCGACGCCGGCGCCTGCCTGTTGCCGGAACTGTTGTGGCGTTGTACCGGAAAATGTCCTGAACTCGCGGATGAAATGTGACTGGTCGGCATAGTCGTGTTTATAGGCGATCGCCGCCAGACTTTCTGCGTCCGGCTGACTTAATGCGTTAACAGCTTTCTGGAACCGGATGATACGGGAGATCAGTTTCGGGGAGAGGCCGATCTGTTCCCGGAAGAGGCGTTCCAGTGAACGTTCTGTCATGTGTAATTGCTGCTGCAATAGCTGTAGGGAAACGGTTGTATCTCCGTCCTGTAAAAGCTTTAATGCGTATTGTGTTTTTGTGGTATTTACGGGTTGATGCTGCCGCCATTGTTCCGTCAGAAAATTATTCAGCAGGGTAATTCTCTCAGCAGTATTGGCCGCATTGAGTAATTGTTCGCTCAGGTGGTTTTTACAGATACTGTCCAGGTCTGTGACATTGTTGGCCAGTTCATGACCGGCAATGCCAAACAGGGCGCAGATAGCGGTAGGTCTGAAGTGTACACTGATGATCTTTACGTTCCCTGTCAGCTTTTTTTCGAAGCAGCAAGTACTGGCGCCATGCAGGAAAATATGCGGCTTTGGGCTGGTCGGATGTTCACTGAAAAAGGAGCCCGGGTCTTCCAGGAATATCATACCCGGGTAGGCGTCTACCATGGAGCGGAATGTCATGGATTGCCCTGCGGGGATTTGCCCTTCTGTGACCCAGTATTGACCTGTCTGTTCCCGGAGCACAGGAGGTGGTAGTATTGAGTGATATTGCATGAATAAGTGCCTTATTGATAAGTAAGGAGCCGGTGTCTGAAGCTTGTTCTTCTATACTTATCCTTCGTTGATGCTACCTTTTTCAACGAAAGATCAATGTTAGATAAGTATAGTCAGACCCTGTTTTATTAGGTAGACGATCAAGGGTCCTTCTTTATTTTAAGCCGGAAGGCAATATTTACTGCAAAATTACGCTAATAGACTGCTATGGAAATATATTTCCCTATATCAGGGATATTGTTTATATTTCTGTTAATAATTTTACAGCATTCAACCAGGATCACACATTAGAGTTATTAAGTACGCTATACCTTTCGTTTTTGTTATGTGAACAGTGATGTATTCCACTATGCTATTTGAACAATGAAGTGACTATTGAACAATGAATTTATGTCCTCTCTAAATGTAAATAGAACAGTCTATGAACAGAATTTTATCAGCTGCTTTCCTGACAGTGATCTGTACAGGGATGATTTCCCGTGCCCAGGCACAGGGTTGTGTTGCTTTACGCGGTAACGGACCGGCTACCTGTACCATCACCCATCCGGATGAGGATCGCTCCGACAAATGGATTTTCAGTATGGGTGCCCGGTATTTTAAATCTTACAAACATTTTAAGGGTTCTGATGAACAGAAGGAGAGAGTGCTGAACGGCACAGAAGTGATCAATCATCAGACAGCCATCGACCTCACGCTGACACGCCTTATCAACAGCCGCTGGAGCGTGATGCTGGACGTACCCCTGCTGGCAAACGCCAGGTCCTCATTATATGAGCACGGTCTGGTAAACGGGGTGAATAACTATAACCAGCGTCATAGTATGCATTCCTATGGATTGGGAGATATGCGTATTGCGGTGTACCGCTGGCTGCTGGACCCTGAAAAGCATAAGAAGGGTAATATCCAGGCCGGGCTGGGGATTAAATTCGCTACCGGTGATTATGATTACCAGGATTACTGGTATAATGTCGGTCCTAATGGTACAAAACAGCTGCGTACTGTAGACCAGTCCATTCAGCTGGGAGACGGCGGTACCGGACTGACCGCAGAACTGAACCTTTACCAGTACTTTTCCCGGCATTTTGGGGTGTATGGTAATTTCTATTACCTGAGCAATCCGAGGGAACAGAACGGGGTACGTACCTACAGAGAGACACTGACCCCCGCACTGGCCAATGAGGCGATCTGCAGCGTGCCTGATCAGTATATGGCGCGGGCAGGGGTGAATTATATGACAAAGGGTTTCAGCGCGGCTTTAGGCGCCAGACTGGAAGGCATTCCGGTAAATGACCTGATCGGTGGCAGCGGCGATTTCCGCCGTCCGGGTTATGTGATCTCCCTGGAACCCAACGTTTCCTATGCTTTTAAAAAGATGAACGTCTTTGCGGGTGTTCCTATCGCTTTACGGAGGGACAGGACCCAGAGCAATACGGACAAAGCCAGAAGTACGCCTACCAATAAGGTGAACGGGGATGCAGCCTTTGCTGACTATGTGATAAATGTCGGGTTTTTAGTACGTTTCAGATAACATGTTCATACCATCTTGCGGGGACAGAGAAAAAATATTTTGAAACGATCGTTTCAGAATGTAACTTTGTCCCCGTTATGGCCAGAGATAAAGATTTTATTCCTGAGGAAAAGATAGCGAAGGCACTGGACGTGTTTTGGGAGAAGGGCTACAATGCCACTTCCATGCAGGACCTGGTAGAAGCTATGCAGATCAACAGGAGCAGTCTTTATAACTCTTTCGGCGATAAACACAACCTTTTCCTGGAATGTCTGCGGACATATGGTTACCTGGCGGCAAAGGACTATGAGTCGGTCCTTACCTTAAAGGAGCTTTCTCCCCTGGAAACAATGGAAAAGATCATCGATGTCTACGTAGCAGGTATCGTTTACGACTGCAAATGCTGTATGGGGATGAAATCCTCCTTTGAGCTGGCAGGAGATGATGACGAGGTACGCAGGGTGATCAAAACAGCCAGTGACAGAACGATCGGTATTTTTACCGACCTGCTTAGACGGGCAAAAGAACAGGGGGAGTTGTCAGATGACAAGGAACCTGCTGTACTGGCGCATATTATATTCAATGGCTTTTGTGGCTGGAAACAATCATATCTCCAGTTTAAAGATGCCAATCTTGTAAAGAAGATGGCAGGATATACGAAGTTACATTTGAAAAGTCCATTTTAAAATTTCGCTTTTTTTTTGCGCAAATTTTGAAACGATCGTTTCAGAACGTACCTTTAACAATGTTAGAAAATCTGTTGTCGTCAGCAATGATGATAACAAGATAAAAAAGAGATCAACCGCAGCAGAAGGCACGTACGCTTTCTTATCTGCCCGAAAGGACCGTGAACAGGTACTTTTTATGATTGTCGTATCCAGGTGGTATATACCATCTTACTGTTCGTACGACAAAACTTTCACTGATTCGTATTATCCGCACGATCCGCCGACGATCGTTGTGTGAACGCTCGCTTTACCTTCAACAACAACAACACTTTGTAATCAATGCATCCCTCGCATTGACCAGGGTATTACATGTATTTACTGTTCATGTATGCTTGCATAGTCAGCTATGCAACAGGGAAACTTTTTGTCAATTACACTCAACAAACATAAACATGAAAAAAGATGTATTAATTCGGAGCATGCTTGTCCTGACAGTCCTCGTAGGCCTGTACAGCTGTAAGTCTTCCTCTGCGCACAACGAAGCCCCTGCTGCTACTCCGGCGGAAGTGGTAACGATCGGCGCAGCTGATGCGAACACAGAGAACGATTATACCGCATCATTAGAAGGTAAGGTAAATGTAGAGATCCGTTCACAGGTAGATGGTTACCTGGAAAAAGTATATGTAGATGAAGGCGCTTATGTGAAAGCAGGTCAACCTTTATTTAAAATAGACGAACACCGCTACCGCGAACAGCTCAACAATGCCAAAGCAGCTTTACACGCAGCAGAAGCATCTGTGCTGAACGCTCAGCTGGAAATAGACAAGGTAACGCCGCTGGTGAATAACAAAGTGGTGTCCGACATGCAGCTGCGTACCGCAAAAACTGCACATGAAGTAGCTACCGCCAATGTTGAACAGGCGAAAGCAATGGTCGCTTCAGCTGCTATCAACCTGGGCTACACGAATATCACTGCTCCTGTGAGTGGTTATATCGGCCGTATTCCAAAGAAAGCCGGCGCACTGATCTCTCTGAGCGATCCTGAGCCACTGACCAAACTGTCTGATGTACACGAGATTTACGCTTACTTCTCGCTGAGCGAAGGCGATTTCTTCAGCTTCAAAGACAACTACGCGGGTTCTACGCTGGAAGAGAAACTGAAAAACCTGCCGCCGGCTGTATTAGTACTGGCAGACAATCATATCTATGAAGAAAAAGGCAGAGTAGATATGATCGACGGACAGTTTGAAAAGAATACAGGCGCCATCACACTGCGTGCTGTGTTCCCTAATGCAAAAGGTACTATCCGTACAGGTAATACCGGTAAAGTAAGATTACTGCGCGAGCATAAAGGAGCTATCCTCGTACCGCAGGCTGCTACCGTCGAAGTGCAGGACAGAATTTTTGTATACACTTTAGATAAGGACAATAAAACTGTTCGTAAAGCCATCACCGTAATCGGTAGCACTGGCAATCAGTACCTGGTAAGTGAAGGCGTACAATCCGGAGACAAGGTTGTTGTATCTGGTGTTGACCGTCTGAAAGAAGGTATGGAAATCAAACCGGAGAAGGCTAAGCCTGCACCACAGAGCTGATCGTTACATGCAGTCCTTCCTCCTAAAATAAAAAATTATGTTGCAGAAATTCATTCAAAGACCCGTTTTAGCAACGGTGATCTCAATCATAATGGTGATACTGGGTGTGCTGGGGTTGTGGAAACTTCCCCTCCAGAAATTCCCTGATATCGCTCCTCCCGCTGTACAGGTAACCGCCCTGTATCCGGGCGCCAACGCAGAAACCATCCTGCGTTCCGTGGCCCCTTCACTCGAAGAGGCCATCAACGGGGTGGAGAACATGATCTACATGAACTCCACTGCCAGTAACGATGGTTCACTGGTGATCTCCGTATATTTTAAACTGGGTACTGACCCTGACCAGGCAGCCGTGAACGTACAGAACAGGGTGGCGCAGGCGACGGCTCAGCTTCCGGCTGAAGTGGTACAGGCGGGCGTAACCACCGCTAAACAGCAGAATAGCTTGCTGATGGTGGTAGATATGTACTCTGAAGACCCGAAAGTATATGACCAGACCTTCCTGGCCAACTATGCACAGATCAACATCATTCCTGATATCAAAAGGATTCCCGGTGTAGGTCAGGCGCTCATCTTCGGTGGTAACAAAGACTACTCCATGAGGGTATGGCTGAACCCTAAACAGATGGCCGCTTATAATCTTGCGCCAAAAGAAGTGATGGCCGCTATTCAGGATAAGAGCCTGGAAGCTGCGCCCGGTAAATTCGGTGAAAGCAGTGCAGAATCTTTCGAGTATGTGATCAAGTATAAAGGTAAACTCACCAAACCGGAAGATTACGAAAACATCGTGATCAAATCCAATGGAGATGGTTCCTTCCTGCGTCTGAAAGACGTGGCCAGAGTAGAATTCGGCGCCTATACATACGGTAACTATACCCGTGTGAACGGAAAGCCGGGTGTGAACATCGCCTCTTTCCAGCTGGCAGGGTCTAACTCCAACGAGATCCAGATCGCTATCATGAAATTCATGGAGAAGGCATCCAAAGACTTCCCTAAAGGAGTAAAGTACCTGATCCTTTATAATACAAAAGATACGCTTGACCTATCTATAGAGCAGGTAAAACACACGCTGATCGAGGCGTTCATTCTGGTGTTCATTGTGGTATTCATATTCCTTCAGGATTTCAGGTCCACACTGATCCCTGCTATCGCTGTACCCGTGGCGATCGTAGGTACCTTCTTCTTCATATCACTGCTGGGCTTCTCTATCAACCTGCTGACATTGTTCGCATTGGTACTGGCCATCGGTATCGTGGTGGATGACGCCATCGTCGTCGTGGAAGCGGTGCACTCGAAGATGGAAAAGAAACACCTCCCTCCGAAAGCAGCGACTATCTCTGCGATGAGCGAGATCAGCGGTGCGATCGTTTCCATCACGCTCGTTATGTCGGCTGTGTTCCTGCCTGTAGGTTTCATGGAAGGTTCTACCGGTGTGTTCTATCGTCAGTTCGCCTTCACACTGGCTATCGCCATCGTGATCTCTGCGGTGAACGCATTGACGCTGAGCCCTGCACTGGCAGCCCTCTTCCTGAAAGAAACACATCATGGCGGACATGATGACACGCATAAAGCAACTTTCAAAGAGAAATTCTTTGCCGGATTTAACAAAGGTTTTGATCGCATGACGAGCAAGTATGTGAACAGCCTGCGTTTCCTGATCCGTCATAAATGGGTAAGTATTGTCGGCCTGATCATCGTCATTGTTTCAACAATTTACCTGGTAAGGAAAACCCCAACTGGATTTATTCCATCCGAAGACCAGGGCTTTATCGCGATCTCTATGTCAATGCCTGTTGGCGCCTCCCTGGACAGAACTACGAGCATGATCAAGGACGTAGAGAAAACACTGGGCGATCTGCCATCTAAAAGTGCGCTGATGGGACTGTCCGGTTTCAACATCCTGACTCAGTCTTCCAGCCCTTCTGCGGGTGTGGCCTTCATCCTGCTGAAACCAGCGAAGGAGAGAGGTGAGGTAAAAGACATCAACGCTATCATGGACCAGGTAAGAGGTAAACTGGCCACTATCAAAGACGGTAGTTTCTTCGTATTCACCTTCCCGACAGTACCGGGTTTCAGTAACGTAGATGCATTGGATGTCGTATTACAGGATAAGACAAGTGGTAAACTGGATAAATTCAGCGGTATCGCGATGGGCTTTATCGGTGAACTGATGAAACGTCCTGAAGTAGCGTTCGCATTTACTTCCTTCCGCGCAGACTATCCACAGTATGAAATGGAAGTAGAAGCGGAAAAAGCAGAACAGCTGAACGTAAACGTAAAAGACCTGTTACAGACGATGGGCGCTTACTTTGGTAGTAGCCAGGCGGGTGATTTCAACCGTTTTGGTAAATACTACAGGGTGATGATGCAGGCAGAAAAAGATGAACGTGCAGCACCTGTTTCCATGGAAGGTATTTTCGTGAAAAACAGACTGGGTGAAATGGTGCCTGTGAAATCACTGGTAACCCTGAAACGTGTATTTGGTCCTGAAACCACTTCCCGTTACAACCTGTTCAACTCTATCGGTCTGAACGTAATTGCGAAACCAGGCTATAGCTCTGGTGATGCCATCAGAGCAGTACAGGAAGTAGGTGAACAATACCTGCCAACCGGTTATTCTTATGAGTTCTCCGGTATGACCAGAGAGGAAATTTCTTCCAGCGGACAATCCGTGATCATCTTCTCACTCTGTCTGCTGTTCGTATACTTCCTGCTGGCAGCACAATACGAAAGCTACATCCTGCCACTGGCGGTGATCCTTTCAATTCCTACAGGTATCCTGGGTGTGTTCCTGTCTATCCGTTTCACAGATATCTCTAACAATATCTATGTACAGGTAGCATTGGTAATGCTGATCGGGTTGCTGGCGAAGAACGCCATCCTGATCGTGGAATATGCTTCGCAGAGAAGAAAGGCCGGTAAGAACCTGGTGTTTGCTGCGATCGAAGCAGCGAGACTGAGGTTACGTCCGATCCTGATGACCTCCCTGGCCTTTGTCGTGGGTCTGATACCGATGATGAGTGACAATGGTCCTTCTGCGATCGGTAACCACTCTATCAGTATCGGTGCTGCGGGTGGTATGGTGAGCGGAGTAATACTCGGATTGTTCGTGATCCCGGTACTCTTCGTGATGTTCCAGTACCTGCAGGAAAAGGTAAGTGGTACGCCCACTGCCGTGGAAAACAATGAAAAGGCGAAAGTCGCTAAACCGGAATTAGTATGAAAGCACAGATAAATAAATATTTCCTTATAGGTTTGTTGAGTGCCGGTCTACTGGAGGCATGTAAAGTGTCGAAGGATACGCCGGCGCCTCAACCCGAGTTACCTGTTGCATTCAGAAACAGTGCAACAGCTGATTCCACCACCATCGCAGATCTTCCATGGGAGAACTTCTTTACGGATGCGACCCTGAAAGCGCTGATCGATAACGCTATCAAAAAGAACTATGATATGCAGGCGGCCATCCTGAGTGTGGAGGCAGCTAAACTGCAGATGAAACAGGCAAAATTGCTGAATCTCCCATCTGCAAAACTGAATGTTGTTGCCAGCACCAGCCGTCCTTCCGATAACAGTTTGAATGGTATCAGTCTGAGTCAGTTCCTGGGTACACAGCACCTGGAAGACTATAGCGCGAATATCCAGTTTGCCTGGGAAGCGGACATCTGGGGTAAGATCAAAAATCAGAAGAAAGAAGCCCTGGCTGCTTTTCTGCAAACGGAAGAGTCCCGTAAGCTGTTGCAGACAGATATCGTGGCTACCGTATCCAAGGCATTCTATAACCTGCTGATGCTGGATGAACAGCTGGCAGTAGCGCAGAATAACCTGAAACTGAACGATAGCACCCTGCGTATTATCCGCTTACAGTATGACGCCGGACAGGTAACCCTGGTGGCCGTACAACAGGCAGAAGCGCAACAGCTGACAGCAGCTCAATTGATCCCGCAGATCGAACAGGACATGACCGTACAGGAAAATGCCCTCCGTATCCTGTCAGGAGAATTGCCTGCGGCGATAGAAAGGCACACTAAACTGAATGAATATCCATTGACAGATAAACTGTCAGCCGGTATACCTTCTGATCTGCTGAGCCGTCGCCCGGATGTAAAACGTAGTGAACTGGCCCTGAACATTGCAAATGCAAGGGTAGGTGTTGCGAAGGCAAATATGTACCCCTCCCTGGTGATCACCGCCAGTGGTGGTTTGAATGCCGTGAAGTTCAGCGACTGGTTTCAGGTGCCTACTTCTCTCTTCGGACTGGCAGCAGGCGCTATCGCGCAACCACTGTTTGACCGTAAAAATCTGAAGACACAATTTGAAGTGGCCAAGATCGAGAGAGAACAATCCGTGCTCCGTTTCCGTCAGAACGTACTGGAAGCGACAGGAGAGGTGGCAGATGCACTGGTGAAAATAGAAAAACTCAAATCGCAATATGACATCGCATCCACTAAGGTGCAGACCCTTCAGCAGGCGGTAAGTAATGCCAGTCAGCTGTTTGAAAGCGGTCGCGCCAGTTACCTGGAAGTGATCATCGCGCAAAGTAATGTACTGCAGAGTGAACTGGAAGTCAGCAATCTCAGAAGAGATCAGCTGTACGCTGTAGTAGATCTTTACCGTTCCCTCGGGGGCGGTTGGCGATAGATGTACAATTAATTGTATATTGGAAAAAACGTCACATCTTTTGTGACGTTTTTTTTATTTTATGATGAATCCAGTCAGACAACCGATGAATGCCGACAATATCCTTTTCAATGCCCTGAAACACCACCGGGGATTTATATGCCGGCAGCTAAGCGACGTGACCGGACAGACACTACCTGAACGGTTAAAGGTATTGGGCAATTCCCAGATGGATATTTACTATGGTGTACTGGACCTGCCGGATATCTTTCAGGAAGTGACGGATCAGCTGACTGCCGCCGGCCTGTCTGATGAAGCCGGTTATCTGCAATATTTAAAAGACAGTGGTGGTTATGCAGCGTTCACCTTGTCAGATAGCTCCCGCTGGATACTCTTACATGGCATTGAGCCGGGGCGTTATATTCATCTGCATCCTGCACGGTATTCCCCGCACAGTATCCGGGTAAAAGCGACGGTGCTGAAGACGGCCCTGGCCTGTATGGTCATACTACCGGAAGGTACACGACCTGATCTGGCGGTGCTGAACCATATCCGTCAGTCAGTACTGGAACTATCACCAGTAAAAGACCTGGAGCAATGCGAACATCTGTGGAAGGTGATGAAGATGCTGGAGGGTGAGCATCCCCTGATTTGAAGCAGCACACAGAAGATAACATAAAACGTTTCATCGGATGGATTTCGCAGCATATATTTACAGGAATTAAGACAATCACCTGTACTGTATGAAAGTGTTTGCGTTATCCCGCGGCTTTAAGACCCTGATGTATATCCTGCTGGCTATCCTGCTGTTTGTATTTTCCTATTTCATTTATGGACCATTCGTTGATCCTTCCTTCAAAAATGGAGGTATCTATTTTATGCCCGTTGGTATAGTAGCGGATATACTTATTATCTGTGCCTTTTTGCAGGTGGAAGAAAAAGTAGTACTGGATAAGTATAGTATCCGTAAAGTATCCCGTCTGGTTAACAGGGAAATACTGCTGACAAGTATAAAAGGGTATAAATCGGATGGAAACGGGCTCTGGATAATACCCAACACGGGTAAACGCATTTATCTGTCTAATTACATGAAGGGCGTGAGAGACCTGGAGCACTGGTTATCTGCCAGGTATCCGGATATCAACCACATGGAGGAAATGGTGATCTACAGTGAGGTGACGGATTGCTATGATGAACAGGAAAACGCGCAAAAGAGAAAACGTGCGGGTGTGGAATTGCGTATACTTGGTGCTATCACTCTTGTATTGGCCGTACTGACCTGGTTTTATCATACCTCTTTTCCCTGGTTTGGCATAGCGCTCTTTGCCTGTATACCCGTATCGTTCTACCTGACGTTGCGGCATAAAGGGTTTATACAACTGATAGATAATACTGCCGGTGGTTTACCCGGTAGTACATTTATTTCGTTCATAGTAGTGTGCGGATTGATGCATGTCTGGTATTTCACCGGCATTACTGATTATAGTGGCGTATGGACGACTTTTGCCGTCATAGTTGCTGCGCTCGCGTTATTGTTCTGGGAGTGTACCCGCGATTTTAATAGAAGAACAAAACGTTTTTATGTGTCTGCGACATTACTGATGATATTATCGCTGGCCAATGGATTCCTGGTGACGATCATGTTGAACAGGTGTCTGGATACTTCGGAAATAGCATACTATGAAACAGGCATCAGTAAGAAAGAGATAACGGTAGATCATTTTGTCCCGTTTTATCATATCTATCTGGATCCATGGGAACATGCACCAGAAAGTGAGGAAGTCAACGTGAAATCATCCTTTTACGCGAAGCTCACGGTAAACGAAAGGGTGGGTATTTATTATCATAAAGGGGGCTTGGGTATTCCATGGTACGAGGTAGGAGAGAAACAAGGAAAAAACAAACAATGAACGAAGAACTGGAGCAGATACTCCGTAAGGGGAAGATAGAAATGATCATACTGTTGGCGGCTGCGGCCAGTCTGAGTATCGTAGCCGTTATATGCTATCGGTATTCACACTGGTGGGCATTGCTACCCTTTTGTTTTTTGCCGGCGCCACTATATATGCTCAGGAAATACAAAAAGGTGATCCTTTATGAACCGCATAAAAACTGGGTGATCATGCAGAGTGTCTGCGTATTGATGATCACCGCTATTGCTGAATCGAAGATATATGAAGCGATTTATGTGGTGGACGATGATCGTTTGTTCGCTTTTACCGGCATACTGCTTGGTATATTTTTACTCATAGGATGGTGGTATAGCCGCGGACTTGACAGAAGGAATAATATGTTTTTATGGTCGACCGCGCTGGCCATCTTCCTGTTTATTGTAAATGCTTATATGTTGGTGATGTATGTCAACCGCCTTATAGACAATAACGAAGTGGTGCATTACGAAACGACGGTGGCTGACAGACGGATACGGGAAGATAAGAAATCAAAGTTCTATCACCTGCAATTACGTCCCTGGAAATATAGACCGGAGGCGCAGGAGGTGCAGGTATCGCAACAGTTTTTTGATTCAAAATATGTGGATAGTCAGGTGGGACTTTATTATCATAAAGGAGGACTGGGGATAGGATGGTTTACGCTGGACCCGGGCATTGCAGACTAGTATTATGGAAGATCAACATCAACAATTAAAGAGGGCTAACAGGGAATCTGTATTGCTGCTTATAACAGCTGTTATCATTTGTTTATCGGCAACAAAACTGTACAGTCATTCCCATTGGTGGGCATTATTACCTTATTGTCTGGTATTTGTACCGGTCTACTTGTTAAAGCGATATAAGGCAGTAGTATTACTTCCAGCTGAAAATAACTGGTTTCTTATTCTTGGGTCGGCAATTCCGATTATTTCCTGGAGGTATGAAGAATCGTTAATCACAGATATAAAGGTTGCTGATGGCCCGGTTATAGCCCGTGCGTTATGGTTTGTGTTATTGTTCTTATTGTTAGTATGGTATTGCAGTCGTGGGCTGAACTTTACAAGCGGACGTTTTCTCGCGACCATCGCTTTCATGTCTTTTGTCTTTATGATGAATACCGTCAATCTGATCAGCTTTGTAAACGTACGGACAGATATTTCTGAGCCTGATTATAAGGAAGCGGTTGTCGTAGGTAAATACAGAGAGAATTTAAGTAAGCAACCTACACATTATTACCTGTCGTTACGTGGAATGAATGATCGTTCTCTCGGTGACGTAGGGGTAAATGAAGAAGTGTATTTATTGGTAAGAAAAATGGATACAATGGTCTTTTGCTTTCATAAAGGAGCATTGGGGATCGCCTGGCATACAGTGGCGCCTAAAGGACAATTAAAGAATGGTCCTTACAAAGAAATTTTGCTAAAATAAAATATATAACATGCAGGTCTTCCAGTTACCAAAACAAGGAAGGATTTTTAATTACGCCTTACTGATCTTATTATTACTACTGGCAATTGTGCTGGGTTGTGCACCTTTGATCACTGCTGCATCAGATATGGCGACCATTTTTTGTTTAGGGATTTCCGCGATAAGCATTGTTTTTATCCTGAGTGCGCTGAATGAGACAAGTGCAAAGATCATATTGGATGCGGACGGCGTCACTAAGGTCGCTTTTGGGGGCAAACAGCGAATATTATACACGGATATGCTGGGATTCAGATCAGGAAACGAATACCTGTATATATACAGTAACAGGGATTCGGGTGAGATCATCTATATACCGGAAAGACTCGCTCAAACGGGTAAAATAGAAATGCTTCTGCGTCAGCACTGTTCATGGGTCTTTGATGAAATAAGGATGATGGAGGACCAGTACCTTCATCTGTACAGTAATGCGAAGGCGAGGTTATGGGCGTATATACTTACCGGTCTGAGTATGTTACTGGCAGTGCTGGTATTTATTTACGGTGCGTCGTTCCCCTGGTTATTGATAGCGCTTTTCTTATGTCTGCCAGCTACTATACTGTTTGCAGCCAGGTTCAGAAGAACTTCCCTGATCAGTGGACACGCCAGGGCGGAGCAAATTGTATTTGCTATACCGGTGTTTGTGTTTATAGGATTGATGATGTGTAACAAGGACTACTTTTTACTGGATAGTACCCCCGTGAGGACCTGGGCCATGGCGATCATGTTTGCGCTGGTGTTACTTCAGTTATGTACTTTCCGTGAGCATAGAAAGCAGAGCATTAACTTTTTTATGATGACATCTGTTAACGCCATTTTGTATTTCGGCTGTGGGTATGTAATGGTGGAGGCAGCGAATAGTTTGCTGGATAAGAGCAGGCCACGTACTTATGAAATCAGCATCACCGGAAAGCATATCGGGAAAAAAACAAAGTATACCGGTTATTATTTCAAGCTGGCGCCCTGGGCGCATCAGCTGCCATTTGGAGAAATTGCGGTCCCAAAATCATTGTATGATCGCAGACAGGCAGCTGATAAGGTCTATGTGCTGTATGGCGAAGGAGCACTGGGTATGCCGTGGTATCAACTGCTGCCGCAATAGCATTCATTAAACGGCCGGGGAAGACAATCCGGTGTTATTATAAAAACAACAATGCCCGGGAATTGACTTTGTCAGCTCCCGGGCATTTTCTTATTCACAACCTTGTTTACGCCGCGTATCAATAATATACTGAATCTTCCATCCTTCTGCCAGTCTGACCAGCTGAAAGGAATTCACGCCGCAATGCGCAAACTTTTGTTTGAAATATAACTTGTAGGGCGTCCACGCTATTGCCAGATCACCGTCTATCTTTACGACATCAAAAGTGATCTGCTCGTCAACTGCCTGTTTCGGTAATTTTCCGATGCTGGAAGCAAACTCACTGATCGCTTCAGTCTTAACGCCCACGACTCCCTGTTTATCCTTTACGATCGTCTGTAATACAGCGCCGGGTGCAAAACAATTTGTCAACGCAACACTATCTGATTGTAACATGGCAGTAAAAAGCTGATTAACAGCTGTTTTTACAGAATCTGTCGTTGTCTGTGCACGGAGGCTGAGGGCAAAACAAAGGAGCAGCAGGGAACAGGTAAGGCGTCGCATTTTTTTACCTGAATTTACGGATTTAAGCTTATTGTTTGGTCGCTTTCTCACCGTTCCAGATATAAACTTCGCGGGTACTTTTGCTTTTTGCCACCTTTTCGCCGTCTTCTGCGAATTCTTCGTCAACGGTCAGTCGGATAATTTTACCTGTCTGTCCGCCTGGTTCTTTCGGGAACAGCAGTGTTTCCGTATGTGCAATAGCGCCGGCATCGAACATACTGCTTTTGCCGGGTAGTTCCAGCAGTTTGGAACCATTCCATCCGAAGTAAATATAGTTATCAGGTATACCACAGGATTCTCCGCTAAAATAAAGACGAACAATTGTGTTGATCTTATCAAGACCCATTCCGCCCAGGAGTTTTGCATCGGAAGAGATCGCAAAAGAACCGCCGTCCACTGTGACAGATTTCTTATCAAGCAGGGTGTGTTTTGCATTCAGCGCCTTCACCAGGATGACATATTTCGGGTCAGCTTCTTTAATATCACTGGGCGTTACCTTGTCGATGCCATAGAGGAACTGTACGCTGTCTTTCTGATAACTACCGAAAGCCATCAGTCCTAACCAGACAAAACCTTCTTTTTGTTTACCATCTACCTTGTACTTCACCTGGTACCAGGGGGCGCTGATACCTTTCATAGTGAGTTCGGTTTCGATCAGTTTAGCGGCGATGATGGTCTGGCCGGTAATCAGGGAATCCTGGATCGTTGCTTTGGGAGAGGCGGACTGCCTGATATAGGCTTTTTCAGCGAAAACGGTCAGCGTATCGCCCTGCTGTGCTCTCCAGAGGTTGTATTCGATACTACCTTTCATTTGTGCCATAACAGGGGCCGCTGCCAATAGCAGCATGGATAGAAAAATTTTCTTCATAGGTACAATTTCGGCTGCAAAGATATTCAAATGTTATTTGCCAAATGGCAAATGTTGACAGGATGAGGAATGCGTATCTTTGGATGAGAAAGCCGGTAGTAAAACACTGACGGACAAACGATTTTGAAACGGACTATTATGGATGACCTGATAAATTATCTGCTGCAATACGGACAACTGAACCAGCAGCAGATACAACTGATACTGGATAATGTCACGGAAAGACACCTGAAAAGGGATGAATATTTTTCAGAAGCGGGCAGGATACCCCGGGAGATCGGATTTATCCGCTCCGGTATTCTGCGGGTCTGTTATTTCAACAATAAAGGCACAGAGATCACCCGCTACTTTGTGGACGGGAACAGGCTGATATCTGATATACATAGTATGGAGAGTAAAATGCCTTCTACTGAATATATCCAGGCTATCACAGATTGCGAAATGATCATTTTTTCAGAGGATACCCTGCGGTTGTTGTCTTCCACCATCCTGGACTGGGACCGTATCATCGCCAAGATCAGGGAAAGGGCCATGATCGAGAAACTGGATAAGATCGCCCCGATGCTGACAGAAGATGCTACCAGCCGCTATCTGATGTTCATGGAAAAGTTCCCGGAACTGGCCAATAAGGTGCCTTTATCATATCTCGCTTCCTACCTGGGAATCACGCAGTCATCGCTGAGCAGAATCCGTAAACAGCTCTCCAAACAGTAGATTGTTGGTGTCTATCCTGATAATTTGCCGCCTTCGGTTATTTATCGATAATTTTGCAACCAAAATTAGATTGATTTGGGTGCATCTGTTTTCCTGATTACACCGCCTTTCACGCAGCTGAACACGCCTTATCCGGCGACAGCTTATCTGAAGGGCTTTTTAAATACGAAGGGTATTACTTCTTTTCAGTCCGACCTCGGCATAGAGGTAACCCTGGCACTGTTCTGTAAACAGGGGCTGCAGGAGCTGTTTGCCCTGATCAATGGTCAGTCAGCTGAACATGCTGAGAATATCACCCGCATTATCGCCCTGCAGGAAGACTATATCGAAACAATTGACGACGTCATCCTTTTCCTGCAGGGAAAGAACCCAACACTTGCACATCGTATCTGTAAACGCGACTTCCTGCCGGAAGCCGGTCGTTTTGCACAGCTGGAAGACCTGGATTGGGCTTTTGGCTCCATGGGTACACAGGATAAAGCCAAACATCTGGCGACCATGTACCTCGAAGACCTTTCCGATCTGATCATGGAATGTGTGGACGAGCACTTCGGTTTCAGCCGTTATGCGGAGAAACTGGCCCGTTCTGCCAATAGTTTTGATGAATTGTATACCGCCCTGCAACAGGAGTATACTTTCATTGATCGTATGCTGATCAACCTGCTTTCCCGGCATATGGCGAATGTTCAGCCCAAACTGGTGGCCATTTCAGTGCCTTTTCCGGGAAATCTGTATGCTTCGCTTCGCTGCGGACAATGGATCAAGTCCAACTATCCGGAAGTAAAGATCGCTATGGGGGGAGGTTTTGCCAATACGGAGCTACGCTCGCTCTCTGATCCGCGGGTATTTGAGTTTTACGACTTTATCGCGCTGGATGATGGTGAGGCGCCGCTGGAGAATCTCGTTGCCCATATTGAAGGCAAAAAGGAGCTGAATGAACTGAAACGTACATTCACCATGGTCGAAGACCAGGTAACCTATGTGAATGATAAAAGCTGCTCCGATTATAAACAATCGCAGGTCGGTACGCCTGACTACAGCGATTTCCTGCTTGACAGTTACATCTCTGCTATAGAAGTGGTCAATCCCATGCATCGTATGTGGAGTGATGGCCGTTGGAATAAGCTCACTATGGCCCATGGGTGCTATTGGGGTAAATGTACGTTCTGTGATATCTCGCTGGATTACATTCGTTTATATGAGCCGATCGCTGCGCAGCTTTTATGCGACAGGATGGAAGAGATCATTGCACAGACCGGGCAGAATGGTTTTCACTTTGTGGATGAAGCTGCTCCACCTGCACTGATGCGTGCGCTGGCATTAGAAATTCTGAAGCGGAAGCTGAATGTGAGCTGGTGGACGAACGTGCGTTTTGAGAAGAGCTTTACCAGAGATTTGTGTTTATTGCTGAAAGCGTCGGGGTGTATTGCCGTTTCCGGCGGACTGGAAGTTGCTTCCGACAGATTGCTCGAACTGATCCAGAAAGGGATCACGGTGGCACAGGTAGCACAGGTGAACCGCAACTTTACAGATGCCGGTATCATGGTGCATGCTTATCTGATGTATGGTTTCCCTACACAGACCGCCCAGGAGACCATTGATTCTCTTGAGATGGTGCGTCAGATGTTCAAGATAGGCGTTCTGCAATCTGCTTTCTGGCACCAGTTCACCATGACAGCGCATAGTCCGGTGGGACAGGACCCCCAGAAATTCAGCGTAAAGAAAGAATCCGAAGTGATCGGCGCTTTCGCCAACAATGATATTGTACACATCGATGAGACAGGGGCGGAGCATGAGCTTTTCGCCTATGGACTGAAGAAATCGCTGCTGAACTTTATGCATGGGCTCTGTCTGGATGATCCTTTGCAGAAATGGTTCGAGTTCAAAGTACCTAAGACGAAGATCACTCCTGATTATATAGAAAAGGCATTGCTGGAAGACCAGTACGCCCCATCCAAGCCGACCAGTAAGGTTGTCTGGCTTGGAAAAACACCCGATGTACAGACCCTCACCAAAACAAAGAAAGGCAGTTCCTGGGAAGTGACCTCGCTTACTTTCCAGAACCGGAAGGAAAAAGCGAGTATCAGCGTTAACAAGGAGGAAGGCATCTGGTTGGCAGATATGCTGGAGAAGCTGTCCGTCCGCCAGCAGAAAACATATACGCTCAAGGAGGTGATGGATAGTTACGATGCTGCCGGATTGGAGGATTTCGAGCTTTTCTGGGACAATAAACCCGTAAATTCGCTGTATAAATACGGACTTTTGAAATTGTGAATGAATAGTATCAAAAAGGAAGTACGACTGACGGCCCTATACCTGCTGCTAACCTTTATGGCAGGCCTGTTCAGTCATGCTGCCTACTCCCAACAGGCGGTGCACATTGACAACACGTTACGCGAACACATTTTCACGTATAATGAGATCGAGTACCTGGAAGATCTGCAGGGTAAACTGACGATCGATCAGGTCAGGAGCGATAGTATGTCTGCCCGTTTCAAACCCAGTAACGTCAGTACGCCACAGAATCAGCACCTGGGGGCTCCGGTCTGGTTCCGTGTAAGGATCAAACACAATCCGGCTGCCAACAAATATTACCTGCTGGAATTCTTTGACCAGACCATTGATGATATTACTGCCTGGTTGCCCGATTCCAGCGGCGTGTACCGGGAGGAAAGGATAGGGGACAGGTACCCTTTTGCACAGCGCTGGTTCCACCATAAGAACTTCGAATTATCGCTGGATAATAACCGCCAGGATGAGGCGGTGTATTATTTCAGGATCAGTTCAGCCCAAACGGCTGACATTATCATTGTGATCCGTTCCATAGACCGTTTTGTGTCTTATGCGCTCAGCGAATACCTCACTTTTGGCATTTTTTACGGGATGATATTCATTTTCAGCTTTTACAACCTGATCATGTTTATCGCCATGCGGCAGCGGCAATACCTTTATTATGTATTGTACAACCTGAGCGTGGTATTGTATGAAATGTGTACCGATGGTATTGCTTATCAGTGGTTGTGGCCAAATGCGCCTGCCTGGAATCAGTATGCTTTTGCCTGGCCCTTGTTGAGTATGAGCGTATTCGCCCTGTTATTTACCAGTAGTCTCTTACATGTGAAGGCGAGGGCGCCTTTCCTGAATAAGCTGATCATGGGGGTGATCGTCGCCCGTTGTGCCTATTTCCTGGCCTGTCTGCTGATCAATCCTTACTGGTTCAACTATAAGTTTATAGAGCTCATTCCCCTGGCGGTCGCATTTTATACCGGTATGTACATCTGGCTGAGGGGATACCGGCCGGCCCGTTTCTTTGTATTGGGGTATAGTTTTCTGTTTGTCGGCTTTATGCTGAAATTCTTCATTATGCTGGGGTATACCTGGCTGAATTTTGGGATTGTCAGCTATTATAGCCTGAGTTTCTGTTTTATACTGGAAATGTTCTTCCTGTCGTTCGCTGTGGGGGATAAGGTACGTCTGCTAAAGAAAAAACGGGATAAGGCGCACCGTCAGATGATCAGACAGATGACGGAGAACGCCCGGCTGAAGGATAATCAGAACAAGGAGCTGGAGGCCCAGGTGCAGGCGAGGACGAGACAGTTGTCAGAACAGGGGGATGTGATCGCTGCGCAGAACGAAGAACTGATCAAGACGAATGCGTTGCTTGAGGCACAGGCGGAGGAGATTTCCCGTATGAATGCCCTGCTGGAACAGGACAACCGTCAGTTGCAGACAAATGTCGAAAAGGTGACCAGGGCGAGGGCATTATCAACAACCCTTGATTTTGAAGAGTTTAGCAAAATATACCCTGATAAGGAAAGTTGTCTGCGTTTTCTGGCCGATCTGAAATGGACGGAGCAGTTCCGGTGCCGTAAATGTGGTAATGATCACTATTATGCTGGTCATCAGCCATTTAGTCGTCGCTGCAGTAAATGTAGTTATGAGGAATCAGCTACGGCGTACACCATTTACCAGAATATCCGTATCCCGATCAACAAAGCCTTCTATCTCACCTTCCTGATCTACTCTACAAAGGGTAAGATTTCCTCTCATAAGCTTTCAGAAATCCTGGAAATCAGGCAAAGTACCTGCTGGTCATATGCGACCCGTATCCTCAAAATGATGGACGAGCGAAAGAAAGAACTCAAGCAGGCCAATGGGCAAGGGTGGAGTTTGCTGGTGCTGGATGAAAGGGAAGAGGCCTGAAATGAAATAAAATGCAATTTTTTTGAAAGGTAGCGAAGCGTATCAGGCTATTTATATAATATATCCGTTATAAATGCCTGTAATGCTTCATAATCAGGTCTTCCCGTGGTAAACGGCTTGTGGTACTGAAGCGTATCAGATTTTATATAATAGTTTCATAATCAGGTATTTGTATAAATATTTTCCATTGTCATGTGTGAAACTCCACCTATCTTTACAATATGAAACCTGGCAATACAAAATGAAAGGACGCCTGGTCATCGTTATGAAATGGAAATTCATGTTATGTGAGAGGTTATGAAACGACTATCCCGCTCTATATAATGAGTGACTCATTTCCGGCTATTGTTTTTATTTGAGTTCAAAATCTAAAACTGATACAAGGGTTATCCTTATCCACAAACCAAAGCACATTATGAAAAAAAGGGGAACATTCCTGACAGCATTGCTGTTGGCACTGTGGAGTTTTGCTATGGCACAGCAGGACGTCACAGTAAAGGGACACGTACAGGACAAGCAGGGCAACTCTCTTCCCGGCGTTTCCATCAAGATCAAAGGAACAGCTAAAGGAACGGCCAGTCAACCGGATGGTAATTTCTCCATTCAGGCGCCTTCCAACGCTATTCTTGAACTGTCTTACGTGGGCTACGAAACACAGGACTATTCATTAGAGGGCCGTACACAGGTCACTATTACCCTGTCTGACACCAAAACAGATCTGAGCGAAGTAGTAGTTATTGGTTACGGTACGCAGAAAAAGAAAGATGTTACTACAGCCGTAGTAGCTGTCAATACCAAAGATATCGCTGAGCGTCCGATCACACAGACGGCTGCCGCCCTCCAGGGTAAAGCTGCCGGTGTACAGGTTACGCAGCCTTCCGGTAAACCGGGTTCCGCATTCTCCGTGAGAGTGCGTGGCGCCACTTCCGTACAGGCGGGTAACGAACCTTTATATGTGATCGATGGTGTGCCAACCACCGATACAAGGGACCTGAATACCAATGATATCGCTACGATTACCGTACTGAAAGATGCCTCCAGCGCCGCTATCTATGGTGCGAGAGCATCCAATGGCGTGGTATTGATCACCACTAAGAGAGGTCGTTCCGGCGATGCTGTGATCAACTTCAATAGTTACTATGGTGTTTCTAAGATCGGTAAGAAGATCGATGTACTGGACCCTACGCAATATAATGACCTGATGAAGGAAATGGGATTCAACGTAGTAGCACCTACAGTGACCACCAACTGGCTGGATGAGGTATTCCGTACCGGTCGTAACCAGAACTATCAGTTATCTGCTTCCGGTGGTAGTGAGAAATCTCAGTACTTCATCTCCGGTGCTTATACCAAAGATGATGGTATGGTTAAACCTGCGGAGTACAACCGCCGTGTTTTCCGTGCTAACCTGGACAATCAGCTGAAACCATGGATGAAGCTGACCACCAACATCAGCTACTCCAACGTAGACCTGAAAGATGTAAAGGATAATGCGAACGCAGGTCGTAACGCAGCGATCCTGGGCGCACTGAACGCGCCTCCGATCATCGGTATCTATGAGACAGATGCTGACGGTCACCAGCGCTATACCATGAACCCATATAAATCCGGTTGGGATAACCCGTTGGCGGCGATCGAAGGTCCTACCCAGGGTACAAAAGACAATCGTGTGCTGGGTAATGCTGCCCTGGACATCAACTTTACCAAAGATCTGAAGTTCAGGACCAACTATGGTATCGATTATGCCAATCACAAATACGACTATTACCTGGATTATATCATGACCACTCCGGGTCGTCTGGACCATGGTTATGCTACTTCCCAGCGTTATAATACAACGACATGGCTTTGGGAAAACACCCTGAACTATGACAAGAGCTGGAAGAAACACAATCTCTCTGCATTAGGAGGTGTGACTTCCCAGAAGAACAGTTATGATGAAACCAATCAGACAGGTCGTGATTTCCCTGCTGATCCGACGGTGAAAACGCTGAACGCTGCTAACCAGATCACGGGCGACACCAGAGAATCCCAGTGGTTCCTGATGTCTTATCTGGCGCGCGTGATGTATAACTACGACAGCAGATATCTGTTAACGGTTAACTTCCGTGCGGACGGTTCCTCCAAACTGGACAAAAAGCACAAATGGGGTTACTTCCCGTCCGTATCTGCCGGCTGGCGTATTTCTTCCGAGCCGTTCATGCAGGACGTGAAAGCGATCAATGACCTGAAATTAAGAGCAGGCTGGGGACAGAACGGTAACGTAGAGGGCCTGAGCCCATACGCTTCTCTGGGTCTGAACAACTTCGTTCGTCAGACGCCGACCAGTCCGTTGTCAGGCCCTGGTATCACCCTGCCTGCAGGTGCGCCTAACCCTGATCTGAAATGGGAGACCACCACACAGACCAACGTTGGTATAGACCTGAGTCTGTTTGAATCCCGTCTGACTTTCTCGGCTGACGCCTACATCAAAAAGACAAAAGACCTGTTGTTGAACGTACCATTCCCACGTTCAGCGGAATACCAGTACATGCCGCGTAACTCCGGTGCGCTGGAGAACAAGGGGCTGGAGTTCCTCGTTTCTTCTGTGAACGTCGATAAGGCTGACGGACTGCGTTGGAGCACTGATTTCAATATCGCCTTCAACCGTAACCGTCTGACGGACCTGCAGCTGACACAGGTATATAACTATGCAGCACCAGAGAACAGAGATTTCATTATCACCCTGAGAAAAGGACTGCCACTGGGTACATTCTACGGATATGTAGCAGAAGGAGTTGATCCAAAAACAGGAGATATGATCTATAAAGATGTAAATGGTGATGGTAATGTAACGCCTACCGACCGTACTGTGATCGGTAATGCGCAGCCTAATTTCACTTATGGCATGAACAACAACCTGGCTTATAAGAACTGGTCATTCTCTTTCCTGTTCCAGGGTTCACAGGGCAATGAAGTGTTCAACGCTTCCCGTATGGAAACAGAGGGTATGTATGACAGTAAGAACCAGTCGACCGAAGTACTTCGTCGCTGGACAGCAGCGGGTCAGATAACTGACATTCCACGTGCGACCAATGGTGATGTGACCAACTCCCGTACTTCCTCCCGTTTCGTGGAAAATGGTTCCTTCCTGCGTATGAAGAGCGCGACACTCTCTTACAACCTGCCGAAGAGCGCACTGTCAGCGATGCACATCAGCCGTCTGATGGTATATGCTACTGCACAGAACCTGTTCACTATCACCAAATACAAGGGCTTTGATCCGGAAGTGAACGCTTATTCAGGTGATCCTGCGAATGGTGTAACACTGGGTATTGACTATGGTACTTATCCGGTAGCAAGAACTTATGTCCTTGGTTTAAACCTGTCCTTCTAAACGTTTGAGTTATGAAAAAAACGAATCGTCTCTTCATTATATCTGCTGCACTGGCGACACTGACGCTGGGTGCATGTAACAAAGACCTGAACCTGACGCCTCCATCCAACACCACTGTTGGTAACCAGGGGCAGGGTACTGCGGGTTCTTATATCAAAGATGCGACTACTGCGGAAGCCGCGCTTGCCAGCTGTTACGGCTATTTCCGTAACGGTTCCTCAGAATATTATGTACTCGATTATTTCAATATAAGCGATGCACAGTCTGACAATGCTTACGCAGGTGCAGACAATGCTGCCGGTTTTGAGATCGACGAATTCCGTCTGCTCTCTACCAATGCCTGGGCAAGCCGTGACTGGGGGTATCTCTACAACCAGATCACCGCATGTAACTCGGTGATCGCCAACGTACCCAAAGTAACCGATCCTGCGCTGAGCTCCGGCCGTAAAGCACAGATCATCGGGGAGGCACAGTTTATCCGTGCACGCGCTTACTTTGACCTGGTGAGAATCTTTGGTGATGTGCCGCTGGTATTGACCGAGCTGCCTACGATCACTGCTGATAACCTGGAGCAGATATATCCGTTACTATATCCTGCGCGTAAGAGTGCAGACAGCGTTTATGCACAGATCGATACTGACCTGAAAGCAGCTGCGGAAGTAGTACCGACATCCGGTGTAAATAAAGGGTATGTGAGTAAAGGTGCGGTGTATACATTGCTGGCGAAAGTAGCGGCTACCAAAAAGCCGGTTAACTGGGCAGAGGTGGAATCTTATACCAACCAGGTTATCGCGCTGGGGTATAGTCTGCTGCCTGTGTATGACAACCTCTGGGATGGTGCACATGAAAACTCTGCTGAATCGATCTTCGAACTGAACTTCGACGGTTGGGATACTGGTGGTAACTGGGGTACCAGTATGTTCCTGGGTACGGACTGGAAGAAATTCTGTAATCCGAGCAATGACCTCGTGCGTGCTTATCAGCTGGAAAAAGATACTGTACGATTTAAGTCAACGATCACCTTTGCAAACGTGAATGGTAAATGGGGCGATTCCCGTTTGTCGCTGGATAGCTTCCCGTTCTTCTATAAAATGCGTAAGACCGACGCGAGCCAGAACATCATCATGTACCGTCTGGCAGACGTATTACTGCTGAAAGCAGAGGCGCTGAACGAGCAGGGAGATGTAGCAGGTGCGAACACGATCGTTACACAAATCCGTGAGCGTGTGAAACTGAAAAATCTGAACATTACAGATCAGGCAGCGATGCGTCTGGCTATTGAGAAAGAGCGTCGTCTGGAACTTGCTTTTGAAGGTACCCGCTGGCAGGACCTCGTACGTACAGATCGTGCGATCCCGGTCATGCAGGCGGTGACAGATGGCAAGGGCGTTAGTCTGGGTTATCATCTGACGGAGAAGAGCCTTTTATGGCCTGTTCCGCAGAGTGAGATGGACCAGAACGCCAATCTGATACAGAACTCCGGCTATTAAATGTGGATATAAGATAGCGTTAACGAACAAATGTAAGGTCTCGTCTCGACAGGGACGGGACCTTCTTTTTACCTGAAAATCAGCTTCACAAGAAAAATATCGACGTATGAACAAGAAATTATGGGTGTATACCTGTTGTATAGGCGCCTTTCTGGCGGCTTGTAACAACGGGCAGCAGCAAAGTGGTGGTGGCGGACAGCATGATTCTGTAGCCGTTTATCTGACAACTCCCGATCAGCAGCAGTTGTTTGTTAAGCAGTCTGCATTAGGTAAAACGAAAGATACTTCGGCTATCAATATCGTGATGGATACGACGCGTCAGTTCCAGGAGATAGAGGGCTTCGGCGCTTCTGTGACAGGTTCTTCCGCCTATGTGATGCAGAACTATATGTCTGCCGACAAGCGACAGGCTTTGCTGGAAGAGTTATTCGGATCAGAAAATGGTCTTGGCATCAACTATATCCGGATGTCAATCGGTGCGTCTGACTTTTCTACTGATCCGTATAGTTATGATGATATGCCGGCAGGGCAGCGGGATGATTCGCTGACACACTTTTCTATTGCGCATGATGAGAAAGACGTGGCGCCGGTGTTAAAGCAGATCAGCGGTATCAATCCTGCTATTCATATCATGGGTAGTCCGTGGAGTCCGCCGGGATGGATGAAGACCAGTGGTAAACTGGAAGGCGGTTCTTTGCGTCCGGATGCCTATGGTGTTTATGCGCGTTACTTTGTGAAATATATTCAGGCGTTTGCGGCGGCGGGTGTGAAGATTACGGCATTGACCATGCAGAATGAGCCGCAGTATGAGGCGTCTTATCCGAGTATGAAAATGACGGCGCCTGAGCAGGGGGCTTTTATCAAAGATCATCTGGGGCCTTTATTGGAGAAAGAGGGATTGAATAAGCAGGTGTCGGTGATGCTGTTTGATCATAACTGGAATAGTCCGGAGTACCCGATCTCTATTCTGGATGACAGCGCGATGGCGAAGTATACTGCTGGTGCTGCTTTTCATTGTTATGAAGGAGCGGTGGGGGCGATGTCTAAAGTACATGATGCGCATCCTGAGAAAGGGTTGTATTTCACAGAGTGTTCTGGTGGTAGCTGGTCTCCGGAGTTTGCGGATAACTTGCAGTATATGGTGCGGCAGTTGTTTATTGGTACGATGAATAACTGGTCGAAGAATGTGTTGTTATGGAATATGGCGTTGGATGAGAATAATGGTCCGACGACGAATAAGCCGGGGGCCGGGAAAGAGAATCGCGGGTGTATGACTTGCCGGGGTGTGGTGACGGTGAATTCAAAAGATGGTGGTGTGACGCGGAACGTCGAGTATTATGCGATTGCGCATTTTAGCAAGTTTGTGCGTCCGGGTGCGAAGCGGGTGTATTCTTCAGCTGCTGCGGGTGTTGAGAATGTTGCGTTTTTGAATGCGGATGGTTCCAGGGTGATGGTGGTGATCAATACCACCGGGGAAGAGCGGGCTTTTTCTGTGCAGCAGGGGGATGTGGTGAGTTATGTATTGAAACCGGGCGCGGTGGTTACGCTGGTTTGGAAGTGATAATATAGTTGGTTTTTGTTTATGTCACAGCGGCTTCGGGTTTTCCGGGGCCGTTGTTGTTTTTGTTTGTGGTTTATGGACGCGGGGATACGCTGCGGTTTCAGATGGTGTCGCGGACTGGCGTCCGTTAAGGTGGTGGATTTAGCTGTTGGTTTTGGGCCGGAGGGTGGGTCTTTGGTTGGGCTTTAGCTTTTTGCAGGGGACGGGCTAAGGTCCGCTTTACCATCTGAAAGCCTTCGCTTGTTCCTGCGTTATTTTGGCTTTAGGGGTGGTTGTGGTTTATGGACGCGGGGTTACGCTGCGGTTTCAGATGGTGTCGCGGACTGTCGCCCGTTAAGGTTGTGGATTTAGCTGTTGGTTTTGGGCTGTGGGTTGGGGCATTGGTTGGGCGTTAGCTTTTTGCAGGGGACGGGCTAAGGTCCGCTTTACCATCTGAAAGCCTTCGCTTGTTCCTGCGTTATTTTGGGCTTTAGGGGTGGTTGTGGTTATTGACGCGGGGATACGCTGCGGTTTCAGATGGTATCGCGGACTGGCGCCCGTTAAGGTGGTGGATTTAGCTGTTGGTTTTGGGCTCGGGGGGTGGGTCTTTGGTTGGGCTTTAGCTTTTTGCAGGGGACGGGCTAAGGTCCGCTTTACCATCTGAAAGCCTTCGCTTGTTCCTGCGTTATTTTGGGCTTTAGGGGTGGTTGTGGTTTATGGACGCGGGGTTACGCTGCGGTTTCAGATGGTGTCGCGGACTGTCGCCCGTTAAGGTTGTGGATTTAGCTGTTGGTTTTGGGCTGTGGGTTGGGGCATTGGTTGGGCGTTAGCTTTTTGCAGGGGACGGGCTAAGGTCCGCTTTACCATCTGAAAGCCTTTGCTTGTTCCCGCGTTTCGTGGTGGGTAATGGGGGGCTGAGGTGTAGGAGCTGATAATGGGGTTTGGGGGCTTGCTGTCGTTGGGGATATTAGTATCATAGTGGTGATGGTGATCTAAGTGGCTGAGGCTGTAGGGCTTGTCGCATGGTCTTTTTGTGGGATTGTTGGCGGAGGTATATATAAGTGATTGAAAACTACGTATATTTGTTGACGCTGTCTATTATCTGGGGCGGAAGTGGGTGTGGTGCTGATTAAAGCAGCTGTTTTGATGGGCGTCAGATAATGGTTTTGCGGCGTTTATGCTTACGTTACGTTTCAGTTTATGTTCAATGTCTACGGACAGGCCGGATGGCGCAGGTGATGCGCGATAGTTGATGTAATAAGCTTATGTACCTATGAAGAGTCCTTTAGTCCTTGCTATGGTATCGTGTTTTTCCACCTTGCAGTTACATGCACAGGATTCGTTGGAAAATGCATTTAATAAATACGGATTTAGCTGTGAGATCGCATCTGATGGATTTACCACCAGCTATATTTTCAAAAGACAATGGAGGGACAGGGATGAGATCATTCATCTCTATCAGACTACACATACAGAAGGTCAGTACAAGGCTTTCGTCGAATTTGCCCTTCCGCAGGTGCAGATCAGTTTTCACAAGGTAGAAGAAGTGCTCAGCGATATAACGAAGGTTTCATCTTTTATGCATCACACGATTCAGAGCAATTGTTTTCGTCAGATGCTGGACGAGAATACCCATCTGAATATGAAAAATTATATGCTGGCCGTGAATACGGATGAAGAGAAAATGCATTTCATCAATTACCTGCATCAGTTCTATGAGGTTTGTGCAAGACCGTTTTTTCAGGAATATACCAATCTCGAACAGGTAGATTGTCATCTATCTGATATTACGGATAAAGAAGCTGATTATTTTATTTACGGAGAAGGGAATACCTCTATCCACAGAAGATTGATCATCAAAGCGCTCGCCGGTAATCCCAGCACCTTGCCTTATTACCAGTACCTGGAGGCCGCATTGTGTGCCAGAAAAGATAAATCGCTGACATATAATAATATGTATAATCTGCTCCTGAAAATCGGAGAAAAACTGGCCATAAGACCTGAACAGGCCCAATAAACTGAAACCTTTCCCTCAACAAAAAAGACAGGAATCAGTGATTTATAGTCACTTACAAAACCCGGTGAGGTCGGGATTCAAAAGGTTTGTCCTGAATGTCCCCCCATTCCCCTTAAAAAGTGCTTAGACATGCTTCATACACGACGTATATACGACGCATACACGACGCATCTCCGGGACATCCCCAGCGAACCCTCAACCGAAAATGATCCCGTTTATAGCCAAATCACCACCCCGAGGTCGGCTAATCTCCATTCAATTACCAACCCAATCAATATGTCTCCGCCACCAATGACCAGAATGGCCGATTATATCGTCACTACGCCGTTATTATGCCCATATCTGTCCGTTCCCAAGCGAAGAAATATAGGCTTAATAACGGCCTAATAAGGGTGTGCAACGAAGACAACCCCAGAAATGCGAATTTCAATTTCTACTACCCCCAATTAATACACAAACAGGCACTTTCAGCTGTGGTTTCAGATGACCCGACGAACCTTAGCCCGTCCCCTGCATCCAGCTACCGCTCACCCAAGCTCCACCCCATAGCCCATGCCCCAAAGCCCAACCATGTACTTAACGGGCGTCAGTTCGCCGGGTTATCTGAAACCACAGCAAAGCCGCCCGCCCCACCCCATAGCCCATGCCCCAAAGCAAACCATGTACTTAACGGGCGTCAGTTCGCCGGGTTATCTGAAACCACAGCAAAGCCGCCCGCCCCACCCATAGCCATCCCCAAAGCCCAATCATGTACTTAACGGGCGTCAGTTCGTCAGGTCATCTGAAACCATAGCAAAGCCGCCAACCTTCAAGCGCCCGCCAAAAAAGAAAAGCCAGCCGGAAAACTCCGGCCAGCCCACAAAAAACAAAAAAAATATACCTGTCTATTAATGCATCATAACCCCCTCTAACTCCTCCAGCGTCTTCCCTTTCGTCTCCCGCACATTCCGCCATATAAACACAAACCCCGCTAAACACACCGCCGCATAAATATAAAACGTCCCATCCTTCAGCTTATCAAACAACATCGGAAAAGTAAACACCAACACAAAATACGCCGCCCACAAACACAACACCGCAAACGACGTTGCCGCACTCCTGATCTTATTCGGAAAGATCTCCGCAATCAACACCCAGGTCACCGGCGCCAGAGACATCGCATAAGTCCCGATGGCCGCCAGCAAATACCAGGACACATGCTCAGACCCAGCCGACAACATCCGCACAACAACAATATACAGGACTGTCAACCCACCAGCGCCAATCAGCATCAGCGGCTTCCTGCCCAGTTTATCCACCAGCAACATCGCCAGAATCGTAAACACAAGATTAACACCTCCGATGAAGACGGTCTGCAACAGCTGTCCATCCTGCGATACACCAATACTTTTGAAGATTCTCGGCGTATAGTTAAACACTACGTTGATACCACAAAATTGCTGGAAGATCGCCAGTATAATGCCCACTACTACAGCAGGCAATACCGCCTTCCGGAAGATATGCCCATAACTCACTCGTTCATTCCCCGTCATAGAATGCTGAATAACAGACAAAGACTCAGCCGCAAAATCATCGCCGCCAATACGGTTCAGCACAGTCCTTGCTTCTGCGGAGCGTCCGGCTTTTACCAGCCAGCGTGGGCTCTCCGGTAACCAAAGCGCGCCCAGAAAGAAGAGCAGGGAAGGTAAGACACCAAGGCCGAACATCCACCGCCATGCATCATCACCATGATTACGCAGACCGTAATTGATAATATTGGTTACGAGAATGCCAGTCACGATCGTCAGCTGATTGATCGCCACCATGCGCCCACGGAGATGCGCCGGGGATACTTCCGCAATGTACATCGGCGACAGCATGGAAGCCATACCAACGCCAATACCTGCTACGAAACGGAAAGCGATAAAGACATTCCTGTCCGGCGCAACCGCCATTGCCAGAGAAGAGATACCAAAGATGGCAGATGCCACTAAAAGACCCTTTTTACGGCCGTATTTGTCCGCCATTGTACCGGCGATTACACAGCCCACGATCGCCCCTAAAGCCAGGCTACCCGTCGCAAATCCCTCCCAATAGGCATCCAGACCAAACTGTTGCTGCAGGAAAGGCAGCGCTCCCGCGATCACAGCGAAGTCAAAGCCAAATAAATAGCCTCCCAGGGCAGAAATAAAGGAAATACCCAGTATGTAGGAGCTGTTGAATGATGATTGTTTCATAACGGAATATCGCTGTGGTAAATTAAAGTAAAGAAATTATTGCACATCAAAAACGAAGACCGTTTTCCGCCGGTAAGTTTCTCCCGGGCGGAGGATGGTTTCCGGAAACTGTGCGTGATTCGGACTGTCAGGGAATGCCTGCGTTTCAAGTGCGACAGCGCCATGTTTAAGATAAGGAACGCCCTGCGCCCCGGTGATACTGCCATCCCAGTAGTTTGAACTGTACAGCTGGATACCGGGTTGGTCGGTGAACACACGGAGTACACGACCGCTTTCCGGATCTTCCAGTTCTGCTGCAGGAATGTTCTCGGCGTCGTAGGGCCGGAGCACATAGTTATGATCAAAACCCATGTCTGCCGGGAGTTGATCGATACACTGACCTACGGGACGGGCATGCGTGAAATCAAGCGGTGTGCCTGTTACAGGAAGCAGTTGCCCGGTAGGGGTGTTGCCGCTGTTTTTTTCCGTGTAATTGTCTGCGTTGATACGCAACAGGTGATCGGTCACCAGCGGATTCTCAAACCCGGTCAGATTGAAATAGGAATGGTTCGTCAGACTCACCGGCGTAGCTTTATCCGTACTGGCCGTATAGGTGATCGTCAGCCGGTTGTGACGGTCGAGTATATATCGGACCTGTACACTGAGCGTACCGGGATAGCCTTCTTCACTATCGGGACTGGTATAGGTCATGGTGACGCTGGCCTGTTCTTCGTTTTGGCTGCATTGTATCACCTGCCAGACCTTCCTGTGAAATCCATCAAAACCACCATGCAGATGGTTGCTGTCGTTATTGACCGGTAATTGGTAGTTGACACCGTCGATCGTTAATTTACCACCGGCAATCCTGTTGGCATAACGGCCAACTGTTGAACCAAAATAAGCCGGGTTTTGCCAGTATGCCTGCGGATCGTTATAACCCGCTACGATGTTTTTACGGACGCCCGCTTTATCGGGTGCATAGATCGCCGTGATAGTAGCGCCCAGGTTGATGAGCTCTACCCGGACCGCTGCATTCTCCAGCGTGATCTGTTCAAGCGGCTCTCCGCCAGCCTCGCCATATGTGACGCGGGTAGCGGAGAGTGTCTGATGTTGTATGTTTAACATAGAATAGTCCTGGTAAATGGATTAAATGTAGCACCCTGATGATTGACGTCCAGCAGTAATACCTGGTCGAGATGTTGCTGACCCTGTTGTTCCTGTTGTAAGCCCAGGTAGCCTAATCCCATGAGATAAAGGCAATGAATACGGTTACGCTGGTTAAGGTCGATATCAAATACCAGCATATCGGGCAGAGAGACAGCAAAATAGTCTATGCGAATTTCGTCATGCAGGTGCGCTTTACCAAACTGTATGAAGCGGTCAAAGATCTGTGCCGCCTTTTCCGGTTGTCCCAGCTGCTGCCAGGCCAATGCCTGATAGACGATCTTGTCGGGCTGCGGATCATTGTAATAGATCGCCTGTACGGGTTCGCTGATACCTACGGTAGCAGCCATGAACTGCTCCCGGGCCGCTTCGCTTTGTCCCAGACCGGCATAAGCGCAACCCATCAGGTAATGGAGGTCATTTTCCTGTGCGCCATAGAGCTTGCCTTCGCCCAGGTTCTCCGGATAACTTTCCAGGGCCTGCAGGAGGGAGAGGGCGGTCTCAAATTGTCCCTGGTCGATCGCCTTTCTTGCGAGCGCGGTATGACAGAGAATGTATTGGCCGACTACCTTTCCTTCACCACCTTCCCACGGATGGAATTTACGCTGTGATAAGAGTCTGCGCGCCTGCTCAAACTCACCTAAGTTATTGTAGAGCGTCACTCTTTCCAGGTACAGATCATCTCTCATTGCTACCAGCTTCATATTGTTTTCCAGCAGGGATAATCTTTCCTGTGAAGAACGGGCGGTGATCTTATACAACTGGTCCAGTTCCATGAGTATACGGGCATCATCCGGCGCCAGCGCAAAGGCTTTTTCCATCGCGTTGACAGCGGCGGCTTTCTGATGTAGTTTGTTGTAATAGGCCAGTGAGAGGTTCCTGTGCACGGTAGCATAGGTGTCATCCAGTGTGGCGGATTGGTCCCAGCAGGCGATGGCTTCTCCGTACTGACGTTTGTCGTACCAGAGGTTCCCCAGGTAGTATGCTGCTTTAGCGTCTGTTGGATTGTTTTTCAATGCATCCTGAAGGATCAGTACTTCTTCTATTTTGTTAGGGAAGCAGTAATCGGGCGATTGTGTGGCAGCTTTACGATATAAGCTCAGCGCCTGTTCCGGCAAGTTGCTACGGCTGGCAAACCATCCCATGTAATAATACAGGAGAGGGGAAGCGCGGTCGTAGGTGTCGATATAAGATTGTAATAAGGTGATCGCTGTATCGTAAGCACCTGCATAGGCATAGTCCAGCGCCAGTTCCAGGTAGTTGTTGATGGAACCATGCATCAGTGACCGCATACGTTGTAATACAGTGGTGTCATTGCTGATCAGGTACCACTCGAACAGACAGCCATAGTTAAACGGATCGATCTGAAGAGATTCTTTTGCGAACGCAATTGCATCTTCCTGTAATCCTTTCTCCCGCAGGATGATGGTTTGCAGATGACGGGCCGTATGGTTGTGATAATTGCGCACAAGCGATTTTTTTACCAGTGACAAGGCATCATCCCATTTACCATTTGAAGCCGCGATACGTGCCAGCATCAGGAAACCGCTGTGTTGCCAGGCATCGTTCCAGGTGGCTTTGAAGAAGATATCATATGCTTCGGCAGATTTGCCCTGTAATAGGAGCGAACAACCAAGGTTATAGTATACTTCACCATCATAAGGATTCGGGTTGCGGCTGGTCATGGTTTTGATCGCCGTTCTGAAATAAGGTTCAGCTTTAGCAAATTGTCCGCGACGCAGCAATAATAAGCCCATGGCATTATTACAGCGGATATCCCCCGGACTTCTTCTCAATCCTTCTTCATAATAGTCTACCGGATTGAAAGTGGCATGACGGTATTGTTCCAGGTGATGACCATTCAGATACAGGTCTTCTACCTGTTCGATGTCTTTCGGTAGTTTAGCTGCGGATGCAGGAGGTGGTATCTCGTGCGTCACCGGCGCTGCTGGTTGCCAGGAGACCAGTTCACGGCCGTTTTTATCTGCAACAATAACCTTCCATTGCTCTGGTACAACGGATGCGCCACAATCGTAGGTCGTTGTAAATGGTGCGTATGGGGACAGTGCCGCAGGGAAGTTCTTTACTTCTTTTCCATCATGCAGAATACGAACACTGGCGTCTTTATAGAGGGCGGTCGCATATATTTTGATCTGCAGCTGCTGTCCTTCCCATTCCATATTCAGCATCGCCTCCTTTGTCGCGTTTTTCACAACGCCGGTCTGCGCATAAGGCATGAAGTATTGCTCAAAGGTCTTGCCTTCATTAGGCTGTAACCAGGAGAAGTCAGGCTGGTTGTCGGTGAACATACCGGTCATCAGTTCGATATACGGACCGTCTTCATCTGTCAGGTTTCTGTCCCATGCGAAACCGAAGTCCCCATTTCCCCATGTCCATTGTTTCTTACCTGGTGATACGTGATGATCTGCTACGTGCAGCATACCCGCCTGCGTATCGTGTTCATAGCAACCCATGAAATCATATTCCGAGCGGATCGCCATATAGGAGGTCGGTACAGGAATGGTATGGTAACGGGAGATATCTGTGCCTGGCGCATAGTCAACCTTGTAATAGGTACCGGTAGCGATCGGGAAATCAGATACATCTCTTTTACCGTGATCGAATACGGCATATACATCCGGTGGGAATACTGACTGATAATGTTCATTTACTTTTACTGCCGGATTGGCCCACCAGAGGAAGGTTTGCGGGAACATCGTCCGGTTGAACAAACGGCCTTTTATCTCGAGATATGCCTTGTCCGGATACAGGGTAAACCCCGCCATTCCTTTGGTGCGGAACATTACTTCCACTTCATTCACCCACACGGTCTTGCTGCCATCTGCATTTTCTTCTACGGAGTAATCTACTGCCTGGAAGGTGCTTGGACGATGGTGCTGTGGCCAGTTGAATTCAATACCACCGGATATCCAGGGACCTGCCAATCCTACCAGGGCCGGCTTGATCACCTGATTATAATACACAAAATCACGCTGTCTGATCTTATCATATGCCCTTTGGATACGTCCGCCCAGTTCGGGGAGGACCATGATCTCGAGGAATTCGTTTTCGAGGAATATGGCGTTGTATTCCTGCGAACTTTTCTCATCTGCTATCTGCTCAATAACGGGATGTGGGTACACAACGCCACTGCTGCCCTGGTAAACTCTTTTCTCCAGGAACATGGGATGCTTTTCCGGTGTGCCTGTCTTGTAGGTAGGAATGGATACTTTTTCAATCCGGACTGTCACTTCCATATAGTCTTTCTTTTGCGTTTTATACGTTTAATTACGTGGAACCAGCTTAACGAGTAAGGCATCTTTTGCAGGGACGCTGAGGGTAAAGGAGGTTTGTCCTTTACGTATCTCTCCCAGCAATGCATTACTCAGGAAATCCCTGATCTCATATTCTCTTTTATCTTTCAGTACAGTGGCGGTCTGCCAGCTGCTTTCGAATGTTTTGTCCTGAACGAAATTGAATGCCGCCAGTAGGGTCGTATCTCCTTTATAAGAGAATGTGAGCTGCTGGTCCTGCGTATCGCCTTCTGACATACGGACCGGCGTGAAGGCGGCTGGATGACTGAACCAGGCGCAGAGGGCAGGGTGGTCGAGGAACTTTCTGAAGCGTTCAGCAGCCACCGGCTGACGGAGGTCAGAACCATCACCAAGTATACTACCCATCACCATCATTGCATACAGGCGTACTTTGATCTCCTGCTCGCTGAGGTCAGGATTTTGCTGGAAGTTCTTCATGACGACCACATCCAGGTTGGTGAAGGGCCATAAGGTACCCTGCATCCACCACATATGAGAACCGGCAGCCAGTGAAGCGGCGGTACTGCCATAGTGCGGGAATCCCGGCTGATCATCTCTCAGGTGAGAGTAGACATCTGTAGAGACGAAACGGGTGTGCGCATACTGGTGCGGGAACATGGGCGAAATGGCCATAGTGAGGAAAATATCTGGTCCCATGATGGAATCAACCAGGGAGCGTAACATCTTCATTCCCTCACTATAGGCCTGCATTCCCGAACGGATATTTTTATTGTAACGGGTACTGGATTCCAGTGCACCCGCTGTCAGGAAGTCAATTTTGATAAAAGTGGCATGGATGGCTTTGGCTTTTAACAGCTGTTGGATGACGGACTGTCTGGTGGCTGGATGCGACGGATCGATCGCATAAGCGGCCCAGTCGCCCTCCTTGTACATGATGGGCTGATGGTTACCATCGCGCAGCACCACTTCGCTGAGCGGTGTTTGTGTACCGGACAGCTGTTGTGTTTCAACGGTATTCTTCCAGGTCCATACGGCAAAGGGGATAAAATAGAATCCCATCTGCTGCCTGTTTTTACGTCCATGTTCTCCGATAGCAGCCAGTACTTCCGTGGTATAGATGGACTGGTCATAAGAGTCAATACTGAGCACCGGAGGCGCGTATTTATTGAAATTGGTCATGGAAGCGATGAAGTCGGAGGTCTTTAATACATCCGGTGGCATCATGATCTTTGTATAGCCCAATACATTCTCTACGCCGAAGCTGTTCCAGTAGAATGGCGCATTTCCTTTCCATTCGCTTTTACCGGCCATCTGTACATTGACCTTTCCGTAAGCGGAAAAGGCCTGACGGGTATCAGCTGTTGCTGAGAGGAAAATAAGCGGAGATGAGACGGTTGGTCCCTGCATTGCACCGTGGGGGAAATGGTCATGCGTACCATCGAGGCCGCCGTAAGCGGGTGGCAGATTACGATCATCCGGCGTAGCGGCTCCGCCATATATGATAAAGGAGTCGATACGTCCGTTTTCCTTTCCTGCGCCATACCGGAGGCCTGTTTTCCAGAAATCATGGGTCACGCTGCCTGCTACCAGACCGGAAAGGGTCTGCTGATCGTAGATGGAGGTGAATTCATAACTGATACCTGATACAGAAGGCCACTGACGGGTGACGACCGGTACCCAGTTGTCGTTGTCGAAAGGTACGTCCAGGATGCGGGAGCTACTGCCCGGAACAGACAGATAATGCTGTTGCCCCGGGAGTATGGTTAATGGAGAGATGTTACGCGTTTCAAGCGTAGTATTGCCTGTCGCCTGTACTTTCAGCAGCAGGTGTGCGGCTTTTTCATAGATGGTAATCTGTTGTTCGAGTTGCAATGCCTTTGCAGGATCACGGTGTGTTACGTGCAGTAGTAATCCCCGGCCGTTGGCATCCTGCACAGGCGTTGTGTTGCACTGATGTTGTGAAAAGTCGGTGCTTGACAGTCGGCCGGCCTTTGTTTCATCTATCGTTGCTACGGTATGCTGTAGGCGGACGCCATTGCTGAACTGATAGTCGATATAACCGCTGTAAGTATGGACCGTGAGCCGGACATACGCGTTGGAAATAACGGTACTATCTGGTTTGATGCTGATCTTTTGTGCCTGTGCCATTCCTGCTGTCAGATAACACAGCAGGCTGCCCAGTGATATTTTACCGAAATAATTCATTGATTGCTGACCTGTATTTGCTGGTGTTTGTAATGGTGGATTGTTGTAACCAGTGACCGTAACGTTGTCGGTATTGCTGATAACGTGGATTCCTGTGTCGATTTTTATAAGTTCAAATTTCGTTCTTGGCCGGAAGCCGGGAAATAGGGTATCTTATGAAAATGATGGATTATTTTCTGGTTTTTGTATCTTGGGACATATTCCACCGCCATGAAGGAAAAGATATTGAAAAAAAGAGAGGGGTTTGAAGGGCAGCAACTGATCGTGGTGCCCAGGAAGATATCCGCCGATTTCCTGACCCAGGACCCGATCACGCGCCAGTTGTACATTACGGATATCGGGTATTATCCCAAAGCGCGTTATCATTATATCAAACGCCCGGCGGGTATCAGTCAGCACATTATTATATACTGTATAGAAGGGAAGGGCTGGATCGAGATAGATAAAAAGCGGGTGGACATATTGCCGTCCCAGTTTGTCATTATTCCGGCGAACACGCCGCATAAATATATGTCGGAGGAACAGGAACCATGGACAATATACTGGATACATTTCAAAGGGGAGATCTCTGCGTATATCGTCGGACTGATCCTCCAGCGGGCGAAGAACTTCCGGTTGCACCTGACCTATAATGAGAACAGGATACGTCTTTTCGAAGATATCTGTATTAACCTGCAGAAAGGCTATGGTGATGATAACCTGCGTTATGTGAACATGATCTTCAATCACTTCCTGTCTTCTCTGCTGTATGAGGAAAAGTTCAATCATGCGGACCAGGAGGAACGGCAGGACATTATCGGGCAGACCATTACCATGATGCAGGAGAAGCTGGATAAATTGATCACCCTCCAGGAATTTTCACAATATGCCGGTTTATCGGTCTCTCATTTCTCGGCTGTATTCAGGGAAAAGACAGGGTATTCACCTATAGAGTATTTCAATCATCTGAAAATACAGAAAGCCTGTCAGTACCTGCTGTTTTCGGCGGCAACGGTGAAAGAGATCGCCGCGCGTTTAGGGGTGGAGGACCAGTACTATTTCTCCCGGATGTTTTCCAAGCTGATGGGGATGTCCCCTTCGGAGTACCGGAACAGGAACAAAACTGCTGAACATTAAAAGCCCTGTACTACGTTTGCCGGGGCAAAATGTAATACAGGGCTGCTATAAATAGGGGATTCCCCTGCAAACTGCTGAATTATTCTACGACAAACCCATACTTCGCCAGGTTCTCTTTTGTTGCTGCATAAGTGACATGCTGGAGGCCGTTAATGCCCAGTCCTTCTGCTACGGAAACAAACATCGCGCGGTCATCAACATATAGTACTTCTTCCGGTTTCACCAGTGCAATGTCCAGGGCGATCTTCCAGATATCTGCATCCGGTTTTCTGAAATGGACAAAGCAGGATGAGATGAAGAAATCTACAAATTTGTTGATACCGAACTGACGGATGCGGTATTCGTTCAGCTCTCTGCCTTCATTATTTACAATGGCAATCTTAACACCGTATTTCTCCTTGATCTTACATACCAGCTCTATCATTTCGGGGATAGGGGTGGTGCGGGAGTACATAAAAGACTTGAATTCGTCTTCGCTGAAAGCGCGTGGTTCGTAGAACACCGTTCTTTTCAGGTATTCGTCAAGGGTTAGTTTCCCTTCTTCGTAAGTATCAAAAGTCAGGTGATGACGTTCTTCCAGCTCAGGAAGATCGAGTGAGAACGTGGCTGCTGCTTCTCTTCTGGCGGCCCGGTCCCATCCATTGCTCAGTAGTACGCCGCCTATATCGAGGAACAATGTGGTGATTTTTGAATTCTGCTGCATATGTTAAAGGTAATTGACAAATAAATTAAAGATCGCGCATTCTATAGTTAAAATTATGGAACCTGTTGTTTTTTTCATGCTCCACTAGTAAAATCTGTTTTTGCAAACGTAGTATAGAGGGATTCAATTGCTCCTGCATATGAAGGATCGTCAATATAGCCATTTTTGGAGTCTTTTACTGCTTTTATGGATAGTTAGCTCACTTTCCTGCCGTAAGGAGGAAACAGGGCCTGATACGCCCCTTTCTGAGGGAAATCAGTGGATACTGGATAGTATGCGGGTCTATTATTACTGGAATGACCAGTTACCGGCACGCCCGTCACCTGATCCGGATGCCCGTCAGTTCCTGGCAGGTCTGCTTAATCCGGCGGACCGTTTCTCTTATCTGCTGGACCCGGAGCATCCATTGCCTGCTTATTCTTCGTTTGCCTATTACGGTCTGGAATATGCCTTTACGCAGCTGAAAGAAGCCGGCGACCGCTGGGTCGGTATTGTGACCCTGGCCGTACCGGGAGGTTCGGCGGCTACACAGGGCCTGAAAAGAGGGGATATGTTCACCGCTGTCAACGGACAGGAACTGACAGCATCTTCTGCCGAAGCATTACACCAGGTATTAAAAGAAGGGAAGGGTGTGACACTGCACACCGTTAGGCTGGAAGACGGACAATTAAAGGACGCTGCCAGTGTTATGCTGCCACCTACGCACTTTACGGAGCAGCCGGTATACCTGGCGAAGGTATTCGGACAAGGGGCGCAAAAGACCGGCTATCTCTTTTATAATTACTTTGACGGCCGTTTTGACCAGCAGTTGCTGGACTCTTTATATAAGCTCAAGCAGGCGGGTATCCGTAGTCTGATACTGGACCTGCGCTATAACCCCGGAGGGGATGTTTCTTCTGCTGCGTTGATCGGAGCTGTCGTAGCGCCGGTACAGGCAAGCGCGCTTTTTGTGACTTACAAGGCCAACCGGAATGGCGGGACTATCAATAGTTCATTCCAGGATGCGCTCAATGACGGGCCATACCAATATACGTTTGACCAACTGGCGCCTTACCGGCTGTCACTCAGTAAACTGATCATTCTTACTTCTGCCGGTAGCGCTTCTGCTTCAGAGTTGCTGGTCAATAATCTGTCGCCTTATATGGAAGTGGTGCAGATAGGAGGGAAAACCATGGGGAAAGATATGGCGAGTTTTGCTATCAGTGACCAGGGAGCTACGCCGAAGGTCAGCTACACGCTTTTCCCGCTGGTATTTAAATTATATAATGCCCTGGGCAAAGGAGATTATAATGAAGGGCTGACGCCCGGGATCATTGCGGATGAGTTTTCCCGGCTGCCGTTGCGGACGCTGGGTGATGAAAATGATGTGCTGATCGAACAGGCACTGGAAAATGCAGGGGGCAGGATGGCCGGAAAAATGCTTACGGGAAAGCCTGTATCGACATCTTCAGTAACCAGAAGCCGGTTTTTTCCGCCAATTATAAAAAAAAGATAGTCCGGACTAGTAAAACCGTTTTTCTCATCCGTAGTTAATATGTATAAACATCATCAATGAACAGCGACCTGTTAAAAAAATATCTGGATGGACAATGTACACCCGAAGAAGAAAAAGAGGTTTTAAAGTACCTGGAGGAAGGAAATGAAGCGGAAGTACACAGGCATATCCTCTCATTGGAAGAGACGGTGGATAGCCACGTGCCGGATATGGTGAGTGAGTCGCTGTTAGATGATATTCATAGCAGTATCAATGCCCGGAGCAGAAAAGGGATCGTGTCGAAGATAAAACGCTGGCAGGTAGCCGCGGGTATTACGGTCCTGATCGCCGTGTCGGGTATCGCTTTCTGGTCATCCAGGCCAAAGCTGAAAGAACAGGAGCCGGACGAATGGGTATCGCTGCATAACGACGGACAGGAAGTGAGGAAGGTCAGCATGCCGGATGGCACCAGTATCTGGCTGAATGCAAGGGCGGCGCTTTCCTATAATGAAACTGCTTACAATGACAGGGAACGTGAGGTGACGGTAACGGGAGAGGCCTTTTTTGATGTGGCAGGTGATCCGGGCCGGCCTTTCCGGGTGAAGACGGGCAATGTTACGACAGTGGTACTGGGTACCGCTTTCAATATAGAACACTACGAGAACGAGAATGATATACGCGTCACACTTGTACAGGGGAAGGTGGAGATATCAGCAGATAAGGAAAAATATGTCCTTTCACCGGGTCAGCTGATGAGTTATAATGTTGAGAAGCATTCCATGGAAGTACGGAGTACGGATATTGGATCAACAAGAGAGTGGCTGAGCGGTCAGATCGTATTTAATGACCTGCCACTGGCGGATGTGTTAAAAAGAGTAGCTACCACCTATAAAGTAGATATTGTTTGCCAGCAACCGGCAATCCTGAACGGAAAAAGACTTACCGGCACCTATATGCGAAAACCGCCGGCTGAGTTGTTGAGAAAAATTTTGTTTGTACACGGATTGCACCTGGAAGAGAAATCAGGAAAATTGATCATCAAGCCATAAAAACACATTCCGGTAATCATGTATTGAAAGGGCACCTCGTGCACCTTAACTGTAGTGTATTGTCCAAAGGGTAAATTAAACGAAACTATGTTCCTTACTTCGAAAGTCGCATCTGAAACAACGACGAAGAGATTCTTTTTGACTGTCTTATTTATTTCCTTATGCCTGCCATTTACGTATGCTCAACAGGGTGTCGGTGCATTGAGGGATGCGATCACCTGCAATATGGAACGTGCCTCACTCGATGAAGTATTGATGGCAATAGGTAAACAGACGCGCTATTCATTTTCTTATGATAAACAGGCTGCGGGTAATGTAAACATCCGTCACGCCGTCTTTAATAAACAGCCACTCGGTAAAGTGCTCACCGATCTGCAACAACAAGTTACCCTGGTATATGATGTAGATGACAGGCAGATCGCGGTAAGAATAAGCACCGCTCCCCGTCAGCCGGTGGCGCAACCAAAGCCGGGACAGATCAGTGGTCGTGTGATAGATGAAAAAGGAGAGATGCTGCCCGGCGCTACTATCCATCTCATAGAAGTGAATAAAGGCATGCAGAGCAGTGTAGATGGTACTTACAATATTGAGATACCTGCGGGTACCTACACCATGGAGGTACGCTTCATCTCTTACCTGAGCCGTCGTATTACCGGCATCATTGTAAAGGCCGGTGAAAATACGCCGCTGGATATATCCATGAAGCCTTCCTCCAAGTCACTGAATGAAGTAGTGATCACGGCGGATTACAGAAAGGCGTCCATTGAAGGGATGTTCGCCCGTCAGAAGAGCAGCGCCGCTACAATCGACGGTATCGTGAGAGAGCAAATCCTCCGTACGCCGGATAATAATGTGGCCCAGGTGCTGAATCGTGTAAGCGGACTGAATGTGCAGGATAATCGTTTCGTGATCGTACGCGGACTAAGCGACCGTTATAATAACGTGCAGCTGAATGGCTCCCTGTTACCCAGTACAGAGCCGAACGCCCGTAACTTCGCATTTGATGTTATTCCCAGTGCCCTGATCGATAATGTGGTGGTATACAAGACCGCTACGCCTGATCTGCCGGGAGAGTTCTCCGGTGGTGTAGTAGATATGACGACAAGAGACATTCCGGTAGAGAACTTTGTACGTATCAAGCTGGGTACCGGGTTTAATACAAAAGCGACCGGAAAGGATTTCTATGGACCGGAAAGAGGAAAATACGACTACCTGGGTTTTGATGATGGCAGTCGCAAACTGCCTGGTACATATCAGTCAGGTGAATATGCAAAACTGATCTCTGAAGGTTACTACGGAAGCAATGATGAAAGCCGTCAGAAATACGGCGCCATCAGCGCTGCGTTCCCAAACAGATTTACCATGTATCGTTTTACGGGAAGACCTGTACAGGATTATGAACTGAATGTGGGCAGGGTAAAACAGCTGAAAGATGGTAAGCGCTTCGGTGGCATTTTTGCGATCACCTATAGAAATCAGCAGACAGCACAGGACTATATCGATCATGCGCCTATCCAGATCCATTATTATGAAGGGAAAGAATATCTATTTGAAAATAACCTCAGTGGTTTGCTGAACCTGGGCTATTCTTTCGGAAAACATAAAATTGGGATGAAGAGCATTTTCACCCAGAAGTTTACGGAAAGAACGAGATTATACAAAGGACAGAACCTCTATTCAGGTACGGATATCGATGCCTTTTCCAATTTTCCTTTATACAATACTATCTTCCAGGGTAAACTGGAAGGAGAGCATACACTGGGGAAGAATGGTTTCAAATTCAACTGGAATGGCAGTATGTCCCTTACCAACAGGAAGGAGCCGGATAATAAACGTGTAATGGGTGAAAGGGCGCAGGGGGCAGATCTCTTTGGATATGTGTACAATGACGCGAACCAGCTGCGCACCAGCACTTATTTCTCTGATCTGAAAGAGCGCAGATATACCTGGAGTGCGGAAGGCTCACAGCCTTTTACACTGGGCGGTTTGCAGCAGACATTGAAAGCCGGTTATCAGGGTACGTACCGCAAGGCTGACTTTGAGGCAGAGCAGTTCAGTATAAGACCGGATGCAGGCGCCGTTGATCTACAGGCGAAGCTGATAGGGCTACCTTACTATAATGTGTATTCCAGAGAAAATTTCGGATATAATAAGCTCATCTATTTTTCTATGCTGGCCTCAGAGAATCAGGACCGCGGACGTGCGAATGGTTATGATGCTTATCAGCGTCTGCATGCAGGTTACCTGATGCTGGATGGTCACCTGGCTAAAAAGTTACGTTTTGCTGGTGGTCTGCGTGTGGAAAAGAACTATATGAATTCACTGACATTGGACACACGTGCAAAGAGAGATGGTACGATCAGTCTGACAGATACTGTGGTGACCATTGACAAGACCGATTGGTTGCCATCTGTTAATCTGATCTATGAGATCACGCCGAAATTTAATGTAAGGGCTTCCTATTATCATTCAGTAGCAAGACCTGACCTGAGAGAGTTATCATTCTTTGAATACTATAAACCGGAGGAAGATACCTGGATCAGTGGTGATGACCTGCATCCAACGGCTATCAGGAACGTGGACCTGCGTGTGGAGTTCTATCCGTCTCCACAGGAACTGATCTCTTTCTCTGCATTCTACAAGAAGTTTAAGGACCCGATAGAGTTACAGCTGGAAGCCGCGATGATACCTTCTCACGTACTGGCTATGCAGTATGTAAATATGAAGTCGGCGACTGATCTGGGTTTCGAATTGAATTTCCGGAAATCGGCAGGTTTTATCAATGAGAATTCTGACTTTCTGAAAAACCTTTATCTGTCAGGTAACTTCTCTTATCTCAATGCAAAAGTGGAGTATGATGCGGAAGTGAGGATACGTATTGACGATAACAAAGAGATCATACAGCCTGCTAAACGTAACCGTCCGCTGTTTGGTCAGGCGCCTTACATTATCAATGGAGGGCTGATCTATACCGGTAGCCATCTTGGATTCAACCTGGTATACAACAGGGTAGGAGAGCGTATCATTTATGGGTCGGAACTGGATGAGTACAATGAATATGAGAAGGCAAGAGATGTGGTGGACCTTCAGCTGAGCTACCGGTTCATGAAGAACAACAAAGCGGAGATCAAGCTGAATGCTGCAGATATACTGAACCAGCCGGTAATAAGATACTATAATAACCATAAGAACATATGGAGACCCGATGCGTCAGGAGTACCCGGTCAGTTTGACCAGTATGGCAACCTGATCATTCCGGAAGACCCAAGCGGCAAAAGATATGACAGCCGCTATGATGAACTGAGACGTAAGTTCTGGTATGGAAGGAACTTTACGGTAAGCGCCAGTTATACTTTCTGAGTTTAATTATTGAAAACCTGTTTAGCTCGATATAGATTGTTTATTAACCATTATTTAAAAGGAACCTCATGTTAAAACGCGTATTTATTGCAGCTATCGCTGCTTCGGCTATCTTTACTTCCTGCAAAAAGGAAGGTGCAATTGACCAGAAAGAAGGTCAGTTCGATCGTTCAGTAAACGCAGGTGTTGGCGCTGATACCCGCACCTGGCCTGGCCTCACAGGTACTATTCCTGCTACTATTGCCAGCGGTACATTTACGTTGACCAATGACAGAGTATGGATCCTTGACGGACCTACCTATGTACAGAGTGGCGCCACATTGCTGATACAGCCAAACACCCTCATCAAGGGAAAATCTAATTCTACACGCGGTACATCTTACCTGATCGTAACCAAAGGTGGTAAACTGATCGCTGATGGTAACGCAACAACATCCATTGTTTTCACATCTGACAAACCTGCCGGTACACGTAAACCAGGCGATTGGGGTGGTATCATTATCCTGGGTGATGCTCCAACCAACGCTAACGGTTCTCAGATCGAAGGTATTGTTGCTTCTGAAATTCCTGCTGGTTATTCTATCACTTATGGTGGTTCCAATGCATCTCATAACGGTGGTACACTGAAATGTGTACGTATCGAGTATGCAGGTCGTGACCTGGGTAACGGTAACGAGATCAACGGCCTGACTTTAGGCGGTGTTGGTAGCGGTACTGTACTGGATAGCATCCAGGTATCTTTTGGCGCTGATGACGCTTTCGAGTTTTTCGGAGGTACAGTTAACGCTAAACACCTGGTGGCATTCGCTAACAACGATGATGAATTCGATTTTGACCTGGGTTATGTAGGTAACATCCAGTACGCAGTATCTCTGAGACATCCTGGTGTTCCTTTAACTGCTGATCCTAACGGTATTGAGTCTGACAACAACGCAGGCGGTACAGGTGCAACTCCTATCACCCGTCCTACATTGTCTAACTTCACTATCCTGGGTGCTAACACAAGAAGAGACAGCCTGCTCTACGGTGCACGCTGGAGAAGAAACTCTTCATTCAACCTGACCAACTCTGTAATCGCCGGTTACGACGAGGCAGGTGTGATCTTTGATGGCGCTGGTGCTGTAACCCACATCTCAACTGCAGGTGATGGTATATTCAGCAACAGCCTTGTACATGGTTTCCTGGCTGGCGTATTGCCAACGCCGACTTCAGCTTGGGTAGGATGGACTGGTAACACAACCAGCATTGTATCTCCGGCTAACAGCTTCATCGGTCTGGTACTGCCATTCAACCTGACTGCTCCTGACTTCCGTTATGTATCAGGTTCAGCAAGCGCAGGTAAAGGTGCATTCGGTATTGCTGGTTCAACCCGTTGGGATGACAACTGGGCTTCTTACCATCCAAACGCATCTACTTATTAATTGTTTGATGTAAACGTATTGACTATACAGGTTACAGGTGCTGCCACGGCAGCACCTGTTTTTAAAATTAAATGAACGAATAAATGAAAAATATTTTCTTCCTCTTATTGACAATTGCCTTCTTTACCGCCTGTCAGAAGCGTGGTGATCTTCCGGAACTGCCGTCTTATGCTACTTTCAAATTGACATCTTCCAGCGTGGAGCATTTCTACGAAATTACTGTGGGAGACAAATTGCTGGAAGATAGTCTCAGTTCGGCAAGTGCTTTATCCCGTTTTGTGGTGACAGGGAAGCAGGCATTGAAAATAAAGGAAGCGGGAAAGAAAGATTATGTGATCGACACGCTTATCGATATTGATCGCCCTGGTGTTGAATATACTTTAATTGACCTGGGTGGAGATTCCAAACCATTGATCCTATCCGGATCTGATCTTGCAACAACGGCCCCTGCTGAAGGTACAAAGAAGTATTCCCTGCTGAATATTGATACGACCGGCGTCCTGAAGGGGCGTACAATTGACATCCGGTTCTATGATATTGACCTGAATGATGGTTCTTTCAAACAGATCGGCGAACTGAAAGGCGTTCAGTATCTGAGCCCTTCTGATTACATCGAACTGAAAGCGCCGGATGCAGGTATTTTTTTCCTGGAAGTAGCTGACCATAGCACCGGAGAGATCCTACTTCCGGTGGACAGCTATGCGGGAAATATGATATTCCCATTTGATGAGAATAATGTTTATCTGATGAAGCTGTTAAATACAGGCGGCGAGTCATGGACTTTCATCAGCGCTGAACCGCTGATAGGGTTGAAGCTGTAGAAGCCCGACCGATCCCTGCTTTATGATAAAGAAATGAAGAATGCCGCTATTCCTGGTAGCGGCATTCTTTTTTGCGTATTTATTACAGCATTTGGCTATAAGCTGTTACGCGAATTTAATATTTTTTAGTAATAAAAATAATAGGACAACAGGTAATAAACTACCTGCAGCGGAATAAGAAAAATAATAATATAGGGATTTTGTGATGATTAACTGTTTACAATGGTGCGAATCGTTTTCATGGCTTCCTGTAAATGACAGTCAATGGTATTTGGCGACAATGAAAGCAGGTCTGCAATGTTCCTTCTGCTCATGCCTTCTTCCAGCGCCAGCTTATAGACCTCTCTTCTTCTCGCCGGCATATGTTTTACAGCAGTGTTGACGGTGGCCAGGCATTCTTTCAGAATATAATGCTCTTCAGAACTTACGCTGTTTTCTCCGGAAGCGCTGATATGTTGCAACAATGTCTTTCTGGCTTTTATTTTACGTAATTCGTCAATGAAGATGTTACGTGAATAGGTAAAAAGTAAGGGGTATATGTCTGTTTTGTCGGCAATCTGCTCCCAGTTTTCCCAGAGCTTCAGGTAACATTGTTGAAGAATATCTTTTACGAGTGTCTCGTCTTTGGTCAACTTTAAAAATGTATTGTACAGTCTTCCATGAGTGGCATGGTAAATAGTGTTGAACTCTTTTCTCTTGGCGGGGCTCAAGGACAAAATCATACTATTACATTGAGTGTTAAAGATAACCTTCATAGATTAACTGAATGTTAACACTTACAATACGTACAGCTACTTTTGAACATTAGATAAATGCCTGGTAAGTGCGGTCATTTTTCATAATGAAAATGATTTCATTTAAATGTGTTTGGTTTTGAAATATCCGCTGTTAATTTCCCCGTAAATCCCGCGTAGCTCTTGTTAGTTTAGTTTTATTATATTAATTTAGTTTTAGTTGATATTCTCAGTTTAAAGCAATAAGATAATGTAACAGGTTTGTAGCCCAGTGATTGATAACCCATAGAATTGCTTAAAAAATGGAAACCCCGGATATCAGCAAAACCTAGTATTTAAGGCACCCTATTTTTTAAAATAATATGTCCACCGCGATATAGACAGGCGAAGTACTGTTCGTCTGAAATCATTAAAGACCAATCATTTTTATAATATAAATCCCAAATTACCAACTATGCTTACTATCGTTTTCCTATTTGCAGGCCAGGGTTGTCAGTATTACAATATGGGCGCGGAGCTGTTCAATACCAATGTTTATTTCCGCCATACCCTGTTGACCCTCGATAAGGAGGTGCGCAAAATGATGGGCGCATCTGTTGTCGAATATATTTACGACAGATACCATCATCGTGAAGATACTTTCGATGATATCCGGTATTCTAATCCGGCGGTCTTTATGATACAGTACGCCATGGCCAGGTATCTCCAGGAAGAGATGCATATACGGCCGGACTGTGTACTGGGCAGTAATCTTGGAGAAACCGTAGCTGCTGCGGTGAGCGGGGCGGTACGTCCGGTGGATATGCTGTATGCCCTGATAGAGCAGGCGCGTATTATCGAGCAACAATGTTGTAAAGGAGGGATGATCTCCATTCTTGGAGACCCTGCGTTGTATGATGCTGTTCCTTTATTAAGGGATAATGCAGCGCTGATGTCAATTAACTATGAAGGGCATTTTACCCTGTCGGCCAGCCAGGGTGCGCTGATCGCGATACAGGCATATCTGGATGCCAGGGGATTGCCATATAGTGTACTTCCTGTGAAGTACCCTTTTCATAATCTTCTGCTGGATAGCGCCAGGGACCAGTTCCTGAATACGCTGCGTAACGTCAGCTTTGCGCAACCTGCTGTCACTTTCTTTTCAGGTGTACAGGCGAGACAGCTCTGTAGCGTCGATGCGGCTTATTGCTGGGATGCAGTACGGGAGCCTATCCGGTTTACAGCAGCAGTAGATCAGCTGGAAGCAGGCGGGCCTTGTTTTTATGTGGATTGTAGTCCGTCGGGCAGCTGTAATCAGTTGCTTACAAAAATACTTTCGCCTTCATCTTTGTCAACAAGGCATATGATCATGAACCCTTTCGGACAGGAGCTGAAAAACCTTAAGTTGTTAGTACAGCAAAGGCAGGCGCTCTCTCTTTATAACTAGCTGTTGCTAAAAAGAGAAGGCCGAAGTACAAAGGTACTCCGGCCGGTTAGCTAACACTTAAGAACAGCAAACGCTACGTATTATAATCTGAAATTTACAGCCATGATCAGGCGATTCTCTGTTTTCACCAGGTCAGGCAACCACGTAGGGTCTACCGGATCGGAGGTGAAACCAGTTTGCGAAGTTGTACCACCGTGACCTGCGAAGTAAGGTACGTTGGCATTTCTGTGCGCAAATTCGAAACGGAATGTTACGAAGTCATTCGGCATGATATCAAAAGTGGCACTCAGTTGTGTCATTTTAAGATCTTTACCGGAAGCGATAGCCTGGTTATAAGCATTCGGTGTTGCACTTGGTGCAGCAGGAACGAAAGCCAGGTAACCACCAGGATTGGTCACAAAGTCACCTCTCATGGTCAGCGCCAGTTTGTTTTTATTGAACCATATGCGGTTGGTCAGTGAACTACCGGTCATATAGTTATCTTTTGCTTTCACACCCTCACCTGACTGGAAGCCATAGTGGGTGTTCAGGCTAAATGCAGCCTGGGAGATACCTTTGGAACCAGGGTTCTTAAAGTAACGGGCTACGATACTGTTATCGTGGTGGAAGCGGCGCACTTTTGATAATGACGTCGAACCTGCCACATGGGTATCGTTACCATAGTAGAAGTTGGCAACCAGCTGTACGTTTTCGGAAGGACGGTAATAGTTGGAGTTACCGAACCCGATGTTTTTGCTCCAGCTGTTATAGGTTTGCCAGCCATTCAGCAACCACAGTTCAACTTTATATTTTTTGGTAGGATAAAACTGTACCCTTGCTCCCTGAAAATAGAAGGGTGTGAAATCGCAGACCATACTACGCTGATAGCTCCAGTTTTCCTGCAGCACATAGCTTTCCAGTCCGATATAACTCATGAAGATACCAGCCTCGATATTCAGTCCGTACTTGTAGTTGAAATGGTAACCAGCTGCGGCTTCGCGGATAAACTTCAGGTTTCCTGTACCGGTATTACGACCCCTTGTAACAGAGCCATCGGCTTCCTGTACAACATGGGTCATACCACCTGTCTGTAACCAGAGACGACCAATCACATTTTTATAGTTACTTTCTATACCAATGCTCGCCTGGTTGATAGAAAATTCATTAGCCCTGCCGGTGGTGGCAGAAATAGTTTGTGTGTTGTCCTTAGGGCGTGCAAAGTTGTAGTTAAAATACGCGTCTGTCAGTACTGTTCCTGTGAGAATAACTTCCCCGTCTTTATCTTTCATTTGTAACGGAGAAGATGACTGCCTGTTTTGTCCGTTGATCCAGGTCAGATTCATGCCATCAAAAGGAACTTTCGAAGCGGGTTGAACGGTGTCCTGAGCCATTGCCATTGCTGACGCACAAATGAAGGCAGTCGTAAATACATGCTTTTTCATACAAAAGGTTATGATGTTTTGTTCGGGGCTCTATAGCCAAACAAAATGCCTGTGTAAGCAGGGTGTTCATAATTCGCTGATTGATATAGTTTTATGTCTCGGTATTGTACTGTGCCAGTTCTGAAAACCGTCTCGTTTTGAGAAGGCCTTTGTTGATTTTGATAGGGTATAGGCGCCTATCCCCGTTTTTGGGGATTGGCGATATGAATGAAATCAGCAGATGAGTACTTATATTTGCGGCCACATAAAAACGGTAGTAAGTCATGGAGTATTCAAAAATCTATAAGGTAAAGGAAGAGCATATTGACGTGCAGGGTATCATGGATGGTTTATACTATCCTTTTTACATGGAGTGGTGCAGACACGATTATATTAAGGAAGTGCTGGGTTTTGACTTTGCTGAAGAAGCTGCAAAAGGCGTGCATATGGTATTGTCTCAGTATACCCTGAAGTTTTTACGTTCCCTGAAAAAGGATGACGAATTCACCGTAACCTGCGAACTGCATGCTGATGCCGGCGGTCAGCCAAGACTGCATTTCAAACAGTCCATCATCATGAACGGTAAGGTGATGACAAGCGCCGTATTCACTGGTACCTGTGTAGCTGCCACAGGAGGCCGTCCTTATCTGCCTGCTGAGATGGCGGAGAAAGTGAAAGATGCTCCTAAACTGGATATCGCAACACTGAAATAAGACGTTTTGTTATAGTTAATATTCCCGGATGACGATAGTTGTCCGGGATTTTTTTTGCATCATAGCGATTGTGCTGAAAGCGGACGATCCAACCTATAAAACTGAACATATGATACTGTTTTATATAAGTAAGTGTCTGTTTTAAAATAGATTTATTTTTGGCATATCCATTGGCGGGAGAAGATTACCTTATATAATGCATACCGACTATGCTGAGAAACTATATCAAAATTGCCTGGCGCAGTTTGACCAGAACAAAACGTTTTTCTATTATCAATATCTCCGGACTTGCCATCGGTATGGCCGGTGCTGCACTGATCCTGTTATGGATACAGCATGAGTTCAGTTTCGACCGTTTTCATGCAAACAGGGACAGATTGTATGAGGTCTATGGACTGGCGACTGCCGACCATAAAATGATCGCTATTAATCAAACGGAGCAGCCACTTGGACCTGCCCTGAAAAAAGACTATCCTGAAATAGAAAATACGGCCCGTGTAGCGGAGGTCAGCAGTTTGTTGCTATCAACAGGAACAGAACCATTTACTGGCATTAAAGGCGCCTTTACAGATAGTAGTTTCTTTAGTCTGTTCAGTTTTCCGGTTGTACAGGGAGCATCTCAAAAATTATTTACCGGGAGCAATGAAATCGTTATTACGGCACGCCTGGCGCAAAAGCTCTTCGGAGAAGGACCCGCCCTGAACAAGATGATCAAAATCGATTCAGCAGATTACTTCCGCGTAGCGGCTGTACTGAAAGACCTGCCTTCCAATACCCGGTTTGACATAGATTATCTGCTGCCCTGGAGTTATTTTCAGAAGATCGGCTGGAGCAATGACAGCTGGTTAAGCAACAATATCTCGACCTTTGTATTACTGCAGCCTAATGCTAAGGTGGCGGCTGTAGACGACAAGATAAAAGATATCGCGAGACATTATTCCGGTCGTAATGACATCTGGACACATTTTCTCTTCCCGCTTGATAAATGGCGTTTGTACAGTGTTTTTGAGAATGGAGAGGCTACCGGCGGACGTATTGCAATTGTACGTTTATTCGGTATTGTAGCGGTTATGATCCTGTTGATCGCCTGTATCAACTTTGTGAACCTGAGTACGGCCAAAAGCGAACGAAGGGCGAGAGAAGTAGGTATCAGAAAAGTGGCAGGCGCCGGGAAAAGCCTTTTATTTGGTCAGTTTATGACGGAAGCGCTATTGACCGTTCTGATTGCCGGATGCATCGCCATGTTGCTGGTGGAAGGCGCAATCCCTTACTTCAATTTATTGATCGATACCTCGCTGGTTATCCCTTATACGAACATTGTTTTCTGGCTGTGCGCCATCGCGTTTATATTGCTTACCGGTTTACTGGCCGGATGGTACCCTGCTTTTTATCTCTCGGCATTTAAACCGGTCAGTGTGTTAAAAGGCGGATTTAAAAAGCGGGAAGGGACCATTTCTCCCCGAAAAGCACTGGTGGTGTTTCAGTTTACGTTTGCCGTAGTGCTGATCATCTGTACGGTCGTGATCAGCAATCAGATTCAGTATGCGCAGGAAAGGAGTACAGGTTATGCCAGACAGCAGCTCATTAATGTAGACTTCTCCGGAGATATCGCGAAGAACTACCCGCTGATCAAACAGGAACTGCTTTCTTCAGGAATTGCTGTAGGGGTTACAAAAACAATGTCGGCCATTACGCAGCGCGCCGCCAATACCTGGGGATTGGTCTGGGAGGGTAAACCAGCCAGCTTTGAGGAAGCGATCGCTTTATATAGCAGTGACGCTGATCTGGTTAAGACGGCCGGATTGCAGTTAGTTACCGGCAGAGATATTGATATTCAACGTTATCCTGCGGATAGTTTTTCTGTTGTGCTGAATGAAACGGCTGTCACGACAATGGGGTTCAAAGACCCGCTGGGACAGGTACTTCGTGAAAAGGAGGGTAACAGGACCTGGCATGTGGTCGGTGTTGTGAAAGATTATGTTGTCGGGTCTTCCTATGAAAGGATACCTCCGGTAGTGATCCAGGGGCCTGGCAGCTGGTTCAATACCCTGCATATCCGTTTTGATGGTGCGGCGTCTATGGCTGCTAATCTCAAAAAAGCGGAAGCAATCTTTAAAAGATACAACCCTGCCTATCCTTTTAATTATCAGTTTGCCGACCAGCAATATGCGGTGAAGTTTGACGGAGAAGAACGGATAAAAAAACTGGCAGGCTTATTTGCCATACTGGCCATTTTTATCTCATGTCTCGGGCTTCTGGGCCTTTCCGCCTATGTAGCAGAAACGAGGATAAAAGAGATCGGTGTCCGTAAAGCGCTGGGCGCGTCGGTCCTTAGCATTACCCATTTACTCACGGCCGATTTTCTTAAACTGGTGATCGTAGCCATTGTTATTGCAACGCCGCTTGCCTGGTGGCTGATGAATGTCTGGCTGGATGAATTTGCCTATAGAATGGCCCTCAGCTGGTCCGTATTTGCCTTTTCAGGATCACTGGCGATCGTGATCGCTTTACTGACGGTTAGCTTTGAGGTCGTAAAAGCGGCCCTTGTGAGCCCCATAAAGAGCCTGAAAGCCGATTAGGGGATTATTATTTGTTAATAAAAAGCTTACAATAAATATAAGTTTTTTATTGTACTTAGCCCTGTAGCAAGCACAAATAAGAAACAAATTGCGTAGTAAATTGCGGTGTTGTGCATGCTCATCCACGAGTAATTAAAACAATTAAATAGTAAAAGACAGAGACTTAGAGAATACATTAGAGAATAGAAGGAAATATAGTCGTTAAAGAAATTCTGGTTTGTAAAAAAAGTCAGAACAAAAAGTACGAATGGAAGTAATAGCAAGCAGAATATATTCAACGGATAAGCAACCCACCATTTGTTGAAAAATGTTTTTTTTATGTCAGGCATTGAGTAACTGCTGAAAATTGATAATGTAGCCAACAATGCCCCAAGGTTGATAAGGTCTATAAAATCAAAATCATAGTGATGCTTTACCACAAGATTAAAGGTAGTAGTTGTGGTCAAATCTATGTAATTGAATCTGAACAGACAGCCGTAGAAGATTATAGCCAATCCGGTACAGCGTAGTGAAATTTCAATTATTTTTAGCACTTTAGATATTGTATTGCCAAAGGGGAGGCCACTGTATAATAATTTGTAATTGTATAGCAAATACTGATAGGTATTGATACGAATGTTGGGGTATCTGTGAGAAATTGTAGCAATTGCCCTGTATTCTCTGGTATAGAAAAAAAATATTGCTGGCCCTATGATATATAAGAGGAATCCTAACGAAAACTCTATTCCATGCAGATTAATAGCAGATGTACTTCCTCCATGAGCCACCTGGGCGTCATCAGTCACAATTATATCGGTCAGATACCTCCATCTATTATCCAGAAAATATTTTACCGAGTCATATTTGGGGGTCAAGCTTAACAAGTAGTACACATAAGTCTCTTCATGTGCATGATTATGTTTGTTTGAAAAGAATTTAATAGTATTGTAGTTGATTGCAGAGTTGATATATTCCTTGAAATATCTATCATTAAATTGGTCGCGATATATCCATTCTGCAACTTCATCTGGTTTATCTGAGGGTACATACCAAAGAAGTTCACATAATGTTATAGGTTTTTGGCCACTAGCATCTGTATAGCCTTTCTTATCTGCATCGGCAACTTTTCCAGAGTCTATGTATTGTCTTAGTTCTTTTGCAGCAAACGTTATGTTCTTGGTATTTAATATCAGGTATTCGAGGAATTGTTCTAAGTGCTGAGATTTAACCGCTTTTTTTTCATTGCTTATTTTATCATCGATGGTAAAATCCACAATTTCCCGTAGAGATATTAATGATTGCCCAATACTTTCTTTTGGTTTGAACATTCGATTAAATATGGCATGGATAACACAATATTGATAAAATACACTATCTCTTTGCGTTATTGATTTAAACCTTACATAGTGCAGGACAGCATCAATTTGTGCCTTAATATGATCATCATGATTGTCGAGGTTTGCCTTATGTTTTCCAATTGTAAAAAGACATAGCCATGAAGCAACAAAAATACAGATGTATAAATGTAATGTAGCCAGCTTCCTTTTTTTAAGTAGATATTTAAAATCTGAAGATGGAACAGGGTTTTTTAGTGCCATGTTAGGGTTACTTTATAAAAGACAGGGAACAGAACTGATACTCTCTAAAGCAGATAAAAGCGTTTTAAATATACATGTTTTTCATTCAATAATGTGTTAGTTGTATTGCTATGCCCTTGTGAGCCCCATAAAGAGCCTTAAAGCCGATTAGGGGATTATTATTTGTCCGGAATAGCGCAAGGGAAATTTGGTACACAGAATAGCCTAAATTACGATGCTGAACAATCTGTGTAACCCAATTTTCCTTGTATATGAAAAAATGCATGACCTGGCTCATGGTCACGACCCTGGTGACCTTCGCCGTTTCCTGTAAAAAGGATGCTGCGCAACCGGAAAGCTCTTCAGACACTAAAGAAGCATCCACTGAGGCATTACCTGCCCATTTCAAAGTGGCTTATTATGCCTTTGACGCAACCCCCAATCAGCTGCCACTGACCCAGTTCGCCAATGAAGCCAATGTAGTGGTCCTCTTTGAAGGCACCGCCTGGGAAATGGCTGATTCTGCGCATTATGGCAGTCCGAATGCCTATATCCTGAATGTCAATCCCAACTACCATTCTTACAAAGCTATCAAGGACCATGTCAGGGTCTTACAGCAACGGGGCGTAAAGGTGCTGATGAACGTTGATGATGCACCTTCCTGGAATACGACCACGCCATTTACCACTTACAATGGACAGGGACTGAACTACCAGCAGTTTGCCGCCTTTGTAAAAACCTGTATCGTCGACTCCCTGCACTTTGATGGTATCGCACTGGATGTGGAACACCTGGGTAGTACGGCCGCCAATACTAATTTTACGAACCTGGTTAAGCAGTTTGGCGCTTATTTCGGTCCGTTGTCATCTAATAGCGCCAATACTGTCTATACCGCCGCTATTTACAGTGGCGCACAGGCAGGGTATGCCATCGGTCAGACGCCCTCAGTGGCCCAATACCTGAATTTCGTGGAAGACATGGGTTATTTTCAGAACAATACGACCCGCTTTAATCGCTGGGCCAATTCCATTGGTCCTGCCAAAACAATGATCGGTGTTTCCAAACAATATAATACCCTCAGCAACGCTACTGCCGCCGCTTCCTGGTTGCCTTCCGGTGGCAATAAGGCCGGTATCATGGTGTTTGCGGGGAACGTGGATTCTGCCTATACAAATACCATATTCAGGGCATTGAATTAAAGATATCAGCAAGCTTTAGAATCAGAGAGCCATCTTTCCCTAAAGAGAGGTGGCTTTTTCATCTTTATTCCGCAGTAAACAGGGGCAGGGTAAATCCGAAGATACTTCCTTCCCCCAGCGTACTATCCACCCATATCTGTCCTCCCTGTGCCTCAATAAATTCGCGGGAGATGGACAGGCCTAATCCTGTGCCTACTTTCTCCGGGGTACCGGGCACTTTGAAATACCTGTCGAATATCCTGGAGAGGTACTTTTCTTCAATACCCCGGCCATGATCTGCTACAGAGAACTCAACGCTGTTATTACGGATCGTCGTAGTCAGTTCTATTTCGCCATCTTCAGGGGAGTACTTCACGGCATTGGTCAGGAAGTTCGTCAGTACCCAGGCCGTTTTCTCCGGATCAGTCATGATCTTATGCATATTCGTATTGTTGTGAATACGGATGGCGATGTTCTTTTGTTGTGCCAGTGCGCTGACGGTATTGGTGGCATTATCGATGATGATATCCGGGAACACAGGCTCTATTTTCAGCTGTATATGCCCCGTTTCCACCTGACTGATATTCAGCAGTTCGCTGGTGATCTTTAACAGGCGGTTAGCATCGTCCGTGATACTCTTTACCAGTTCTTCCTGTTCCCTGTTAACTTCTCCTACGCGGGTATCGGTCAGCAGCTGTGCACTCATTTTAATAGAGGCGATGGGTGTTTTCAGTTCATGTGAAATGGTGGCGATGAAGTTGGTTTTCGCTTCATTCAATTCGTGGAAAGGGGTGATATTCCGTAATACGATCACCTGACCGATCACTTTTTCATTGTTGGTGACATTGAGTATATCGAGGTGGAAGTAGCTTTCTTTCTGGTCGGCAAATATCTTCAGTTCTTTCGCCGGACTATCCGTTTTCAGGAGACTACGCATCAGGTCATTATTGACAGCGATATCCGGTGCATATTGTCCCATGATCTCTACTTCGCGGAGCCCGAGTAGTTTCTCTGCAACTTTATTCAGGAAGAGCAGGTTCCTGTTTTCGTCCAGTCCGATGATACCGTCATTCATCTGGTTGATGATGGTGTCAATACGGCTTTTCTCAAATTTTATCTTTGCCAGGTTACTATGCTCGTATTCATCCAGTTTTTCGGCCATGCTGTTAAATGCCTGTGCCAGTTCGCCGAATTCATCATGCTGTGAGATGCGTATCCTCTTCGAATAGTCTTTGTTTACGATTGCCTTTATACCATCAGCAAGCGCTTTTACCGGTTCGCTGATGATACCGGGGAAGTTGACGGCCAGTGTAAATGCGATCAGCGCCAGAAAGCCAAAAATGATCATCGTAAAATTACTGAAGCGTCTTGCATTGCTTTCTGCGAGCGTGTTTTTACGAAAGATGGCCTGTTGATTGGCGGTATTGATCTGGTATATTTTCCGGCGGATAATACTTTGCAGGGAATCATTATCGGGATCGTGTTTCAGCTGTTCGAAGATATTCCTGACGGCAGCAGTTGCCGCAGCTTCTCCCTGTTCGGTGATATTGGCTTCCTGTTTAACCAGGTTATCGTTGAACTCGCGCAATACTGCTGAATCAAAAGGCACACGGTCCATCAGTGAGAGCATATTGTTGCTGTACACAAGGGTTTCGTAGTTGTCTTCCAATATCAGGCGCGCGTCTTTTTTCAGCTGGTGTATGGAATAGATACCCAGGATACCGGAGATAAGAATTGCGATAAATAAGAATCCGATGCCTATACTTAATTTCGTCTTGAGGCGCATGTCAGGAAAGAATTATGATGTCAATGTCCGATTCTGACAGCTTACCTAACAGCTGGGAGAAAACGGCTGTATTCAGCAGCATCCCCATTACATTCAAATGAGGTTTGCCGAGGCAGATCGTTGTGACCTTTTTTTCGTCGGCGGTCTGCATAATACTTTTAGCAATATTACTGTTTTTTACCTTTATGACTTCTCCACCCAGCTCCATCGCGAGTTTGAAGTTATTGATCAGGTGACGCTGTTCTGCCAGACCGATCTTGTCGCCATCTTCTTTGGGTGTCTGTACATAGAGCACATACCATTTGGACTGATAATAAGCAGCCAGTCTGGCGGTTTTACGAATGACCTTTTTAGCGATCACATGGTTGCTGCTGACGCAGGCGAGGAAACGTTCATTCCGGGGATGTGCGGTACGGGGGAGGGAAGACTCGATTTTACGTTCTACCTGGGTGGCCACTTCCTTGAGGGCCAGTTCCCTGAGCTGTAATATTCTTTCCGGCTGAAAGAAGTTTTTCATGGCGACGGCGATCTTGTCCGGGGTATAGATCTTGCCTTCTTTGAGCCGGGTGACCAGTTCGTCAGCTGTCAGGTCGATGTTCACGACTTCGTCTGCCTGTTGCAGTACGAGGTCGGGAATACGTTCGGCAACGTCCACGCCGGTAATGTTCTTTACTTCGTCCTGTAACCCTTCAATATGCTGGATATTGACGGCGCTGATGACGTTGATACCAGCTTCCAGTATTTCCATCACATCCTGCCAGCGTTTCTCATTTTTACTGCCTTCGATATTGGTATGGGCCAGTTCGTCGATAACGACCACTTCCGGGTGCAGGTTCAGGACTGCCTGCATATCCAGTTCTTCCAGTGCTTTGCCTTTGTAGAACAGTTCCCTGCGGGGAATGATGGGCAGTCCGTCGAGCAGGGCATGTGTCTCCACACGGTTGTGCGTTTCGATATAGGCGATCTTGATATCGACGCCATTGCGTAACAATGTCCTGGCCTCCTGCAGCATGCGGTAGGTCTTGCCTACACCGGCGCTCATACCGATGTATATTTTAAACTTTCCTCTCCTTGATTGACGGATCAGGTCGAGGAAGTGCTGGGCGTTGTTGTCTTTGTCGCTCATTTTGCTGTAGTGTTCAAAAACTCACTTTCCGTCCAGGCCCAGGCTGTTCTTCTTATAATGAGAAGTGTCCCGATGCTTGGTACGGAAGAAGTGAGATCAATCATGTCAGAAGATCAGTAAGCGCCTGCTGCTAACAGCAGCCCTTCTTTTTCTTCTTCTTTTTGCACGGCAGGAGGCGTAAAAAGCATTGCCGTACAGAGGCAGTTCTGGCACCCTTTCTTTTGCAGGATATTAAAGTTAACACAACTCTTGCATCCTTTCCAGAATTCCGGGTCCCTGGTTATTTCATTAAAGGTGACTGGTAAAAAACCTAATTTGCTGTTCATGCGCATAATGGCCAGTCCACTTGTAATGCTGAATAGTTTTGCCTCCGGATATTTTTCACGTGACAACTGGAATATTCTCCTTTTGATACGGGAGGCTATTCCCTGTCCGCGGAATGTCGGATTAACGATCATACCTGAGTTGGATACAAATGCGCCGTTGCTCCAGCTCTCTATGTAAGAGAAGCCCACCCAGATCTTATTTACTGTCAGTGCGATAACGGCTTTTCCTTCTCTTATCTTTTTCATAATAGCGGATACGGAACGTTTGCTGATACCGGTACCCCTTGCTTTGGCGGATGCTTCCATTTCAGCCGTGATCATAGCGGCATATTTACAGTCGGAGAGCACCGCCTTTCTGACTATTACTCTATCGTTGTCCATTTTGGGTTTGTTTATTTTAATGTATCGAGCGCGATATTGAGTTTGAGTACGTTTACTTTTGCAGGTCCTGCCATTCCGAGCCAGGGGCCGCGGATATGGTCAGATACGAGGGCCATTACCTTATTTTCTGAAAGGTGACGTGCAGCCGCCACGCGTTTAACCTGTATCATCGCAGCAGCAGGAGAGATGTCCGGATCGAGACCACTACCGGAAGCTGTTACCAGTTCGGCAGGGATGTCTTCTTTATTGATACCAGGATTATGTATCAGGAAGGTATCGATACGTTCCTGTACCAGTTGCTGGTAGTCCGGATTGGAGGCTGCTTTGTTGGAGCCTGCGGAACCGGCTGCGTTATAATCAACGGCAGAAGGACGGCCGTTGAAGTATTTATCATCAGTGAATTTCTGTCCGACGTTTTCGTAGCCAACTACTTTTCCATTTACAGAGATCGTTTTTCCTTTTCCCTGTCCCGGTGCTGCTTTGGATACGGCAGCGATCAGGGCTGGATACAGTACTGCCAGTACAAGTATCAAAAAAATGGTGAGTTTTACAGAAGGCCAGATATACTTTTTCATGGTAATTGTTTTGAACTTATTTTACATAAACAGAGACAGGAACAGGTCGATGATCTTGATACCAACGAATGGTATAAGCACACCGCCAAAACCATAGATCAGGAGGTTCCTGCGTAACAGGGCGCTTGCACCGATAGGTTTATAAGCGACGCCTTTGAGCGCCAGTGGGATCAATGCAGGAATAATAATGGCATTGAAGATCACGGCAGAAAGAATAGCGCTCTCCGGAGAGGCAAGGTGCATGATGTTCAGACCCTGCAATGCCGGAATAGCGGTTACAAAGAGAGCTGGTACGATGGCAAAGTATTTTGCCACGTCGTTTGCGATAGAAAAGGTGGTGAGTGTACCGCGGGTCATCAGCAACTGTTTACCGATCTCCACGATCTCAATCAGTTTGGTAGGGTCATTGTCGAGGTCCACCATGTTACCGGCTTCTTTCGCTGCCTGGGTACCACTGTTCATAGCAACCCCAACGTCCGCCTGTGCCAGTGCTGGTGCGTCATTGGTACCGTCACCCATCATGGCCACCAGTTTACCGCCTTCCTGTTCTTTACGGATATAGATCATTTTATCCTCGGGTTTGGCCTCTGCGATAAAGTCGTCCACACCTGCCTTTTCAGCGATATATTTTGCGGTCAGCGGATTATCACCCGTCACCATTACTGTTTTTACACCCATACGGCGCAGACGTTCGAAACGTTCGCGGATACCTGGTTTAATGATATCCTGGAGTTCGATCACCCCGATGACTTGTTCGTTACGGCTTACTACCAGCGGCGTACCACCATTGGAAGAGATCTCTTTTACTTTCTCTTCCATTTCCTGTGGGAATGTATGGCCTGCTTTACCAACGATATTACGGATAGCATCAAAGGCGCCCTTACGGATACGGACACCATCGAGATTGATGCCGCTGCTGCGTGTTTCCGCGGTGAATTCGATGAAGGTGGCATTCTCACTATTCAGCTGAGCGGCTTTGATGCCTTTTTCTGCTGCGAGTTCGATAATGGACTTACCCTCTGGTGTTTCATCCGCCAGGGAAGCCAGGGCACAGGCTTCAAAGAATTCTTTCTTGCCGATCTCATAGGCCGGCCAGAAGTGGGTCGCCTTACGGTTACCGATGGTGATGGTACCTGTTTTGTCAAGCAATAAGGTATCGATATCACCGGCTGTTTCTACGGCTTTACCGCTCTTTGTGATAACGTTGGCTCTCAGTGCGCGGTCCATTCCCGCGATACCGATCGCACTGAGCAGTCCGCCGATCGTTGTAGGTATTAAGCACACGAATAATGAAACAAATGCAGCGATGGTGATCGGCGTATTGGCATAGTCACCAAAGGGCTTTAAGGTCACGCAAACGATGGTGAAGACCAGCGTAAAACTTGCCAGGAGGATGGTCAGGGCAATTTCGTTAGGCGTTTTCTGGCGACTGGCGCCTTCTACCAGTGCGATCATTTTATCCAGGAAGCTTTCGCCCGGATCGGTAGTCACACGGACCTTGATGCGGTCGCTCAGTACTTTCGTACCACCGGTAACAGATGATTTATCACCACCTGATTCACGGATCACGGGAGCAGATTCGCCGGTGATAGCAGATTCATCGATCGTAGCCAGACCCTGGATGATCTCACCATCCATCGGGATCATATCACCTGCCTCGCAGACGAAGAAGTCACCTTTACGGAGCTGTGAAGAAGGAACGATCTTGATCTCGTTGGTATATATTTCACCTATTGCCATTACTTTTTTGGCAGGTGTTTCTTCTCTTGTTTTACGCAGACTTTCAGCCTGTGCTTTACCTCTTGCTTCTGCGATCGCTTCAGCGAAGTTGGCGAAAAGAAGGGTGAGCAGCAGAATGATGAATACTGCGAGGTTGTATCCGAAGGAGCCTTGCTTTGTATCGCCGGTAAAAGCGGTATATAACGTAACGGCCAGCATGATAGCGGTGCCTATCTCAACGGTGAACATCACCGGATTGCGAAACATGATCTTCGGAGACAGTTTCATGAAGGCCTGCTTCAGAGCGCCACTTACAAGGGCCGGTTCGAAGAGTTTAGTTTTATGATTATTTTCAGACATGATAATTCAAAGTTTTACGAAACAGGGTTTTCACAGGATAGGCACTTTCAATCTCAATAGTGCTATAGGATAATAACTGAGGGCGTCAGTAGGACTGGAAATATTCTGCGATAGGACCCAGGGTCAGTGCAGGGAAGAATGCCAGTGCCGCAACGATCATAATGACTGCATAGGTCATGATACCGAATGTGGCGGTGTCTGTCTGCAGCGTACCCGCGGATTCAGGGATATATTTCTTTTTGGCCAGTATACCAGCGATGGCGACTGGTCCGATGATAGGGATAAACCGACCCAGTATCATGACTATACCCGTGCTGATATTCCAGAAGATATTGTTGTCTGCTAAACCTTCAAAGCCGGAGCCGTTGTTGGCAGAGGAAGAAGTGTATTCATACAGCATCTCGGAGAAGCCGTGATTGGATGGATTGTTGAACCAGTTAGCCGGTTGAACGGACCATGCCAGCTGTGGATGATGTGCTGCAAAGTAGGCGGACAATGCTGTGCCCACCAGTATCAGGAAGGGATGGAACAAAGCGATGATCGCCGCAATTTTCATTTCCCTGGCTTCTACTTTACGTCCCATGAATTCAGGCGTACGTCCGACCATCAGTCCGGAGATAAACACCGCGATGATCAGGAATATAAAGTAGTTCAGCAGTCCGACGCCTTTACCACCATAGAAACAGTTGGTCATCATACCCAGCATCTGCATAGCGCCTGAAAGCGGCATTGAGCTGTCGTGCATAGAGTTGATGGAACCGGTAGAGATGATAGTGGTCATTACCTGCCAGTAGGCCGATGCAGGCACACCGATACGCACCTCTTTACCTTCCATGGCGGTAATGTCTTTCAGCCCCAGGTGATGCAGTAAAGGATTACCGCTCATTTCGGAGATCATGTTTGGTATCATGAGTGTCAGCATACCTGCTGTCATAACCCCAAAGATGACATAACCCAGTTTTCTTCTGCGGATGAAGAAGCCGAACGCAAAGATGAGCGCCATTGGCAGGATCACCTGTGCAACGATCTCAACGACGTTGGTGAGGTAATTCGGGTTCTCGAGCGGGTGTGTGGAGTTAGCGCCGAACCATCCGCCACCATTGGTGCCGAGGTGTTTGATGGCGATCATACCGGCCGCAGGACCTCTGGATACCTGTACGGAATCGCCTTGCAGTGTTACGATGCTGTCTTTACCATCAAAGCTGGCAGGCGTGCCGTTAAAGGCCAGGATGATCGCCATGATGATACTGAGCGGTAACAGTATACGTGTGATCGTTTTGGTGAAGAATACGAAGAAGTTACCCAGTTTCTCGGTGGTCTTATCTGCGAAGGCCCTGAACAGTACTGCTACTGCGGCAACGCCCGTTGCTGCGGACACAAATTGCAGGAAGGTGATGACGATCAGCTGGGAAAGATAGGTAACGCCGGTTTCGCCGGAATAGTGTTGCAGGTTACAGTTTACAAGGAAACTGATCGCTGTATTGAATGCCAGGTCCGGCGTCATGTCCGGGTTACCATCCGGATTGAGTGGGAGATGAGACTGGAATAACAGGATAAAGAAGGCATATATGAGCCATACCAGGTTAATGGATAACAGGGCGGCCATGTGTTGCTTCCAGTTCATCTCTTTATGAGGATCAATACCGCAGATACGGTATATAAAGCGCTCTACGGGATTCAGGAAGTCTGTGATCGTGCGTTCACCCTGGAAAACTTTTGCGATATATTTTCCGAGCGGGAATGCGATCACGAGTGTTAGTATAAAGGTGAGGATGACACCTATTATTTCGCTGTTCATTTATTAAAACGGTTTGAGATCAGAATTTTTCAGGTTTCAGAAGAACATACACCAGGTATATAAAAACCAGGATGGATATAATCAGCAATAATGTCATCATAAATATTCATTTATATGTTTTCGAAGAAATCCAATGATTTATAAAAGAGATAAAAGCAGACCAGCATAATGAGCAGGTAGATCGCGATCAACATAGTGACTGTGTTTTTTATTGATAGTAATTGATTAAACGCCTGGTTTTAAGACCTGCTGGATGTAGAGGGAGAAGAGTACAGCGGGCATTACACGCTGTATTTCCAGCCATTCCTGTCGACTGCAGGACATCCTGAAGCTGGAGAATGAGAAAATGAAGACATTTTCAACGGCTGTTTTCACCAGCTGGTTACCGCGGTTGTAGATCTTTTCGGCCAGCAGCATACAAAGTTGTACCTGACGCAGCTGGTGTTGTTGTAACATCTTCGCCGTATAGTTAGCCAATACTTTTACAGAGAGATATGCACTTCCAAATACAGGGGCACGTACAATTTCCTTTTGTATTTCTGGTATTTCATCCGCTATCTGAGCGGCGGCTTCATATTGGTTCATAAAAATTGATTTACGACCCTAATAAGGCGAATGGCATGCCCGATCCTGGAATTGGGCTTTTTTATTCCTGTATGTTGTTTGTTATCATGTTCTTATGAAATACGGCATGCCGTTTCCGGGAGGCGTGCCAGTTTAAAAACCCTCTCATTTTGAGAGAGCGGTTTATCAATTTGGGGGAGCCTGATTTTCGTCCCTTCACTTGTCCGGTTGACAGTTCAATTTGTCTGAACTACCCGTTTCTACTTCTTTTTCTTTCCGTTTTGGCGTCCATTTGTACTGTAATTAATTGTAACACTCACATTATTAAATAGCATGAATATGAGACTAGTTAGCGTGTTTATTTTCAGTGTAGCACTTATTGGAATGTTTATCGCAATGGTAGCGTTCTCTGATCTGCGCAATGAAAAGGTCATCAAGCATTTGCAGACAACAACAGACAGTAAGGGATTTGCTGTGGTAGAACTCTTTACATCAGAAGGATGTTCCAGTTGTCCGCCTGCCGATGAACTGATGAGTAAGATCGAAAAAGGCAATAAAAATGAACGCATTTATATACTCGCGTATCATGTTGACTATTGGGACAGACAGGGTTGGAAGGACAAATTCAGCGATCATGCTTATTCACAGCGACAGGAGGCTTATGCCAACTGGCTGAACCTGTCCAGTGTCTATACACCACAGCTGGTAGTCAATGGTACTTATGAATATATAGGTTCTGACGAGCATTCTGTAGTAGGCGGTATTGCGGATGCGCTTAACCAGAAATCAGCAACGACACTGACGCTGCATAGCGTAAGAGATGGCAGTAAGCTGACCATCAGTCATGAGGAAACGGAGGTAAAGAAAAACACTAAGCTCGTGCTGGCGCTGGTAGAGAAGGATGGTGAAAGTAATGTAAGAGCAGGCGAGAATGCGGGTAGGAAATTATCTCACGTACAGATCGTAAGGGCTCTGAAAGAGGTAGCAGCAGCCGATAAAAAAGACCTTACACTGGACCTGCCGGCTGATTTTGCTACGAATGGATGGGAGCTGATCGGCTTTTTACAGAACAATAGCAATGGGCATATTATCGCCGCAACAAAAGTTGATTTTCAGACAAATAACTAATTAATCAAACAACGAAAAAGATAAAAATTCTGATATATGGAAACGAACAACACGACAACAACTAAAGGATTCACTCCGATAGAAAAAGTATTATATACGGGAAAAACACATACGACAGGTGGCAGGGATGGCGTATCCCGCAGCGATGACGGTAAACTGGACATTCAGCTGACCTCTCCCGGTTTCCCTGGTTTTGGTACGAATCCGGAACAGCTGTTTGCCGCTGGCTGGTCCGCCTGTTTTATCGGCGCGATGAGGCTTGCTGCGGGACAACAGCATATGAAATTGCCGGAAGGCAGTTATGTGGACGCAGAAGTTGACCTGGGCTCCAATACCAATGGCTTCCAGTTACAGGCCCGTTTGAAGGTCCATCTGCCTGGTCTGGATACAGAAACAGCTCAGTTACTGGTAGATACAGCACATAAGACTTGTCCATATTCCAAGATGTCCAGGGGTAATATAGATGTGAACATCAGCCTGGTCTGAATCGTAGGTTAGAATGGTGTGCCTGTGATAAGCCGGCATGTACCCTGGTGCTGTGAATCGACGACTCCTGCCTTTTGGCGGGAGTCTTTTCTTTTATATTACCAGGTCATTACGACCATACTTTTCCGCCATTTCTACGCTCGTTCTTCGCTCTAAAGCGGCTAAACATGGTATTAATGCTGGGAAAGTAGCGGCATAATAACGGTGTAATACGGATATCCAGTAGGTTTCAGCCGAATGCTTATTGCTGGTGATTGAGCCCGTATTCTTCTATCTTACGATAAAGGGTGGCCAGACCGATATTCAGCAGGCGGGCGGCTTCGGTTTTGTTGTTTTTAGTATGATGTAATACCCTGATAATGTGTAGTTTTTCAACGCTGGCCAGGTCGAAAGCGGAGAGCGGTGTACTGGCTTTATCAGCTATCTGTAGGTCCAGGGGCAGGTGTTCGACTGCCAGATCATCTCCACCGGCCATGATAACGGCCCTTTCCAGTACGTTTTTAAGTTCGCGGATATTCCCCTTCCATTCATGCAGCTGGAGTTTTTCGATGAAGGCAGGGGTGACTTTCTGCTTACGCTGATTGATTTTCGCAGAGAAGATCCCTACAAAATATTCTACCAGCTGTGGGATGTCTTTCTTACGTTCCCGCAGGGGAGGAAGGGTGATGGCGAATACGTTCAGACGGTAGTACAAATCTTCTCGGAAATGGCCCTTTTGAGACTCTTCCTTGAGGTCGCGGTTGGTCGCCGCAATAATCCTCACATTTACCTTAGTGGGCTTTGTATCGCCTACTTTGATGAATTCGCCGGTTTCCAGTACACGCAATAGTTTACTCTGGAGGTCCAGGGGCATTTCTCCGATCTCGTCCAGGAAGATGGTGCCGGTATTGGCCTCTTCTATCAGGCCTTTTTTGTCGCGGTTCGCATTGGTAAAAGCGCCTGCTTTATAGCCAAACAGCTCACTTTCCAGTAATTCACGACTGAACGCACTACAGTTCAGGGCGACAAACGGTTTACCGTTACGTTTACTGTTGTTATGGATAGCCTGTGCGAACACTTCCTTACCGGTACCCGTTTCACCCAGCAGCAGCACGGTAGTGTCAGCCGGAGCTACCTTACTGGCTTGTTCTATGGCGTCCCGGATGGGGCGGGAGGTGCCCAGGATCGTGTCAAAGCTGTACTTTTTGCCGACCTGGCTTTCCAGTTTTTCGATGCGTTTCTGTAGTTGTACTTTTTCCAAAGCCCTGTTAAGCAATGGGATAATACGGTTGTTGTCGTCTCCTTTGGTGAGGTAATCGAAGGCGCCGTTTTTGATCGCCTGCACGCCATCGGGTATATTACCGTATGCGGTGAGCAGTATGATCTCTATGGATGGATATTTCTCCTTGATCGTTCTGGCATAGTCTACACCACTACCATCAGGTAGCTTGACGTCACAGAGCACGACGTCTATTTCTTCTTTTTCGATTATTTTCTGGGCGCTTTTGATATTACCGGCTTCGAGTACGTTAAAACCTTCCAGTGCGATAATCCTTTTTGTCAGACTGCGCAGTTTCTCTTCATCATCTATTATAAGGACAGTTCCGGGCATAAAATTATTTGGCTGCAAATTACATATTCTTTGGAATCTTGATAAGGGGAACTGTTGGCTTTGGTAATATGACTGGGAAATATGCGTATAAATGTTGATCTTGTTTCCCAATCCCTATCATTATGAGAATTTTGCTATTGTCATTTGTATTGTGCTTATCAGCGTGTTGTGAAGTTAAAGAAGGACCGCAGCCTGTTCCTGGCCATTCTAAGAAAGTAGTGGTAAAATTGATGGATAGTTTAGGTATGGTGGCATTATATATACCTGAGCGGTATGACACAGCGTTTGTGTGGGAAGATGATTCCGACTGTAATAGCTGTCATCATATGAACTGTCGTTTTCAGATGAAAAGAAACAGGGCTTTCGAAGATGGGGATTATCATTTTCTGGGAAAACCAATGGATTCGGTGGACCAAGTGACGATATCTTATCAACCCTATCTATATGATATGCATGATGGAGACTCCGCCTGGGTACGCGAGGTGAATAAATGGTTTAGGGAAAAACTGGCGGCACAGGGGACACCAAACGCTGATATCCTAATGGATACCTGTTTTACAGTGCATGACAGGTTGTTTTCTTTAGTAGGAACACGTGCCGATATTCTACGTCTTAATCGAACTTGTTATGAGATAGCTGCTGTAACAACGGTGAGAGGTAAAGGAATTTCCTTCAAATTTGAAATGATTCAGGAAAAAGAAGATTCTGTGGTGAAAAGTCTTGTTCCGAATGCGATCGATATTATAAAAACTATCCGTTTTTCGACACCTGTTTAGCACCCAAAAGTCAATCAGGTTGCTCACGCCTACCGGCCTACGTTCCTGCCAATCTCAGCTACAAAAGAATTATAAATTACTATCATGGTCATTTTTTATCATGATAGTAATTTATCTTATTTGAGAATAAAAGATAAATTATGCAATTTGGATTTTTAGATTCTTTTAACATATATTTGAATTGCTTATAGAGAAAGAATGTCCCATGTTGTGATAAAGTTGTATATAGACCCTTTGGAAATCTTCTTTCTTCTCATAACCGCTCCCATTCATAGCCTCAGCCTTCCTTAAGAGTTTGTTTTATCAGGAATATCCTGCTGGAACCCTTATTTTATTCTCATAATCCGTCCCACTTCAGAGTACAACCTATATGAATTGTGCATGCGATAAATCGTGCTGAGTTGTCATGCTATGTTGCAAACAATCAAACGTCATAATATAATCCTATATCCATCTGCATGGTAGAATTTTACTGTCGTGGCCTTCTCGGAAGGTTGCAAATCTGGTGTCTGCTAATAACAGCGATCGTCTTCACGCGTACTGATGCGAGAGCAGAAGGTAGTAAAGAATTGAATCAGAGTGGTGGTTATCGTGCTTACCTGAACTCCGCATCTGCAACAAGCGTGAACAATCTGTTCCCAACAATGGGAACGATGAAAGTGTATGTGAACGTAGGCGAGCGTATTTTTGTGGGTTCCAGCGCGCAGGGTATTGGTAGTGGAACGATCAATTTGCGGGCTCCTAACGGTGTAACGTATACGACGGGTACGAGCACCACGACGGGACGTATCAATAACCGTACACAAGAGGTGAATGGGCCGAATGTATTGACGCTGACAACTGGCTATACGCCGGCAATATTCACAGTGGGAACGGGACAGGCCGGCGTTTGGGAAATTGATTTCGTGCCGCCGAATGCAGCGGCAGCGAATAATCCGACAGCAATTGTTTCTACAGGTAACTGGACACAACCAACCGGTACATCTATGATAGCAGCTTTCGACGTTAGCGTTCGAAATGTTGCCAATACGGCATTTATTCCTGGTCGTCTTTACACAAATATTTTTACCGCAAATCTCGGCGCTGCCAATGCTACTTTTAATGCGATCCTGAGAGTACTGACAAACGATGGTTACATATATACCGTTAACAATAATGGTCAGGCTGGTTTCGGTTTTTCTTTCGTAGCCAATAACAAAGGCTTCCGTACTACTACCGGCGATCCTTCCTACAAAAGCGTAGACGATCTGACTAACCTGCGTCTGAAAGACCCCCGTACTGCTGATACGGAAACGGATATTACACATAAGATCTTTTTCAATACACCTGCTGTAGATTTGCCCGCAAGCGCACCCAGTGTCTCGGGCTCAACGTGGTTGCTTACCACACCTCCGGTCATATCTGCCTCTATCCTTACATTTTCGGGGATAGAGGGGACACCGGGGGTGGCGGGAACGAATCCCGCAGGGGGTAATATCACTTTCACCGCTACATATGCTGCAAACTACGCCGTTGATATTGACATCAACGGCAATGGCGTTTATACGGATGCGGTAGATCGTCGTCTTACAGGAAGTGCGGTAGTGGGGACCAACAGTGCTTACTGGGATGGTAATAACGGGCAAGGGGTGAAAGTCTTATCAGGTACGACTACTTATAACAGCCGCGTTGTACTGTTTGCAGGCGAGGTCCATTTCCCGTTTATTGATGTGGAGAATAACCCGACGGGTATTATTATCACACGTACAAACGGATCAGGTTCTCCAAGTGATATTGTGTATTGGGATGATTCCGAACTAACTGTGAATGGTACCGCTTCAAACCCTATCAGCACGGCCACGGCGGGTATATCAAGTACAACGAACGGACACAAGTTTGGTTCGACCGCCTACAGCGGTACCGACTTCGGTAATGAAAACGGTATCGATACCTGGTCTTATCTTACAAGTACGCCGACAACCACACCACTGATCATTACATTGCGCGAAGCAGACCTCGAGGTGATCAGTATTACTAAATCGAATGCTACACCTTGTCAGGGTGCAACGGTGACATATACGACCGCTGTCAGGAATAATGGGCCCAACAACGTGGTAGGGGCAACCTATCAATTCAATTTCCCGGCAAATCTGACCAATGTGACGGTTACACCTGCGCTGACAAGTGGTATTGCGGTGGTTACCGGTGGGACTACTACTGCTACACAATATGCTGCTACATTGTCTATGAACAATGCAGCAGTTGTTACTTTTACTGTTACAGGTACGATCTCTTCTTTCCCGACAGGAGGTACGCTCAGTGTAACGTCTGCCGTCATGCGTCCTCAGGACGTTACAGACCCGGACGCTACGAACCCGGATGCCGCAGCTCCGACTGATCCACAGTCGGAGTGTGATGCCCTGCCCTCTGGTGTGGGATGTAACAACATCAAGACAGATGCGACCACTGTGTCGCAGACGCCGACTACTTCAGCGGCAGGCCCTGCGCAGATCTTGTGTGCTGCTACATCTGCCACGCTGGCGGCGAATACGCCTGCTGTGGGAACAGGTGCATGGTCGCAGGTCAGCGGACCAGGAACTGCTGTAATCACGAATACCAGTTCTCCAACATCTACAGTGACCGGTCTCGTGACTGGCACATATGTCTTCCGTTGGGCCATCTCCAATGGTAGTTGTACGCCAAGCACCAGTGATGTATCGATTACGGTGCAGGCGGCGCTGGCCAACAATACGATCACTGCACCTGCTACGACCACTTTTTGCGGATCAGGTGATCCCGCAGTAATTACAGGTTCGACGCCCACAGGCGGTAGTGGTACTTACACCTACCAGTGGCAGCAATCTACTGATAACTCAACCTATACAAATATCGGCGGCGCTACTTCAGCTTCGTACGACCCGCCTGTGCAGAGCACAACAACTTATTTCCGCAGACTGATCACATCAGGCGCCTGTACAACAGCGAGCGCCAGTAATGTGGTGACGGTAACTATTCAGTCGGCTATTACCAATAATACAATTACAGCGCCTGCAACGACGACCTTCTGTTCAACCGGTGATGCGGCTATTATTACAGGTGCGGCGCCAGCAGGGGGTAGTGGTACGTTTACTTATCAATGGCAGAGCAGTACGGATAATACCACATTCACCAATATAGCAGGAGCAACAGCGCTGTCTTATGATCCGCCGGCATCAAGTGCGACCACTTATTATCGCCGTCAGGTAACATCAGGCGCCTGTTCAAATGCCAGCACAAGCAATGTGGTGACCATAACGATACAGGCTGCACTTACGGCTGGCGCTATTGCTGCCAGCCAGGAGTTCTGTGTATCCGGTGATCCGGTAGCATTTACACAGACAACGGCGCCGACGGGTGGTAGTGGAACTTACACGTATCAGTGGCAAAGTTCTGTTACAAGCGCCAGCACCGGATTCACAGATATCGGTGGCGCTACCGCAGCAGCGTATGACGCGGCTGCTATCAGTCAGACAACTTATTACAGAAGGATCACTCGTTCAGGCGTTTGTTCTGATGTGATCAGTAATGTGTTGACCGTAACGGTGAACGCTGCATTGACGCCGGGTGTGATCGCCGGTAATCAGACATTCTGTACCAGTGGCGATCCTGTTGCATTTACACAGACGACAGCACCGGCCGGCGGTAATGGTACATTTACCTATCAGTGGCAGAGTTCTGTGACCAGCACGACAGCAGGTTTCTCCGATATCTCCGGAGCAACCGCTAATATATATGATGCACCTTCCTTATCGCAGACAACTTACTTCCGCAGGATTACCCGTTCAGCTACCTGTGCGGACGCTACTTCCAATGTGCTGACCGTAACGGTGAACCCTTCTGTGTCTAATAATACGATCGCTGCGTCACAGACGATCTGTAGCGGCTCAACACCAGCGGCATTAACCGGTAGTGCACCAGCGGGCGGCAATGGTACTTATACCTATCTGTGGGAAGTGAGCGTTGGCGGTGGTGCATTTACTACAGCGCCAGGCACCAGCAATCTGCAGAATTATACGCCATCAGCACCATTGACACAAACTACTCAGTACAGAAGAACAGTAACGTCTGATGGTTGTGCTACCAGTCTGAGTAATGTTATACAGGTAACGGTGAATGGTAGTACCACTGTTTCAAATGCAGGTCCGGACCAGGGCCCGCTGAACGCGACAACCGTAACGCTGGCTGCAAACGCTCCTGCTACCGGCACCGGTACCTGGACACAGGTATCAGGTCCGAATACGGCCAATATTGTCAATCCTGCTGCAAATAATACAAGTGTTACAGGACTGGTAGCCGGTACCTATACTTTCCGCTGGACGATCACCAATCCTCCATGTACCCCAAGTACGGACGATGTGCTGATCATTATCAATACTGCTCCGGTTGCAAACAACGATGCTGCCACTACTCCGGAGGATGTTGCAGTAAACATCAATGTACTCAGCAATGATAGTGATGTGGATGGTACATTGAATACAGGTAGCGTAGCGATAGTAAATCAACCTACACACGGCACTGTGAGCATAGCAGCGAATGGTGTGGTGACTTACACGCCAAATGCCAATTATAATGGTAGTGATGTATTTACTTATACCGTAAGAGATAATCTGGGTACTATTTCCAATACAGCTACTGTATCTATTAATATTACGCCGGTGAATGATCCACCGGTGGCTGTGGATGATGATATCAACCTGACGGAAGACATGACCGTTACAATCCCGGCGCCTGGTGTGCTGGGCAATGACTATGATCCGGATGGAGATCAGCTGACGGCGGTAATCGTAACACCGGTAACAGTGGGTACCCTTGTTTTAAATGGTAATGGTTCACTGACTTATACGCCGCCAGCCAACTTTAATGGTATTGCCACTTTCACTTATCGTGTATGTGATGGTTCCGGGTCATGTGATACTGCTACGGTAAGACTGGAAGTAGGTAATGAGAACGATGCGCCGGTAGCAGTTAATGATAACTATTCCGTAGATGAAGATACGCCGCTGGATGTAGCGGCAGCAGGTGTACTCTCCAATGACACTGATGCGGACAATGATGCGTTGAGCGCTACCCTGGTGACCCCGCCTGCCAGTGGTACCCTGACACTGAACCCGAATGGGTCTTTCCGTTATGTACCTGCACCTGACTTCAACGGCGTTGTATCCTTTGTATATTCAGCCTGCGATGCGAGTGGTGCATGTAGTAATGCGACTGTGACGATTACGGTAAATAGCGTTAATGATGCGCCTGTCGCCAATGACGATGCTTATGTTACGGATGAGGATAAAGTGCTGGATGTAGTTGTGCCTGGCGTATTGAGCAATGATACGGATGTGGATGGTAATCCGCTGACTGTAAGTCTGGTGACCACACCTGCCAGCGGGACCGTAACCCTCAATCCGAATGGTCGTCTGATCTATACACCGGCGCAAGATTTTAATGGGGTAGTAAGCTTTATTTACCGCGCCTGCGATAACGGTACCCCACAATTATGCGACACTGCACTGGTGACAATTACAGTCAGACCGGTGAATGATACGCCTGTTGTTGCCAATGACGCCTATACCCTGAATGAAGATACACCGCTTAATATAGCAGCACCTGGTCTGCTGGCGAACGATAGCGATGTAGATGGCAACACGCTGACTGCATCTATCGTAACAAATCCTGCCCATGGTACAGTGACCGTTAATGCAGACGGTAGCTTTATGTATATGCCGGCAGCAGACTATAATGGTACGGATGTATTTACGTATAAAGCCTGTGACGGTAGTGGCGCCTGTGCTACGGGTACGGTGACATTGACCATTACAGCGGTGAATGATGCACCTGATGCAGGAGATGTAAGCTTCTCTGCAAGAGAGGATGTTCCGCTGACCATCAATCCTCCCGGGTTATTGGGCGCGAGCAGTGACAAGGAAGGAGGTACACTGACAGCAGCTATTGTTACGCAGCCGGCCCATGGCACTATCACTGTAAATCCAAACGGTAGTTTCACTTATACGCCGAACCCGAATTTCAACGGTACAGAAGTCTTTACGTTCAGCGTATGCGATAATGGTACGCCTGGTCTATGTGATACGGCAACTGCTACCATCTCTGTTGCCGCTGAAAATGATGCGCCTGTTGCAGGAGATGATACTTACAATGCGACAGAAGATACCCCACTGACAGTAGCAGCGCCAGGTGTATTGGCCAATGATACTGATCCGGATGGTGATCCGCTGACAGTAAGCGTAGTGGCAGGACCTGCAAATGGTACCCTGACGTTGAACCCGAATGGCAGCTTCACTTATACGCCAAGAAACAATTATAATGGTGCCGATACTTATACATATAGAGTGTGTGATGGCAATGGCGGATGCGATACAGGTACTGTTACGATCAATATTGCGGCAGTAAACGATGCGCCGGTTACCGGACAAATCGGTTACACAGTGACAGAGGATGTGCCGCTGACAGTACCAGCGCCAGGCGTATTGTTCAACGATACCGATCCTGACGGCGATCCGTTAACCGTAGCCTTGCAGACACCACCTGCACATGGTACGCTGACATTGAACCCGAATGGTAGCTTTACCTATACGCCAGCTGCTAACTTTAATGGTGTTGACAGCTTCCTGTACAGAGCGTGTGATCCTTCCGGCGCCTGTGCTACCGGTGTAGTGATCTTGACAGTGCAGCCTGTAAATGACAGACCAGTGGCGGTTGATGACAGTTATACCACCAGTGAGGAAACTACACTGACGATCGCTGCGCCTGGCGTACTGGCTAATGATACGGATGTTGACGGAGATGTATTGACATCAAGTATATTGGGTAACCCGGTTCATGGTGCTGTAACATTGAACAGCAACGGCGCCTTTGTATATACACCAAATCCTGACTTCAACGGAGTAGATAGCTTTACCTACAGGGCCTGTGATGGTAGTGGTGTTTGTGATACGGGACTGGTGTCTATTACAGTGACAGCGGTGAATGATACACCACTTGTAGTAAATGATATATATACTGTCAGTGAAGATAATGTACTGACGATAGCGCCAACAGGCGTACTGTTCAATGATAGCGATAAGGAGGGAGATGCACTTACGGCTAGTCTGCTTGCTCCGCCATCCAGCGGTAATGTTGTGCTGAATGCCAATGGAGGGTTTGTTTATACGCCTGCGCCAAACTTCAATGGCACAGTTACATTTACTTATCTGGCATGTGATAATGGCACGCCAAGCCTCTGTGATACAGGTACGGTAACGATCAATGTAACGCCGGTAAATGATGCACCGGATGGCATTGACGACGCTTATACTTTACAGGAAGATGTGCCATTGACGATAGCAGCACCGGGTCTGCTGGCGAATGATACAGACGTGGATGGTGATCCATTGCAGGTAACTGGTATTTTCAGACAACCGGTACATGGTACCGTAGTTGTAAATGCCAATGGTAGCTTTACTTATACTCCGGCGAAAGACTACAACGGTACTGACCAGTTTGTGTATAATGTTTGCGATAATAATATACCATCCGCCTGCGATACAGCGGTGGTGACCCTCACGATCAATGCTGATAACGATGCGCCGGTGGCAACAGATGATAACTATACCACGCCTGAAGATGTTCCGCTGAATATTGCGGCGCCGGGTATTTTGTTCAATGATACAGATGCGGATGGTGATCCATTGACCGTATCGGGTGTTATATTGAATCCGGCGAACGGTACTGTGACTGTCAATGCGAATGGTAGTTTTGTGTATACGCCAAATCCTGACTATCGTGGTCTGGATACTTTTGTTTACAGGGTTTGTGATAATGCCGGCGCTTGTGATACCGGCGTAGTACGCATTGTGGTATCACCGGTAAATGACGTCCCTGTTACTTCATCAGAAACATATACCACACCGGAAGATGTAGCGCTGAACGTTAATGCTTTCAACGGTGTGCTGGCGAATGATGCAGATGTGGATGGAGATAGTCTGAGAGTGACCCTGCTGACCACCACCACACATGGTACGCTGACATTATCGCAGGACGGTAGCTTCAGCTATGTACCGGCGAGAGATTATAACGGAAATGACTTCTTTACATATAATGTATGTGATCCATCCGGCGCCTGTGCATCAGATACCGCTTATATCATTATTACGCCGGTAAATGATACGGTGATTGCACGCGATGATATCTTAAACGGAGATGAAGATGTTGTGATCAATGGAGATGTGTCATTGAATGATAGCGATGCTGATGGTGATCCATTGACCTTTACACTGCTTGTCCAGCCGGCAAGAGGTACTATTGTCTTCAATAGCAATGGTACATTTACTTATACACCGACATTGGACTCTACCGGACTTGATTCTGCCTTGTACCGTGTATGTGATCCGTTTGGTGCATGTGATACTGCAAGTATCTATTTCAATGTAGGTGATGAAAATGATCCGCCTGTGGCGAATGGCGACGCTTACACCATGAATGAGGATGAGATATTGAATGTAGCGGCGCCGGGCATTCTGATCAACGATACAGACCCTGATCCGGGCACACAGCTGAATGCGTCTGTAGTGACTGGTCCGGCGAATGGCACCCTAACGATCTGGTCAGATGGTAGTTTCTCTTATAAACCGAATCCAAACTTCAATGGTACTGACCAGTTCATTTATAATGCCTGTGATGCCAACGGGGCATGTGATACGGCTATCGTACGCATTACGATCAATCCGGTGAATGATGCGCCTGATGCAGTTAGTGATACTGTTACGACAGACGAGGATACACCGGTGAACGGCAATGTATTGACAAACGATACTGATCCGGAAGGCAATGAACTGGCCGCCTCTCTGGTATCCGGACCGTCCAGTGGTACACTGGTACTCAATGCGAATGGTACGTTCACTTATACGCCAGGTACTAATTTCAATGGTACTGATCTGTTCCAGTACCAGGTATGTGATGCTGGTGGGCTGTGTGATACCGCCTTTGTGACTATAGTTGTCAATCCTGTGAATGATCCGCCGGTGACTGAGAACGATGCTTATACAGTAGCAGAAGATAATACGCTTACCGTATCCGTTGTTTCAGGTGTGCTGAGTAATGACAGCGATGCAGATGGCGAGGTCCTGGTATCTACATTGGTAACTACAACGAACGGTACGCTGACATTGAATCCGGATGGTTCATTTGTATATCGTCCGAACCGTGACTTCAATGGTACGGATGGATTCACATATCAGGCATGTGACCTTAGCGGAGCCTGTGCACAGGGTACGGTGACCATTACGGTTACCCCTGTTAATGATGCGCCGATAGCGGTGAATGATTACTTCACGAGGGCAGAAGATACAGTGATCACGTTCCCACCATCTGTTATTCTGGCGAATGATATTGATGTGGATGGCGATGTGCTGACTGGCCGACCTATTGGTAATCTTCAGCATGGTTCCTATGTCAGCAATCCTGATGGTACTTATACGTATACACCGGCTCCTAATTTTAACGGACTGGATAGTATCCAGTATGAAGTGTGTGATGGCGCTGGTTTGTGTGATACAGGAGTAATCATCCTTAACATTACGCCGGAAAATGATCCACCGGTAGCTAATCCGGATACCTATGAAACACAGGAGGATGTGGTGTTGCAGATACCGGGTACAGCAGGTGTGTTGAGAAATGACACGGACCCGGATGGGGATGTGTTGGTATCTACAATTGTGAACCCGACGAAAGGTTCGCTGACGCTTAATTCGGATGGATCATTTACATACAGACCAAATCTGAACTTCAACGGACTCGATTCATTTACTTACAGGGCATGTGATCTGGGAGGATTGTGTGATACTTCGAATGTGGTCATTACGGTGGTGCCTGTGAATGACAGGCCGATAGCTGTAAATGATTACTTTGTACGCTCTGAGGATACAACGCTTACGTTCCCGCCATCTATCATCCTGGCGAATGATATTGATGTGGATGGTGATCCGCTGACTGGCAGACCGATTGGTAATCTCCAGCACGGCACATATGTCAGCAATCCGGATGGAACATATACCTATACACCAGCACCTAATTTCAATGGACTGGATAGTATTCAATATGAAGTCTGTGATGGGGGAGGCCTGTGTGATACCGGTGTGATCGTACTTGAGATCACTCCTGTCAATGACAGACCAGTGGCGCAGGATGATCAGTTCTCTGTGAACGAGGATGGCAGTCTGACGGTAGCACCACCAGGCGTACTGGGTAACGATGTAGACGTCGATGGCGATCCGCTGGCAGTGACCGTGCTGACCACTCCGGCACATGGAACGGTGACCCTGAACAGGGATGGTAGCTTTACATATACCCCTGCGGCCAACTATAATGGCCCGGATACTCTGTTATATAGTGTCTGTGATCCTTCGGGCGCTTGTGATACGGGTATAGTCCGCTTCTCCGCAGTGGCGGTTGCTGATCCGCCTGTGCCAGGCAATGATGCTTATACAACAAATGAAGATACACAGCTGACTGTGCCTGCACCAGGCGTGTTGGCGAATGATATTGATCCTGACGAATTCCCATTGGTGACAACACTGGAAACCCAGGCGGCCAATGGTACTGTAGTAATGAATAGTGATGGCAGCTTTACGTATACGCCGAATGCTGATTTCAATGGTATCGACAGATTTACTTATCAGGTTTGCGATACTTCAGGCGGTACGACACAGTGTGCAAGTGGTACGGTGACGATTAATGTATTGCCGGTAAATGACGCACCAGTTGGTCAGCCGGATATTTATGTATTTAACGAGGATAGTACTATTGTGGTAGGTACGCCAGGTGTACTGGCGAATGACATCAATGTAGATGGAGATTTGCTGACGGCAACAATTGTCACTACGGCAGCCCATGGTCAGTTGCAATTGAACCAGAACGGTGGATTTACCTATATCCCTAACAAGGATTACAATGGCAGGGACAGTGCGGTATATAATGTTTGTGACCCAATAGGCGCTTGCGATACGGCTAAAGTCCTCTTTATTATTAATCCTGTGAATGACCGTCCGGTAGCTGTCGATGATCAGTTTACCAGGAGCGAAGACACTGTGATCACGTTTACGGCGCAGGTAGCATTGGCGAATGACTATGATCCGGATGGAGATGCCCTGCAGGGCAGACCGATAGGTAGTCCTATACATGGTTCTTATACGACTAACCCTGACGGCACTTATACTTACAGACCTGATCTTAACTTCAATGGTCTGGATAGTGTACAATATGAAGTATGTGATCCATATGGTGCTTGCGATACCGGATATATCAGACTGACGATTACGCCTGTCAATGATGCGCCAGTGGCACTGCCTGATTTCTATCAGACAGATGAGGACATTGTATTGAGTGTACCGGCGCCGGGAGTTAAGGGGAATGATAGTGATGTAGATGGTGATCAGCTGTCGATTGCTATCCAGACACCAGCTTCCCATGGCCAGGTGACGCTGAATAGTGATAATTCATTCCTTTACGTACCTGATCCGAATTTCAACGGTATAGATACCTTTATTTATAGGGCCTGTGATCCGGGGGGATTGTGTGATACAGCCCTTGTGACCATTACTGTTAATAGTGTGAATGATGCGCCTGTGGCATTGAATAATGTATATGCGCTGCCAGAGGATAGTCTGATGACAGGAAATGTCCTGGATAATGACACTGATCCGGATGGTGATCTGCTGACGGCTTCGCTGATCTCTACTACAACGAATGGTACCTTGTCATTTAATGCGAATGGTACGTTTACCTATACGCCAAATCCGGGCTATAATGGTCCGGACCAGGCTGTTTACAGGGTATGTGATCCGGCAGGTGCTTGCGATACCGCATTGTTGTCATTTATAGTAACGCCTGTGAATGATGCGCCGGTGGCTGTAGATGATAGTGTCAATGTTACAGAAGATACACCTGCGACCGGTAATGTATTGACGAATGACAGTGATCCGGAGGGAGATGCGTTAACAGCTTCACTGATAACAGCACCTTTGAATGGTACGGTTGTGTTGAATGCGGACGGCAGCTTCACTTATACGCCGAATGCGAATTACAATGGTGCAGACAGTCTTGTATATCGTGTTTGTGACAATGGTGTACCAAGTCTTTGTGATACAGCGATTGTTCGCTTCACGGTAGGGGCGGTGAATGATGCTCCTGTGGCGGTGGATGATAGTGTAACGGTCACAGAAGATGTACCTGCGACTGGTAATGTACTGACGAACGATACGGATATAGAAGGTAATACGCTGACGGCTTCTTTGGTTACTGCTCCGGTAAATGGAACGATAGTGCTGAATGCTGACGGAAGCTTCACCTATACGCCGAACGCGAACTACAATGGTCCGGATAGCCTGGTTTATCAGGTATGCGATAATGGTATACCAAGCCTTTGTGATAGCGCGGTTGTAAGGTTTAATGTGAACGCAGTGAATGATGCGCCGGTAGCTGTTCCGGATACTGTTTTGGTTACGGAAGATGTTCCGGTTACGGGTAATGTGTTGACGAATGATGTAGATGTAGAGGGTAATACGCTGACGGCTTCGTTGGTGACCGCGCCGGTGAATGGCACGATAGTGCTGAACGCTGACGGAAGCTTTACTTATACGCCGAATGCGAACTACAATGGTCTGGATAGCCTTGTTTACCAGGTGTGTGACAATGGCGTACCAAGCCTTTGTGATAGTGCAGTTTTGAGGTTTACTGTGAACGCAGTGAATGATGCGCCGGTAGCTGTTCCGGATACTGTTTTGGTTACGGAAGATGTTCCGGTTACGGGTAATGTGCTGACGAATGATGTAGATGTAGAGGGTAATACGCTGACAGCTTCGTTGGTGACCGCTCCAGTGAATGGAACGATAGTGCTGAACGCTGACGGAAGCTTTACTTATACGCCGAATGCGAACTACAATGGTCTGGATAGCCTTGTTTACCAGGTGTGTGATAATGGTGTGCCAAGTCTCTGTGATAGTGCGGTTGTAAGGTTTACTGTAAATGCGGTTAACGATGCACCAGTAGGGATTGATGATAATGTGACGGTAACTGAGGACGTACCAGCTACTGGTAACGTCTTAACTAATGATACGGATGTGGAGGGTAATACGCTGACGGCGAATCTGGTAAGCGCACCGGTGAATGGAACGATAGTGCTGAACGCTGACGGAAGCTTTACTTATACACCGAACGCAAACTTTAATGGTTTGGATAGCCTTGTTTACCAGGTATGTGATAATGGCGTGCCAAGTCTCTGTGATAGTGCGGTTGTAAGGTTTACAGTAAATGCTGTTAACGATGCACCAGTAGCGGTAGATGATAATGTGACAGTAACCGAAGATGTACCAGCGACCGGTAACGTTTTAACTAATGATACGGATATAGAGGGTAATACGCTGACAGCCTCGTTGGTAACCGCACCGGTGAATGGAACAATAGTGCTGAACGCAGACGGTAGCTTCACCTACACACCAAATGCAAATTATAATGGTCTTGATAGCCTTGTTTACCAGGTGTGTGATAATGGTGTACCAAGCCTTTGTGATAGCGCAGTTGTGAGGTTTGCTGTAAATGCGGTGAACGATGCACCAATAGCCGTAGATGATAATGTGACAGTAACCGAAGATGTACCAGCGACTGGTAATGTGTTAACTAATGACACTGATCCGGAAGGCAACAGTTTGACGGCTAGTCTGGTAACCGCACCAGTGAATGGAACAATAGTGCTGAACGCCGATGGCAGCTTCACCTATACGCCGAATGCAAACTACAATGGTCTTGATAGCCTTGTTTACCAGGTATGTGATAATGGTGTACCAAGCCTTTGTGATAACGCAGTTGTAAGGTTTACTGTAAATGCGGTTAACGATGCACCAGTAGCAGTAGATGATAATGTGACAGTAACCGAGGATGTACCAGCGACCGGTAATGTTTTAACTAATGATACGGATGTAGAAGGTAATACGCTTACAGCTTCGTTGGTGACCGCACCAGTGAATGGAACGATAGTGCTGAACGCAGACGGCAGCTTCACCTACACGCCAAATGCAAACTATAATGGTCTTGATAGCCTTGTTTACCAGGTATGTGACAATGGCGTACCGAGCCTTTGTGATAGTGGTGTTGTAAGGTTTACTGTAAATGCGGTGAATGATGCGCCAGTAGCGGTAGATGATAATGTGACGGTAACTGAGGATGTATCGGCGACCGGTAATGTATTGAGCAATGATACCGATCCCGAAGGTAACAGCCTCACGGCAAGTCTGGTATCTGCTCCAGTGAATGGAACAATAGTGCTGAACGCTGATGGTAGCTTTACCTACACACCAAATGCAAATTATAATGGTCTGGATAGCCTTGTTTACCAGGTATGTGATAATGGTGTACCAAGCCTTTGTGATAGCGCAGTTGTGAGGTTTACTGTAAATGCGGTTAATGACGCACCGGTAGCCGTAGATGATAATGTGACAGTAACTGAGGATGTACCAGCGACCGGTAATGTTTTAACTAATGATACGGATGTAGAAGGTAATACGCTGACAGCTTCGCTGGTGACCGCACCAGTGAATGGAACGATAGTGCTGAATGCAGACGGTAGCTTCACTTACACACCAAATGCAAACTACAATGGTCTTGATAGCCTTGTTTACCAGGTATGTGATAATGGTGTACCAAGCCTTTGTGATAGTGCAGTTGTAAGATTTACAGTAAATGCGGTTAACGATGCACCGGTAGCAGTAGATGATAATGTGACAGTAACCGAAGATGTACCAGCGACCGGTAATGTCTTAACTAATGATACGGATTTAGAAGGTAATACGCTGACTGCCTCATTAGTGACCGCTCCAGTAAATGGAACGATAGTGCTGAATGCAGATGGTAGCTTCACCTATACACCAAATGCGAACTACAATGGTCTGGATAGCCTTGTTTACCAGGTATGTGACAATGGCGTACCAAGTCTTTGTGATAGTGCGGTTGTAAGGTTTACTGTAAATGCGGTGAACGATGCACCAATAGCAGTAGATGATAATGTGACAGTCACCGAAGATGTACCAGCGACCGGTAATGTCTTAACTAATGATACCGATCCAGAAGGTAATAGCCTAACTGCAAATCTGGTAACCGCACCTGTGAATGGTACGATCGTGCTGAACGCAGACGGCAGCTTCACCTATACGCCAAATGCGAACTACGATGGTCTGGATAGCCTTGTTTATCAGGTATGTGATAATGGCGTACCAAGCCTTTGTGATAGTGCAGTTGTAAGGTTTACTGTAAATGCGGTGAATGATGCACCAGTAGCAGTAGATGATAATGTGACGGTAACTGAAGATGTACTAGCGACTGGTAATGTGTTGAGCAATGACACTGATCCAGAAGGTAATAGCCTGAGTGCAAGTCTGGTGACTGCTCCAGTAAATGGTACAATAGTGTTGAACGCAGACGGCAGCTTCACCTACACACCAAATGCAAACTACAATGGTCTGGATAGTC